>Ga0335394_10000093_pt1 | contig 82676 bp, 67 predicted proteins | sample MAT03_FD_205741 | JGI IMG/M metagenome (GOLD analysis project Ga0335394, IMG submission 205741) | Freshwater microbial communities from Lake Fryxell liftoff mats and glacier meltwater in Antarctica - MAT-03 (spades assembly) (version 2) ... | reverse complement strand
TCATTGGGAATTGGGAATTGGGAATTGGGAATTGGGAATTGGGAATTGGGAATTGGGAATTGGGAATTGGGAATTGGGAATTGGGAATTAGAGATGGAAAGAAGAAAGGTTACACTCTCCCACTCCCCCACTCCCCCACTCCCCCACTCCCCCACTCCCCCACTCCCCCACTCTCCCACTCTCCCACTCCCCCACTCTCCCACTCTCCCACTCCCCCACTTCCCCACTCCCCAGTTTCTAGCCTGCCATATTGGTAGGTGAACTCGGCAGATTCTTCGTTTCCGCATCTTCTACAACTTCTTCCACCAGTTCGGTATCGGGTGGATTTGCTCGTTTCAGTGAGGGCATTTCATCTTCTTTAGCAGACGATGATACTGGCGCTCCCGTCACCTTAAATATTACTTCTACCTGTGGAGGGATGTTTTTTGAGGCAGTAAATGATGATTTAAATGCCTCCACTTCCGGGTATGTTTTAAGCATTTCAGTTGTCGAAGTTGCTTCTGCGATCGCAGAAGCTTCCGAATCGGCATCAAGCGCTTCGATTGTGGGAGTTGCTGACGCGATCGCAGAAGCTTCCGAGTCGGCATCAAGTGCTTCGATTGTGGGAGTTGCTGACGCGAGCGCAGAAGCTTCCGAATCGGCATCAAGTGCTTCGATTGTGGGAATTGGTCGTGCGATCGGTTGTCCAGTTGCCGCTACAGGAGGAGGAGTAACAGACTTTGGTGTCGGTGGAGTCGGCTTAGCTTTAGGCTTTTTTGCCGCATCCAACCTTGCCTGAACTTGGGTTTTAGCATTGGCGAACAAGCCGCCCAGCTTTTGTGGCAGATCGGAAATCCCCGCAGGAAGCGATACTTTTGACAGCTTTGACTGTACGTTGTCTTTGAGAGACTCTGCTTGAACTCGAATCGTTTCTGCCGCCTCTTCCTTACTCGGTAAATCTGTCTGTAGTGCCGCTGGGGTGAATTCCCGCCGCAACGTCAGGGTTTGCCAACCAAACCAACCCAACAAGGCGACGCCAGCTATTTGCCCCACCAGGACACCGCCGGTAATGCGTCCAGCACAGACCCATAACATCAGGGCGTAAAATAATCCGATCCCACTCCAATAAAAATCACTTTTGCGGTGGACTTCTGGTACGAAGAAAGCGGCAAGGTAAACGCCAAGGCTACCAAGTCCGACAGCCAGTGCCAAGATGTATGCAAGCATATCGCTGCTCTACTCATCAAAGGAAAATTGTATCAAATTGTCTTGTATCTTTGAAAAAATCTCTACGATTTAATCAGTTTTAGCAATAATTAAGAGGTTAGCATCTTGTCAGAGTGAATTTGTAAACTTTTTCTGCTTTGGGGAAACTGCGCTAAAAACAGGAGTTTGGTGATGGGATTCAAGATTTTCAGTCCGGCGACCATACTTGTGGCGATCGCTTCTTTTGGCTTCTCATGCCCAGTATACGCTCAAACGGCCATAGAAAGCGATCGCTCTTAGTGCGGTGTCCCCTGACGCATCAAAGTCGGCAGATGCGATCGCCGCCTTGCGGGCTAGGGGAGAGTGGGAGAGTGGGAGAGTGGGAGAGTGGGAAAGACAACCGTCAAGACTCACACAGATTCCTCTATCCGTGTCGTGTCGGGTCAGAAGGGGAAAGGAGAAGATTTTAGATTTCCGATCGCCAAATTGAAATAAAATCTAAAATCTAAAATCTAAAATCTAAAATGGGCTACCCTGAAAGTTAACTAACCCTACAACAAGTAAGCAACAAGTTTTATGGCACTACAAAGCTTTGGTGTGATTGGTTTGGCTGTCATGGGTGAAAACTTGGCGCTGAATGTAGAGCGCAATGGTTTTCCAATTGCTGTATACAATCGCACAAAAGAAAAAACAGATGCCTTCATGGCAACACGCGCCCAAGGGAAAAATGTCGTAGCCGCCTATAGCATAGAGGACTTTGTAAAATCCTTGGAACGCCCCCGCAAAATCCTAATTATGGTGCAAGCGGGTAAACCAGTGGATGCAGTGATTGGTCAGCTGAGTCCCCTGTTAGAAGAAGGCGATATTATTATCGACGGCGGTAACTCCTTGTTTGATGATACTGCCCGCCGCACCCGCGAATTAGAGCCAGCTGGGTTTAGGTTTATCGGGATGGGCGTCAGCGGTGGTGAAGAAGGGGCACTAAATGGCCCCAGTCTCATGCCGGGAGGCACTGTAAGCTCTTACGAGTATTTAGAGCCAATTTTCACCAAAATTGCGGCTCAGGTGGATGATGGCCCCTGCGTGACCTACATCGGTCCTGGTGGAGCCGGTCACTATGTCAAGATGGTGCATAACGGCATTGAGTATGGCGATATGCAGCTGATTGCCGAAGCATACGACTTACTCAAGAATGCGGCGGGACTAGATGATAAGCAACTGCACGAAGTTTTTGCCGAATGGAATACTACCGACGAACTCAATTCGTTTTTGATTGAGATTACAGCCGATATCTTTAACTACATAGATCCAGAAACAAATCAACCCCTGGTTGAGATGATTATGGATGCGGCGGGGCAAAAGGGAACAGGTCGCTGGACGGTACAAAGTGCTTTAGAATTGGGTGTCTCTATTCCGACGATGACGGCAGCGGTGAATGCCCGGATTATTTCTTCTTATAAGAAGGAACGGGTCGCTGCTTCCGAAATTCTAACTGGCCCTTCTGGCAAGTATGACGGAGATACCAAAACCTTTGTTAACCAAATTCGCGATGCTCTCTACTGTTCAAAAATCTGCTCTTACGCGCAAGGAATGGCTTTATTGAGTTCGGCGTCGAAGGCTTATTCATATAACCTTAACCTGAGTGAGATTTCCCGGATTTGGAAGGGTGGTTGTATTATTCGGGCTGGGTTCTTGAATAAGATTAAAGATGCCTTTAAGGAGAATCCAGAGTTGCCGAATATGCTGTTAGCGCCTGAGTTTAAGCAGACAATTTTGGATCGGCAATCAGCATGGCGGGAAGTGTTAGCGCAAGCGGCAAAACTGGGTATTCCAGTTCCGGCGTTTAGTGCGTCGTTAGATTATTTTGATAGTTACCGACGCGCACGCTTACCCCAAAACCTCACCCAAGCACAACGCGACTACTTCGGGGCCCATACCTACGAGCGTGTTGACAAAGCAGGTTCCTTCCACACTGAATGGACTAAGGCTGCTGAGGATTCCGTACAAACTTCTACACCTCGTCCTATTCAAGCCCAAGATCCAGCGACCGCTGTTCGCACTACAGGTGGTGCTGAATAAAGTTGTAGGGTGGGCAATGCCCACCCTAGTTTTGTGTTATAGAGGGATGCTATCCGCTAAACACTGGACATAACTGGACAATCAGTACATCCGGTGGAGAGATAGCCAGTCTAAGCCTTTAGTGGGCTACGTTACTTAGGTCATGGCACCTGCAAGTGCTTTCCAGCTTACAGCCCTGCCGTTCAATTTTAAACATTCCTATAAAGCTAAGAAAGTGAACTGAACCGAACAAGCCTAAGCAACATTGACGAGTCAAAAATTACCTGAGAAATCAGAGTTTCAAATATGTCTAACTTTGTTTTTGCGACAAGGCTGTAGGTTGGGTTGAACAGAGTGAAACCCAACTTTAGCTTTAAGTTCGGGTTGGGTTTCGTTCCAAGGGCCCAACCTACAGATATAGCTAGCCCCTAGCCCCTAGCTATACGTTTATTTACGCAATCCAAAATCTAAAATCGGGCGGTAATTTCCTATCAACCATCACCTCTAGGATACTTTAAAGTCAGAGACTTCCTGACGCAAGCTTTGTGCTACCTCGTTCAATTGCCTAATGGCACCGTTAACCTCGCGCAAAGACTGAACAGTTTGGGAAGAAGTTTCACTCAATTGCACCATCGCTTCACTGATTTGTTGTGCCCCTTCGGACTGAGCCTCCATGCTGCCACTCACCTTTTCAAATTGGGGGGTAAGGGTTTGTACTTGCTCGATAATCGACTCTAATTTGGTGCTGATATTTCCCACATCTTCCACCCCTCGTTCTACTTCTTTGGTGAAACCATCCATTTCCATCACCCCAGCGGATACTGAGGTTTGCATTTCTTTGACCATATTCTCGATGTCTAAAGTAGCGACAGCGGTTTGGTCGGCTAGGCGGCGAATTTCTCTGGCAACAACCGCAAACCCAGTACCGTACTCTCCGGCTTTTTCTGCTTCAATCGCAGCGTTAAGGGAGAGTAGATTGGTTTGATCGGCAACTTTGGTGATGGTGGTGATGATGCTGTTGATGTTGTGGGATTTTTCGCTAATTTGTGCCAGTTTTGATGAGATATTCCCTGTGGAATTGGCCAGAATTCGCATGGTTTTTTCCATGTGGATCAAGTCTTTCTGACTCTCTCCGGCGGCTTGCGCTGTAGCTTGGGAGGTGTACTGGACTTCATCCATTGTCTTCACCAGTTGGCTGGAGGTGGCAGCAATCTCTTTCGCTGTGACTGCTACTTCATTGGTGGAGGCTACCTGTTCATTTATGGTTGCTTCCAGTTGTTTGCCAGATGCCGCAATTTGGGTGGTCGAGGTGGTAACTTGAATGCCAGATTTTTGCACTTCAGAGATTAAGGAAGTTAATTTTTCGATGATCGTGGCGATCAGATACCCCACCGTTATAGCGATCGCCAGAGAGATGATTGGAATGATTAAAGTGGCTTTGTTTATGAGATCGAGATTATTTGTTGTAGTTTCAATATTTTTTTTCAAGTTACCTACCTCTTCTTGTCGAAATTCTTGATTTAAACTGTCAAGTCCTCGAACAATTGGTTTAGATTGTCGAAGCGATAGATTTACCGCTTCCTCTTGCTTATTCGCATCCCTCAAGCGGACGGTTTGCCTTGCTACATCTCTAAATTGATTGGCTAGGTCAACCATTTTTTTGTATCTTTCTTTCTGTTGGGTAGTGGTATTTTCAATTAAATTATTTGCGCGTTCAGCAGCTGCCAGATAATTTTTTTCTTCGATGTTAAAATTATCCAAAGAATTTTCACTATTCCCCACCAGTAGATAGCCCCTGATCTGCCGCCCCATCAGCGCAATTCTCAGAATCATGTCATCGGTTTCTAAAAGGAGGTTTTGCGAAGCAGATACTTTCTTAAAAATTTCTTGAGTTTGAGCATTATTGAAATAAACTAGGGTGCTGAATACAAGGAAAAATACGATCGGAATTGAATATCCAATCAGTATGCGGCTTTTTAATTTATTGTTAGCGCTCATTTAAACTTCCTACAGAATGTGTCAAATCATACAAAGTTCATATTATAATGCTGAATTTGGTATGATGGTAAATATCTTATACAATTTTTACACTCGATCGAGCGATTTGGTGTTGGCCAGATCCGGTTTTACCCGATCGCACTTAAACTATGGATTTGAACTATGCCTCACAAATGTAGATTGAGCGATCGCTCATACTAAGTAAGGAAACAACAGATTGATTTTATGGTACATCCTCTGCAAACGCCCCACAGTGGCTACCATTGGGACAAAAGCGATCGCCGTTTCTTTGAAGGTTGGTACTACCGCGTCACCTTACCACAGGATCGCCAAACTTTCGCCTTCATGTATTCGATCGAAGATCCTCTAGGCGGCAAACCCCACAGCGGCGGTGCAGCACAAATCCTTGGCCCCGATGATGAATATATTTGCCGTACTTTCCCAGATGTCAACAAATTCTGGGCGTGGCGGGATGCGCTGGGATTGGGTCATTGGGGCAAAACTGACTCAGAAACCCGGTTTCTCAAAGAAACCGGGTTTCTAGAGCCAGGAGAGTTCTCTAGCCATATTCAAGAAGGCTATCAAGCAACAGCTACATGGCATCAAGGAAAAATTTGCGATCGCGGTTCCGGTAATTATTGTCGTTGGCAATATGAAATTAAACCAATCTACGGCTGGGGAAACCAAAACGCCCCCCAACAATCAACCGCAGGCTTCTTCTCCTTCTTACCCATATTTGAACCCGGATGGCAGATATTAATGGCTCACGGACTAGCCACCGGCTGGATTGAGTGGAATGGCAAACTCTACGAATTTACCGACGCACCAGCATACGGCGAAAAAAACTGGGGCGGAGCCTTTCCCGAAAAGTGGTTCTGGGTTAACTGCAACTGCTTCGATGGCCAACCCGACCTCGCCCTAACAGCAGGCGGAGGAAGGCGAGGCGTGCTGTGGTGGATGGAATCTGTAGCGATGATTGGACTCCACTATCAAGGCAAATTCTATGAATTCGTGCCTTGGAACTCAAAAGTAAGCTGGGATATACAGCCTTGGGGTAGATGGCAGATGCAAGCCGAAAATGAGCAGTATGAGATTGAATTGACAGGTACAACAGACTTACCCGGAACTCCTCTGCGGGCCCCCACCGAAAAAGGCTTGCAATTCGTCTGCCGCGACACAATGCTGGGTCAGTTGACTCTCGAACTGCGAGAACGCCAGGGCGACAAATCTAAAATTATCCTGAAAGCAACCAGTTCTCTGTGTGGATTGGAAACAGGCGGCAGCCCTTGGAATGAATCTTGGCTGTCTAATTGAGATTTATCTGCTATCATGGCTTTGTACCAGGGGCTGTGGCTCAGATGGATAGAGCGAGCGCCTCCTAAGCGCTAGGTCATGGGTTCAAGTCCCATCAGTCCCGTACTAATCCAATAGCAGTTGAAAAGAATCTTTCAAAAGATTCCTAAAGTGGTAATCTGGGAGCGATACCTACGGCTAGGAAGACAATCCTATGCTTACTATTTATCGTCAACGCTATTTAGCTGTCTGCATGGTTTTAAAAATTTCTCGCAGTCAACAACGATACAAACTGAAAAAAACTTCGCGATCTAAATGGCACTTTAAGCGCAGATTTTTTCTATCAGCGCTGGTGTTTCCTGTTGTACTTTGGGTTGGCTACAAACAAATTAGAAGTCTTGAGCAACCCCAGGCAGTTTTGATGTTAGGTGGTTCAACACCGGCATTGGAGCGAGAAAGGTTCACAGCAAAGTTTGCGAGTAAGTATCCAAATTTACATATTTGGATTTCTTCTGGTGGTCCTGGTGGCTACAATATTTACGTCAAAAAAGTTTTCGCCAAAGCGGGTGTTGACTCAGACCGCCTATACTTGGACGAACAGGCTGTAGATACGGTGACGAATTTCACGACTTTGGTTGATGAGTTAAAAGCTCGTGGCATCCATAGCGTTTATTTGATTACTTCGGACTACCATATGCGCCGCGCTCAGATTGTTGGCGAGATTGTTTTGGGAAGCCGGGGAATTGTTTTTAAGCCTGTGCCAGTTCCTTCTGGTCGAGCGCCCGAACCGATTGAAAAAGCTTTGCGCGATGGAGCTAGAGCAATTCTTTGGGTCACTACTGGAAATACAGGATCGAGTTTCAGTCGGCTTTTTTCCAGTCACTAATTCTGTCGTAATAATTCAGGGGCTTTCGGAATTATTATGCTAGTGTTTATGGTGAACATTTTTGTATGGACACGGCATCATAAATATGTCGATAACTGTTTATACCAAATCCGGGTTTGTTACCCCATGAGAATTTTTGGCCTAAACATTGTAGAGACGTTTCATGAAACGTCTCTACAGCCTATAGACATAAAGGGGTAATCGTTGCGGATTTGGTATTAGATCAAGTTACATCTGAACTTATCGCTTTCATGTCTTCAATTTCAAACAAGCTAACAACTACTCCAGCAATAGGAGTAGCTAGAAAAATTCCCAGCAGACCTGCTAATCTATAGCCGACTAATAAGGCAAAAAAGACTACAACCGGATTAATATTGAGCGAGTTTTGCATAATCCGAGGAGCCAGCAAGTTATCTTTTATCTGCTGAATCACAATGGAAGCGATGAAAACATTAAATGCTAACCACCCACTTTTAGGTAACAAAATCAAACAAATTAAAGCGAGACCTAATGTAGAGCCAATTCCCGGAATTATTTGAAAAACTCCGCCTATGACTGCCAAAATCAATGCAAAAGGCACTTTTAAAATTAAGAATACAATAAAAGTGGCGGCGCTAAAAAATAAACTTAAAAGCAACTGACCTCGAAAAAAGCCTAAAAAATTGCGCTCAACTATAACTGTAAATCGACTTTGTAGGTGTTTGGGGACAAGTTTAAGGGCGAATCCCCAAAGTTTTTCACCATTTAGTAGCATGAAAAAAGCGACAACTTCAATCAGGATGAAATTAACGAAATTGGTTAGCAATATTGTCGAACTAACGAAGCTAGCACCAATAAAGGCTAGGGCTTGGTTACGTAGAGGTTCTTCGACCGCACGAATATCAACCTGAAGATGTCGGGAGCGAAGATAATTTTCTAGTCTGTCTAATAAAGGTGTTAAGGAGTTTAAAAAATTAGGTGTGCCCTCAAAAAGTTGTTGTCCTTGAGATACAATGGCGAATCCTACGGTAACAGTGAAACCCCCAACCATCAAAAGGCTGAGCAAGAAGATTAAGCTAACGGCTAGACCCCGTGGCAAAAAACGATGCAGCCATTGCACTGGATAGCTGAGCAAAAAAGCGAAAACTGCTGCTAAGCTGAAGATGACGATGACATTTTGAAAGTAATCCAAAAGCAGTATTAGTGCCCAGCCAGAGGCAAACAGTAGCAAAAAGCGAATTAATGCTAAGTTATTGACTCGCTCCCAGAAATTTTGTGTAGGTGGTTCACTCATATTGTCTCCAGGTAGATGCCCAAGATGTTTATAGCGTCTACTCGCTGAAATCGAGTCAGGAATTTGTGGCTTCATTGTCTACCTTCACTAAGGCTAGAAAAATTTAATGTTAAGTAGCGATCGCGTAGCTGGAAGTACAACCTATTGTCTGAACCAATTGGACGGGTAAATTCCGGGGTAAGCGAGAATAGTTTTGCTACTGCCGGTTGATGAAGTTTACTTATCTGCAAACCATTGTGGGTTCTTGCACCAGTACGTAAGGCTGCACTATTAGAGCGTTAAATCGCTTGGCTTGGTTAGCTTGCCAAGAAGCCATTTGAGTGGGGGACGGTTTGGAGATCAGTTGTTCACCAATCCAATGCTGGATAGATGAGACATCATCATTAGCGATCGCAACCCCCACATCTATTAAGTCTAGTCCTGGATTGACCACAATCAAGCGATCGCGCTGAGCGTGGGGCATCAGCCATTGCCACTCCGCCTCATCCAGCGCCGCCGCTAATTCCGCTTTTAGATCCTGCATTCCTCGAAAATTTTGCTTAATTTATGGCTTATTCTAGCTTGCCATTCCAGTATGAAAACTCTCTCTGGCTAGATAGTTCAACGCCCCAAGTCGTGCATTGCATTAATCGCCGCCGCACATTTTTGCGTCACAGCTTCTAATTCATCCCGCTTTCCAGAACTGGGAGGCTCTATTATTTCCCCAATCCGCACCGTTACCAACACCAATCGCGGTATCGGAGAACCTTTTTGCACGATCTCCTCAGTACCCCATAAACTCACTGGTAGCAGGGGAGCTTTCGCCTTAGCCGCAATCATCGCAGCTCCCAGTTTCGGTTCCGTAATGCGTCCATCTGGGGTGCGCGTACCTTGCAAGAAAACACCTGTGGCCCAACCCTGTTCCAGATAATTAAGGGCCGATCGAATCGCACTTCTGTCTGCTGACTCGCGATTGACTGGATAAGCGCCGTACAAGAGAATACCTTGCTTGAGAACGGGAATTTTAAATAACTCTTCCTTAGCCATAAAGGCGACGGGACGACCCACGCAAGAAGACAGAATTGGCGGGTCAAAGTAACTGGCGTGGTTGCTCGCTACCACCAGTGGCCCTTCTTGTGGTACTCGATCGGCCCCATAAATGCGACCCCGAAAGTAAACGTGGAGCATGGGGCTAACCACCGACCACTTAAAGGCGCGGTAGAAGAACAAGTTAATCAAAGGTTCTCGGCTTCTTGCCACAGCAGACTATTCCGTAAACGCACAAGTAAAGCAAAATATTAGCGTAGCAGCTTAATTCCCCGCAAACGTAGCTTGCTGTCCTTGAGGCGAAGTCGCATATCCCGTGAAAGCTTGAACTGCTGGAGTAGGTGGATTTTTATAGACGTAAAACAGAGTTCGTTGATAGGGATAATTGGCGGTTCCTGGCGTTACGCCATTGATCGCAACAACCCGCACCGTTTGCTGGTTTGCTACTTGAGCGTAAGTGGCATAACCAATTCCATTATTTCCTAAAGCGCGGAGCAAGCCTGTCGTCTCATCTCTTGGTAGGGTAGTAATGTTGGGAGTCGTGCCAAAATTAGCACCCTTTAGCACCAGTTCCTGAAATGACTTATTTGTGCCGCTGATTGCTGGGCGATTAATTACCTGGATGGGTGCTGCTGCGCCCCCTACGGCAGACCAATTGTTGATTTTACCTTGAAAGATGTCCGCTACTTGGGCATTGGTTAAACCGCCGCTGAAAGGGTTTGTATTTCCTACTACTACTGCGATTTGATCGGTTGCGATCGGCACGGTTACTAAATTCTGACTTTGTTCTTGTGCTGTCAAAGGTCGCGATATTGCTGCCAAATCTACGCTACCAGCTAGAAGATCCTGAATTCCCTTATCGGAACCGCCAGCATTTGTAGTAACGGTACTACCTGGAAATTGTGCCTGAAAGCCGCGTTTGAGGTTTTCGTTAATTGTCACCATACTGGTAGCACCATCAATCCTGACCGTTGTGCCTGCTGGCACTGATGTAGGTGCTGTGCCTACGGAAGGTGCTGTGCCTACGGAAGGTTGCGCTGCTGTGCCTGGTACTGGCGCTGTGCCTACGGGAGTTTGCGCTGCTGGTTTCTTCATAAAAAAGAACCAGTAGCCACCACCTGCGAGCAGCAAAAATAACAATATAAAAACAATTGGGGGAGGGCCGCTTTTCTGAGCCATAAGATTTTTAGTTTCCTGGAAGTTGCTTTTTGTTGGAACCTTCTAACATTTCGAGACGACGAGAAATTTCGTCGTCTATAGTCATTCTTTCCATGTCAGCTTGAAGTTTTTCGGCTGGGTTTTCAGATAGTTCAGCCAAGGCGTTTTGCTTCAAATTTCGTCGCTCTACTGCACCTTTAGCCGCTTCAAACTGAGATTTAGCGGAACCGATATCAAATTCGTTGTTGACTTTGGCGATCGTACCAAGCGCCTCGTTCACTTCTGACATATCTTTCATATTCTGCATATCGGTTTTGTAGCTTTCTAGCTTCATCCGTTCCCGATTCAGCTTGTCTTTGGAAGCTTTCACTGCCGTCTCAGCTTGTCTAACCATTTCCTCGATTTGCGGCAAAACTTGCTCGGTTTGAATTACCCTCGTCATCGCCATCCGCGCTGCTTCTTCATTACCGCTCTTTGATGCAATCCGCGCTTGTTGCTCGAAGGTTTGCAATTCTTTTACTTTTGACTCGTATTTTTGCTTGGCAGTTTTATAAGCACCATCTTGAGCCGCAACTGCTGTAGCCAGCTTATGCACCGATTGCTGCATTGCTTGTAGGGATTCTTCGGCTACTGCTACAGCCACCTTACCGCCTTGTTCCACCGGCATTCCCCACAGCCAGTTCCAAGTGCCGACGATGGTGCGTCCGGCTTTTTCTCCCATTACCCAGTAAAGTACTTTTTTCATATTGCAGCTTTGCCTCCTTGAGAACGTGGTTTAAGTTTTAGCCTTTAACACTCTTTGGGAACTTTTACTATCTCTTAGCTATTAATATTGATTCTAGTCTAGTAGCTAAGGTTATTTTTTGAAATAATACCGGCGGTAGGTTAAGGTTATGTTAACTAACTGTTAGGGACGTTAAACGCCACATTTGTCCAATCTCGACGCGATCGCACCGGCATGACGCAACCATCCCACTCCTGCAACCCAAATCCGGGATGGTAAGTGTCCCACAGGCGCATTCCGATTAAATTTCAGTCCTTGATAATAATTATCGGAGTTATAGGTGGGCCAGTTGACCCGGTTGCAAAAAGTCACGTAATCTCGCCTAACGCTTTCGTAAAGCTGTTTTTGCACGCTGAAGCCAAAGCGATTCTGGCTATATTTTACCCAGAGTTGGTCAATTATCTGTAAATCCTCGCAGGGGAAGCGATCGATATCATTAACTTCGAGATATGTACTAGGTAGTTTACCTAAAGCTTGACACATCAGATTCCATGTTTCGCGATCGGCTTCTTTCCATTTCTGCGTTTCCAGCAGAAGCTGCAAGTTATTGTAATCTACCCCCACTTGGGAAATCAGGATAGTACGTGCTGATGAAGAGGTATGAGTAGGAGATTGAATTTGATTGATTAGGGGTAAAAATTCCGTTTTCGCTTCATTAAAAGTTGTCGATTTAATCGATTGCAATACTTCATCGATAGTTGTTTCGATTTTTTGTGCTGGCATTTGTTTAGCTGTTGCCGATTTAATTGCTTGCAATACTTCATCGGCAGATTGGAATCGATCACTAATCTTACTTTGCAGCAACTTATCCAAAATATTACCCAGATCTGAGTCTACCGTCGTTCCTTCTGGTAAATAATGATGCCAGTGCCAAAAATCATTATTGAAATCATACATATCCAAGGGAGAGACGCCAGTTAGCAGGCGAATGCAGGTAACACCTAAACTGTAAAGATCGCTAGCTGGAAAGGCTTTGCCTTTAGCTTGTTCGGGAGATACATACTTTTGGCTACCGACAACAGTTCCGGTATGACCCAGGCTTGATTCTGTAAATAATTTCGCCACGCCAAAATCGATCAAAACTAACGATCCCTTTCTTATTTCCTCTTGGTTAGGATGCGATCGCCGGATGATATTTTCCGGCTTGATGTCTCGGTGGATCACCTTACGTTCATGGATAAATTGCAGTACTGGCAACAAATTTTCCAGCAATTTCCAAATCTGAGATTCATTATAAACACCTTGTTCTAAATCTTTTTCTAAAGTTTTTCCATCAATAAATTCTTGTACCAAATACAACTGTAGTTCCTGTTCAAACTGCGCCAACAAATAAGGGATTTGGGGATGTTTTCCCAACTCATCCAAGTGAACTGCTTCTTGGCGAAATAACCGCGTTGCTTTGTTTAAGTATTCATCATCGTCCGAGCGAAAGTATAATTGCTTGATTACACAGCGCGGTTTAGAGGGGATATCTTCATCGAGCGCTAAAAAAGTTTTACCAAATCCACCCCTACCCAAGATTTTAATGGCACGATAACGTTCTCTGAGCAACAGCTTGGAGCCGCAACACGCGCAAAGTTTGGCTTCGTCTTGGTTTTGGGGATTTTCACATCCCGGCTTCACACAGTAGCTCATAAACAGTTTTTATGGGTCAAAAGCTGACAACTCGGCAAGGCTACTAATATTTTTTAAGCTTAAATTAGGACAAGCGCGTTTAATCAAGCCTGTCAGAACTTTACCGGGGCCTATTTCTACTACTTCTGAAATACCTTCTATTGGCAATTGTGCCATAATTTCGCGCCAACGGACGGAACCAGTAATTTGCTGGGAAAGACGCTGTTTTAATACTCCTGCTTCTACTGCTGGTAATGGTTCAACATTTGATAGTACTGGCACTTTAGCATCTGCAAAGGTTACAGACTCCAGCACTTTCTCAAACTCAGCTGCTGCTGTTGCCATTAAGGGGGAGTGGAAAGCGCCAGATACATTTAACTTAACCGCACGCTTTGTTTTTACTTGGGATAGCACGGTTTCTACTGCTTCAGGTGTGCCGGAAATCACAACTTGGGTAGAACTGTTATCGTTGGCTAAGACTACATCGGCTGTTTGTTGGATTTTTTCTTCTAATTGTTTGCGATCGAATCCAATCAATGCGGCCATCATACCACCGGCGGCGCTATCCATCAATTGCGATCGCTCTTTCACCAAGCGCAAACCAGCTTCAAAGTCGAAAACGCCTGCAACGTAAAGAGCAACATATTCTCCCAAACTATGACCCGCAACTAAATCAGGTTGCTGTCCCTTCTCCCGCATCAAATCAGCCAGAATACTTTCTACCACATACAAACAAGGCTGGGTGTAAAGAGTGTGAGACAATTTATCTTCCTTGCTTTGGCAAATTTCCACAACCGACCAGCCTAAAATCTGCTCTGCTTGTTCAAATTTAGCTTTAGCATTTGGGATTGCTAATAAATCGACTCCCATACCAATTGCTTGCGAACCTTGTCCCGGAAACACCCACGCCGTTTTAGTCATTTGTCATTTGTCCTTTGTCCTTTGTCATTCGTCATTTGTCCATAACAAATAACGGGATTATCAATTTAATACAAAATCGTTCTTTTGGCAACTGCTTGTTCATTGTTCATCGGAATGAACCATTACGAGTAAAAAATGTCAATCTTTTACCATGCAAAGTATAGATATTTTAATAATTATGCTAACTCAAGTTGCTAGTTACTTGTACTCTGGGTATGTTGTTGCGCTTTAGCGCTCTTATACCAACTTGGATAAGAGCGCTAAAGCGCAACAACGTACCTAATACCAGCCTCAATTATATAACTAGCAACTTGCGTTATGCTATCTATTTTTGAAATAGCATAATTTTACGCTAATTAATTGCCATTTAATCGAATACAGGAGGCCATAATTCAGAAACGTTCAATTCCCAACCGGGAAATAATTCTGGAATAGTCAGAGTATCTTCATTATTGAATACTGTTGGTTCGCTACCCGATCTATAGACGGTAACTGTCAGCTTATCTGGGTCAATCAGTATTGCTATCCTCGCGCCTAGTTCCAGAAACATTTGAATCTTTTCGGTAATTTTTTTAACTCTATCTGTCCGGGATTTAATTTCTACAACCAAGTCAGGAACTAGCTCACCAAAAGCACGAGGACTTTGCCGCAATCTTTCGGCACAAACGAAAGATATATCTGGAGCGCGTAAGTCTTGATTTGACAGGATAAAACCACCGCTGGAATCAAATACTCGCCCTAATTTTCTTGGTTCAATCCAGGCGAACAAAAAGGAAATCAACCGAGCGGTAATCTCGCTAGAAACGATATCTGATGGCCCCATGATAACAATGCTTCCCTCTTGCAACTCTATTTGATAGTCTTCATACTCTGATGAAAGTTGCGCTTGGAATTTTTCCAAATCCTGGATTGTTAAAGACATCGCAATTCTCCTTGGATATCCGAATCGTAGACGTAATCCATAACACTATCATTCTGAAAATTACCTGCTCCCCAAGTTCCCATTCTGTTGATTTCTCTGATTTAATCAAATACAGGAGGCCATAATTCTGAAACGCTCAATTCCCAACCAGGAAATAATTCTGGAATAGTGAGGGTATCTTCATTATTAAATACTGTTGGTTCACTACCAGAACGATAGACAGTAACTGTCAATTTATCTGGGTCAATCAATATTCCTATCCTCGCGCCTAGTTCCAGAAACATTTGAATTTTTTCTCTAATTTTTTTAACTCTATCTGTCCGGGATTTAATCTCTACAACCAAGTCAGGAACTAGCTCACCAAAAGCACGAGGACTTTGACGCAATCTTTCGGCACAAACAAAGGAGATATCGGGAGCGCGTAAGTCTTGATTTGATAGGATAAAACCACCGCTGGAATCAAATACTCGGCCTAGTTTTCTTGGTTCAATCCAAGCAAACAAAAAAGCGCTCAAACGAATACCAATCTCGCTAGAAACGATATCTGATGGCCCCATGATAACAATGGTTCCCTCTTGCAACTCTATTTGATAGTCTTCATATTCTGGTGAAAGTTGCGCTTGGAATTTTTCCAAATCCCGGACAGTTAAAGACATCGCAATTCTCCTTGGATATCCGAACATAAGGCTATCCTATCCCGAATAACTTACCTACCCCACTGGAAGATAGCTGCACCCCAAGTTAAACCAGCGCCAAAACCGGCGGCGGCGATCGTATCACCGGGTTTAATTTTGCCTTGACGAACGACTTCATCTAGAGCGATGGGAATAGAAGCGGCAGAGGTATTGCCATAATTAGCGAGATTGCTAATGACTTTCTCGGCAGGAATATGCAGGCGATCGGCTACAGCATCCAGAATGCGTTGATTAGCTTGATGTAACAGGAGCCAGTCTACTTGGTCAACGGTGATATTTGCCCTAAATAAAGCTTTTTGAATGACTTCCGGCACCTTTTTAACGGCAAAGCGATAGACTTCTTGGCCGTTCATAGTGATGGGTTGATAACCGCCTTGGCCGATCGTAACTCCCTCAATCAGTTCTTTGGGCGCTCCCTGATAGTTTAAATTGAGGCAGTTATTTTGGATGCCATCGCTCCTGATTTCAAATCCGAGGAAGCGATCGCATTTTGAAGCCTGCATCACTATTGCCCCAGCGCCATCACCAAATAGTATGCAGGTACGACGATCGGACCAATCTACCCAGCGAGACAGAATATCGGCACCGATCAGCAAAACATTGCGGTAGACGCCAGTGCGGATGAACTGCGCCGCCGTCACCATACCAAAAACGAAACCAGAGCAAGCAGCAGTGAGGTCAAATGCCACTGCTTGCTTTGCTCCCAGTTGGGCCTGAATTTGACTGGCGCTGCCAAAAAGGTCATCTGCGGTAGAAGTGGCGAGAATAATCAGATCCAAATCAAGAGCAGAAATTCCCGCCATTGCGATCGCTTCTTTAGCGGCGGCGGTAGCAAGGGAACTCAGAGAGTCCGATGCTGCCGCCAGATGCCGCTGACGAATTCCAGTTCGTGTAGCGATCCACTCATCCGATGTTTCCACCAGTTGAGCCAGACCCTGATTATCCAGGTAAGCCGTCGGTGTCGCCGCACCGCTGCCCGTAATAGCAATACCTAAACCTGATTCTTGCAACATTACTCGACCTCAGCCGCCGGTGCAGCGGTTTTATGATAACTGGACTGAATCCGTTCCAGTACCTTGTTATCGATCGCTTCTTTAGCCAAGCGAATCGCATTAAAAATCGAAGGAGCTTGAGAACTGCCGTGGCTGATAATGCAAACTCCAGCAACGCCCAAAAGCAAACCACCTCCGTGTTCTGCGTGGTCTATACGCTGCTTAATCCGCTTCAGGTTTGGTTTGAGCAAAGCCGTGCCCAACTGTCCGTGCAATCCTTGCGGTAACTCCTCTTTGAGGATTTGCAACACGATCTCGCCCACAGCTTCGGCAAATTTCAACAAGACATTGCCCACAAAGCCGTCGCAAACGACGACATCAAAGCGACCTGAGAGGACATCCCGGCCTTCTGCATTGCCGATGAAAGAAATTTTCCCATTATCTTGGAGCATCTGATGGGTGCGGATTGCCAAGTCGTTACCTTTGGAAGGTTCCTCGCCGATATTGAGTAATCCCACTTTCGGCTCCGGCACTCCCAGCACGTACTGGCTGTAAATCGCCCCCATGACAGCAAACTGCTCCAAAAACTTGGGCCGACAGTCCACATTTGCGCCAACATCCAGCAGCAGCACCCACTTGCCAGCGAGCATCGTCGGAAAAACCGCGCCAATTGCTGGGCGATCGATCCCCCGCAGTCTCCCCAAGCGCAGCAGCCCCGCTGCCATTGCAGCCCCGGAGTGACCGGCTGAAACCACTGCATCTGCCCGTTTTTGCTTCACCAAATCCATAGCGACGTTGATAGAAGCTTTGGGCTTACGTTTTAAACCACTTAAGGGCTCCTCGTGCATTTCAATTGTGCCTTCAGCAGGCACAATTTCTAGAGGAAAAGAATTTGTGTGTTGCCCCAGAATAGCTTCGATTTGAGGCTTATCCCCCACCAGCAACACTTCCACGCCCAATTCTTCCCTTGCCCTGAGTGCCCCAGCGATGATTTCGGCGGGAGCGTGATCCCCACCCATCGCGTCAATTGCAATCCGTGCGCGAGTCGATCCCATTGATCAATGTGATAGAAACCTCAAAAATTCTACCAGATGCCTCCCATCCAATAATCACGCGACTCAGGTATTTCCACAATTGGCAGAGGGGCAGAGGGAGAGTGGGAGAGTGGGGGAGTGGGGGAGAAAAGCTCTTTTACTAGCGGAGTTAGTCGTATCTTGTACTGTGAGCGATCGACTAAACCGGGTTTTGAGGCGCAAAGAATGGATATTAAAGTGGCTTGCAGCCGCGTGAGGTACAACGAAATTATTTCCCTAATAGCGAGTAGGGGCGGGTTTGGCAGATAATTTGTGGCTTTGTGACCAGAATAATGGCAAAACCCGCCCCTACAGTTTGCCTGTACCTCACCCACTCGCAAAGAATGGATATTATTACTCACTGGGATTGCGATCGGCGATTGGGAAAAAAGTCAAAAGGTTGGGTCAGACAAATGGTACTTTTACCCAGTCCCCCGCACTCCCACTCTCCCACTCCCCCACTCTCCCACTCCCCCACTCCCCCACTCCCCCACTCCCCCACTCCCCCACTCCCCCACTCCCCCACTCCTCCAGTCCCCGATCGAATGTAAAGCAGAGAAAAAAATGCTGGAATTATTTAGCACTGGGTTAATGTCTGTATGGCTAGATATGGCAGGAATGCGCCGCTCCGATCTGGATGCCTTTAAGGCAATGACATGGCCGGGTACAAGCGCATTTGTTCTGCCAGCTGCTCCAGAACCGGAAACGGCAACTACGTTGGAGCAATACCTGAAGGAATTGTCTAAAAAAGGTTCGGTGACTAATGTTCAGGGAGTGTGGATTCAGTCCGGGCCAGCGCTGCTGTCCAGTAACCAGGGGACTGTGCCGCTGCCAGCTGCCTCTTTGACGAAGATTGCCACATCTTTAGCATCACTATCTACCTGGACTCCTTCACACCAGTTTGAGACGCTTTTTAGCGCCACAGGGCCGATAAATAATGGTGTGTTGCAGGGTGATTTGGTGGTCACTGCCAGCGGCGATCCTTTATTCGTTTGGGAGGAGGCGATCGCAGTTGGCAACGCGCTGGGCCGTATGGGTATCAAGCGCGTTACTGGCAATTTGGTGATTAAGGGCAATTTTTATATGAATTACAACTCTAATCCAGCTCTGGCGGGTCAGATGCTCAAACAAACATTAAACGCCCGCACTTGGTCGAAGGATACTAGCTTCCGATATTATTTGTCGATGCCCAAGGGGACGCCAAAACCCCAGATTGCGATCGCAGGTACTGTGAAAGTCGATCGCTCCCTTAATAAAGAGCAAGGGGGGGATCGAAAACAAATCTTATTATTGCGTCACCGCTCTCTCACCTTGGCGCAAATCTTGAAGCACATGAACATTTACAGCAACAATGAAATGGCTGAGATGTTGGCAACTTCGTTGGGAGGAGCTACAGTTGTGCGATCGCTTGCTGCTGAGGCAGCTGAGGTTCCCCAGTCGGAAATTCATCTGGTGAATGGGTCTGGACTCGGAGTGGACAATCAGATTTCCCCAAGGGCTGTCTGCGCCATGTTACAGGCGATTCAAAACAAATTGCAGCCTCTAGGATTAACTATTGGCGACTTATTCCCAATTTCCGGTCGCGATCGTCTTGGTACGTTGGTAAGGCGGCACATCCCATCTGCTGCGGTTGTAAAAACAGGTACTCTGCGGAATGTGAGTGCGCTGGCTGGAGTAATTCCCACGCGCGATCGCGGTCTGGTTTGGTTTGCTATCATCAACCGAGGCAACGATGTGCCAAGTCTTCGCGTCGGACAAGATCGATTTCTACAAATGTTGTTGCAGCAGTGGGGTGCAGCATCAGTTCCACCAAAAGTCGTTCTCCCCAGTCCTTCTAGCTACGGCGATGCTAGTCGTTTGGGCGCTCCTGTTCGCAATCAAATCCTTTTTGGAGGCTAGATCTAGCCTCAGATCTCCTCACAGAATCCCACAAATCGCCCATGCCACAACTTTCCATTTTCGGTTAATCCTTGCGATCGCACTACGATCTTCACCTTCCCTGGATTTGCGGCATGACGACGGGCGATTTCTTGCATATCTTCTTGAGAAAATCCCGTTCCTACCGACCCCATCGCTACTAATTTACCTTCAATATCTTGAGCTACCATTATGGCGCTAAACGGTCGTCCGGCAACTTTTGTGAGAGTTAACTCAGTAATCACCAAGTCTAATTCCAAGCAATACTTTGTCCGTACCATTGGAAATGTGCGCGTATCTTTGCCGCCAACATAAGTACAATCATGTTGTACCCAAACTTCTCCTTCTCGTTCCAAAGACTCCTGCGTTTGAGCTAGCAATGTTTTCTCTTCAAAAGTACGCGCAGTAGGGACGATTTCAAATGCTTCGATCGCTGGTAGGTACTCCCTTACTCGCTCTGCTGCTTCAATCCGTGCTGCTTCACTCATCACAGTCAGATCCCGTCCCTCAAACAGCAAAGCTTTGAAAATAGCATACACTGCTATTGGTTGAGTAGTTGGCGATCCCTGATTAATGTTGACAGTAGCAGCTTGAGCGCCAGTGCGGTGTTCGCTTCCAGTTATCGATCGATAGTACAGTTCCCCATCTAAAATAAATGTTCCTTTTTTGTTAGCAACATCGAGTAATGCTTGGTTAATCTCAATTGAGGGTTGCGCCCTCATATTTGTGGAGCGCGACTGATAGTAAATGCGATCGGACGTAGCAACTAACACTACTCTATTCCCATCCCTTTTAGGCTGACACCAGTAACGCGGATCGTTAATGTAGTAGGCCCGATCGAACGGTGCGTCTACTGGTTGCATAGTAACAATGCGCCCCGGTTGCAAATGAGGGGGTAACTCTGGGACAACAGGTGGATCGAGGACTGTCTTACTTCTGGTGGGAGTAGGGTCAGGAATTGCATCCAAATTATTATTTAATTTCTCAACAGGAGCAATATTTCCTGTCTCCATCTCAAACGCTTTCTTCCAAAAACCCTGTGCCATCAGAGGATAACCTTCTGACTCAGCACATAGTGCCAAATGGACAACTTTCGGCACAGCAATACCCCTACCGTAATCTGCCAGATATTGGATTGCTCCAGCCTCACCCATCGTCTGCAATTCCCTCTTGAGGATGCGATTGTTCCATCGTTCCCGAATCTCCGAGGGGATTTTCTTTTTGGCATTTCGTTTAGATTCGATGTACTCGGTGATGTTCATTTTTCATCAAAAGTTATGCCAATTCTAAACATTCTTTGTTTGATCCCAATCAGTCATGGAATAATGTCCGTGACCACCCTACCGCCGTCACTACCGCCGCTAATCACAATTGTTTGGTCTTTTAGTTTACCAACGGCTTTGGGGCCGGTTAAAGTCAACGGCGGGTCAATCTGTTTGTAGAAGACATTGCCGACAGCCTCAAATGACTCAGTAGGAAGATACCACGTCATTTTATCTGTCCGCATTTGAGATGGCGGACGCTGCCCCACACCGTAAACATTGCCGTTCAAATAAGCAATTTTAGGTTCCAAATCGACTCGACCTTTATTGGCAGTCATAGTCAATAGCTGGACGCGATGAAAAATTCGCACAGGTAGATCGGAGAATACTGTTTTGGCTTCAACATTCCAAACTACTAAATCGCTAGAAATCTGGAGGGGTGGATCTAACACATTCAATTGACCATTTTTTCTCAGTGTCGCTATTTTAGTTTTGAGGTCAACTTCTCCTGTATCGCCTACGCCACGATCTGCGATCGCAGTACCAACATATCGGTCAATTTGGACGGGCCGATCGCTAAACATTTTTTCCTGTTGCATCTCCCAAATCAAATGCTCCGTCCTCATTTGCAAGGTTGGTTGTTTGGAAATCGCCACCACTTTACCGATTAATTCTATTCGCTTTGCCCGACTAAATGCTCGCGCTTCTTGTGCTGTTGCATCGACTTGTTTGTGAGTACCAGTCAATTGATTGCGGACAATCAAAATATCTTCTTGCGGACGCCATTCCAATTCATTGCCGCGCAATACCACTCCGTTCTGAATATCAGTGGCGACAATATTGCCTTTGAGAAAAACTTTCTGGCCATCCTGATGCACCTCCCCCTCCTGTCCGGTAACGTGATAAAGCAACTTTCCATCTTGGAACAAGTCACCAATCGGAGTTTCGATTTGTGCAATCTTATTGTTATTGCTATATACAGCTTGCTTCGCCTTAATTTTCCATATAGGATTTCCCCGCTCATCAGTTTGATCCAGAGTAACCGCATTGAAGGTAAAACCGCCATCAAGGCTTTTTCCCGTCGCACTCTCTTGAGCCAATTGACTATCTTGAGCCAGTTTTTTCGCTGTGCGGCTATTGCCACGACAAGCTGCTACGCCAAACAGTAGCAGTAACAAAAACAGGTTTAGCGGGAGTATTTTGCTTAGATGAATTATCCTCAAAGCTGCCCCTCTTTTTCTGATATTTTTCCCCTACATCTAAGGGCAATTCATGAATTGCCCCTAGATGTAGTAGGTGCAAAATCAAATGCGTAAGTCCTAATTAAGTTGGGTTTCGTTCCTCAACCCAACCTACAACTAATCATTCGTAGGTTGGGTTGAAGAGAGCGAAACCCAACATCACCAGACTAATAAGTTGGGTTTCGTGCCAATAGTCCAACCTACAACCTTTACACTAAATTTATCACCTCAACTACGGTCAATGAATTTTTAGTCGTTATCCTTGTGATCTTCCATCAAACCAATGGCAGAAAACGGACGATAGGTATAACCCTGACGAGGAGTTTTTTGGATATCTTCCTTAATATTTTCCAAGTCAATGTAACGGTCTGCTACATTGATCAAACTATCACTCGTCATGGAGCGCAGACTGACTACTTCCACGCGAACGCCGCGATAACTGACTGAATCCACTGCGTAAGCAAGATCCCCATCGCCACTGACCAAAACAGCTGTGTCGTAGGAGCCTACCAAAGCCATCATGTCTACGGCTATTTCCACGTCTAGGTTAGCCTTTTTGGAACCATCCGGCAGTTGTACGAGGTCTTTGGCAATCACTCGGTAACCGTTGCGGCGCATCCACAGGAGAAAACCCTGCTGCTTTTCGTTGGTCCGATCGACTCCAGTATAGAAGAAAGAACGCAGCAGTCGAGAGCCAGCCGTTAATCGGCACAGCAACTTGGTGTAGTCTATTTCCATTCCCAGTTGCAATGCAGCATAAAACAAATTCGATCCATCAATAAAAATGGCAACTCGACCGCGATTTACTAGAACTTGCTCTGGCGTAAATACTGAATCTCTTTCCAAATTATTGAACATGATTGTTATGCCTCTTTTTTTATGAATCAATCAATTGATGCTATCTTTTCAGATTTATAGCATCTCCAATAGCTCGACCTTTTCTAAGCAGAACCCGTTTCCGGCAGTTCTAGTCGCCCAAACACGGGTCGGGGTTCGCCTAAAGTCTGGCTATTAGGTAGAATTCCCCAATTAGCATGGATAATGAAAGCTGCTGAAACATTAATTTGTGTTTTGTCATTAAAGTTCGTATCAAAACCTAATTGCTGGTAAATGTCATTGCTGATATTAGGGATAATGGGCGAAAGGAGATAGGCCGCCAGACGCACCGATTCTAAAACAGCGTAAAGCACTTGCTCGACTGCCTGCTGGTTTCCCTGCTTGTATAGCTTCCAAGGTGCTTGCTCGTCAATGTATTTGTTGCCGCTGCGAATCAAGGTAAGAACGGCTTCTGTTGCGTTGCTAAAAGCGAGGTTTTCGTAAGCTTGAGCGACTCGCGATCCCAAGTCGCTGCCAATGGCTTTCAGGGGATTATCTGGGGGAATGTCTTTGCCACTGATAGGAGGCACTTTGTCGCCGCAGTACCTACGCGCCATACTCAGCGTCCGATTGAGCAAGTTGCCCAAATCGTTTGCCAGGTCAGCATTGAGTATGGGAATAAACCGCTCTTTTTCGTTAAAATCGCCATCACGCCCAAATTCGATTTCTTTCATGAAGTAGTAGCGAACGGCATCTGCGCCGTAGCGGTTGACTAATGCCACGGGATCGATGATGTTGCCAATACTTTTGCTCATTTTCTGTCCGTTCATGGTTAAGAAACCATGTCCAAACACCCTGTCTGGTATTGGCACACCAGCGGACATCAGCATAGCAGGCCAGTAAACGGCATGAAAGCGTAAGATATCTTTACCAATTAGGTGCAAGTTAATCGGCCACCATTTGGATAAAGCATTCTCCAAGGTTGGTTCGGTATCCGGATCGAGCAGGGCTGTAACGTAGCCTAGTAGGGCGTCAAACCATACGTAGATGGTCTGAGAGGGGTCAATTGGCATCGGGAAGCCCCATTCCACGTTTAGCCGCGAAATGGAGAAGTCCTGGAGTCCTTGACTGACGAAACTAAGCACTTCGTTGCGGCGGCTTGATGGCCCAATAAAATCGGGTCTTGTTTGATAAAGTTCTTCTAGCTGGCTTTGGTATTTGGAGAGCCGAAAGAAGTAGTTTTGCTCGTCTCGCCACTCTACTTCTTTGTTTGGGTGTAAGGAGCAGCGGCGTCCTTCTAGAAGTTCGCGTTCTTCTTTAAATTCTTCGCAGGAGACGCAGTACCAGCCTTTTTGCTGGCTTAGGTAGATGTCGCCAGATTCCCACACGCGCTGGAAAAATTCTTTGACAATAGCTTCGTGGGTGGGAGCGGTGGTGCGGATAAATCTGTCGTACTGAATGTCGAGTTTTTGCCAAAGTGTCTGAAATCCGGCGGCAATTTCGTCGCAGTGTGCTTGAGGCTCTAGCCCGCGAGCTGCTGCGGTGCGCTCAATTTTCTGCCCGTGTTCGTCAGTTCCGGTGATTAACAGGACGGATTTGCCGCGCTGTCTTTCAAATCTGGCTATTACATCCGCTGCGATCGTTGTATAAGCGCTACCAATGTGAGGTAAGTCGTTTACGTAGTACAGCGGTGTTGTAAGAGCAAAAGTGTTTTTATTTTTATCGATAGAATTCATGGTAAAAAGCAAAGTAATATTCTAAAACTGTTTCTAATCATACATGAGAGACTCGACTAACTCATTTTATTTGTTTTTTTTATACACCATATAAAAAAAACTTAATGCTGTAATAATAGGGTTAAGATTCACCTTCTAGCCCTAATCGAACATAAAAACTATTTCTAAAATCCAAGGTTGAGGTGTCTCTACCCTGGGGTATTTGTGGCTGCTAGTACAATAAAGTTAACAATTATTAAGAGGAATGTCTTCCCTATTGCCATTAATGTCGCTAACCCATGTATTCTGATAGTCCACGGCTGATTTCTCACTCGTTTCTGGCTGCCACGGGCACGCGGCTGTTTCTGCATCATGAGGATCGCATCCCTCAATGTGGGCCGGTGCTAGTGGTGAGCAATCATCGCAGCTTTATGGATGCACCGCTGCTGATGGCGTCTGTAGGACGTACAATTCGTTTTGCTTGCCATCATTACATGGGCCAAGTGCCGGTGATGCGGGAGATTGTGACAAGGTTAGGGTGCTTCCCGTTGGAGGAACCAGAACATCGGCAACAGCATTTTTTCCATCAGGCGATCCGGCTCTTACAGGCGCAGCAGGTGGTGGGAGTGTTTCCAGAAGGAGCGCAACCGATGGTGGAATTTAGCGAGCCTGAGAAAATAGGGAAGTTCCAAAGGGGATTTGCTCATCTGGCGTTGCGGGCGACGGTGCCGGATTTGGTGGTTTTGCCTGTGGCGATCGCTTCTGTTGAGGAGAGCGTCAACTCAGCGGTTCCGCTGAAGCTGCTGAGCTTTTTTGACCCATCAGAGCCGTTGTTCGATCGATCGGGCTGGCATCCGCTGATAGTATATCGCCGGGTGAACGTTTCGATCGGTCGTCCTTGTTGGATAAGTGCTTCCCAGCGGGAATACTATCATGGGAAACAGGCAAAAGCAGTCGTTGCTGAAATCACGCAGTACTGTCAGACTGAAATTGCCGAACTGCTCCGTCTGGGCTGTTATTAAGCAGAAATGGGGAATGCAGAACCATCCAAAATCCTTTGATCTAAAATCTAAAATCGAACGATGCCACAGATAAAAAGTCATCCTTGTTTCTTAACGCCCAAACAAATTAAGCCTGAATGTCCGCTGTTTGTGTTTCTGCCTGGAATGGATGGTACGGGTCAGCTATTGCGATCGCAAACTGCTGGTTTAGAAGCAGGGTTTGATATCCGCTGTTTGGCGATACCAGCCGACGATCTGACTAGCTGGGATGTTCTGACGGACAAGGTTGTGGCGCTGATAGAAGCAGAAATAAAGCAAGACCCCAAGCGATCGGTTTATTTGTGCGGCGAGTCGTTTGGTGGTTGTTTGGCGATCGAAGTGGCGCTACGAGCTACTAAACTTTTTGAGCGGCTGATTTTAGTCAATCCGGCTTCTTCCATCAGTCGTCGTCCTTGGATGTATTTTGGCATCCCGCTGACTCAAATTGTGCCAGAGTACTTTTATCAGTTCGGCTCGATGGTGGGTTTGCCGGTTTTGGCGGCTTTGGGACGGATTGCACCAAGCGATCGCCAAGCCCTGATGGAAGCTGTGCAGATGGTACCCCAGAAAACCGCTGTTTGGCGACTGTCTTTGCTCAGAGAGTTTAACGTTGAGGATATCGAGTTAAATCGCATCACCCAACCCGTGCTGATTGTTGCAGGTGGTTCTGATCGTCTCCTCCCGTCTGTGACTGAAGCCGAACACCTAGCAAACAGACTACCTAACGCTCAAACGGTGGTGCTACCGGAAAGCGGTCACGCCTGCCTTCTAGAGAAAGATGTCAACCTCTACCAAATTATGAAGGATTGCCAGTTCTTGCCCAGTCGGGACAAGGGTTCCCGGACTTTCTCATTGCCAAAACATCAGCCTGTCAGTTCATTGGTGTGAGAAATTTTATGCGATCGCTACACAAATACAATTAAATTTGCTAAGATAGCAATTCGACGGGCGACTAGCTCAATGGTAGAGCAGCAGACTCTTAATCTGGTGGTTCGGGGTTCGAGCCCCCGGTCGCCCATTTAATTTAAGTTTGGCGCTAAGCTAAAAAAAGCTGGTATTTGCTTGTGGCGCAAGCAACCAAGTCATCAAAGCCGGTAGCTGTTTTTGCCAAGAAGTTTCGTGGTGGATCTCACCTTCTGCTAGCACAAAGTGCAACTCAGAATCGTTGTAACCAAGCTGTTTCAAACGATTGTAAAAGTCTTGGGTAATTGGTACATAATCCAACCCAACTCCGTAGAAGGAATATTGCTCCTTGCTACCGACGTACAGCAGTATTTTAGACCCAAAGCGGGTGTGCCTATCCCAGTAATAAAACATTTGGCCACCCCCGAACATCAGCGCCGGAGAAATACCGCCAATTCGCCCAAAAATTTGGGGATAGGTTTTGCCTAAATATAGGGAAAATAATCCGCCCATACTAGATCCCATGACTGCGGTATTTTCGGTTTCTGGGAAGGTGCGGTAAGTGCGATCGATGTAAGGCTTTAAGTGATTAATCAAAAACTCTGCTGTTAAATGAGCGCGACCGCCTATCCAAGGGGAATACTCTTCGATGCGGTTTGGTAAGTGGTCGATACCGACAATAATCCAAGGTTGGATAGTGAGTTCAGATACCAAGCGCTCTAGTGTGGTGTTGGCGCACCAAGTATCGTATACAGCAGATTCGGGGTCAGAAAAGATATTTTGTCCGTCGAACATATACAGCACCGGAAAGCGCCTGTCAGGTTGCCGATCGTAGGCGTCGGGGGTAAAGATGCGTATGGTGCGATTAACTTGTTCTGCAAATGAGTAAAAGTCGCGAATGATGTGGATGTGGCCCATTGTTTTTGTATTTAAGTACATTGCTAAACCATGAGCAACGTTTACTTACATTCGCTATTGTAGGGAACGGGCGGATTTCTACAGCAGCGTAGCTTTGGGAAGGTACTCCGATGGGCCGATCGCACTTTTGCCTGTCTTCTGGGGAGGTGGGATGCTAGAGCTTCCATACTGCTAGGGTTTTGGATATTTGTGGCTTTGTAGGGGCGAAGCTAACAAAGCAAAAAATCTAGGGTTTGGGTGATAAATTGTGGCCGGTCAGGGCGAAGCACTTGCGTAATGATGTTATTTCTAATACCCAAAAATTTCGGCGCAAGTGCTTCGCCCCTACAGATCCTACCCAAATACCGAGCAGTATTGCGATCGGTCCGACCCAGTAAGTTGTAAATTCATCAATCTATTCGATTATCTATAGATTTGACGCATTTCATCCAGATTGGTCGCCGTCTTGATTGCTGACTGAATAGCCTCTAATCGAGTTATATCTTCAATTTGGCGAATTTCTGGCATGAGTTGTAACCCTTGGGTGCCGAATTTCAGTTCTAAACCCAAGGCAATACCGGAAAGCATACCCTGCTGCATACCCTGCTGCATACCCTGCTGCATACCCTGCTGCAAAATTTCTTGATACCAGGGAGATTCTCGTAAAACTGCCATATCCCACCTCATGATTTGCTGAACTAGAGGAGTTTCTAATACGAAGCTAGCAAAAAAGGCCAGCAGGGGTTCCAAATCGTTTAATTGTCGATCGGTTCGCAAAACCTGCAAAGCTTGTCTTACTGCGGACTCCTCACCGCCTCCCTTAAGTACGGGTACAAAGGGGATGAGGGAGGGAAGAGGTTGTTGAAAGGCTATTTCGGCGTTGGAATTCGGAGGTGATGATATCTCGCACTTGGACATCGGGAATTTGGGTTACCCATTGTACCCAACGGTCGGGTGCCAGACTAATCAAGCGCTTGGTGCCGATATCTGCTGGTTTAGGCATAAAATCTGGGTTTTATTTGGATATGGCGATAATTTGCCTTTACAGTAGTTTATATCCTAGCAGGTTCGGAAGTATACCGTTCGGAAATAGAGGAGGCGATCGCAGCTGATGATTAGATAGTATATTGGCATATAGCAAAGCTTCTTCGTGAACGGTTGGTGAAATCGCACCCTCAATCAGATGTTTGCCAGAAAAAGGGATATTCTTCTGGCGTAGATGAAAGGTTAGCTTTCACAGGATTTTGCCTAATGTATTCCCACTTCTCCAGAAACTCTTCTTCATTTCTAATAACGTGGTCATACCGCTCATCTTGCCAAACTGTGCCAATATGTTTCATTACCTTAGCAATTTGTCTTGAACTGTAGCTTTTAATGCTGTGCATAATGCTACTAAGTGACCAAAATTTATCACCAAACTTTGGCAATGGTTGAATCAGCATATGTACATGATCTGGCATTACCACCAGACAAAATATTTTATATCTTTGGTTGTCAAAAAACTTGCAGGCATTGAAAACAACTTTTCTAGCCTCTGGGGTTATTTCTAGTTTTTCCCAAGTATTGAAAGTGATGAAATACACCGCTCCATCTAGTTCCCAATGGGGTAGCTTTCTCTGACTTATTTTAAATTTTGGCTCTTTCATTTTACATGGGGCTGGATATTTTATTTCAGATGGTAGAGGTGAAGTTATAAGCAGGCGAGACGCCTGCTCCACAAGAGAAAACCGCTCCATTTTTTTTACTCTTGTGGGGTGGGCGTCCCGCCCGCCCCATACCCTACCTGTACACAACCCTCAATCAATCCCTCAACACCCGACACTGGAAAAATCCTCGTTCCCAACTTATCCGCAACTTCGTTAACTGTCATATCATCCAAAAACCGAGTATCTCCATGCTTCAACATCAAAGCTGGCAATAATATCCCATCTCCTAAATCTTTTCCTTGCAAGTTTTCTAACAAATCTTGACCTGTCAACAAACCTGTAACGCTAATATTTTGCCCCCAATATCGACTGGGAAAAGCTGCCATATTTACCTGCAATCCTTCCACCTGATTGAGTCGTTGCTGGATTGGCTGAAATGCTAACTCAACTGCATTTCCTACTACCCAAGTAAATGTTCGTGATGGGAAAATTTGCAATGGTAAATTATTAGCTGCTTCGGCAAATTTTCTCAAGAATAAGCGAATCGAACCGACACCATTATCAATTTGCGGATAATCTTCATAGTGGGATTCTGGCGGTAATTCCTGTCCAGCTATTAAAAACCACTCATCGGCTAACCAAACACAATTAGACTTCAATTTTTTACTAAATTCTGCCTGAAGTTTCTGCACTTGGGAAATAACTTCTCGTGCTTTTTCGGGTGTGACTGGTGTTAGTTCATCTTCCTCTGGACGAAACCGGGTTAACCCAACCGGAACTACCGCTACAGAAGCCACGGCGGGAATCTCTCCAGTGTGGAATTTTGCTAAATCGCGCAAAGTTTGCTCTAGATGAATGCCGTCATTAATTCCAGGACAAACAACTACTTGGGCATGAATTTGCAGACGCCGCTTTTTAAACCATTTCAGATGTTCTAAAATCTGTCCTGCGCGAGGATTTTTTAACAGGCGAATTCGCACTTCTGGTTCGGTGGCGTGAACAGATACGTAGAGGGGAGATAGTCGCATCTGTTCTATGCGATCCCATTCTTTTTGGGTAAGATTAGTTAGGGTTAAGTAGGAGCCATATAGGAAGCTGAGTCGATAGTCATCATCTTTAAGATAGAGAGATTTTCGTTTGCCTGGTGGCTGTTGATCGATGAAGCAGAAGGGACAGCGGTTATTGCACTGGATTAAGTTATCGAATAGTGCTGTCTCAAATTCCAATCCTAAGTCTTCATCGTAGTCTTTCTCAATTTCAACGCGATGATTGTTGCCTTTGGTGTCTAAAACTTCTAGTTCCAAGAGTTCATCGGCGCACAAAAACTTGTAGTCGATGAGGTCGCGGGGCCGATCGCCGTTGATTGAAATTATACTATCGCCTATTTCAAACCCAATTTCAGCGGCGATGGAATCTGGAAGAACTTTGGTAATTAATGCCGGACGAATTGAAGTTTCACTCATTGGTAATTGTTAGTTATCAGTTGTCCGTTGTCAATAGTCAGTAGTTAGTATAGAAACAACTGACAATTGACAATTGACAACTAACTCTATTAGCTATTTTGCAGTACTCCAGCGGCGATCGCACCCAGTATTGCTACCCCGAATGCCAATCTATACCAGATAAACACCCAGGTACTCTGTGTTTGCAGGAAACGCATCAGCCATGCGATAGAGATGTATGAAAAAATTGTTGCTGAGATGATGCCGACTATGATCGGAAGCGCTCCAGCACTACCTAACCCTTCCTTAAAAGCATCTTTTAGCTCTACCAATCCAGCTAAAGTAATCGCTGGAATGCCTAATAAAAACGAAAAACGCGCCGCCGTTGCTCGTTCTAAACCCATGAATAGTCCAGCTGTTAGCGTTGAACCGGAGCGAGAAACGCCGGGTATTAATGCCATTGCTTGCGCTAAACCCATCAATACTCCATCTCTAACGCCCAGGGTGTCAAAGTCGCGCTTGCGTGTCCCCAGTCGCTCTGCTATTCCCAGCAACAGAGACATCAAAATGGAGGCGCACGCGATCGCTCCTAAACTCCGCAGGGGTGAGTTATCAAAGTCGGGAATCAGGATTTTAATTAACAACCCGAAGAAAACGATCGGTATCGTTCCCAGTACAATTCCCAATCCGATTTGGAAGTCTTGGGAATTGTAATCTTTTCGGACGATCGCTTCTATAACACCTATCGTGATATTTGTCAAGTCACGCCAAAAGTACCACACCACGGCGGCAATACTACCCAGCTGAATCACTGCGGTAAAGGCGACACCGGGATCGCCCCACCCCAAGACTACCGGCACCACTTTAAGGTGCGCCGTGCTGCTGATGGGCAAGAACTCGGTTAAGCCTTGCACCATGCCTAGAATGACGGCTTGAAATATATTTACCTGAGCAACCGATCGAGTCGCAACTGACTCAGCGGTTGTAGCCGCTGACAGATGTGTGCCCAGAGCATTTAAAAATAGAGCTAAAAGAGCGCTGGCAGAACTGGTGCTAGCAAGCGTTAAAAGTTGATGTTTCGATAAACCCATGTCGTCCTCTAAGCACACGCGATCGAGCATAGCCTATCTGGGGACTGGTAGGGGCTTTCTTGCTAGAACACCGATTCACTAATACTTCTTGGTGCCTTTTTAGCTTCTTTTTAACTTGTAGGGGCGATTACTGAATCGGTGTTCTACGGAGAAGAGGGCATTAGTCACTTCCCGGTTCCTCTGCACCAATCACCTTTTGCCCAATCACTAATCACCAATGCCAATGCTCAGTCCTGAGAAACTACGATAAAATAAAAAAAATGCCCAGGGGGGGGATATTTTTTGTGATATCTTAAATAAGATCAACTTTAGTAACAAAAATTAATAATACTTTGTTTAACGATACCTTGTCAGCCTTTACACCTGTTTCTGCTTGTATTTCCCCAGCCCAGTCTGGGCAAAGCGAGTCCGCGTCTTCGCGATCGCAAGTTAGTTCCAAAAGAGCTTGGTTGGTTTTCGGGGCAGCTTCGTTTTTGGTTTCAGTGCCGGTGTTTGTGCAAGCGCCATTAGTGCGGCTGCTGCCACTGCTAAGTTTATTTTTAACTGCGGGCTGGGTGGGATTGAGTTTCGCGTTACTGAGGCGTCGGAGGACGGAGATCTGGGGAGATTTGCTGGTGGGGTTCAGCTGGAGTTGGTTGGCCGGGTCGATTTATTGGGGTTGGCTGCGTTGGGAACCTGCGATCCACTTGCCAGTAGAAGCGATTTGCCTGCCTTTAGCACTTTGGTGTGTGGCGCAAAATAGGTGCAAAGTGGGTAGTTTATTTTATTTGGGTTCCCTGTTTGGTACGGCGGTAACGGATATATACTTTTACGTAGTCGATCTAATGCCCTCTTGGCGACAATTGATGCAGGTAGAGCCAGCTTTGGCGACACCAATTTTACAAAATGCGATCGCGCAAGTTCAGACACCTTGGGGGATCGTATGGGCTGTTGTACTTGTCGGTGTTCTTTTAATCGTGGGTACTTTACCATTACGCTCCAGACAGCTACACTGGTGGGCGTTTAGTGGAGCAGTATTGAGTACAATTTTTGTAGATAGCCTGTTTTGGTTGGCTGCAAGAGCCGCCTGAGCGAATTTATCGCCAACAGCACCGCTCTTGCGAGGGATGACGGGCATTAATAGTGCCTGAATTGCTTCAAAATTAAGACTCTGACTGGCTCTTCGTCGCTTCTTTAGTCATGTGGTGACGTTGCAACCCACTACCACTCCTTATCTTTTACTTCGGACCGAATCTGGTAATCGCTACCTTCCATTAGTGGGCAGTTATTGCTGGACTGTTGGTCGTAGTGACGACAACAATTTTGTGTTGCCAGATCGTTGGATTTCCCGTAACCACGCGATGTTACAGTGTATGGAAACCGGGGAATTTTATCTGATCGATCTTGGTAGCCGCAATGGCTCCTTCGTGAATGGGCGCAGAGTAAGCGTACCCGTAACGCTGCGACATGGCGATAGTCTCACTTTCGGTCAAACTGAATTGGAATTTTTCTCGCCCACTGTCAACTATCAGGCTAACGCTCCTAGCAGTTCTCAGTCGGATGACTTGACGGCAACTTCCACTTTGCACGTGCGCCGCCTGATCTCGGTGATGGTTGTGGATATCCGCGACTTTACCGGGCTAACCCGACAACTTGATGAAAAGATTCTCTCGGAGTTGATTGGCACATGGTTTCGTCATTCCGGCAGTATTATTCGGGAACATGGCAGTTGGGTTGATAAGTACATCGGCGATGCGATTATGGCGGTTTGGTTTCACGGTAGCCGGGGCATTTCTAACGAGGAGGTCGGCAGCATTTGTCATGCTCTGAGCGACCTCCACAAAATGACAGAGGATTTGTACAATCAATATCCCTTGCCTTTTCCGTTGCGGATTGGGGCGGGAATCAATACTGGGTATGCAATGGTGGGGAATACGGGAAGTGGCGATCGGCCCGATTATACTGCTTTGGGCGATACGGTGAATGCGGCCTTTCGCCTGGAATCCTCTACCAAAGAACTGCGCCTGGATATTGCCTTGGGCGAAACTACCTACAAATATCTCTTGCCTTTGGGTGCCGAGCAATCTGGATTCAAGCAATACACCGTAAATCTGAAGGGTTATGATAAACCAACGCTGACTTATGCAGGCACATTTGCCGACTTGGATAGTTTGTTGGAAAGGCAGCCCCAAGGTCAATAATCGCAAGTAAAGCAAGAGTAGGTTTACTGGGGTACTATAAACCGGATAATAATCTTTGATAAAGCTGTGTGTGGATTTAATCCGCTCTTGTAGTGAGGTTTTTATTTATGAAACGATTGCTGCGTTTGTTGATGATATTTGCTCTGGTACTGGGTAGCTTTGGATGGCTGGGGCAACCCCAGAAGGCAATGGCGGCTTCTTTGACTGGTGTCGCCTTACGCTCAACGCCGGTATTGGCAGCTGAGTCGGCAGAAGTTCTGCGGAATCGGGTAGACCAAAAGCTGGGCCAGATGGGCGGAAAAATTGATTTGAACAACACGAATGTGCGAGCTTTCAGGCAATTCCCAGGAGTTTACCCCACCCTGGCCGGGAAAATTGTCAAAAATGCTCCTTACGAAAAAGTAGAGGATGTGCTAAACATTCCAGGGCTTTCCGATCGCCAGAAAGAAATTCTGCAAGCTAACCTGGATAGCTTTACGGTGACCTATGTAGAAGACGCCTTAGTACAAGGAGCCGATCGGATTAATAACGGTATCTATCGTTAAAACGAGGGGCTAGGGGCTAGGGGCTAGTGGCTAGGGGAAGAGAATCCTACTACCCACTACCCAATGCCCACTACCCAATGCCCTGGGCCAATTTTCACAGTTGCTTCTGGCAAAATGCTAACTAATCCCACTACGCTGGTAGTGGGATTTTTATGGGAGCGATTTTTGAATTCTTCAGATGTCAGTTTTTTACAGAGTCCAGACTTGCCCACCCAGTTCGATGTTTTGATCGTTGGGGCGGGTGCTGCTGGTTTGTATGCGGCACTTTGCCTGCCAGACTATTTACAGGTCGGCTTGATTACTAAAGACAACTTGCCTCTGTCTGCTAGCGATTGGGCGCAAGGGGGCATCGCGGCTGCGATCGATCCTACGGATTCACCAGATTTACACATCGAAGATACAATGCGAGCGGGTGCCGGTCTTTGCGATTTGCCAGCGGTGAAGTTTCTGGTGGAGCAGGCACCTAGATGTATTCAGTCTCTGGTAGATATGGGCATTGCTTTCGATCGGCATGGGGATCGGCTCGCTATGACCCTAGAGGCAGCCCACTCTCGTCCCCGCGTACTCCATGCGGCTGATACCACTGGTCGGGCAGTTGTTAGTACTTTGACCGCACAAGTGCTGACTCGCAAAAATATTCAGGTAATATCGCAAGCTTTTGCCTTAAATTTGTGGATTAATCCCGCCAATGGTCATTGTCAGGGAGTGAGCTTGTTTTACCAAGGTCAGGTAATCTGGGTGCGGGCTCGTGCGGTGCTGTTGGCGACGGGCGGTGGCGGTCAGGTATTCGCTCAGACTACTAATCCGGGGGTGAGTACGGGGGATGGGGTGGCGATCGCTTTTCGGGCTGGTGCTATTCTCCGCGATTTAGAATTTTTCCAGTTTCATCCTACAGCTTTGACGAAGGATGGAGCCCCCCGATTTTTGATTAGCGAAGCGGTGCGGGGTGAAGGTGCCCACCTGGTGGATTCCCAAGGACGCCGCTTTGCTTTTGATTATCATCCCAGCGGTGAACTTGCGCCAAGAGATGTGGTCAGCCGCGCTATTTTTAGTCATTTGCAGCAGACTGGGGGCGATCGCGTTTGGTTGGATTTACGACCGATCCCAGTTGAAAAAATCCGCCGACGGTTTCCCAATATTATTGAGGTCTGTCAGCATTGGGGGATTAATGCGATCGAGGAACCGATTCCTGTAGCACCAGCAGCCCACTATTGGATGGGCGGGATTATCACGGACTTGACGAACCAGACTTCGATTCCTGGGTTATACGCTGTGGGAGAAACCGCTAGTACTGGCGTCCACGGTGCCAATCGTCTGGCTAGCAATTCGTTGTTAGAGTGTGTTGTGTTTGGTGCCCAAATGGCAGAACTGGGAATTGAGGACGCAGGTACGGGGGAATACGTAGACGCGGGGATTTTGCAATTAGCGATCGTTAATCCTGCCGAGACAGCAAAGATAGAGTGGCTCAGGCAAGAGTTACCCCTGCTGATGTGGCGAAGTGCGGGGATTTGTCGCCAGCAGGATGTTTTGGAGGAGGCTCTAGCCCAAGTCGAAGTATGGCGGCAGGAATTTGCTGCTTTGGAACTAAGTAAATATTTAATAAATCTACAGCCCGGTGAGATAGTTGAATTTACCGAACCGATCGGCCTAGCACAATTGCGAACTTGGGGAGAAACTTACAATTTACTTGATGTAGCGTACTTGCTCCTCAAAAGTGCCGCTTTTCGTACTGAAAGTCGAGGCGGTCACTACCGAATAGATTTTCCTGACTCCGACCCCAGCTGGCAAGTTCACACGCTTGTGCAAAAAGACAGATGGTGGCAATCTCCGCCACTCACTGCTACATAAAACCAGTTGGGAAATTATCTTGCTTGCCACAGCCGACTTGCTACTAGCGAGTTCCAGAACCCCTAGAGTCGTCAGGGCTATCGCATTTCCCTTGGCAGGATGGGGTGTAATCATATAACACAGGGAACCAAGTTGATTTTGGGCCTGGTAAGAAATCAGTTAGCCCATCGGGCCCTGCTGTAGCAGCGGGAATTTCTGGAGTTACTCCTAACCCCCCCGTAATCAGCATTGCTACACTTGCGAACCTAAAAAAAGTATTCATATCAAACAACTCCTGTCATCGATTTCCAGTATATTCACGGAATAAACGCATTCAGTACATTCACTGAAACTTTATACAAACATTAAGTCTCCTTCATAAATTTACTTAAGTAATACGGAGTGGATTCAACCAGTAGAAATTGCCGAACAGGTTTTGTAAGTAATCAGCTTTTTTCACAAACATTAGGTTGGTTTTAAAGTGTTTGTGTTATTTTTTGAACCCATTGCCAGATATGTAAAGATTTGTAAAAAACATCAAGCCATCTTGCGATAAACATTAATCTTGCTTAATAAAGTTTTGCAATACCTCTTTAGAGAGAGAAAATGCGTATGTTTTAAGGTCTTAGGCGGGTTGACTAAATTAATTTTTAATGATATTAAAGCCAATACTAAAAGAGCAAAATGGTTCTCCCATACTTGTGGTAGAAAACCAGGTTTTTTTGACCAATGACCAATGACTAATGACTAATGACCAATGACCAATGACCAATGACCAATGACTAATGACCAATGACCAATGACCAATGACCAATGACTAATGACCAATGACCAATAACCAATAACCAATGACCAATGACCAATGACCAATGACTAATGACCAATGACCAATGACTAATGACTAATGACTAATAACCAATGACTAATGACTAATGACCAATGACTATATAGCTCATTAAAATTCGTATTTATTTTTGCCCAATTCCTTGGCACGGTACATCGCCGCATCGGCATTTTTAATCAGAATGTCGATCTCGTCACCGTTAAGGGGAAAAATGCTGATGCCAATACTTATAGTGATGTTGATTGTCTCTCCCTTCAAAGCAAAAGGCTGGGTAATAGTTGAGAGAATTTTACTGGCGACTCTTGCCACATCTGACGCGCTAGGAATTGCTGGTAGGATTACCGTAAACTCATCGCCACCCAGACGCGAGACGGTATCGCTGCTGCGTAAGCACCGCGTTAGTCGTTCAGCCACGGCTTGCAGAAGCAGATCCCCCATGTCGTGTCCGTGGGTGTCGTTAATTTGTTTGAAACCATCTAGGTCGAGAAACAGTAGAGCCACAAGTTGTTCGTTGTCACGAGCCCATTCTACTGACTGGCTGAAGCGTTCGTAAAATAGTTTTCGATTTGGCAGACCAGTGAGGGTGTCGTGGTAAGCCAGATGACGCAAACGATCTTCTGAAAGTTTTAGTTCGCTATTGTAGTGAACTAACTCTGCTGCGGTGCGCTTGAGGTCTTCTTCCAGTCGCTTGCGCTCAGTGATATCTCGAATTACGCCGACTAAAAATAGGTTGCCAGCGGCATCTTTGTGAAGTGACCTTTTGGTGGCGATGAGATGTGTGTTTCCCCTAGCGTCTGTGAATGGTTCTTCATTTTCCGCAGGTTTGCCATTGTGAAAAATTATTTCATCTTGCTCTCTGAAAATGTCGGCTTCGTGGCTGGGAAAAAAATCATAGTCTGACTTTTCGATTAAGGTACTGAGGGGATATCCCAGAAATTGACAATAAGCCTGATTTAAAACAATCCATCGGTGTTGTTTGTCTTTGACAAAGACAGGATCGGGAATGGCGTTGATGACGTTTTGGAAGAATTCTTTGGAGCGCTTTAACTCATCTTTCAGGTGGGCAAGATAACCTGTGATGACCATAGCAGAACTGACGAGGGCTAGCAGGGGGGGAATGAGGGGTATCCACCAACTGGCCAAGAAAGCTAAGTAAGAAGTGCCAGTGAGCCCAGAGAGGGCGAGGAGGATAATGAGGATAGACTGTACTAGAGAGGGCGATCGCCAAATTAAAATAGCTCCTAGCCAAGACCAGCCCCAAATCCAAAGCCATTCGATGGGTTCTGTCCAAACGTTGAGCAATCCTCTTCCCGACTGGGAGGCTGTGAGGATTTGGCTGATAAAATTGGCTTGCAGTTCGACGCCGGGAATAGGTCGTGCTGACTTGATGAGGTCGCTACTGTAAGGGGTGTAGAAAAAATCATTAAGGCTGATGGCAGTTGAACCGATCAGGACGATGCGATCGCGCACCCAATCGCGGGGTATCCTGTCTGCTAACACTTCTGTCATAGAAACAGTGCGAAAACTGGTAGACGGTTTCAGAAAGCTGCCCAAAATTTGGTAGCCTTTGTCATCCGCTCTTACATAGCCGCCGTCGTTCGACTTAAAGCTCCGAAATACGCTTTTACCCAGTTGGAGATAGGTTGTTCCTTTTGCCGACTCTGGTTCAATGCCTTCTGCCTTCAGATAAATGAAAGCCAGCTGGAGTGCGAAACTGGTATGTGGCTTCCCATCTGACCACCAGAAAAGCACGTTGCGACGCACTTTGCCGTCGGCGTCTACAACGACGTTATTAAAACCAACCTGGTGGCGCTGGCTAAGTACAGGCGGGGGTTGTACTTGGGAAGTATTTTTATTTTTATCTTTAAGTTTTTCAATCCCAATTAAGTTGGGTATCTTTTTAAAAGTATTCTCTAATTCGGCATGACCGGGTTCGACGGGCAAATCCCGATAGATGTCTAAGCCAATGGCGCGGGGCTCTTTTGAGTGCAATTTTTGCAGCAGCTGGGCCATAACGCGATCGGGAATCGGCCATTGACCAATTTTAAGGAGATTTTCTTCATCAATCCCAACAATGAGTATGCGATCGTCCGCTGGTTGCGGGAGACGCAGACGAAAGAACTGGTCTAGAGTCCCCCATTCCCAGGTCTGCAACAGTCCTGTGAGGCGCAACAAAATGATACACGCAGCCACACTGGAACAGGTGACTAATACCCTGCCCTCCGACGATAGCCTTTGCTTCAGTCTTGTCCATAGCGTGATGGAGCTTTTGCTTAGCTGCTTAATCATCCCAGTCGTCCCGTTGTGGGTGTCGTTGCCATGCCTGACTTTATTAATAACGAATGGTTGCAAAAACGTGGGAGTCTGCCAATTTAGGGAAGTTGGCGATCGTCTGCTGGCGGGTGCGAGCGATCGCGTAGTGCAGGAAACTCTGTACCAATGCAGCTTCCTCCCCTATAGTTGCGTATCCCCCTTCATCGACCTGGATGATTAGCTGTTCCATCCCACATTCCGCACGTACTCTAAGTAATTTCCACAGTTTATCCTGGTGGTGGGGCATCCACTCTGGGGTTGGCAGCCTGATTGAAGCCTTGCTCATCTAAGTAAAATCCGTATCTTCATAGTAACTTTACAGGCTAGATACGTAACTTTATCAAATCTTTAAACATACCAAGGGTAAGGTTTGCTATTCTGACTAAGTAAAGCAAGTAATTTCACGGAAGCAGTTGCTCTAAAGGTGTTCTATCTTCCGAGAGATATTGCTCCACTTCTCATTCTGACAATAACTTACTCCGTTCTTGATATTTATTAGTGAGGTGGCATCAATGAAAAAAGTAAACGTTTTAAACTTACCGATTGACAATGTTTCCAAAGTGGAGCTATTAGAAAAGCTCGAAATAGGTGGTATTGTGTTTACGCCTAATGTTGACCACCTTATTAAGTTACAAAACGATCGAGACTTCTACAAAGCATACAACAGCGCTACTTATAAAGTATGCGATAGTCAAATAGTGATGTACGCTGCTAAGTTTTTAGGTACACCACTAAAAGAAAAGATCTCTGGTTCCGATCTGTTTCCCGCCTTTTATAACCACTGCAAAAATAACGAAACAGTTAAGATTTTTTTGTTAGGAGCAGCCGAAGGAGTAGCTAAAAAAGCTCAAGAGGAAATTAACCAAAAGGTAGGAAGAAAAATCATAGTTGATTCATATTCCCCCTCTTTTGGGTTTGAAAAAAACGAAGAAGAATGTAGCCAAATAGTAGACAAGATCAAAAAATCAGGAGCTACAGTATTAGCAATCGGAGTAGGGGCACCCAAACAAGAAAAGTGGATCGCACAATATAAAGATAAATTGCCAAACATAAAAACATTTTTGGCAATTGGTGCGACTCTTGACTTTGAAGCAGGCAATAAACCAAGATCTCCTGAATGGATGAGTACTCTAGGAATAGAGTGGTTATACAGGCTTTTGTCGGAACCGCAAAGGCTCTGGAAAAGATATTTGGTAGACGACTTACCTTTCTTCTGGTTAGTTTTCAAGCAAAAACTCAACTCTTATAAAATCCCCTTGACTAGGGAAGAGAATGTTTACGAGTTTGAGACTGTATTGAATAGAAGCAAAGAAGCTTAAAGCCGAAGTTTGTCTATAGAACGGGATGAGGGCGGAGTTTATTTACTTATTAAATTCCCATCCCCTTGTATTAATCGACACAATTCAAACTTCTGCTGGTTAGCTTTAATTATAGCAACCGATGAGCCCGTTAGGACGTTCTTAATTCCTGAAACTCTTGATTATAGACCCTTCTGACCCTAGCCCCTAGCTATATCTTAGTCAGATTGCCTTGCCAATAAGCTTCGATGCCCATAAGCTTGTCGTAGCTTTTTTTCCAATCCAGAAAAGAGAAATTTATCTCTTTCGTGGAGGATGTTACAGTTCAAATAAAACGCTGATTTCTCACGGATAGCAGGGATTTAGCAAAATAAAGCTCATGTCAAAAGCTTTACTAGCTGTAAAGAAATTTTAGAAAAAGAGGGCGAAGGAAAACGTTGGCAGGGTGGAAAAGCTTAACGGATGAGGCGAGATCGCTAAGCTGTCGCGGGTCTAAATTGTACTTCGGGACGGGCAGGATGCCCATCCCACAAGAATCTTATCAAAGTTGACTGTAAACTTAGATGCACAGCCGCTTATTTATTTCCAGTTTCAACTTCTACTACAAAGTTCGGTAATAAATTCCCCTGCCACCAGTGCCAATAAAAACCAGCCCGAATTGCTGTTTACTAGCCTCCATCACTTGGGGGTTATTACCGATCGGCTTGGAGCGATCGCCTATACTTGTCCATGTCCTTCCTCGGTCTAGAGAACGGAAAATTCCCTCACCCATATCGGCAATCTTCCCATACAGATACAGTGCTGGAATCTTGCTTCCCCGCTGCGGCTTCCCAAACGCAAACAGGTAAGCTCTCTCTACCCCAGCAATTTGGGAGAACGTCTTGCCACCATCTGTAGAGCGGTGAAGTCCCTTCCTATCCAGACTCAGCCAAACTTCACCTTTGACTCCCGACACAGTTTTGAGCGAGTGCCAACTCTCACGGGGAAGTGAGGCATTCACAGTTCCAAAAGAAACTCCTCCATCAGTACTGCGATAGAGTTTGCCACCCGCATAGTAATAAAATGTGTTGCCATCCACTGTGTCCGCCGCCAGCGACTGAGACCAGTTCCACGGGCCTTTGGGGCCTTTAGGCAAGCCTGATACATCGCTCCAAGTTGCACCCCCATCGTCTGTACGTACAGCCTGACCGCTACTGATACTCACAACCAAGACATTTGGATTTGTTGCCGACATGGCTACCCGCATCGGCATTTTGTTGGCTGGAAATGACGCAAACTTCTGCCACGTCACACCGCCGTCAGCCGAAGTTGCTCCCGAATAAGTATTGTTCCACCTGTTGCCGCCGACACGCACTATTCGGGATGGATCGCGATCGTTGTAGGCAATGCTGTAAGTATCTTGAAAATCGGGCCCGTTGTCGCTGAATGTTTTGGACGGGTAGGCATCCAATCCATTGTTATGGTAAAAACCGTCTACATCGGCCATACCGCTAAGTAACAGTGGCCCCTTTGGAGGTGAAACTAAAGCAAATGTGACTATTTCTTCGTGTCCTTTTTGATAATTAGTCCAGACAACTGGATTTGCCTTGATATCGTCTGTGCGCCATATCCCGTACCAGTCCGTCAGCCAAATCCTGCCTGCAACTTTCGGGTCAAACTCGATCGCAGATATCCACGCCTGCGATCGCATAATCTTCGTCCACCAAGGAACGGTGTTGTTCATGGAGCGTTTCATCTGCGTCCACGTACTTCCCCCATCCAAAGATTGGTAGATTTTCGTAGATGGCGTTTCTCCCAGAGCAACTACTAACTCATCGGGATTGGCTGGGTTGACACTCAACGCATTAAAAACGGCTTGAGAGTTGTTCGGCGTGATGTTGCTCCAAACCCCGTTTGCATACTTGCTGACCCCTAGCCCCTTGGCACTCGTTGCGTACAGCGTACCGTTGCGGCTTGTAGCCATACGCCTCGGCCACTGCGGACTTCCCTCTACTTTGCTCCAGGTGACACCCGTATCGGTGGATTTATATATCCCATCTCCATAGGCGATCGCATAAACTAAGCCAGACACCTGTTTATCTAACAAAACCGCTGTAATTCCAATATCCTTTTTACCTATTCCGGGAAAAGAATTAACTTTAGTCCAACTTCTACCAGCGTTTGATGACTTCCACAGTCCATCTTGCCGCGAGCCGAAGAAAATCACATTTGAATTAAACGGATTGACAACTAATCTTTCTCCCATCCATCGTTTATTTTGGTTGCCTCCCATTGGCAAGTCAAGGTTTAACTTAGTCCAAGTTGCACCCTGATTAGTTGACTTAAAAATTGTTCCAGGCCGATCCCAAACATAGGAACCTGCCGCAATATAAACAATCTTCGGATCTTTCGGATCGAAAGCTAGTGCTTCTCCCCCATAGTAACGGCGTTGGGAAAGCGGAAAATGGTCAGTTATCGGAACCCAACTTTGCTCTCGTGGATTCCAACGATAGAAACCACCGACATCGGTTTTGATATAAACAAGGTCTTTTTGTAAAGGATGGAGGTAGATACCCGTAACATAGCCACCTCCTCCCAGGGATACATTATTCCACCCGGTCGATGCAGCTGTTTTCTGAATATCAAAAATAGCTAACTCTGCCCGTTCAAAGGCAGAGTTAATGACGCTGACACTTTTGATTTGCTGAAATGCTATAACGGCAACCAGGGAAATGATAGCAATTAGAACTATACGATTTAGGCGGTTCATACCGACTGACCAGACTGCTCTTGTAGAATCTGGCGTTTTTGAGTACTTCCTCTCATTTTAGAGGCGAAAGTATCAATTTGGGAATAAACAGATTGGGGCAAAAGCCAGAGCAAATAAGCCGATACCCAGGTAAAAATAGTCCGTTTTGGTTCTTCCAGCAAGATGCGCCAGTAGGTAGACAAAGCTCGATTAATCAGTTGTACAGATGCTTCACCTGCCTGCATACGCACAGCACTTCTGGCTAAATAACGTAGCTGGTATGCTCTAGCCATATTTTCCCACTTAGCAACCAGTTCTGGAGCATACGAGCGAGTCTTTTCAAATACCTTTTCCCAAGACTCGAACTGTTTGACAAAATTAGCTGAAAGACCTCCGGAATTTACCCGGTAGAGAGTCATAACGTCGGGAATTCCCTCAATTTTCCAAGATGTCTGGATCGCGATGCGTAGCCAACATTCTATGTCTTCAGACTGGCGAAAGCGATCGTCGAAATAAAAATCTTCTACAGTACCGTAAAGATTATCTTCAAATCGAATTGCTTCAAACACATCCCGCCGAATCACCGCTGCCGAACCATTTCCGATTGGACTGCCGCGAAGTAAACAAGGCACGTTAATATCTGTGAGTTGAGGCATCGTATAAGTGCCTAAGTCGTTTCCCGCTTCATCCATAAAAGCAGAACGGTTAAAGCTAACCCCCACATCTTGCGAATTGTCCAGGTGAGCGACATTCTTTTCCAGCATTTCTGGTAACCAAACATCGTCCCCATCTAGAAATGCTAAATATTCGCCTTGAGCGTGACGAATGCCAGTATTTCTAGCCCCAGCTAGTCCGCGATTTTTTTGCCGAATGATTCTAATTCTGGAATCTGTTAATTGCTGACAAATTTCGACGCTGCGATCGGGAGACTCATCATCAATAATCAGCACTTCAAAATTTTGATAAGTTTGCTCTAAAACCGACTGTACCGCAGCAGCGATATATTTTTCTACTTTGTAAGTCGGAACAATGACAGACACTTTTTTCATGCTAGTTACCAACTCGGTTGCCGTTACAGTCTCATCTTTAGCTGGGAGTCAAATTCTGATTTAACTTATCTTGGCTGCTCTTGAAGAATACGACGCTTTTGAGCAGCGCCCGTAATCTTTAAAGCAATATCCTCAAGTTGGCGGTACAAAGACTGGGGTAAAAGCCACAGAGAATAAGCAGCTGCCAAAGTCAAAAATGTACGGCGCGGTTCCTCTAAAACAATGCGCCAGTAAGTAGCTAAGGCACGATGAGCAAATTTCACAGCCGAAGCGCCGTCTCGCAGACTGACAACCCTCCGAGCTAAAAACCGCAACTCGTAAGCTCTAGCTCGATTTGCACACTGATTTACCAGTTCCGGAGCGTAGGAGCGGGTTTTTTCAATTACCTTTTCCAAATCTTCCAACTGCTTATTTACGTTAGTTGAAGCTCCCTGCAAATTTACTCTGTATAGTGTTAGAGCTTCAGGAATTCCCTCTACTTGCCAGTTAGTTTTAAGAGCAATCCGCAGCCAGCATTCCACATCTTCAAAATGGCGCAATTGCTCATCAAAATAACATTGCTCTGCACTTGAAGCATTATTTTGAAACTTAATTGCTTCAAAAACCTCTTGCCGAATCACCGGAACAGAACCATTACCAATCGGATTCCGGCAGAATATCTGAGCCGGAGTAATCTCCTTAAGTTTAGGCATTTGGTAGAGATTTAAAGGCTTGTCTGTTTCATCAATGAAAGCAGAGCGGCTAAAGCTAATTCCTACGTTTGGTGAATTTTCTAGATGAGCAACGTGCTTTTCTAGTTTTTCCGGTAACCAGAGGTCATCCCCATCTAGAAAGGCCACATACTTGCCTTGAGCGTGGCGAATGCCAGTATTTCTAGCGGCTGATACTCCTCGATTCTGCTGACGAATGATTTTAATCCTGGGGTCGGTGAATTGCTGACAAATTTCTACGCTGCGATCGGGAGAACCATCATCAATCAGCAGGAGTTCAAAGTTTTTATAAGTTTGCTCCAGAACCGACTGTACTGTAGCCGCTATATACTTTTCGACTCCATAGACCGGAATAACGACAGAAACCTTTTGCATAAATATCCACCCTTCTCAAAAAGTAACAGATCAGTTAATCTCTTTAACTGGTTCACCTCTATTTGAACCAAAGACGTATCGAGTAGCCCAAATTGTAATCAAAGGCAGAACAAGCATATGGGTTACTAAAACAGATATAGCAACTCCTATCGCTTGCCAACGCACTCCGATGAGCAGTCCAATAGCAAAAATTACAGTAAATAACAGATTTCCCTGTAAGCTTAAGTTAGGCTTGTCGATCGCTGCCAAAAGGTTAGTAGCAGCCAGGAAAAAAGGACGAGGTATTGCTGATAAGCAAATCAAAATTAGGATTGGAATTGCCACTATCCATTTTTGACCAAAAACAATTGGCACGTATAACGGAGCCAAGCTAGATTGCAACAAAACCAAGGGTATAATGATCGAGCCAATTGTTTTGAGACCGCTAAAATAGCGTTTCTTGAATTCAACCCAATTTGAGCGTACTGCACATAAGTGAGGATACAATGCTACGGTAATAGATTGGATGACGCTTAAACTAATTCCTAAACCTGCATTAAACGCAAAGAAATATATTCCCAGTTCCTTAACTCCTAAAAAACGACCAACTATTAAATAATCCAAATTGTTTCGTAAAGTTGCTAACATTCCAATCCCAATAAAATTGACGCCAAACTTAAAAATTTCCCACCATCGCTCTGTGGTAAAGCCTTTAGTTCGACGCCAAGGATGATTATATATACATACGATCGCGTCAAGAGGAGCAGCGATAATTCTTGGCAGTATAATTGCCCACATTCCCATGCCTAAAAGCGCAAATACTGCCGTTAAAATATTCCCCACTGCAAGTTGAACAGTGCCACTAATTGCTGTAATTTTGAGTCTATTTTCTCTCTGTATAAGTGCGGCTTGTATCCTGCCTATGGGCGTAATCAAATAAACAGTTCCCATCAGACAAATTGGCATAATAAGTCGATTGTCATGATAAAACCAAGCTACCGGAAAAGCAGCTACGCACTGAATAACAAATACACCAAAACAAACTACCCAATTTAACCAGTATGCACCGTTGCATATGGATTCGAGTTTTTCTTTATCAGCCTGGATTACCTTACCGGCAATACCGATTCTAGTTAATACTTGTGTAAATTCATAAACTGTCAAAACCAGAGCTACTAACCCATAGTCATAAGGGGTTAAACAGCGAGCCAAAATGACAGTTGTTAGTAAGCGAAAGACGCGATTAATTAATTCTGCACCGCCCAACCAGCCAAGATTGCGAATAAAATCGCTATTAAGCTTACTTTTGAGCTTAGCGATCGGTTTAGCCAACCTTTTGTTTAAGTTCACAGTTGCACCTTGAATAGTATGCTGGCCGTAACAAAACTGTCCTAAGAGTCGGTTCTACTTGCTACAAAGACTATATTACGTCTTGATTGCCTAACCTTAAATTTTTCGTCGAAGAAGCTGGAAATATTTTACCAATAAATTGCGTAAAGTTGCTAGACAACTTATAGGGAAGTAGTCGCATCAATCCTAATTTCAATACTAAACGCATAGTCTGGCGGTCAAGCAAAATCTTTGGATACCACTGGATTGCCTTTTGTAGTTTTTGAATAGCCTGCTTAACCCCTTTATCGTCCAGGACATGAGCTATGGATAGCTGCGTCAGGAATCGATACTGATAAGCTAGGCTCTGATTTTTAAGAAATTGTAGCTCTGGTGGCGCTTCTTGAAATGCTCTTTCAATTACCGTGAGACCATATTTTTCCATCACATCCACTTTGGATGTCATTGATTGTGAAGAGCGACGGTAAAGAATTTGATATTTAGGAACCAAAACAAAAGGACACAGAGCCGCTAGCCGTATGTAATAGTCCCAATCTTCAGCAGATTTAAGGGTAGGATCGAACCTGCCTGCTGCTTCAATAAATTCCCTACGACCCATAATATTTGAGCCGCTGGAAATAAAGTTTCTGATTAATAATTTAGGGTAAACATTACCCTCATAATATAGTGGTTCCCACGCATATAAAAATTCACTGTTTTCGTTTATAAAAGCAGTCCAGCTATAAGCAATTCCTGCTTCGGGATGTTGCCGCAAAGCTGTTAACTGTAGCTCTAATTTATCTGGTGTCCACAAGTCATCTGCATCGACGAAGGTAATATACTCTCCCGTAGCGCGATCGATTCCACGGTTGCGAGCTACTGGTAGTCCACCGTTTTCATAAGAAAAAACCTTAACTCGTGAATCTTCAATTGCATTGAGTAGTTCCACCGTTCCGTCAGTCGAACCGTCATTAATGACAATTATTTCAAAATCTGTGAAAGTTTGTTTTTGTAGGGATTGGATCGTTTCTAAGATCGTTTTCTCAGCATTGTAAGCAGGAATGATAACAGATATAACTGGCATAGATACTCCCCTCGATACTGTTGAATTATTTTTTGAATGGCAACGTTTAGTGAATGTTAGCGGTAAATAACGATGGTAAAACTAAAGCAATGGCGTAACTTATGAACCATATTAATCAATACGTATAAACACCGCAAGCGGTTATAATATAACTTTACTTAATCTTTAAATTAACGTGATTACTTTACTTAATTATAAAGTTTATATAAAGGGTTCTTTCGGATCAAATATGCTGTTGTAGTAGCACACCTAATTAAAATCTTGGTACGACCAACATATTGATGATGCCGTGCCCCTACAAAATGTTCATTGTAAACATTAGCATAATAATTCCGAAAGACCCATATAAAGGAAATGGCGCTATTTTTTTGATTGCTGGATATTTAGAAGAGGATATTTTTGGGAAATTTTTCTTTAAAGGCAATGCCCATTATCACCAAACCAGGCCAATAGATGTAGATCAGAGCCTCTAAATTTTCAGCAAAAGAGAAGAAGAATAAAACTAAAACTACACCTAACCCTACCTGGGCGGTTTTGTTTTTCTGGGCTTTGATAAGAAGCTCTATAAAACTCCAGAACAAGGGAACTGCAAATGCGATAAAACCTACTACCCCGCTAGTGAACAGAAGACCAAACCAGGTATGGTGAGAGCCAATTGGCTTGCGGGTCGTAACTGGGGGACCTTTCGGCTCAACAAGCCCATGACCCCAGATGGGTGCTTCTGTCCACCAACGGTACAAAGCGATGCGACCCAAGATATCTCTAACTTGTGAAGATCCAGCTCGTTGACCGTCGAATTGTGTTTTGAAGTCTTTAACCCAAGTGATTATCTGAAGACCGAAAAGACCGGATAAGAAACTAACTACTCCTGTGCCGATTTGTACGCTGGGGCGACTAAAGTTCACTAAAAGCAATATTAGGAATGGAAGAATGAGCAGACATAATGTACCTAACCGTGAATCTGCCCCCACAACCATTGCAGCAGCACCAATCATGCCAATCCATCGCCACTTTTTGTTGGATTCTTGACAGGTAAGAAAAAAATAGATATCGCCTACCAGTCCTAATGCGGGAGCCCAAGGTGCAAATAAATATAGGCGGGGTTTATGAGTTTCACCATCAATACCGTAGAGTAATACCCTGTAATACTCGGCACCAACGCCTCCTATTTTCTGTAGTGGAGAAGTATATATGGATGAAGGTAAATGTACTATACTTGCCATCTGGCAAATTGGAAATAAAATTAAAGTTTGTAGGCAAAGAATACAGGCAGCTCGGTAAATTAATTGTGGTCGGATCTTGAGGCAACCAATAAGAGGAAATAAGGCAAAAAGAGCCCATGTCCTGATAAAAAAGTTAATGGTTGACCTAATGACACGAGCAAGATCTAGATTATAATCTAGATGGCTCCCAATTAAAGCTACTTCCATCAATAACATACAAATAATCCATACCCATACTCCCAAGGGAATAGTAATTTTTTCTTCAACGGGAGTGTCGTCCGTCTGATCCCAGAGTTTTTTGCACAGGTATATCGCTAGGAACCAAGCCATTATAAAAGCTAATATATGCTGCGCTCCCAGCAAGTACAACACATAGGTTCCAGTTATGTAATACCAAACTACCTTTTCTTCAAAGTTTTGAGGTTTGATTACAGAATTTATCTCATCTTGGGATGAGCTTTTATCTGGTTTTCTAAAAGCCGAAAAAAGTGAATTTATCATAGTCAAACGCTCAAGATTTACGCCAGGGTCATCGCGAGCATCGGTTGTGTGAGTTGCTGACTGAAGGACTGGGTAGGGGATGCGATCGCTCTTCATGTGTCCATCTGTCCTACAGACTCCACTCAGCCACCACTATCAGATCAATTTTTCCAGATAGCCTCTCTGAGATTGTATATCAATACTGTCGCATTGACAAGGTTCACTTTTTCCTGAGTTGCTAGAAGTGCCATCTCGCTTAGAGATCACCTTAGCAGGCACACCAACGGCAATTGAGTAAGGAGGGATATCTTTATTTACCACTGCTCCCGATCCAATCACACTGCCCCGACCAATCGTAACCCCATCTAGTACTTTTACACCACTGCCCAGCCAACAATCATCCTCAATCACAATTCCCTTATAGGTGTGTCCTTGCTGTACGATCGGCATTGTTGGATCGGTGAAAACATGATTGTTGGCAAAAATTCCTACGTGCGGAGCAATCAGACAGTACTTACCAATTTTGATATGGCGACCCGTCATACAGGTATAGGGGCCAATAGATGTGTAATCGCCAATCTCGATATAACCACTGCCACCGGAATGAAGTTTGATATCAGCGGCACGATTGAGGCGTACCCAATTGCCAACACAAATTTTGCTATCTCGTCCCACATTTCTTAGGCGAACGTAGCGATCGATCTTAGTCCCATTGCCAATTTCGACACAATCTGCATTAACAAATTCAACGCCGGGTTCAATTTGTACCGAATTACCTAGCCGCCCCAAAATTAAACGGTATAAAAAACTTCGTAATACTCTACCTGGTTTGAGCGGTATCCAGCCCACCAATGTGGTGATTAAAGGTTCTTTCCAGTAGAAACGCCGTGAAGTAGAGGGAGACTGTTTAGTATTCATAATGTTACACCTTGACTGGGGTCGATCGTAAAAAACTACCTGGCTACGCTGACTACCGTTGCTGTTTTAAAGTGGCTGTAACTGTAAACTTGCAGAAAGCTCGTAAGCTGCTGATTCAGACTGCTCTGCCAAAATACTCTTATAGAGTGTTACTGAATCTGCCGCCTCCATACTTATAGTCCGAACAGGCTGAATGCCTTGGCGAAGTTTATCCAGAAAATCTGGCTCTAAAGCTAGCTTGGCAAAAGCGTCAGCCCAGGCTTTTACATCGCTGGCGGGCACTAACAATCCATCCACGCCGTGCTTCACTTTTTCAGCAATTCCCCCTAGATTAGAACCTACTACGGGAACGCGATAAGCATGGCCTTCCAATACTACTACTGGACCCGTTTCTAACCATTGCGACGGTACGGTCAACACATCAAAACCTGACAATGCAGATCCTAATTCTGAGCGTTTTAATTGTTTGGCAACTCGGATGCGGGGATCGTCACCAATGCGAGATAGAACTTGTTCTCGATATTCCTCGTTGCTAGCAACGCCATGAATAATTAATTCGATCGGCACATTAGGCGGTAGGGATTTTACTGCTTCTACAATGATATGAATTCCCTTAGTTTGATCCCAGCGACCTAAGAAACCAACTCTTAGGGGTTCTCCAGGCTTTTTGGGCTGCAAAACTGTTTGTTTGTAAGCCTCGGCAAAAGATTCAGCAATCCCGTGTCTCAACAAGAAAAGTTTTTCTTTAGGTATGCCATTAATCGTCAAAGCTTTGCCAACCCATTCAGACATCACAACAATGCGATCGGCAAATTTTGCCATTTCTTGTAAGCCTTCTAGACGAGCAGCCACATAAGCAGGTGTAGTCAAAGGGCTAAGCAAAGCATCGGCAGTTTTACTGATAGGCGCTGGCGTTTTACTCAAACGCCGCATCAGTCCTCCTGCTATCTGACTTGCAGGCATGGGTATACGACTCAAAGTTTCGATAACTGAAGGCGGTATGCTTCGCGAAACACCGCAACAATAGCTACAGCGCACGGGCTCGATCTTGCCGTCGCAAGCTTCTTTTCCATCCAGCATTAGGGTTTGGCGTTGGCAAATCGGTTGAGGCAATCTTACCGACACAGCTGTCCCCATCCCTAATTCTTTGGCTAAACGAAGATGAGGCAAACCGCACTTGGGAGTCCACTGATGCTGATGGTAGATGTCTGCTTTTTGCGCTTTTAGCCAACGAGCGAAATGCTCGAAACCACCGTGGGGAGAAGGCCCATGATTTGGTTCTGGTTTTGGCGTGGGGGATACAGGATACCGATAAACTTCTACTCCGTTGTATGTGTAAAAGTTTTCTTTAGGATCATCTTGAGATGCAGCTATCTTGCTCTCTACTCCCATAGCTTCTAGCACTGGAAGAATTTCACTTAGATGAATATGAATTCCTCCACAACTTTCTGGAAAATAACGAGCAACTGCTTGGATAGTTTTCATAGGTCAAGAGTTATTTCAATTCAACTTGACTGGCAATCTTTTTCTCTTTCAGGGGCTTGTGAGTCAGATTTTTCTCAACAAGCCCCGGTTTCTAGGTGGTTGATTTTAATTCAATTAGGCAAAGACTTTTGTAGACAGTAAAGGTTTGCCATCCATGTATTCGGGAATAGGCGCATCCATGAGTTCCAGAATAGTGGGAGCTAAATCTACTGCGTGTCCTTCGGCCAAGGTGGAACCGGCCTCAATTCCAGGCCCTTTGATAGTCCAAAATCCTCTTGGACGGTGAGCGCCAGTGCGATTGAAATAGATCGGCCCGATGCGACCGTATTTGGGGCTGTCTACCACATCGACAGCAAAGTCTTCCCAGATTACTACTAAGTCTGAATCTGGTAGTTTGGGATCGTTGTCTGTGGGGTTTTGGCGGGTACGCACAACTTTTTTAACGATCGGCTTCCCAGTTCTGGCATCGGTGAGTTGATGCAACTGTTCGATCAACTCATCGCAGACAGCATTGTATTCAGCAGGGGAAACAATACCCTGAGATTCTCTTCCTTGCAGGTTGATGCGAATATAGCCATCAGAGAAACCGGGAATGTAAAATGCTTTCATCTGCGGCCAATATGGTTGATACCACCTGGATGGATGCCAGCTAAACAATTCTGTTTGGGGAGAACCTGTGAGTTCAGCCCATTTCTTGTAGAATTTGGTCAGATACGGTCTGAAGCGACCGGGAATCTTTGGCTCTACAGACCTTAAAAATGTTGCCATCGGATCGGGGTCATTTTTCAGGTTGTGGAGCAGTTTGTACCAGCTATCTTTGGGATTTTTAGGAGTTAGCGGCGGTGGTGGTGTCATTCCCATCTCTTGCGACTTCAGCAAGGATTTGCCAGGGAAGCTAAATCGATAGAGAAATTCGGGTAATACAACCATACTCAGTAAGTCCGCTGAGTTGGCACCCTGACCGTGGGCTGAAAATACGATTACGTAAGCATTCTCTGGAGCTTCGGCTAACATCTCTCCCAGAGACTCGTCCACAGCTTCAAAGTATTCGAGCATCGGATCGCGGTCAGCAGAAGCTGTCTGCTTATAAAGGGGGTGATCTGGTTGACTGAGATGCCAGAAGTAATGCTGTGCTGTGTGGGTTTCACCAATAGCTGTCAGAAACAGATCCCACTGTTCCCGGCTTAATAAGTCTTTAGTAATAGCTGTGCGACGCTCAAGTCCAACCTCAAGCTCCCGCTTTAGTTTAGCTACGGAGCTTGGATTGTACCAATCTGAGCGATCGTTATGGTGAAATGTATCGGCTGGGTGGTCTCCGTATTTCTCGATCAACTCAGAAAGTAGTCCTTTGGGTTCTGATGCGCGATCGATCATCGGAGCATGGGCCCCCCAGGCTAGAGCTTGGATGCCATTGACTTTATCGGAAATAGTAGTCTGGGGCATATCGAATACAGCCACCCGATACTTATCTCCCACAGCATAAAACGGGGGATACTCGCTAAAATCATAGGCTCCGTGTTCGCCCAGAGTCTTTGTCTGGTAGGTTTTTGGGTTGAAATCGAACTTTGACCAGTAGCCGGTTTTATGGGGAAGACAACCTGTGAGAAAGTTTGTCCAAGCCGATTCGCCCTTGTAATACTCCATGTTTACCAGGCGTCCGTAGGCTCCTTGTTGCCGCAGGCGAGCCAGGTTCTTCAGATGTCCCTCAGACATCCATTTTTCCAGCAATACTGGGTCTGCTGAGTCCAATCCAATTGCAATGACTGAGTTTTTCACAATCTACTCCTACTTCAATCTATGTGTTTATCAATTTGCTTGAGCGACTAAATGAATAAATTTGAGGGCAGCGGGGCTATTTTGTATAGGTTACTGATGTTTTCTTAACCATCATCGCTGCTTAGTTTTGTCGTCAGTTAATTGCGTAACTTATGAATTATATTAATCAATACGTAGAAACACTGCAATCTTTTAGAGGGCTTCTTTATCTACTCTTTAAAAAACTGTCCCATTTATGATTAAATTGCTAAGTTTATGTGAAGCATCTAAGATCGACCCTGAGACAGAGCCAAAATTCCGCAGCTAACAGGTAATAACGGGTTTGACCACATACTTTGTATACCTACAGATATACGGTACAGACAGTTGCCTACAGAGTCAGTAATTTCCGAGAGCAGTGAAAAATTAGAGCGGATCTTTGTGTGCGAAGCCTTTGACAGATTATTAAAGGAGCGCAAGCCCACCGCATGGACGGGGTGGGTAAGCGGAAGCACCTAATGGTGCATTGAATCCAATTTGTGCTACAATTGGAAATGTCAGTACAAGACATTAAAACCTGCCCTCGGACTGAGGGGAAGTTACGCTTGAGGAGCTTGCTGAAAGGCAAGGATAGCAGACCGCCTTATGGCAAAAGGATTGCGCCCAAGAACCCTAGTAATAGGGGTATTAAGAGGGAAATCTCTTAAGAATCCCACATCCACAGATTGTGTGGGAGTGTCAAGACTATGTTCATTAGACTTCTCCATAAATTAAAGGTGCGTTACCTGTAACCCTTGTAGAGACGTTGCATGCAACGTCTCTACATTCTTTGAAAGGAGATGTCCATTGTTCATAGTTCATTGTTAAAAGCCATGACATCAGAACCATGACCCACAAATGGCCTGACTCAAAAATGGAGGGTCTCTGACCGCGCAAAGTATACAACCCTTTTCAGGTGAGTGAGCGACTTCACAAACCGGGTGTAGTTCATGCAACTGAAAACCGCTATATCTCATCTTGGGCTGACAGGTGCTTTGTGGTTGTTCGTAAGCTCAAAAACTTCCGGCATCGACTCCGATCGTAACTGCGTACCCTCCACCAGTGTAGAATCAACTCGTTTGGGCGATCGCTTCTTGCGCTGCCGCAGCCAGAACAACACCAATCCATTCGTACAAAACAGCGAACCTAAAGCCGCACCCGCGTAAACAAATAGTTTCTTTGGCGAGGTAACACTCTGGGGTAAGCTAGGATCTGTGAAAATTTGAAGTTGAGGATAAGCAGCAGAGACAGTTGACTTGCCAAGATCCAATCTAGTAAGAGTCGAAGAAAAAACAGCTTCACCAGTTCGCACCTCCCGTTCCAGATCTTCTAACGTAGACTCCTTCTGTGCCAGTGTTTTTAGCCTGATCTCAAGCTGAGAGATTTGTTGGTCTAATGCCTGCGCTTGAGCCTCGAATCCCTCTCGATCTACCTGATCTGTAACCAGTTCCTGGGAAAGCGCCGCTTTTGCCGAACCAGATGATTGAGTATTGTTAAGGTTGAGTTGCATGATTACATCTTTGCCGATCGGTCGCCCCAAAAGAGAGCGAGCCCGGTTTAGCAGTGCCGCTTCAGCAGCATCTCGCTTAGCCCGCTCCTCAATTACTGCTGGGTGGTTGGGCAAAAATTTGACGTTAAAACCAATCAGGTTAGCATTAAAGGTAGTGTAATCTTGAAGCGACTTCAGAATTACCGGGTCTGTCTGAAGAATAAAAGCATCTCCTGCTTGCTTTGCAGACAAACGTAAATTTGTAGATAGCTCTATCACCCGGCCATTAGCTTGCTGCTGTTGAGCTAGTATTTCAGCCCGCTGTTTGCGTAGCTCTTCAATATTCGTTGACAAATTGCTAATTTGAGTGCCAGAACTTAATATTGAACTTGCTTTGTACTCAGAAAGTCTTTTCTGAGCGGCTTTCAGCTTGGTCTGGGATGAATCTAGGGTTTCTTGTAAAATTTTATCTTGTTGAACGACTTGTGCATCTCTAAGGTCATTCAGCTTCACTTGCAGTGCTTTGTACAAAGCTATATTTTTATTTTGAGCTTGTTCGGGAGTATCCCCGGCCAGCTCAATCTTCATAATTGTGGTGTTGGCTATTGTGGTTATTCGCGGTTGACCAAACTCGCTCAAGCGCATATTCAGAGCTTTAGCTGCTTCCTGCAAGACTGGTTTGCTCGAGATCAGAAATTTATAGTTTTCTCTTGGGTCTTGAGAAGGAATCTGATAAGGGGAGTCGCTAGAAGAGGAGGCTTGCCCGATCCCTGGCAGGTTGACGTTAGTAGCTGAGCCTGCTGCGGGCAAACTAATAGCCAAATCACTTGTATAGCTTGGCGATGCAATCTTTAAATAAAGTAAAGCTAAGCCCCAAATGGCTGTATTAGTAACAATGCCTAGTATTAAATAAAGTGGCCAAGTAGGCTGCACCGCTGAGGAGGAAGGGGATTGTGAGATCGTTAATAACTTAGTCATCACAAATTTATTAGGCTCGATTATACTGTTAATCGGCATAGCACTCTATTTTTCGATACTTCCCTTGACTCTACATCGGTCTTGGGAATGAGAATACGATCGCACATACAGAGTTGGATTCAAGGGACGCGATCGCATTCTCTGTGTTTACACAGTTGAAAGAGCCACCGCTCTACGCACCATAGACTTGCCTTCACAGTGTTCGGGAATACTAGCTCCCATCAAGTCTAAAATAGTGGGAGCCAAATCCAGAGCATGACCTAGAGGCAAATCCGAATTAGCCGGAAAGTCTGGCCCTTGAGCTAGCAAAAATCCTCTAGCGCGATGACTTCCAGTGCGATGAAAGGGAACAGGCCCAATGCGTCCCAGGTCGGTACTATCCACCACATCGGTGGTATAGTCGTCTTGCCAGATAATCACAAGGTCAGCATCAGGCAATTTCGGATCGGAATCAGTTGGACTTTGCCTAGTACGCATAATTTTTTGCACCATAGGCTTACCCGTGCGACCATCTTTCAAGTCGTAAAGCAATTCGCTCAATTCGTCACAAACTGCATTGTACTCAGACGGTGCTACTATTCCATTCGGTTCTCGTCCCTGTAAATTAATGCGGACATACCCTTCCGAATAACTGGGTAACGCAAACGCTTTCATTTGCGACCAGAACGGTCTGTACCAAAGTGCTGGTTGAAAATATTGGGGCTCCGACTGAGACAGCAAATCGAAAGGCGAAACTAAATCTGGTTCTGGGCGAAGGCCAAAAAGCGACTCCAGGCGATTAAATACTTTGAGAGGCACATTTGCTCTCAAAAACATTTTTATCGGAGAGTCGTGTTTTAAATTCCAAACCGCTCTCAGCCAGCACTTTTTCGCACGTTCGCCGGTAATTGGCGCTCCCGGATTTGTTCCCGCTTTACCCCGCGCCAGACCAAATTTTCCTGGAAAACTGAATCTGTACATCAACTCCGGCAAAAACACCATACTGGGGAGATCCATCACATTCGATCCCATGCCGTGAGCCGCAAAGACTACGACATTAGCATCTTTTGGTGCTTTGGTGAGCATTTCGCCGATCGCTTTATCTATAGCTTCAAAAACTTCCAGCAGGGCGTCACCTTTGTACTGAGATCCCACAGACTCGTAGAGAGGATGATCCGTCGTCTCGCTCAAATGCCACAGATAATGTCCCGCAGAATGGGTTTCGCCAAAGATAGTCAAAAATAAATCCCAATTATCCCGCTGCAATAGATCCTGACAAATCGCAGCACGCCTGGAAATCCCGATTTCCATGTTGTTCTTAAGACGGCTTAGGGCATCCACATCCATTGTGTTTGCATTGTCTTTATTGAGCGTAGGATGCTCGCCGTGCTTGCTAATTAGCTCATCTAAAAGTCCTGCGGGTTGAGAATGACTGGGAGTTAGCGGAGAGTGCGCCCCCCAAGCTAAAACCTGTACCCCATTCACTTCGTCTGATAGCGACGACTGAGGCATATCAAATACCGCTACCCGATATTTTTCCCCCAAGGCATAGAATGGTGGAAACTCGCTAAAATCGTAGGCGTTAACTTCTTTTACGTCATAAGTACCTTCCTGAAGTTTTACCGGAGCCCAATACCCAGTTTTCTCAGGCGAACAACCTGTTAAAAAAGTTGTCCACGGCGTTTCTGCTCTGTAGTAATCGAAGGTATCTAGGTGAGTAAATGCTCCCTGTTCGCGTAAACGACGCAGATTTTTTAAATGTCCCTGAGACATCCAGTTTTCCAGCATAACTGGGTCTGCTGCATCCAAACCAATAGCAATAACGGGGCGTTTCATAGTTCTATGGATGAAAGGTATAGACTTGGATTTTTACCTTGGCGATCTTAGGCGTAAATTTTGTCAGTAACGTTAGCTTGCTACTAAGTATTATCTTTGGGATTACGTAATTAGTAGCAAGGTTAAATCAGTAAATCTTCGTAAATAATAACTAACTCCTCCCAAATATGGCTATGTGTTATTACTGTCTTTACTGAATCTTTAAATTTGCTGCTGTTTTTGCCAGAACTTGTTAAGTAGAGATGAAGCAGCCCCTTGAGTTTGGGGGAGTGGGGGAGTGGGGGAGAATATTGACCAGTCATCAAGGGACTTGGCGTAAAGGCTTTTCAGGTGAGTGAGGTACATAGAAACCCGGTTTCTCTTGTGTACTTCATCCGACTGCAAGCCCCTGTAATACCAAATCCGGGTTTGTTACCCCATGACAATTTTTGGCCTAAACATTGTAGAGACATAAAGGGGGTAATAGTTGCGGATTTGGTATAATTGGTCAACAGCATCCTGGAAGCCGTGGGGATAATCCAAAATCCTTTCATCCAAAATCGGATGACTCTTGCGTAGAAATACGTAACTGACAAAAAAATACTCCCACAGCTAGAAGCCGTAGGAGTATCAAAACGTTAGAAAAAATTGCGGTTTTTGAACGGCTAACGCCCTGGAATCGAATTTTTAAAGTTGCGAGGTCCGTTATAGCCTGTTAAATCAGCAAGCTTATCCAACGATTGCACGCCTTCATAAAACTGGCCGTTAATCTCCCAAGTTGGATAGCCTTTGATATTAGCGGCTTGGCAGAGGTTTGGACGAGGATTTTTGCCCTTGGGGTCACACTCAACGTAATTGAATTCCGCAGCAGCTTCTTTGCCAAACAATTCTTTTTGCTCGTGGCAGTGCGAACACCAGTAAGCACCGTACTCTTTTGCACCCGCCTGTGTGAGATGACGCGCTAAAGCGATTTCTGCTGGGCCAGAGGAGTTTTGAATCGTAAAGCCAACTTCCACTCCTGTGGAACCACCTCCAGCGGTAGGGGGCTTGGCGCTAGCATAAAGACCCAGCGTGCCAATCAGCGACACCATTCCCACGACAATGCCTGTAAAAAAGAGTTGCCCTATGTCTTCCCAAGTGTGGCCTATGAGGATAATTACAAATAGAGCAATTGAGAATATCGTTGAGGCCAGACAGTACAGACAAAACGCTTGAATCTCAAAGGCCATTAGATAAAAGAGATAGCCGCTGAAGAAGAGCATTGCAGTTGCACCAGCAAATAGAGCCAGCCAACTCCATTTTTCCACCTGAGAACGCAGACCTTTCTGTTCTTGGGGATCGATCGGCAGGGGAGCTATTGCCAGAGCGGCCATACCAGCGTAGCCCAGAAAACCAAACACCGAAAGGGGAATGCCAAAAACTTTGGCATACTCGCTCCGCAGGACAGCTTCGCAGTTGATCGCACCAGTTGTGGGGCAAAAGGCTTCTTTCAGGACTCCCCACTCAACTAGGGTTAAGTAAGTTGTGTCTAGGATACCTAAAACGGCGATCGCTGCGATCAGATAACGAGACCAGCGATGAATCCAGGGTGTAGAACGTCGGCGTGTCATAAAATTTTAAAACGTTGCAATCTGGCTATTACTTTGCCAAGGATTTCTATCCCATTTTGACCCATGCAGCCTAAACCGATCGGGTTCGATCGAGCAGATCGAGTTCACAAATGTAGTTTAACCTCCTTCGAGGGCTGAGGCTGAGATTTAGCGGACACGCTGCGTTGCATTGCTTCGACAAATTGGCTGACGCGAATCGGATCGACTGGTTGGTCGCGGCGTCCGTGGCGCTTGAGGGAACTGGAGACGATCGCACCGTCAGCTGCCTGTATCAGTGTAGAAATATTTTCCCAGTTGGCACCGCTGCCGATAAATACCGGCGTCCCGTTTGCTGCCGCCCTAGCTAGTTCCAAATCTTCCAAACTAGGAGGGCTGCCAGTAGCCCAGCCTGACAAGATTACGGCGTCTGCTAAACCCCGCTCAATGGTATCTTGCACGGCTACGGTAAGATTGGGGGAACCCAGAGGCCGTGCGTGTTTCACCAAAACGTCTGCCAATATTTTGACATCGCTGCCTAACTCGCGCCGATAGCGCAGTAGTTGATGCGCCTGTCCTTCAATCAATCCTTGGTCTGTGGCCATGACGCCGGTTAGGACGTTGACGCGGATAAACTGGGCTTTAACGCAGGATGCGATCGCCATTGCACTGCGAGCGTCGTTACGTAAAACGTTGATCCCCACTGGCAGCGCGATCAAATTCATCAGCCTAGAGACAATCACCGTCATGGAACTTACCACTGCTGGGTCTACCTGGCTGTTTGTAAACGGCGCATCAAAAAAATTTTCCACCATGATGCCATCGACGCCGCCCGAAGCTAAAGCCGTGGCCTCCTGCTCGGCGCGATCGATCGCTGCTTTCAGGCTACCCCCCCAGCGGGGCGATGTGGGTAGCGGCAATAAATGAACGACTCCAATAATGGGATGCTGCGTTTTGAAAATCTGTTTCAAGTCCACCTGTTTACCATTCCGACTCGGCGGCAAAGTCAGTCAACCGTCACTAGCACATTTTGGTACTTTTGTCAAGCAATTATCCCAATGTATCTGCCAAATAAAAATGGCAGAGATTCGATGCAGTAGGGCGACTCAAGGAATCTCCTGTTTTAAGGGATTCCTTTGACTTATCTTAACAGGGTTGATGTCCTGACAACGCCGATCTGACCATCGGCGAATGTCCTAGTGCGGCAAACCAGACAAAAAATTTTTGTTTCGATATGTTTAGATTGTAAATTTTGCGTTATGATTCATAGTACTGACATCGGTGCGATTGCTCTAAGGCGTAGGCCAACCTACCCTGTATGATGGGCTACGCGATCTCCTCAACCCTTGCTAAGCTTGCTTATTGCAGTAGCGTGTTGAAGGAAGCAATCTATCGCGCCGTTGCCGATCGCCTACCAGCGAAGCAATACGGTTACAAAAATTTCAGCCGTAACGCCAGCGGAGCGCGACCACGAACGACCTGACAGACCTTTCTCAATTTGCTAATGCCTCAATCTGTAATAGGCCAAAAGCCAACAATTGCCATCTCCCACCTGGGTTGTGAAAAAAACCGTATAGACACAGAACATATGTTGGGCCTGCTGGTGGAAGCAGGTTACCAGGTTGATACCAACGAAGAATTAGCTGATTACGTCATCGTTAACACTTGCAGCTTTATCCAGGCGGCACGAGAGGAATCCGTGCGTACCCTGGTTGATTTGGCGGAAGCTAATAAAAAAATTGTTATCACCGGCTGTATGGCGCAGCACTTCCAGGCGCAACTACTGGATGAGCTGCCCGAAGCGGTTGCTGTAGTGGGAACAGGGGATTACCACAAAATAGTAGATGTAATTAGGCAAGTGGAAGCAGGTTTCCGAGTTAAACAGGTTTCCGCTCAACCGACTTACATCGCAGATGAAACGACGCCGCGCTACCGTACCACACCAGAAGCTGTAGCTTACCTGCGGGTAGCGGAAGGGTGCGATTACCGATGTGCTTTTTGCATTATTCCCCATTTGCGGGGAGACCAGCGATCGCGCACGATCGAATCCATTGTCAGAGAAGCCGAAAATCTAGCCGCAGAAGGTGTAAAAGAAATCATTTTGATTTCCCAAATCACCACAAACTATGGTATAGATATCTACGGTGAGCCTAGCTTAGCGGAACTGCTGCGGGCTTTAGGAAAGGTGGACATTCCGTGGATTCGGATGCACTACGCCTATCCTACAGGTCTGAGTACCGCCGTGATTCAGGCGATTCAGGAAACGCCTAACATTCTGCCATACCTGGATCTGCCTTTACAGCATTCCCATCCGGAAATACTCCGTGCCATGAACCGCCCTTGGCAGGGTCAGGTAAATGACAAAATAATTGATAAAATAAAAGAGGCGTTGCCAGAGGCAATTCTGCGTACCACGTTTATTGTCGGGTATCCAGGAGAAACAGACGCGCACTTCGATAGCTTGGTGCAGTTCGTCGTCCGCCACGAGTTTGACCATGTAGGAGTATTTACGTTTTCTCCAGAAGAGGAAACTCCTGCTTACAAGTTGCCAAATCAATTACCCCAATCGGTAATGGATAAGCGCCGGGAGGCGCTGATGCAAATCCAGCAGCCTATATCCCTAAAGAAGAATAAAGCGGAAGTAGGGAAGGTAGTTGATGTCCTAATTGAGCAGGAACACCCAGAGACTGGGGATTTAATAGGGCGTTCAGCGAGGTTTTCACCAGAAGTGGATGGATTGGTCTACGTCAAAGGAAATGCCCAACTGGGAACTATCGTGCCAGTGGCGATCCAAGACGCAGACACCTACGACCTATACGGTCATACGACTTAGCTAATGGGGACTGGGGAATGGGGAATGGGGACTGGGGACTCGGACTGATAGAGAATCCTAGCTCGCCTTGAGCCAATTACCTTGAGCCAATTAGCAATTAACAAATATCAACAAACAACCGATCACTAAATGACTCTAACTTTCAAAACATTAGGTCTTTCAGATGCGCGTGTCCAACATCTCGAAGAATTAGGACTGACGATTCCCACGGCGATTCAAGCTCAAGCAATTCCTCAGTTGCTGGCCGGACGGGATATGGTAGGTCAATCTCAGACGGGAACAGGCAAAACAGCGGCATTTTCCCTGCCGATTTTGGAGCGGCTCGATCTTAATCTGAATGCAGTTCAAGCGCTGATTTTGACGCCGACTCGCGAGTTAGCAATGCAAGTTTCCGAAGCGATCCGCGAGTTTAAGGTCGATCGCAAATTGTGGATTCTGCCAGTGTACGGCGGTCAATCAATCGATCGCCAAATTCGCCGCCTGCAACAAGGCGTCCATGTAATCGTGGGAACGCCGGGACGAGTGCTAGATCTGCTGGAACGACGAGACCTCAAACTCAACCACGTTAGCTGGCTGGTGTTAGATGAAGCCGATGAAATGCTGAGCATGGGCTTTATCGACGATGTAGAAAAAATCCTCAAGCAAGTACCACCTGAGCGCCAGACGGCATTTTTCTCCGCAACAATGCCGCCAGCGATTCGCGAATTGGTAGCCAAGTTTTTGCGATCGCCCGTCACAGTCACCGTAGAACAGCCCAAAGCCGCACCCAAGCAGATTAATCAAGTCGCTTACATGGTGCCCCGTGGCTGGAGTAAAGCACGCGCCTTACAGCCGATTTTGGAACTGGAAGACCCCGAAACTGGTTTAATCTTCGTCCGCACCCGGCGGGCCGCAGCCGAACTCACCAACCAACTGCAATCAGCCGGACACAGTGTAGATGAATATCACGGCGACCTCAACCAACAAGCGCGGGAACGGTTGTTACAGCGCTTCCGCAACAAGCAAGTGCGTTTGGTAGTTGCTACCGATATCGCAGCGCGGGGATTGGATGTGGATGACCTCACCCACGTGATCAACTATGATTTGCCGGATAGCGTGGAAAGCTACGTCCACCGGATCGGACGCACCGGACGTGCCGGAAAGGAAGGAACGGCAATTTCTCTGATCGAGCCGATGGATCGGCGCAAACTGAAGCTAATTGAGCGCCACGTGCGTCAAACTTTGTTCATTCGCTCGATTCCAACGCGATCGCAAATTGAAGGGCGTCAGCTAGAGAAGCTGCAATCTAAAGTGCGCGAAGCATTGTCTGGCGAACGGATGGCTTCCTTCCTACCCCTGGTAGCCGAACTGGGCGAAGAGTACGACGCACACGCGATCGCAGCTGCTGCCCTGCAAATGGCTTACGATCAGACTCGTCCCGCTTGGATGCGGTCTGAAAAATACAGTGCCGAGGAAGAAATTCCCTCAGACACTCCCAAACCCCGGCTCAACAAGCGTTCTAAAATCTCAGACGACTACGGTGATGAAGACTTCTCGACAAGTTCCAAGCCCCGCCTGAGCAAGCGTACTCGCATCGCCGAATCACCCAAAGTCGAACTTGGTAACTAATAGGTAAAAAGGAAAAAGTGAAGATAATCTTTACTTTTTCCCTAAAACTGTCGCCCCCTTAGAAACCGGGTTTCTAAGTGTTCATTCAGTGAAGCGAAGTTCCTTCTTGTGGGATGGGCGTCTCGCCCGTCCTAACTAAGTGGCTGCTCGTATCGCTTTGTCCCTTGCCTCGTTGTCCTAGAATAAGCCATAAGCTTATTTTTGGTAATTCCTAATATGCAGATAGATTCCCCTGAACGGACTTTACGAATTGAGTTGTTTTTGGGTTACAACAATATGAGGATTGTTTCAAAAAATGGCTAATTTTCCATTTATTTAATACAACCAAGGAATCAGTTTTTTCACTCGTTGCCGATAATCTGAATAATCAGGATACTTTTCACTTAACCAAGTTTCTTCGCGGTTAGCTTTGGCGTCAAAAAAAGCAAAGAGAATAGCTGATGCCATTAAATGAGATAAACTGAGTTGAAAAATTGTCCAGCTAAATGCTGCTAAAATCACGCCACTGTACACGGGATGTCTCACCAAACTGTAGATACCAGACTGAACTAGCTGCCCTTCTTCTATGGGATAAGGCAATGGTGTCAGCTGCTGTCCCAAATCTAGCAATCCTTTCAGAAATATTACTAATCCTGTGATAGCCAATAAAGCCGCAATTCCCCAAGTGAAATACAACCACTCAGAAGAAGGAAGATTTAACCAAGTTGGGCGGTAAACGGGCAAAATAATCAAACCTACAATCAAAGCGCCTTGAACTAAAACCCAATATTCGCCTCGACTGTTATTGCGCCAACCTTCGCGGGTGAAGCCCCATTTTGTGAAGATGTTCATAATGTGCGATCGCTTATCCTGTAAAATGTAGAACCCCACCCCCAGCCCCTCCCCGTGGACGGGGAGGGGGGCAAAAACTCCCCCTCTTTCCCCTCCCCTCTGTGCGATTCAGGTGGAACCCCACCCCCAGCCCCTCCCCGTGGACGGGGAGGGGGGCAAAAACTCCCCCTCTTTCCCCTCCCCTCTGTGCGATTCAGGTGGAACCCCACCCCCAGCCCCTCCCCGTGGACGGGGAGGGGGGCAAAAACTCCCCCTCTTTCCCCTCCCCTCTTTCCCCTCCCCTCTTTCCCCTCCTCTTTCCTCTCCCCTCTTTCCCCTCCCCTCTTTCCCCTCCTCTTTCCTCTCCCCTCTTTCCTCTCCCCTCTTTCCCCTCCCCTCTTTCCCCCCCCTCTTTCCCCCCCCTCTTTCCCCTCCCCTCTTTCCCCCCCCTCTTTCCCCTCCCCTCTTTCCCCCCTCTTTCCCCTCCCCTCTTTCCCCCCCCTCTCCGCAGGCGGAGAGGGGGGTTGGGGGGGTGAGGTCTCCCCTCATGCTAGCCAGGGGCGACTCGCATTTTCGAGCTGAGCAACTTCATCATCGTTCAGTCGCCAACCCAACGCGCCAGCATTCTGCCTCGCTTGTTCGGCTGTTTTAGCACCCGGAATCGGTACAACATTCCCTTGTGCAATTAACCAATTGAGCGCAACTTGGGCGGGGGTACGATCGTGCTTTTCTCCCAACTGACGCAGTAAAGATATTACAGGCGCGATTTTTTCTAAACCGCTACGACTGAAGCGGGAATCGAATCGGCGAGCATCTTTCGGTTCTTGATAATTCTCAAGTGTGTATTTCCCAGTCACCAAGCCTTGAGCCAGGGGGCTATATGCGAGGATGGTGACACCTAGCTGTTTAGCAGTACTAACGATTTTTTTACTTTCAACCTGTCGTGTCAGCAGGGAGTACCGCACTTGATTAGTAGCTAAAGGCACACCTCTAGATGCCAAGATTTGGTGGGCTGACCGCATCTGTTCGGCTGAGTAGTTGCTGACGCCCACTGCGGCTATTCTGCCCCGCTTTACTTCGTCCGCCAAGGCGTTCATCAGCGTGTCTTGACTCATCAAGAAGGCAAAAGGCCAGTGTACCTGGTAGAGATCGACTTGCTGGACTCGCAGGCGTTTCAAACTCGCCGTCAGAGCCTCAGAAACCGACTCTGCTGTAAATCTCCAGGGCAAGGGGCCGTATTTAGTGGCAATTTGGACTTTTCGATCTGTTTGCTGCATGAACTTTCCCAGCAGCTCCTCTGAGAGTCCCATGCCGTAGATTTCCGCCGTGTCAAAAAAGTTAACGCCAGCATCTAGAGACGCCTTAAAAGCTTCCCACAGCTGCGATTCCCCGTAATTACTGCCGTAATTCCAAAACAGTTTGTCACCCCAAGCCCAAGTGCCAATACACAGAGGTGTGACAGTAGGGCCATTTTGTCCCAGAGCGATCGCTTGCACTTCTGTTGCCATTTTTCTTTACACTTCTTTACATAATTCAAGTGTAGCGTTACCGAAAAAGGCTCAAAGGAGGGTCGCTGACGGCGTATCTTTAGAGAAGAAACCAGTAAATTGTAGGGGCGGGTTTTGCCATGATTCTTGTCGGTTAGTCACAAATTAACTACCAAACCCGCCCCTACGCGGGATCGAGAAAACTATTGTATAGTACCTGTGCGGCTGCAAGCCGCTGTAAAAGTCAATTTTGTAGCGATCGCTTGTTTGAGAAAATATGTCTAGTGGAGACTTATCAGATTTGCAGATAGAAGAAAATTCCAAACAGTTGCCCAGACTTAATCTAGCCGCGATGTTAAGACTGGGGTTATTACAAATCGGACTGGGTATGATGTCAGTTCTCGTCTTTGGCGTCCTCAACCGCGTGCTGATCAGAGAGTTGGGAGTGCCAGCAACGCTTGCTACAGTCATCCTGGCCTTGACTTTATTTGTAGCACCAGCACGAGTTTGGTTTGGGCAGATGTCTGACACCAGAGCCTTGTGGGGATATCATCGCACGGGGTATATCTGGATTGGCGCAGCAAGTCTGGCGATTATCGCATTTATAGCTGTGCAAGTGATGTGGCAGGTGGGCGGTAGTTTGAAAGCAGAAGGCTGGACGAGCCAAACCTACGGCTGGACTGCCTTGCTAGCGTTTTTGTTTGCGCTTTACGGTGTCGCAGTCAGCGCCTGTTCTACGCCCTTTGCGACACTGCTGGTGGATGTTTCCGACGAGGATAATCGCTCTCAACTGGTGGGAATAGACTGGTCGATGCTAATGATGGGAATTATTATCGGAGCAATTACCATTGGCGTCTTGCTGAAGAAATTAACTTTAAATGCACCGATAGAGGATCTACAAGCAGCAATTAATCGCCTGTTTACGATCGTGCCTGCGATCGTCTTTGGGCTAGCAATGCTGGCAACTTGGGGGATGGAGAAAAAATATTCCCGCTATACTTTGCGATCGACATTAGTTAATCGGGAAGAAAAGATTACCCTAGATAGAGCTTGGCGCATTTTAACTGCTAGTCGGCAAACTCAGGTATTTTTTACCTTTTTGGTAATGATGACGCTGGGCTTATTTATCCAAGATGCCGTCCTGGAAACTTATGGCGGTGATGTCTTCAAAATGCAGGTCGGCGAAACCGCTAGTCTGAACGCCTTCTGGGGTACTGGGACATTATTTGGTCTGCTGGCCGCTGGCTTCCTTCTGGCTCCGCGTATAGGTAAGCGCAATACTACTAAAGTAGGCTGCGTGTCAGTGGTTGTCTCTTTGATCTGGGTGATATTATCTGGATTTACCCATAATTCAGCATTTCTTTTCATTGCTCTTTTACTATTCGGTTTGTGTTCTGGAGTGGCAACGACTGGAGCGCTCAGTTTGATGTTAGATTTAACAGCAGCGGAAACGGCAGGCACGTTTATTGGCGCTTGGGGATTGGCACAAGCGCTCGCGCGAGGAGTAGCGACAATTGCCGGTGGTGCATTGTTAGATGTGGGCAAGAAATTGTTCCCGGATTTGGTGTTAGCCTACGGACTGGTGTTCGTAGTGCAAGGATTGGCAATGCTTTTGGCAGTTTGGTATTTGGGGAAAGTGAATGTGACGGAATTCCGCACCAATGCCAGGGAAGCGATCGCATCTGTCCTCCAAAATGAGCTAGATTGAGATAAATGTGTTGCGATCGCTGCTTTGCAAATTATCTACCTAAGCAGAAAGAGAAAAGGGAAAAGGTTGTAGAATGAGCATTTCCCCTTCCCCCTTACCCTTGTGGCATGAGATGATAAGTGGCTCTTCCGTGCTTACTATGCTATGGCAGAGGGGCAGAGGGGCAGAGGGGCAGAGGAGAAAAGAAATAAAAATGTTCATTCAAAAGCATAACAACTCCGAAAGAGCCAAAAATTTGCGATCGTATCTGCGTTCATCTGCGTCTACATCTTTCTTCATCTGCGGTTAAATTTTAGCTAACGATTTCGGCAGACAATCCAGGATATCATCTCTAAATAGCCAAATCTAAAAATTACACAAACTTGCACCCGCATAACTAACTAAAGATATGACCAATTTTGGGGAAACAGTTTTAAATTTTGCTCAAACAACAACTGCCAGACTTAGCACCAAACTGTTGCAAGATTTCGGGCAGTTACAGCCGTCTCTAAAGACTGATGGCAGTTTGATAACGACAGATGATAAGTGGGCGGATGACGAAATTCGCAATGCAATTTATGATACTTTCCCCAGCCACGATGTTTTAAGCGAAGAAGGAGATCACATTTTTGGCGGTGCCGAATGGTGCTGGGTGATTGACCCTATTGACGGTACAACTAACTTTACGCGCGGAATTCCGATTTGGGGAATTTCGATGGGATTGTTATATCAAGGAGAACCTGTATTTGGATACGTACATTTTCCTACGATCGGTCAATCTTTTCACGGTTACTGGTATGGCTCATCTTCAGCCAATGGTGACAATGGGGCTTTTTTGAACAATCGCCCCATCCACACCAGTGCTGATTCTCCTAGCAACAGTCACTTTTTCAACGTTTGTGCTAGGAGTATTGCTGTTTTCCAAAAGCCCCTCCCCTGCAAAGTTCGGATGCTGGGCGTGACTACCTACAATTTCCTGTCTGTTGCTGCTGGTGCTGCTTTGGCGGGTGTCGAGTCTACGCCGAAAGTGTGGGATTTAGCGGCAGTTTGGGCAATTGTTCAGGCAGCTGGCGGTGTTTTGGTTCCTTTGCAAGAAGAGTCGGTGTTTCCTTTAAAAGAAGGGGAGGATTATAGCGATCGATCTTTCCCAACTTTGGTAGTCAGTCGATCTGAATTGCTGACCGTGTTTCAACCGTTAGTGCAATTCCTGGGCGAAAAGCGTTAAAGGGAAGGAGAATTTTAGATTCTAAATTTTAAATTTCAAATGAAATCTTAAATCTTAAATCTGAAATTACCTACTCAAACCTGCTTCTCCAAATGAAGTCTGCGGCTGACCTGTCTGCTTTGTATTGGTCGTTTGGGGAGGGATTTAATAGAACTGTACGCTGAACTAAGTTAGCACTCCCCAGTCGTCGAGCAACCCGCGTCGGAATTCCATGTCCGTAGATAATGTGACCCTGACCAACGATCGCCACTACTTGAAAGTCTGGGTTAGTACGCAAAAACTTAGCAATTACTTCCGCCATCGTTTCATCCCATAACACCTGGGCTTGAAAAAATCTCTCAAAGCTATTACTACCACCAACCCCTTGGTGCATTTGTTGGTAGATATCTAGCATCAACTGGCGATAAGCTGGGTTATCCGTGCGAATTTCTGAGAGTGGTGGGATATATTGTTGCTCTGACTGAGACAAGCTTTCTAAGCCGCTACGGGCAACTTTGCGCGTTATTTCAGTAGGTGTATTCATGGCTAACACTGGCAGTCGATTGGCCTTGGCAAACCGCAAAATGGGGGCATAATATTCCCAAGGATAGCCCCATCGGTCTTTATAGTCAGTTCTATCCTGGAGTTGTCTTTCCGTTAAGTCGTTGGCGATGTAGCGATCGAGTTGGAACTGAAAGGGTCGCTGGAACATTTCCATTGCGATCGCAATATTAGGATTTTGCCGATGAAGTTCTTCAATAATCTGTAGTTGAATCAAATGGTCTTGAGGGTTGTTGTGTGTTTCCCCCAGGTACACAACATTTGCCTGTGTTAGTTGCTGCAACACGGTTTGGGGACTGTAAGTGGGCAGCTGGCGGGGACTGGATACCCTTTGTGCAGATGCCATCTGGGTGCAGAACAGGATGATGCCGAGCGACAAGGCGCATAGGCGGGCAATTTGGCGTTTTCTCATAGCAATATTTTGCCGTGTGTTGGCGTAGTCGATCGGTCATTCGATTTTGGATTTTGGATGAAAGGATTTTGGATTATCCCCACGACTTTCAGTCGGGGGCTAGGCCATCTTGTGATGAGCATCACTCGGATACCTGGATTGGGGCACGTTTTTAGGGCGTGTGTCATCAACCAACCGTACTGGTTTTGTCATCTTTGCCACCAGGGTTCAGTCACTGAGTTAATCGTAAGCAGGGCTCATAGTAATCGAGAACACCCAGTAAAACGAGACCATGTTAACTCAAATGACATCACAAAAAGAACTCCTCGAACTCAAATCCAAATTTTTCGCCACAATTGCTCACGATTTCCGCACTCCATTGGCCGCCATTTTACTATCTACAGAATTACTAGAAAATTACGGCCATATATGCAGTGAGGAGCAAAAACGACAATATCTTCGTTGTATTAGAGAAGCAGCAGAACAAATAAACGACTTATTCAATGAAGCTTTAACGAATCATGATGCAGACGACGACATGGGATGACTTCATATGATGTGCCTTTGCCAGCAGTCTTGACGCTATTTCCGGGCGGTTTTAAATTTCCAGACCCAGCAGCAAAAATCCCAACTTGACTTGTAGTGGCAGCAATTCCTATTTGCTTGTGAAATAGGAATCGCTCAGCACTGATAAAAGATAAAATTAATTCATTTCACTGTACTTGGGAGTTTTACGATGAACCAAAGAACTCATATACGAGTGCCGCGTGGCAGGAGGATTTTTCCCGATCGGCCCCCACTTTCCGAAGTAGATATAGCCAGACGCAAGGCTGAGGATGAAGCATTTGGCAAGCGGTGTCGAGAGATTTTTAACCGAGTTTACCCGGAATTAGTTAAGGGTTGTTACGACTGGTTCATTCTGATTGAGCCAGACAGCGGAGACTATTTTGTTGACCCCAATGAAGAAGTTGCTTCCCAAAAAGGCCATCAGAAGTACCCCACCGCAGTGATGCTGATGATGCGCCTTAATGAGACGGGGACTTGTGGCACAATATGATGCAAGGTTATTTTGGCGACAAGGGGGAGTTATTTTTTGAGATTGATTTAATAGCTGCTGATGGTTCAGCAGTTACAGTCAATGCCCTACTTGACACCGGGTTTACTGGCTGGCTGGCTATGGATATCCAAGATGTGGAGAGTTTGGGATGGTCATTTATCGAGAAACGGGAAATGCGGACAGCACGGGGAGACGCAATATTCGATCTCTACGTGGGAACTATTTTTTTGGACGGTCAAGAGTTGATCGTACCTGTTTTGGCTGGCGAACAAATTCCTGAAATTTTAATCGGTTTACCTTGGCTAGAAACTCGGCGATTAGTGGTAGATCGGAAAGCTGGTTTACTAACTTTAGGGGAAGATTGACAAAAGGCACGCACCACACGGATTTGAACTGAGATCTCATCCCCAACCCCTACAATATTTCTTTAACCTCCCCCCCCAACACCAACTATGAAAGCCCTCTGGTTAGAAAACAACCAACTGCAACTGCGTACCGATGTTCCCATTCCCTCACCGCCACCAGGGGAAGCACTCGTGCGCGTTGTCCGTGCGGGTATCTGCAACACCGACTTGGAACTGCTCAGAGGCTACTATCCCTACACTGGTATCTTAGGCCACGAGTTTGTCGGAATTGTGGAAGAGGGGCCAAGGGAACTGCAAAACAAACGGGTAGTGGGAGAAATTAATGCGGTTTGCGGTGAGTGTCGTTTTTGTCGTAATGGATACCCGACTCATTGCGAAAACCGTACTGTCCTGGGTATCGTTAACCGCAATGGAGCCTTTGCGGAATATCTGACTTTGCCAATAAAAAACCTGCATCCAGTACCGGATAATTTGCCAAGCGATGTAGCCACTTTTACTGAGCCTGTGGCGGCTGCTTTGGAAATTCAGCAACAGGTGAAAATAAGTCAAAATGACCGAGTTCTGGTGGTGGGAGATGGTAAGCTGGGGCAATTGGTGGCGCAGACATTGGCGCTGACTGGATGCGATTTACTGGTGATAGGGCGTCATGGGGATAAGCTCGATCGCTTATCTGAACTTGGGATCGAAACTGGCTTTGCTGATGCTGTAGTCGATCGCACTTTCGACCTGTCTGTCGAATGTACGGGCAATCCAGACGGATTTGCGATCGCTCGTCGCGCCCTCCGTCCACGCGGCACACTCGTACTCAAAAGCACCTACGCCGGTCATCTGACTTTTGATGCCTCATCTCTGGTGGTAGATGAAATTACTCTCATCGGTTCTCGTTGCGGCCCCTTTCCAGAAGCATTGGAATTATTATCACAAAATAAGGTAGATGTCAAGTACTTGATTCAAGACAGCTATGCTTTGGAAAATGCGATCGCAGCTTTCGATCGCGCCCAAGAACGAGGTGTCTTAAAAATATTGCTAGAAATTAGCGCCGACTCCTAGACATTAAACAGCGTAAAGGTTTAAATGAGACAATCTAACAATATACTCATAATTGTATGATAGATAGTTGGCTCATCTATACAGCAATTTCGTGCCTTTTATACGGGTTATGGGGATTCTTCAGCAAGGTAACTACTAATTATATCGAACCAGAAAGTGCGCTGGTCTATCAAGCGATCGGTGCCATGCTAGTCGGGTTATTTGTACTGTGTCGATCGGGCTTTAATTTGCAGGCGAATAACCTGGGAATATTTTACGCAATTCTGGTCGGTTTTGTAGCAACGTTCGCATCATTGTTTTTTTTACTCGCCCTCAGCAAAGGTAAAGTTGCGATGGTGGTCACTCTAACGGGGTTGTATCCCCTAATTAGTATCATCCTAGCCTTTTTCATCCTGAAAGAGCCTATTTCTATTCGACAAGGAGTTAGTATTTTACTAGCGCTAGCAGCCATTGCGCTGTTTTCCTGGAGTGAGTAGCAACGGATAATATAGCCTCTAGCTATAGTTCCATTGGCTACTTGTTCGGAATGGATAATGGGTACGTTGTTGCGCTTTAGCGCTCTTTGAGCGCTAAAGCGCAACAACGTACCTTAATGATATAACTAGCAACTTGCGTTAATAGTAGAAAGAATTAGTTTTCGGGCAATAGTCGGGACAGTCGATCGCATCCTCAGAATTTGCAACACCGGGACGTACCGTACACTTGAGACGATAATCGTTAGTGAAAAACCGACAACCAGGGCAGGGGATTTGGTGCATCCGCTTAGCCTGGGTGACGCCATGAGAAATAGCCGACCAGAGATTCCAAGCTAAAAGAAGCATCAATGCCCAGGCCCTGAAAAAGCAAATCGGCACCAAAAAAGGTTGGACAGAATGAACCAGAGGGGAAAGCAGTTGAAACACGGCAACTCTTTATCCAGTTAAACTCCTGCGTGCCCTAACGCTAAACCTGCTACCAGCATCCCTAAAACCAGAAAAGGCTGGGCACTTGCCTGATACTTTACATCATTTTTCAGAGGATCGCGCAGGAAATACATATCCTGAAAAGTGATTTGCGGGATAACTAGCAGCAGCAGAATTGTAGCGTATAAGTTTTGGTGAATGGCGATCAAGTAAGCTGCGATCGCAGCTTGAAACACATCAATCATCACCACGCAAATCCAAGCCGCTACCGTGACGCCAAACATCACCGGCAGCGACTGCAAACCTAACTGCCTGTCTCCCTCCACACTTTTGAAGTCATTGACGATCGCAATTCCCAATCCTGCCAAACTATATAACAGCGTCAGAACAACGATCGTGGCATTGAGGTCGCCAAACAAAGCATGACCCGCCCACCAAGGCAAAGCAATGTAACTAGCACCCAAAGCATAATTACCCAGCCAGCCATTTTTTTTCAGTTTCAGGGGTGGAGCCGAATAAATGTAGGACAGGAAAGAACCGCCCAAAGCTAGAACAGTAATCGTGGGAAAACTGTGACCCGCCCAGGTGTCCAAAGCGAATGCCACGCCAATCCCAGCGAGTAACAACACCCAAACCTGCGTCACCACTTGGGGAATTGCAATTGCCCCTGAAGGAATTGGACGATAGGGTTCGTTAATCGCGTCGATATCCTTGTCGTAAAAATCATTCATGGTTTGGGTATAACCCGCCAGCAATGGCCCCGACATCAACATACAAGCGGCAGCTATCAGGATATTTTCCAGCGTCCAGGTGTAGTTGCCAGAGGAAGCCGCACCGCAAACGACGCCCCAAATTAGGGGAATCCAGGTAATTGGCTTCATCAGTTGCAGGCGGATTTTCCAAATGTTGGTTTCCCCAGATGCGGCACCTTTCATACCCAGCATCTGCCGCGTTTTGGCACTAGCACTGGCAGTGATAGGAGCCTCAATACTGGGATTCACCTCCAGTGGTGTTGGTTCTGCCAGATCTTGACTAAGGGTTTCGGGGTCTGTGGAAAACTGGGAGGGAGTCGGGTCAGACATATCAATTTTGGATTTTGGATTTTAGATGCAAGGATTTTGGATTGAATTTTCCCGTCGAGCGATGATTAATTTCAGATTTAAAAAGGGAAGATTTTCAATTCAAAATAAATTTGAAATCTGCAATCCTTCAATCTTCCCTTTTCCAATGACCGATTACCCAAGTCTCTTGCTAGAAGGAAATAGTTAAATAACTATTTTGGAATTTGGCTCCCTTGACGGATTGGCCGCTCAGCTGGGGAGGAAGGAAAATATTGCGTCGCTGGTCGCCCGCTTCAATGGTGACTTCTGGGCCGTTCTGGGTGAGTTTAACCTGCTTTTTGTCAAAACCGGGCAAGAATAACCGCACTTGGCGAGCCGGAATGTCAATTTCTATGGGTTTGGGAGCCCGATAGGCTTGACGGAAATCTGGCATAGCGTTGATTAGGGGTTGCCAGTCGCCCCCGGTGCGGGTGGGAATGGCGATCGCAGGCAGAGGGGAAAACTCAGCGGTAACGGTGTCGATAGCAGCCGTTTCGCGATCGAATGTCTCGTAGACTTGCGCTAAGTTTTGGGCAACCTCAGCTGCCACGGTATCTGCCATTGTCGCTTGATTGAGAATCACGCCGCCAACGGTTAAACCGATTTGTTGGGCGCTACCCCAGAGATATTTGGCAGTCGCTACAGCCGTTGGGTCGCCTGTCGTCACCAGATAAGCCGCCATCCGGTTGGGATTGGCAACAGCGTCCTTCCCCTGGTCTAACAAATTGTTGACCTGGTTAGTCGGTTGAGCGAAGTTATCCTCGCCCCAATTCACATTTAAAACAGCGCTGGCGACGGGTTGGATAAACGGCGATACAGTTTTACCCAAGTCGGAATTCAGAAATAAATTCCGAAAGCGGCGGATGTACCAGCTGAGAATCTCCGGCATTCCCAGCATCCGCAGCATCGTTTGGTCGCCCGTTCCGTCATAGACGATCGCATCGTATTTGCCGGAAGCATCGTACTCCCGAAGGGCGTTTAACGCTAGCGCACTATCCATCCCCGGCAGGACGCCCAACTCTTGACCGAATACCTCTTTGACGATCGGCGTGCGGAGGTATTGCGCTTCCAGCTGTTTGATCTCTTCCCAACTGCGTTCCAGCAGTTGGGCTGTCTGGAACTGCATCCCCTGGAGATTAGTCGTTAGTTCCTGGGGGTCGGGGCCAAGGGTGGCACCTAAAATTAAGCTAAGCGCCGGGTCAGAGCCCTGTCCGGCCAGCAGCACGCGCTTTCCTTGACTAGCTAGCTGTTTGGCAGCTGCGATCGCCACTGTAGTGCGACCAGTGCCACCCTTGCCCAAAAATGTCAAAATCAGGGACATTACTCTTCCTTAAGCGTTTACGGGTTCTAGTTCGTCTTCAAAGAACCAGGTAGCAAACTTATCCTCAAACTTTACAACCACTCCCACACCGCTACCATCTACCATTTTGTATCCTTGAATGACGCCAGTCTTACCCAGGCATCCAATCACATTTGCAGGCGCACGATCCCGAAGACGACGCACGCGGACTGTTTTACCGATTTCCATTGCAACTCCAATCTATGAACCATTCCACAGTCTATATGGAGTTAGGGCGTCGGGGCTAGGGGCCCCAAAAGTCAAAAGTCAAAAGTCAAAAGTAAAGAAGGGAGTGGGGGAGTGAGTAACCTTTCTTCTTCCACTGACTACTGACCACTGACCAGAATAAACTTTTTGCCCAACTTGCCAAAAAATGAATAAAATCTTAATCTAAGACCTTGTTTCGTTTTGTGGTGTGTTGGTAGTGAGCGAGGAAGCAAGCATTGAATCGGTCAATGAGAGGAGTTGTTCGTCAAGCTGAGAGGTTTAGCCGCCATCTGCCGCCCAATAACCCGTGGTGGGCTAAGTTGGATCTCCTCAAAGCGTTGGTAGTGCGAGATTTAGAGGCTCGATATAAAGGCGCTGTTTTGGGCAATTTTTGGTCGTTGGTGAACCAATTATCCCAATTACTGATTTATACTTACGTTTTTGCGATCGTTCTCAGAGTCAAACTCAGCCTGCAAGGATTGCCAGAAAATAAGTTAACCTTTGGTCTGTGGATATTTGCGGGATTGCTGCCTTGGACTGCATTCACCAGTGGTTTATTGCCAGCAGCAGTTTCCGTACTCAACCAACCCAATCTGGTAAAAAAGGTGGTGTTTCCCTTGGGCCTATTGCCTTTAGTGCCAGTCTTTTCCGCCTTTGTGGAAAGTACGATCGGGATAATGGGGTTGATTTTGTTAGTTGGGATAACAACCCATACCGTTCACAGTACCCTCTGGTTGCTGCCGCTGGTATGGTTGCCCCAGTTGCTTTTAACGGCAGGTTTAAGTTATTTAGTAGCAGGGCTAACTGTATTTCTGCGGGATGTACCCCAAACGTTGGGGGTAATTACAAATCTGTGGTTTTACCTGACTCCGATCGTCTACCCTGCTTCCCTAATTCCAGAACAATGGCGTATTTGGGTATTTTGGTTGAATCCCATGACTGCGATCGCCGAAACTTATCGCGACCTCATCTTAGAAGGCAATGTGAAGCACTGGCAAGAATGGGGGATAGCTTCTTTGATTTCTTTAGTGGTGTTCTATGGCGGCTTACAACTTTATCGGCGATTGCGTCCGGCATTTGCTGATGTACTGTAAATTTTAACAAAAAAAACTCCACTAAAAACCCCACTTGTCAACTCAATCGTTTGTCCTTTAAGCAGCGCCATGACTGAAATAGCAATTTCTCTCACCAATATCTCCAAGTGCTTTAAATGCTACACTCATCCCGCCGATCGGTTGAAAGATTTATTACTACCAGGAAAAAGCAAAGCCAATGAATTTTGGGCACTGCGAGACGTGAACCTGGAAGTTCCCAAAGGACAAACCTTGGGAATTGTCGGACGTAACGGTTCTGGCAAAAGCACTCTGCTCCAAATTATCGTAGGCACCCTGACACCAACTACAGGTAAAGTGGGGGTAAACGGCAGAATAGCCGCATTACTGGAGCTAGGTAGCGGATTTAACCCAGAATTTACCGGCAGGCAAAATGTGTTTTTTAACGGTCGGTTAATGGGGTTGAACCAAAAGGAAATTGAAGCTAAATTTGATGAAATTGTTGCCTTTGCAGATATTGGCGATTTTCTCGACCACCCAGTCAAAACTTATTCGAGTGGAATGTTCGTAAGATTGGCTTTTGCAGTTTCTACCAGCGTCGATCCGGATATTCTCGTAGTAGATGAAGCTCTCTCCGTTGGAGATGAAGCATTCCAGCGCAAATGCTTCGCTCGCATCCAATCAATCCGAGCTAGAGGTGGAACAATTTTATTTGTTTCTCACTCAGCAACTTCGGTTATAGAAATATGCGATGCCGCCATATTGATGGATAGAGGCGAAAAACTCCTCTTTCACCATCCTAAGTTTGTTGTCGATAAATATCATAAACTGATGTATGCGCCGGAAGATAAAGCGCCGGAGTTGCGCGAAGAAATACGGGATATGCAAAGAAGTGTTAGTTATGATTCATTTAAGCAACATATTTCGGTTGTTGAAAATAAATCAATAGTAACTGTTTCCAAGGAGCCAGCAAACGAGGAACCAGAACCACAAGAAATTCGAGAATTTTACGATCCAGAAATGGTTCCGTCAAACACAATTTCCTATGTACCTCGTGGGGCGAAAATTACTAATCCTCATATAACCATGCCTGATGGCAGAGTTGTGAATAATTTGGTTGGTCGCAAAGAGTACATTTACACTTACTCGGTTTCCTTTCTTAAATATGCCCAACAAGTCCGCTTTGGTATGCTAATTAAAACCGTTAGCGGTTTTGAGTTGGGAGGAGCTTCATTTACGGCTTCATCTCAATCAATTTACGAAATTGAACCAGAGACAATAGTAATAGTAAAGTTCCCCTTCAAATGTGTGCTAAATCCTGGTGTTTATTTCTTAAATGCAGGCGTAACGGGTTTGGTTGACGGACATTTAACCTACCTGGCCAGACATATTGATGTGGCAATGTTTAGAGTTCAACCTGAAACTAACTCTTGTGCTAGTGCTATAGTAGATTTATTGATTGAGCCAAGTTTAACCATCAATGCCGACTTAACAGAAAATCATCAAGAAAGCGTTGAATTGCTTGAAAAGTAGCTAGCCAAATATTGAGAGTGGTAAAATTAGTCAGGAGGAAAGAATGGATTCTGAAAAAATCAAGCAGAAAAAACGGGAAATTATTGGGCAATTCGGGGAATGGACTAATCACAACATTCAGTTGGTTGACGATATTTATACGATTGACAACAGAATCACTGGATGTGAAGTAAAATTAAAGCGTTTTCTGCAAATAGTTGCCGATATCACCGACCGTCCTTTGGAACACCTGCGCGTCTTAGATTTGGCGTGTTTGGAGGGGTTGTATGGATTGGAACTTGCGCTTCACGGTGCTAAAGTAGTCGCCATAGAAGGTCGAGAAGCCAATATTGAGAAAGCGCGATTTGCCAAAGATGTTCTTGGTTTAGACAACCTGGAGCTTGTTCAAGATGACGTCCGAAATCTCAGTCGGGAAAAGTACGGCTGTTTCGATGTAGTATTGTGCATCGGTATATTTTACCACTTGGATGTTCCAGACATTTTTGAGTTCACAGAAAATATAGTTGATGTTTGCCAAAGGATGGCGCTCATAGATACTCATGTAAGTATGGATGCGGAAAGATGTTATTCTTATAAAGAGGAAAACTATTGGGGCAAAAAAGTTGCTGAACATGACCCGGATTCGACAGCCCAGGAAAAGAGTAAATTATTATGGTCATCCTTGGACAATGTGAATAGTTTTTATTTCACCCGTTCTTCTTTTTATAATTTGTTGTCATCGGTAGGTTTTAGCTCGGTATATGAATGTCATAACCCACCATTGCTAAAATATGAAAAGATGAGAGCGAGCAAAAAAGCTGATCGCAATACCTTTGTGGCTATAAAGGGGAAAAAATTAAACATACTTGCATCAACAGTAGCGAATGAAATGGCTCAACCAATTTGGCCGGAAAAGCAAGATTTAGAAACAGAAAATGCGCGGGTAAAAAAAACGCCGCTTGTAATAACGGGAATGCACCGTTCCGGTACTTCTCTAACTGCTTCATTTATCAAAGCGCTCGGAGTAAATGTAGGAAATAATCTTGTTACAGCAGATAATTATAACGTAAAAGGCTATTTTGAGGACGTTGATTTTTTAGAATTTCAGCGTTCAGTTCTGCAAGATTGCTGTCGTCGTGGTGAACCTGGATTTCCTGATTGGGGTTGGACAGAAAGTGAGTGTTTGAATCGACGCCAGTTTGAAAAATATATTAAAGATGCCCAAAAATTAATAGATATTCGCCATCAAAAATCGACTGTCTGGGGTTGGAAAGATCCGCGCACTACCTTAATGCTTGATTTTTGGGATCGGTTACTTCCGGATGCGAAATACTTGTTTGTTTATCGTTTGCCGTGGGAAGTGGCAAATTCTATGCTTCGTCTCAATACTACGGTTTTTGCCGAGCGACCCGATTATCGGCTAAAAATTTGGGCTTATTACAATCGTCACATCCTCAAATTTTATCATAAACATTCGGAACGCTGTATCCTTTTTAATGTAAATTCTTGGATTAAGGAGCCTAATAAGCTGGTAGAATTATTGGAAAATAAATTCGATCTCAAAGTCAGAGATTCCTGGGATGAGGAGAAATTTAAAAACTTGTACGAGCAGACAATATTTAACACTTTAAGTTTTCAGGATCATGCGGTAAAATTTTTGTATTACAGCGAGCCAGATTATTTTTCACTATTAGGAGAATTAGATAGAACTGCCGATATACCTAGTGATCTTTACCAGGCGTCGGTTAACTGGGACTCGGATTCTTCTGGAAAATATATTTTGGGATCTCTATCTTCAAGCTGTTCGGATTCAGAAACAGCGGGCGCTTTTTTTGAGTCAAGTTCAACAGATAAAAGTGAAAGGGCAGCGATCGAAAAATTAACGGAGTTAGAAAATAAAATGTCAAGGAAAAATGAACATAAAAAGGAAATAGCAATATCAATTGTGATTCCTTGTTATAATCAAGGTGAGTATATACTAGAGGCTATTTCTAGCGTAGAGAGTTGTCAAGATGATGTATATGAAATCGTTATTGTTAATGATTGTTCGACGGATAATTTGACTAAAAAAGTTTTAAGTTATTTAAAAGAATACGGTTATTGTGTGATCGATCATCAAGAAAATCAAGGACTGGCTCGTGCTAGAAACACAGGTATTGAAAAAGCCAGGGGTAGATACATTCTGCCTTTAGATTGCGACAATAAAATTAGGGCAAAATATATTACTAAAGGAATTGAAATACTTGATAAATACCCGGAAGTGGGAGTTGTTTACGGAGATGTGCAAGTGTTTGGAGATAAAAGTGATATTTGGCAACTACCGGACTTTGATATAAACAAAATCGCCAGCGAGAACTATATAGATGCTTGTGCTGTTTTGCGGAAAGAAGTATGGTCGGATTGTGGTGGGTATGATGACAAAATACCGGATAAATTAGGATACGAGGACTGGGATTTGTGGCTGGGGGCAGCAGAAAAAGGATGGAAGTTTTATCATATTAATGAAGTATTATTTGATTATCGGTTGAGATCTGGCTCCATGCTAAATATTTGTAGAATACCTGAAAATCATGAGCGCTTAGTTCGGTATATATGTACAAAACATTTAGATATTTACAGGACGAATTTTGCTAACATTTTTGCAGGGAAAGACTCGACTTTGTTAAAAGAAAAGAGCTATCGGGAAGAGATGGAAAGCCAAGTGCAAAAAACTGAAGCAGCATTTGAAGAATCGCAGCAGCAGCTACAACGCATCCAATCTGCTTGGGAAGAAGCACAGTTGGAAGTAGAGCGCATCCGCAGCGCCTGGGATTCTTCCCAAGAGCAACTGCGGTTAACTCACTCCGAGTGGGAGGAAGCGCAGTCGGAAGTAGAGCGCATCCGCAACGCCTGGGAAAAATCCCAAGAGCAACTGCGGTTAACTCACTCCGAGTGGGAGGAAGCGCAGTCGGAAGTAGAGCGGATCAGAATTGCCTGGGAACAGTCCCAGGATCGAATACGGCTAACTAACGACGAGTTGGAACAATCGCAGCAGCAGACGCAATCAGAGCTACAGCGCATCCAAAGTGCCTGGGAGGAAGCACAGGAGCAAGCGCAGCGCATCCAGAGTGCTTGGGAGGAAGCTTCGTCGGAAGCGCAGCAGATTCAAACTGCCTGGGAGGAAGCACAGGAGCAAGTACAGCTAACTCAAGCCGAGTGGGAACGATCGCAGCAGCAAGTGCAGCAGATTCAAACCGCCTGGGAGACTTCGCAGCAGCAAGTACACCTAACTCAAGCCGAGTGGGAACGATCGCAATCGGAAGTGCATCGCATCCAAACCGCCTGGGAGCAAGCAGCGCAGCAACTACAGCTAACTCAAGTCGAGTGGGAACGATCGCAGTCGGAACTACAGCTAACTAACGCCGAATGGCAGAAAGTACAGCAACAAACGCAGCACATCCAAACTGCCTGGGAGACTTCGCAGCAACAAGCGCACCACATCCAAGGTGCCTGGGAGCAAACGCAGTCGGAGGTACAGCACATCCAAGGTGCCTGGGAGACTTCGCAGCAACAAGCGCAGCACATCCAAGGTGCCTGGGAGCAAACGCAGTCGGAGGTACAGCACATCCAAGGTGCCTGGGAGACTTCGCAGCAACAAGCGCAGCACATCCAAGGT
>Ga0335394_10000092_pt1 | contig 82902 bp, 67 predicted proteins | sample MAT03_FD_205741 | JGI IMG/M metagenome (GOLD analysis project Ga0335394, IMG submission 205741) | Freshwater microbial communities from Lake Fryxell liftoff mats and glacier meltwater in Antarctica - MAT-03 (spades assembly) (version 2) ... | reverse complement strand
GTACATTTTCCCCTTGCTGAACGGCTCCATACTAACGCGCTTATAACTTTTGTTTTTGAAAAACCCCTGGAACTCTATGTTGGAAGGCCTGGAATACATTTTTTCGTAGAGTTTCTGATCGATGATCACTTCTACACTTGGCATTGCAGAATCTACAATGTATGGCTCACGGTTGGGATCGTAATAATGCCATGAATTCGAATAATAAACGGATACAGCGTAATGACCGGGTTTTTGTTTGCTGAGTGGAAAAAACTGGATAGTAGAGCAACGGATTTTCAAGCGATCAAGTTGTTGTTGGAACAGAATGCCCTGCTGACTACAGGCCGCCATGGGGTTTTCAATTATTACGCTGGGAACTACCGGATAGTAGAAATGGTCCCAAACGAATTTTCCAAACAAAACGCAGATCCAATTATCTTTCATTGAGAGCCTGGAGTAGGAATGGAAAAATCGGTTACGGAGGAAATTATCGATAAACAGCACGGTGGCTGCTGTGTCGTCATGACTGACTCTGAACTTCGCAGAAATCAAAGAATCGATGCGCGCAGAAGAGTTTATGTATAAAAACCTTTCATCGAATTTTTCATCTATGTTTACTGGTTTTAACTGAGGCTCCTCTGCTGGAATCAGCCTCGAATAGATTGTAAAAATAGTGACGAGAAGAAGTAGAGGCAAAAAAACATGCTTACGGAAAGAAAACTTCTTCATACTTACAGTGCTGGGCGTGTAATAAATTTCTGCAAAAATATCATAATTTTTTACAGAAGGCAGAGGTTTTAAGCGATTCTTTAAGTTTTTTTTCAGTTATCAAATGTTGATTTATCGCAAGGTTTAGGGTTCTTTTAACGCAGCTAATTTTACCAAGTAAATAGCAGGTGTTTGACGATTGCAAATGACCGTTTGTCGAAACTTGAGCCGGGATTCAAGAATATACTTTTAAGGAACAACTTTAGAACGCTCAGCTTTTTGCCTTCAATTGCACCATGTATGGCAATGTAGGAAAGCATGTGGGAGTTGATTCTTGAAAGTTTTGATTTATTTGTTTTATAGAAAAGATCATCCGCACTCAGAGAAGCAATCAATAATTTTTTCTGCGTTAGTAAATTCGTCAGGTTGAAATTTCGCACACTCCGCTCTTCATGATCCACGAAGTAAGAGGTTTTTACCTTCCCGAGGTAAAATTTATGTCTCACAGAAGTTTTCAGCCAGAACTCCCAATCTTCTGCAATGGTTAGCGATTCATTAAAATGGGCAGCGTCGTCGAAAATAGATTTGTGAAGAAAAACGCAATTGGTGGACGGAAAGTTAGAGGCTACAATGGCTTGGTTGGCATCGTTGTAACGCATTAAAACTTCTTTCACGTTTGTTTTTTCGGCATTCCCCCACTCAAAATCAAACATAATTATTTTTGCCAGTGGATTTAAAGCAATGAACTTAGAAGCTTCTTCCAAATGATTAGGATAGGCAATGTCGTCAGAGTCAAAAAAATTTATAAATTGTCCTGAACAAAATGTTAAGCCGTAATTTCTGGCTGAAGAGACGCCTCCATTTTGCTTCTTGTAATACTTAATCCTGGGATCAATAATGCTTTTTATAACTTCCTCCGTGTTATCAGTACTTCCATCGTCTACAACAATCAGTTCAAAGTCAGCATACCGCTGTTGAAGCAATGAAAAAATAGTTTTTTCAATTAAGTGAGCCCTGTTATAAGTAGGAATTATTATAGAAAAAAGCATGTTAGTGTCGATACCTTCTGATAAAAGCGAAAATAAATTTAGGCAAAATTTTTAACCTTAAATTATATTTGTTCAGTTGTTGCTGTTTGTGAAAGCCTTTGTGATGTTCAAAAAGGTAAGTGCTTATTTTTTTGCAGTTGGTAGCATTGAAGAAACGATAGTTGTAATGGTAATAAAGTATTAAGTGCCGCAGAAAGACCTGCTCTAATTCTTCAGATGTAAATGTTTTCGTTGCTGGATAGATCGTGCCTGTATGCAAGTGGACTAATGCGAGTTTTTCCAATTGTGTGGCGAAAAACCCTCCTCCTGACACTGAAGAGAATAAATTATAAACTACCTGCGACCAATCTGGCAAGAATTTCAACTCGTCCATGGATTTAGAATCTTTGTGGAGCCGGTAATTTGACAAGGTTGCGTCCAAGCGTTTAATAGTGAACCCCGAGAGAATCGCTTTAACAATGAGCTCGAAGTCCATAGCGTAATGCAGTTTTTCGTTCAGAGGTCCCACAGCATCAAACACTTTTTTAGAAAGGAAAGAAGAAGGCTGCGGAATTTTCATAGAGGGTAGGTATTCCCAAGCTTCAATATCCTTGTTTAATCCAACGGTTTTTTTTGCTATCGATTCGCCAAACAAAAAGGTCTTTCCATGAACGATAGAAACGTTTTCATTGTTACGGAATGTTTCTGCAATCAGCTTGAAAGTGCCCGGCTCGTAATAATCATCACTGTTTAACCAAGTCACAATTTCACCGGTAGCCCTCGCAAGCCCTTTATTAATGGCTTCACTTTGACCGGAATCTTTTTCACTGATACAGTAAGCCAAACGCTTTTCATATTTTTTGATGATTTCAACACTTTTGTCAGTGCTGCCGCCGTCAATAATAATGTACTCTAAATTCGGATAGTTTTGATCAAGGACAGAACGAATCGTTTCTTCCAAATACCGGCCCTGGTTAAAAGACGGTGTGATGATGGTTATTTTAGGAAAGTGTATTTTTTCTGTCATTTCCATTTTTATGTCAGCCCCATAATTTTTGCAAGATCCGCTTCTGATTTGCGAATGTTAGCAGAGTAATCCATTTTAGTTACCTGCATTTTCTGCGAGAACAAAAGGGAAATGAATTCAGAAAGTTGTAGAGCATCATCGGGCTTAAAGAACAAGACATCTTCTTTAAGTTGCTCTCTGTGTATCGGCAGATCTGAAGCGACAATAAATTTGTTCAGCGCCTTTGCATCTTCAATAACGGTGCTCCAGCCTTCAAACTGACTTGGCTGAATCACAGCTTTTGCATTTTCCATCAAAGCCAGTTGCTCTTCCCTGGCAATAAAGCCCGTGAAGGTAATGTGCTTTTGAAGTTTGTTTATTTGAATGAAAACCTGCAATTCTTTTACATACTTTTCATTTTTTACACCCTTGTATTTTCCTGTAAACACAAGGTGTACATCTTTGCCTTTTTTTACAAGCAGATCGATAGCTTTTAAAACGGTTAAATGATTTTTGTGCGGCCAGAACTGGTTGCAGACAACGAGATAGTTTTGCGGCATGTTAAGCGGCAGCTTTTTTTGTAGGTTCTCGGTTAACGAAGCAAAATTATAGACTTGAACTTTTGCTTTGCAGTCGGGATAAAATTGCATCAAATGATCTTTGGAATTATGACTGGAGACGACAATATCTTTTGCATGGTCTGTGACCTGTTTAAAATTGAGATCTCTGTTTTCAAGTTCTTCTTTTGTAAAAAGTTCAGGAAGGAATTTGTGCTGGAAATCGAAGAGCCAGTAGAAAACTCTGCACTTTAAATTCTCGTGACTGTTTTCATAGTGAATGACGGGGTAAAGCACGTCCAGTTTCAAAGCGTTTATATCAGAAACAAACCGAAAGTTTGTCCCGGTGATTGACCCTATAAATTTGCACCAGACTTTGTAGAAAAAAGATTTTTCGTCGAGACTCACAATGTCAACGTTTTTTAAGCGAATCTCGTTCAGGAGTTCTTTTTCCGTTTGTTTGTTCACAAGTACGACAATCTGGATATTTTTACCCAGAGAAAGTTTCTGAAGTAATTTAATAATGTTTAAAGAATAATAAACACCTCCGGCCCAGCTGTAATCTCCGGTAAGTATAATGCCTATTCTCATGAAGGATTATTTTTTAGCCAGTCGGCATAAAGTTTAAGGCCTTCCGTTATTTTTACTTTTGGAGCGAAGCCGAGACCTTTTAATTTTTGAATGTCTGCGCGCCAGTTAAGTGGGTAACCTTCCATTTGTTCGTTGGTAAAATGTACTTTTCCTTTGTAATTCAGAATCTCAGCGAAAAGCAGAGCAGTATCGCCTATAAAGGATTCCTCACCCGCAGCAAGGTTGTATATTTCTCCGTTAAATTTCCCCGATCTTATTAAAATATCAAAAGCTTCGACAATGTCGGAGATAAAAATAAAATCTCTTGACTCTTTTCCCGTTCCGAATAGTTTCACTTCTTCAGAATTTGCTTTAAATTTTGAATAAAGATCGTGGAAGAACTGTTGTTTTAAACCAATACCATACGCAGAAAAAATTCTAACCGACAATGTCTTGAGTTTAAACCTTTCAGAATAATCCCGTAAAATGCCTTCGGTCTTCAGCTTATGTTCGCCGTAAGGAGAAAGTGGGCTGGTAGCAGTGTTTTCGGTGATCGGCAATTTTTCGGGATTCCCGTATACGGCCGCACTCGAGATATTTATAAATTTTGTTTGTGGAGAATAGTGTTTGAGAAGTTGCATTATGTTTTCTACATACGCGGTATTTGACAAATAATCTTTTTGCGGGGATGAAAAACTTTCTTTGATGTTGGATGATCCTGCGCAATTGACAATGGCATCAAATTTTTTTTCAATAATTAATTTTTTGGTTAAATGCAGGTCGGTATCAATCAGCAGACCTTTAGCATGACTGTCACGAATATCCACTCCTGTTACGACATTGTTTTGTGAAAAAAAACCGTAGCAGGCATTCCCTATAAAACCAGAGGCTCCTAATATCAGAATGTTCATGTCAGATAGATTCAATCGAATGAGTGCGTGTGTTCATTACCTTTAAATTTTTAATCACTTCTATTTTTTTAGTGCCCGTTAAAAATGTGAGCTCACCTTTTTCGTTTCGCGACTCTCTGAATTTTGCGGCTACAAATCCTTCTGAAGCGCTTAGTCTTTTGAGAATTCCGATTTTGGTTTTTTTTACGAAGTAAGCGTTATTGCCTGCACTATTGCAACCCACAAAATAATATTCTTTTTCTTCTGCAAGATCACACAAGGCGGTCAGCGATGCGCCGTAATATAAATTACTATAATGTGCTTTTGTTCTTTGGAAGGCAGGGTCGTAAGGAACAGTAATCGCCCGGTCTCTACCAAAAGTACTATTGTACTCCACAATCACAATGTCCGCATCTACGGCTTTCATGTTTTTCCACACCCAATAATCATTTCCGTCAATGTCAATATGCAGAATTCCTATATTGCCAGTTATCCCTGCACTAGAAATCAGGTCGTTCACATTTTCGGCATCTATAAAAGCTGCTTTGGCCGTAACGTCGTAACGCCAGGAAATCTCATCTTTCTTAATGAAGTCTATATGTTGTTCAGAGCCGTCCATCACAAGCCCGCTCCAATTGTCGTTTATTAAAAGAAAACGGGTATTGGCCTCTGTATAGTTTTCTACGCCAAATTCAACGAATATTTTATTTTCAATCTGCACATGGTTTATCAAGTATTGAATAATACCATCGTCGCCCCATTGTGAAAACACTTTAAACTCTGCATCCTGTATAGATGTGTGGATTTTTTGACTAGTGATCAGCGTTTTCGCTGTGAGTAATTTTAACTCATCGGTATTTTTTCCAATCCTTACAGTGTTAACGGAAAGTGAATTAATTGTATTGATCAGCCGGCGGATATAATTCATTTCACTTTTTTAATTCTGTTTTTGACATGCCCTAAAGTAATGACCTGTTTATTAATACAAAGAAAGCTATTATAAAAGTTTAAACTAAAAATTATCTGTTTTTATTTAAGCTACACTCGAACACGGTGAAGAGATAATTATTTTCGTTTGCTTCAAAGTAATTGTTGCTAAGCAAAAGTTTGTCAAGCGCATTTGCTGCGGGGAAAAGCAATTCAGAGAAAAAGTTCTGCTTTTCCTCTGACCTTATTCTTTCTACGAGTTGGGCGGTTTCAAGGTTGAGTACCCCGCAATGAAATGTTTTTTCAATGGTAAGATATGTTGCAAGGAAGGTTTTAAATTCATCCAGTTTAAAGGGCACTTCTTTCGGAGAGAAAAAAAAGCCGTTTTTAGTGCTTTCGAATTCCGCCTGTATTAAGTCACTTTCCGTTTTTGAGTCGTAATTATTTTCATCCATGAGTTTGTTCTTAATGAAAATTAAATTTGCCCGGTAAGCACTCACCAGTGCATCATTCGTGGCTTTTTCAGTAAATGTGTTTGCCGCTTTACTTTTTGCCGGATAAACGGGTTCCATGATAAAAAATTTACAGCCTTGAGGAAGTGTTTCAGCCAATTCATCAAACAAGTTAGTGAGATCTTCCCAATAGAGGTGATGCAGAAATGCGTGAATCACAACACCGGTTACGCTGCTTATGTTTTCAATTTTTCTGAAATCTGTGAGGCAATAATAGTGCAGGTGTTCTTTGTTGGATGCTTTTTGTTTTTCCTTGTTGGCAATATCAATTTGTGTGGAAGAAAAATCCATGCCATGGTATTCCAACCCGTCATCTGCGATCATGCGACCAAGCCAGCCACTGCCGCATCCAAGGTCAAGAATCACCGCTTTTTTACCGGTCTCTTTAAAAAATGAAACGGCTTTGGAAACATAATCTTTTCGATAATAATAATTGGTTTTTTCTGAAAATACCCAGGCTTTTTCTATCAGTTCTCCATGAGCATTCCACCAGTTGTTTTCAAGTTGTTCCATTAACACTGAAGACTTATCGGGCCTTTTGTAGAAGTAAAATGCCGGTACATTTAGTTCACGACCAACACTTTTAAGCGCATCGGCAGCATCTTCACGACTAATTAAGGGTTTAGTGTCAGCTTTGCTAGGATGAAGTGCAAGTATTTTTTTTGTTGCAGAAGGAGTTGCGGAATCACGTGTAAGCGAATAACCAAGCCTGCCAAGTATTTTTTGAACTATATTCATGATGTCATGGTTTTAATGAGTTTCGCAGGATTTCCTGCAACCAGTGAGAAGGGCTCAACGTCCTTCGTTACAACCGAGCCCGCCGCAATGATTGATCCTTTTCCAATACGAACACCTTTTAGAATAATCACATTGAAGCTGATCCACACCTGATCTTCAATCACGATGGCTGCCGTTTCCACGTTTCCTTTTATGTTTGTAGTTAAATTATTTTTTAGACGGTAAAGGTGCGATTCCTTGCGTTCGAGGTAGTTTGTTTCGTGGGAGTTTGTGTCGAAAATATTACAGTTGTGTGAAATAAAGACGTGATCGCCAATACTAATGGATTCCCCACTCCAAATCCTGGAGTTATCTCCGATAAAGGAAAACGAGCCGATTTTAATTTTTCCCCCATAACCAAAAACAAGAAGTTCTCCATAAATGTGGCTTGATTCTCCAATGATGATATTCTCTCTTTTGGCGGACGGATTAATGGTTCGGGACGAATGTGAAAACTCAGAACCTTTTCCTAAAATTACATTTTTCTTACATTTTTCAATATTAGATTTGGTTAGCTTGTTTTCCAGCATGTTTGCGGAAACATAGCGGTCAAAAATAAAAGTGATAATTCTTTTTAACATCATCTTAGCGGATCTGCTGCTCTCTCAGCAATTAAACTTAGTATTTTTTAATTAATAATCAGTACTTCAGAGGAGAAATTTGTTCCTGATTTTTGAAAGAATCCCAACCTTGTTCAGGGTCTTGAGAAATGCAGTGATTTCGTTGCGGGCATTAGAATTTTCTTCAAGCAGAATCTTCTTTACTGGAACATCCTTTGAGAGCGTGGCATGTTGAAATTTTTGTGTTGAAAATGAATGTACTCCGCTCGTATCATGTCCTATATTTTGAACAAGCGATTGGTGGGGCCACAAGCTGTAGCCACCTGAAAGAAAAACACTTGCGTACCAGCGAATATCCCAGGGCCTATCATTTTCATTGCAATATTCAAGTATTCCCAGGTAGTCATAAGCATTATCAAAATTAAATTTTTTGCCTGTTCCGGAACTATTTATTTTGGAAAATGTGCTTTTGTAATCTGGATCAAATTTATCCCAGGCCCTTTTCCAGGTGGCCCATCCCCAGGATGAAGTCATTCCAAAAATTAAATACGGATCTGGTTGCGTTGCTTTTAACGGAAAACAATAGCCCGAAACAGTCATCACTTTTTCTTCGTTTTCGTAGATGTCCAGAGCTTCATTCATGTAAGTGAGAAATCCGGGACTCGTCACAATGTCATCTTCCAATACAATAAGTTTACCGAACTCACTAACTAATTTTGTAACGCCCAGAACTGTTATATTGTCAACTCCTTTATTATTCTCCAATTCCACAATAGTTACTGTGCCACACCATTTTTTTTTGCGGATCAACTCCCTTGTAGATTTTATTTTGGCCAAAAGCTCTGGAGAAGCATAGTCTGGAGCACCATCGGCATAAATATAAAGATCAGAGCGTGCAGCCTGGATATTTGACTTAAGACTTTCAAGCGCCTGTTCGGTATGGTCCGGACGGGCATAAACAAAAAGAAGTATGGGGGCCAGGGTTTTCAGATTTTATAAATTAATTTTCAATTTTGCCAGTGTTACAAATAATATCGTTTGGGAATTCACAGATCAGCAATCTTAGAAAAAGGAGATTTTGGATTCCGGTTTACTTTCAAAAAAATCTTTTACTTATTGCTCATGCAGCGGAATTTTAGAATAAGTGAGTAATAAAAAGTAGCAAGATAACGCTTTATAAAAAACGTCTTATAATGCATATAATTTCCGGTGAGGAATTTTTTCACGATGCCTAATTTTTGTTCATCATGAATGATTTTTTCCGGATACTTCAAGGCCAGTGATCCTGCAACCAGCGTTTGTTCGCCCGTAAATTTTACTTTTGTTTTAGTGTGTGTGGACTCATCACCAAATCCTATGTTTATCACATAGGATTTAGGTGGGAATAACGTGAGTTTATCATTTTTGAAAACTGTCCACAGCCAGCGAACAGCCCAGGAGTTTATTTTTTTTGTTTCCATTTGGGCGATTAGCATGTCTGAATAGGTGTACGAAGAATCCAGGTTAAAGCGGTGGCGTAATAATCCATCGGTCTTTAATTTTTCGTACCCGGTGGCCGACGGATCAAATTCGTTCCACGCGCGCTCCCAGGTGCCCCATCCCCAGGAACTTATTATCGGTAGAAAAAAACATGCCGTTTCTTTCTCAAATTCTTTTATCGGAAAATTAAATCCGCTGATCTCGAAAACCTTTTTCTCATCTTTATATTTTTCAAGCGCGTCATTCATAAACTGTAAAAAACCCGGACCCGATATAATGTCGTCCTCAAGTACAATCACGCTTCCATACTTTCTTATAACCTCTGTAACACCATCAATTACTGACTGCGCGAGACCTTTATTTTCTTTCTGTTCAACAATGATGACTTCTTTGCACCAGCGTTCACTTTTAATTACATTTCTTGTTTCACTAATTTTCTGAATATCTTCATCGTTTGCGCCTTCTTTTTTGCCATCTGAAAATATGTAAAGCGTGCTTTCGCTGGCCAGTTTGTTTTTGCTCAAACTTTTGAGGCATTCCAATGTGTGTTTTGGCCTGTTGTATGTAAAAACTAATATGGGGGATAACGCGCTACTTACCATGTAATTTTAGTGATTTTTCCCATATATAGGGCATTATTCTGGCAAAACTACGCTCACCTTCCTGGTAACTTACCTCTTTTTTCTGAAGGGTTTCCACAATTATTTTACGGACTTCTTTTCCATCTATAATTGCGCTGCTTGCAAAGTCAGCACTATTCACGGTATCGAGCAGCCAGGTTTTTAACTCACCTTTCATCCAGCTATCCATGGGTGAGTTGAAGCCGATTTTTTTTTTGCGGTATAGGATTTCGTCGGGAACAATTCCCTGTAGGGCTTCACGCACTATGGCTTTTCCAAAACCATTCCTGATCTTCGACTGCCAGGGAATGGAAAAAGCAAATTCTACGATCCGGTAATCTAAAAAAGGCATGCGAATTTCTACACCGTTGATCATTGAGTACCGATCGTAGTTACGAAGCAGGGTTGGTAAGATGGTTTTAAAGGTGGAGTTATAGAGTTGTGTATTAAAAAAATCAAGCGGCTCTTTTTTTCTGAAAATAGCTTTGTTGCCGGTAAATACCGATAATCCCGGAAATTTATTTTTTAGAGCAAATTTCAGGTAGTTTTTTTTATCGGTAATCTTAGTATCACTTGTATTCTCAATGGCGAGAAATACCTCTTTAAGTTTGCGCGGATTAGGCATCGCATCTATCAAAGCATAGTTCATGTCGAAGGGATAACCGCCAAAGAGTTCGTCGGCGCCATGTCCATCGATGCTCACTTTTACATTTTCATTCCTAATCTGGCGATAAAGCTGCACAAAAGGAATCGTTGGCGCGTAATAGATCTCCTCAAAAAGGTAAGCTTGGCGGTAAATATCATTCAGCTCTTTTACGGGATCGATATTTACAAATGTCGCGCCGACTCCCAGTTGATCGGTTACCTTTTTCGCATAGTATGTTTCATCCAAAGATGTTCCGGGGAACGAAGCGACAAAAGCATGCTGCCAGTTCTTTTGAAAAGTAAAATCTTTTTGTTTTGATAAATGCGCCATGCTACAGATTACGGAACTGGAATCAAGTCCACCACTCAGCGCAGTGCCAATTGCTACATCGCTTTGCATACGGATCTTACAAGCGTCTAAAAAAAGTTCACGAAAATAATCTTTTTGCTGCGCATACGTTTTCGGCACGTCTAGCGAACCGTCTAGTGGATCCCAATAAGACTGAATACTGAGCTTGTTATTTTTTAAGATGCCAACGGAAGCCGCCGGAAAACGAAGTATTCCTTTTATCAAACACTTTTCAGTGGCCTCGTATGAAAAAACATCTGCTATAGCACTTGCCGTATTTTCACGGTCAATCTCTACTTTGTCAAGAAAATGATAAAGGGCCTTCATTTCGGAAGCGAAAAAAAAGTCTCCATCCTTAAAACCATAGAACAAAGGTTTTTTACCCATCCGATCCCGCGAAAGAATAAGTTTTTGTTCCTGTTGGTCCCAAATCGCCAATGCCCACATGCCATTGAGTTTTTTGAAGCAGTTTTCGCCCCAATTGCCGTAAGCTTGTAGGATGACTTCCGTATCACTGCTTGTTTTAAAGGTGACGCCTTTTGCCTGCAATTCTTTTTTTAATGTTTCAAAATTGTAAATCTCGCCATTAAAAACAATAGAGTATCGGTCTGCAAGGTGCATGGGCTGGTTGGCTTCCGGACTCAAATCAATAATAGAAAGTCTTCTGTGGCCAAGAGAAATTTGCGCATTAGTATGAATCGCGCCAAGGTCGGGACCCCGGTGCGCAATGCTTCCAAGCGCCCTTTCAAACCGCGCCGAATCTACCTTGCCAACGTATCCAAGAATGCCACACATGCTTTACTGAATTAACCTACTAAACATAGTATTTTTTGAGAAACAAACGAGACCAGTGCCATAAAATTTATACCGGATTTTTGAAGACAATTAGTGTGACTTAATTTTGTCAAGATTTATTTATGCCGCTGCCAATCCTTGCAGATCACGTCTTTGGGATATTCTCCCACAGTTTGATTGCCGAGCCAGTAGTCAGGTGCAAAAACTTGTTTACCGCTTTTGGGATTTAGATAAGCGCCCCACCAGGAAAATGAACTGTTGGAAATACAAAGTACATCCGCATGTAATAAGATCTGGAAGTCTACAATCGCCGAATTCGACTCAAAATTAAAATTTGAGTTTTTACCGAAACGTTTTTCTACGGCAGCGATATCATCGCTTATAAAAAGGACTTTATACTTGCTAAGATCAAATTTTTCAAGGAATTGCTCCACATAATAAAAAGGTAAGGCCGCATTTGAAGCGTAGTGTTCGCCGCGCTCCCAGGTCAAATAATCTGTTCTGCGAATATGCACCGCTATGGTTTTATGGGCCTGGAAAACTTCAGCATATTTAGATTCAAATTCTGTTTGATGTTCTTCTTTAATCTCAAATAATTTTTTCACATCGGCTTCGAAGTCTTTAAAGAAGAGCTCGGACTGAAAGTAGCCGTCAAGAAGTTTGCACTTTTCACTTTCCTCCAACACATTCTCAATGTTTTCGTGCCCGATCTGAATAAGTGTCTTTGGTTTAAAAGTACCAAGACGGAAAAGAATATTTTGTAGTTTGTTTCTAAGGACACCACATTTAAAACCATTCAGCACAAAATAATCAAGTAAATAAGTAGAAGAACCATTAAGAATAAAGAAAGGCTGTTTTCTTTTTTTTGCAAGTGCATAAGCAAAAGCAAACTGAAACATTTGGTTCCCTAATCTTCCCTGAAGCTTAAAGCCGATCATCCTTGTTTCTTTTTAAATAGTTTACCAAGAAAATAGTTTGATTGGTCGAAAAGCCAAAACATGCGTTTGCGCAGAGGCCAGGTGAGCACAAGCAAATTACTTTGTGAACGCTTTAAAAAATTGCTGAATGCATTCTGATCTTTTGTCTTTATGTACAAGGCATCGCCCCAACTCCTGTATTGAAGGTTAGTTTCAGTGCGGGTGTAGCCTTTTGAAAAAAGGAAACGGTCCATGTCGTTCAGGTTGGGCGACTTCGCATACAGTTCTGTCAGTTGCACTTCGGTGTAAATAAAGTGAAAACCCTCGAGGTCCTCGCCCAGACTCTTCAATGCATTAAGTTCATTGCCCTGGATGTCGAGGTTCAAAAAATTGAACTCGGATTTTTCAACGGCGTTCAATTTCAAAAAAGTATCAAGTCTTTGTGTGATACAGGTAATTTCTTTTTCAACCGTAACAGAAGGGTATTGAGTGGCGTGTTCTTTCAGTTTGTATAACGAAGAGGATTGCGGATCGTTTGTGAGATGAAAAACCGTTTCTTTTTCTTCGACATCAATGAGCGCCTGGTAAACTTTTTGTGTTGGGAAGTTTTGAAGTTTCTTTTCAAGGTTTGGAATCAGTGCCGGATTCCCTTCGATCCACAAAACCTTTTTGAAGCCGCAGAGTTTATAAACGTCCGCTTCTTCTGCGTGGTGCGCACCTACGTGTATAACTCCCGTGGGAGGAATAGCGTATTTTTTTATCAGCAGGTCAAGCGCGATCAGCATGAATAATTTCTTTTAAAGACCAGCCTACCTCCTGAAGGAACAGGCCATGCGAGGAAGGTGGCACTTCGCCGTGACCAAAATAATCGCCATCGGCAATGTCTAGTTTATAAGCATCGTCCATCATATCAACAATGCCATTGTTTTGAATCACCGAGTAACAAACAAAGTAAGAAGACTGCGGCAATGGAATTTTTTTGATTTCCGCTATAAAAAAACCTTTGCGTTGGGTGACATCAAATTTCTTTTTAAGAAGGCGGTTGTGATGCAGGAATAGCGGGATGTTCTGGTTGTTCTTCAATTGAAGCGACACGATCACATCTTTCATCGGTTCATTTGAAATTTCTGAATGCGCTTCGTATTCAAAAACTACGTTTATGTCCTGCCCTGAAAACACGGTATCAATCGTTTCGTTTTTCGAATTGGTAATAAAAATTTTGGTAATCTTTATTTGGCCGCTTCCCTGTCTGTCTTTCCGCTCGCGGAGATCGGGTAGGGAAGAAGAGCTTGTATTTATGTAATGATCTATTGAATCCTGCACGCTGCCCTGAAAAGTTAATTGTCCGTCTTTGAGCACCATCGCGCTGTTGCAGAGGTTTTGAATAGCGCCCATGTTATGGCTTACAAATAAAATGGTTCTTCCGCTTTTGCTGATATCGCCCATTTTACCCATACATTTTTTCTGAAAATCGGCGTCTCCCACGGCAAGTACTTCGTCTATGATCAGGATCTCCGGTTCTAAAAAAGCAGAAACTGCAAAGGCAAGTCTCAACTGCATGCCACTGCTGTAATGCTTTAAAGGCGTATCTATAAATTTTTCGACACCTGAAAAATCAACAATCGCATCAAATTGTTTCAGGATCTCCGAGCGTTTCATACCGAGAATACTGCCGTTAAGGAAAATATTTTCCCTACCGCTCAGCTCTGGATGAAAACCCGTGCCGACTTCCAATAAAGAGGCAATCCGTCCGCGTGAAATTATATTACCAGTTGTTGGCGGCGTGATTTTGCTAAGTATTTTGAGTAAAGTAGATTTGCCTGCGCCGTTCTTGCCAATAATACCAAGGGTATCGCCGGGCATCACATCAAAACTGACATCTTTTAATGCCCAGAATTCTTCTTTTTTAGAAGGACTTAAAAAGGAGAACAAGTTTTCCCTTAAGCTTAAATAGGCTTGTGTATTGCCCTGAATCTGGTATTTTTTACCGAGGTTCCGTATTTCAAGAATTGGCTTCAATGCTGTAAATATACAGATTTAAGGGATATTTTGTAGGATGGGTTTACGCGCTTCTTTCTGCCTAAAAACGCAGATGATCCAGAAAAGGTTGCCGCAGATGCCGCTGATTAAGCAGGTTTATGGGCGCAGGGATTGCAGCGAATGAAAATAAAGTTCCTTTACTCCTTAATTAGTTTTGCGGTGCGAATTAGTTCTTTATTATAGAATAGGTTGAGCAGGTAAATGCCACTTTTCAAATCACTCAAATCAATTTCTTCTTCTGTGCGTGACATGGTTTTTGTATAAACCACTTGTCCAAGTGGATTCATGATAGTCAGATTGATCGGTTCATTCTTCGGTTCGATTATTTCGAAGTGTAATTTATCGTTTACAGGATTTGGATAAATTTTCACACGCTCATCCTCTAACAGTTTTTCATTTATACCAGTTGTATTTCTCGTATAATAATCGCAGGATTTTTCGCCGAATTGTTTAACACCAAATGCATCATCCTGGTAGCATAAAAACTCCATTAAGACGTCTCCATCGCATTGGTTTGGACTTATGCTATTGAAATTAAAAAGAAATGCGTCGGATCCAAAACGTTCTGTTATGATATGGCCTCCCCAGTGTGAAATATCAATGGTAAGCTGCCTCAGAGGATATCCATTTATCGTAACTGTACTCACGGATTGCACAGTAAACGTAAAAGTCTTGGGTGTGTTAAGACTTAAAATAGTAGTCGTCTGCCAGGATTGACCAGCAGTCGCGGCGAAATTATACAGGATCTGCCATATACCCTGTGTGCGATTATTTTTAAAAAAGACCGTATCTCCTTTTTGCTTGATATAAGTCTTGCTACTACCGGGCCCACAAGTCGTGTAAAAGCGATAATGTGTCAGGATTTTTAAGGTGTCTAAACCATTTATAGAATCTCCCACGTATTTAATTTTCTCGTTGTAAGTAGTGCCTGGCCAGAATATTGTCCCACTAAACAAATAGTGCCACTCCGCACCCGGCGGACAAAATACCACTTGGGCTTTTGTTTTACTCAATGAAAACAGAACGAGGAAAATTAAATATTTTTTCATTGTTTGATGATTTTTGAAGTGTGAACAACTTGGCCGTTCTGAATCACAGTAGCAACATACAATCCCTTTTCTAAATCCCCTAAATCAAGTTCAGGACTTTGGTTTGTTTTTACACTTCTTTGTTCACGACCCTGCAAATCTGATACGATCAGTTCTGCGTTCGGGAATTCAGAATGCCCGCTTTTAAAATTTAAAATCCCCGAAGTAGGATTAGGATAAAAGATGATCTTATTGTTTTCGCTACCCTGTTCTTTTATATCCGTCAGATTCGAATAATCACATGGATAAGCGGTAAATTGTTTTAAGCCGAATGTGCTATCGGAATAACAAAGGCTTCTAACGAAAAAATCTGCGTGGCAGGGACTGGAGATTAAACGTGAGAATAGAAATTTGTCCCACCCGAAGCGTTCAGTAATGAAGTCTGAGCCCATTTGCAATTGTCTTAATGGTGTATTATTGATGGTTACAGTACTAACAGAATTAACAACAAAATAATGGGTAACACTTGTTGGAGTATTCCAGTAATTGGAGTAAGTAGTTTGCCAGCCTTGCCCTGGCTGCGCAGCAAAATTGTAAAGGATTTGCCAGCTTTGCTGAGTCGAGAAATTATTAAAGAATACGGTATCGCCTTTTTGTTTTATGAGCGTTTTAAAAGTACCAATAGGAGTTGGATTACAATTAAAAAAAACACGTGTCGAAGACAGCATTTTCAGAGTGTCAAGGCCAATAATGGTGTCTTTGATGTATTTAACTTTTTCGTTCACAATTTGTTGACTTGAAGATGCAGTGAAATTATAATTCCACTCCGCACCCGGCGGACAAAATACTACCTGCGCTTTGGTTTTACTGAAAGAAAACAGAACGAGGAAAAGTAAATATTTTTTCATTCTTTAATTATTTTTGTTTTGAAAATTAGTTCTTTGTTCCGGGTCAGAGTTACGAGATACATACCGCTGCTTAAATCACTGACATCTAGTTTTTTATTTTGCCTTAGGTTTAGTTTTTTTATTTCTCGTCCGTGAATATCAATTATAATCAATTCAAGGTTTTCGGTTTCAAGGCCGGTGAGATCAATGTTTAATACATCTGCCATAGGATTTGGAAAGAGCGTTATTTGATTATCTTGTGAATATGGTTTGATGCCTGCTAAATTTAAAGTGGCACAATAAGCTAAGGTACTGTCGCAGCCTGTGCTGTCGTACTTTACAAAGAAGAAAGGATTGGGTGCTGAATTGTATAATTGAAAGGAAGCAAGTATGGCACCATTTGAGCCGGCACTGAGGGAAGTAAGACTTTGATAATAGGTTGTATTAGTATCCGGGCGATAATCATAAGTTCGTGTCCATTTTATATTGCCATCCTTGTCAATTTTTACTAACTTATGATAATAGTTATCGTTTAAGTTTTTTAAGTGTGTTGTGTCGAGATCGCCACCAATAAGCATATCCCCATTTGGAAGTTCGTAAACACAATTAAAATTGTTAGTTTGGGAGAAAGGCCCATAATCTTCTATTTTCCATATAGCAGGAGAAGGGTTATTCAAATTGAATTTAACCGCAAATGATTTTATCAGGTTATACCCTCCAACACTTTGAGGATAGATCTTTTGCCCCACTGCGACAAGTGATTTATCTTTTGTTTGAATTAGATCTATTAAGATTCCCCCGAAGCCGCCATAATCATAGAATTTCGGGTTGTCGCCCAAGCTGTCAACGATTAAGAGATTCTCGTGTGAATTTGGTCCATTGACATATTTGTATCCAACTATTACAATTTTTTTACTCGCACTATCCTGAACGATAGCTTTACCATCCATTGCATAGTTTCCAATTTTTTTCCTCCAAAGTTCATTGCCATGGGAATCGGTCTTAATTAAAAGACAAGGGTTATTAATTACAGTATAGCCAGTGATTAAAAATCCACCATCCACACTTCCAGTAACCATTTGTGGAACAAGATCCATGTTTAAAGGATCCCTGTATAATTTTTGCCAAAGGGTATCTCCACTCTGATCAAATTTGATCAATCCACCTAGATATTTATTATTACTGTCAAGTATACTACAAGCGTAGTAAATGAAATTTCCACTTTTATAAAATGTTCTTCGAACAAAAGGATTTTGCACATAAATGATTTTTTCATTGCCGTATTTTTTTGTCCATATTACCTGCCCTATACTATTAAGCCCCATCAGAGCAAGCCTGTTTATTGAATAGCCGTTTAAAGTATCAGCAATCAATCCTCCGGCAATATAGTTTCCGGGGGTAGTCTCATAAATGAATGCGGAATAATGAGAAAGCACAGCAGGGATCGAAGGCCTGACCTTAAATCCCTGCGCGCTAAAAAAGCTGCAAGCAAATAACAATATAACTGAAATTAAACTACGCATTTGTAATGCCGGGCTTTATTTCTCTTTAATTATTTTTGTTTTGAAAATTAGTTCTTTGTTCCGGGTCAGAGTTACGAGGTATATGCCGCTGCTTAAATCGTGCATTGGAATGTACTGGGTAATCAGAGTTCCGTTAATGAAGTTAGTATAAATTACTCTTCCTACCAAGTCCTTGAGCTCTATTTTAACAGAGCCTTCTGCTTGTGCACTATAATAAACTGTAACACCGGTTTGAGCGGGATTAGGATAAACCTGTATCAGGAATTCCTCTTCTTTTTGTGTTTTTTCTGAGTCGCGTGTATCTGGATATAACCTCCGTTCTCCTTCTCCTTCCGGGTAATTGTGCGGTTCGGTATAATTGCTGTCGCATGCCGATTTTAAGATGGCCTGCGCAAATGACTGAGCTGCATTATTATCAGAAGCAGCGTGGCCTCTGAAAAAATCTGCAAGATCTGAATCTTCTTTATGAATGAGGCCAAGAGTATCCTGTTCTAACTCAATAAGTTTTGTCAGAAAAGGTGGCCAGTCTGAGTCTGGCATTGCATCTGCGAGACTACGCACTCTGGCAAGTGCTTCTTCGTAATTCCCTTTTTCCATGTAAGCGAACACGATCTGGATCCCGACATCGTCCATGCTCCCATAATCGTTTTCAAGAATAGTGATCACGCTGTCCAGGTTATTTAAAACGGTATCGGTTAAAAACAAATTAAGCTTGGAAGCAATCGTTGCCTGGATCTCAAAATGATTGGCCGGTATTAAAACAGGATCTTCTCTGAGTTCGCTAAAATAGCTATTCATGCTTTCCAAACGATGCGAAGAAATAGTGCTGGTGCCTCCACTGGACGTTTGACCCACTCCGCAATGTAAAGTATAATCTAGTTGGGCACTAATGGTTACCGTATTCACAATACTTCGACTGCATGCAGGCTGCGGGCTAGGCCTGGTACTTTCTCCGTTCACAGAAGTAGCATTACAACCATGGTTCACAATTTTATTACTGGAAGAATGGATATACCATTTATTTTGGTTAGTGTTGTTACAAGTTGCAGCATACATATTGCGGACAGTATTTGAAGAGTTTACATTTGAAATTGCTCCTTGATCCCTCATTACAGAAGGGGTAGAACTTGCAACGCCCAGATCCAATGCAATGTCGTAAACATTTGAAGTTCGGGTAAAATCATTACAATTCATTTTTAAGCCATCACTGTTGTTTGAAAGCCCACTATTGTTTCCCATTGCGTTAATACCGATGCTCAAATTTGAAAATGAATTTTTATAGACCTGGTGTGTACCATTTCCACTGTTAAATATTTCAAGGCCCGGGCTGGTTTTGTAGCTGTAGTTAAGATCCTCAACGAATGTGTTATTTTTGATGGTATAATACTTACAATTGTTAAGATAAACGCCACAATAAGCAGAAATGCTTCCAGGATTTTGTATAAAATTGTTCTGAAATATCAGGTAATTTACGTTCATAAAGTATGCTCCATAACCAAGATTATCAATAAACTGGCAGTTTGATATGGTTGGAATTCTTATAGGATTATAATTATTTACCCAAATGCCGTACCCTAAATTTTTAAACTTACCGGCCGTTCCACCGTTTTTATCGACATAAAATTTTGAGTTTTCGGCATTAATTCCGTAACCGGTGTTTGGCCAATAAGATGTTCCGGTGCCGGCTGTATATTCAAAATCGCAACCGTAAAAACACACCCCCACTGACTTGTACAGATTAACATGTGCAAATGGTTCAAGGTTATCTCCTATATCTTCCGTAGTCTTAAAATGGCAGCTCGAAAATTTGCTTGCGCTAACCGCAGTTGGTGCGCTGGAGTTTGAACCTTTAAACTCGGCATCTATATAATTGTTGAGGAAGGATGAATTTCCACCCAATATAATACCGCCATATTCCCAAAAAGGATCGCGGTAATTTCTAACACCTACTTTTGCATGACTGATCACGGCGCCATTAATAAATTTTGCCATGCCCTGATAAACAGGCATTCCGCTACTTACCGCTTGAGATTGAAGCGGATCGCCCCAAACATAGATGCCGTCCCAGGTTCGTCCTGAGATATTGGTTATTGTGCCACCGTCAACGACTAAAAGAGCAGTTTTTTCGACAATTATTTTGGCGCCGTTAGTCATTGCAACGCCGCATTTAATAGTAAGAGTTTTGCCAGCTTTTACGGTAATATTTCCTTTTATATAGCGATCACCATTTTGCCAGATTTCATCAGATGTAACATTATAATCAAAGGCGGTGTTTACCTCTTTTACTGTACTAAAACTATTGGGAGTAAGAAAGCTCTTTAAAATGGTTGTCAAATTGAAATGCAGTACCGCAGCCTGTTGGGGTGAAAGGTATCTATTGCAAGAACCATTGCGACTCATCACGTTATCCGAAGTGCCCGCAACATCACACCCACCCGATCCATAGATTATGTAACAGGAATGTGTTGGCGCAATTGGGCTCACTGGGCCAGAACATGGATAGCGTTCAGAAAAATAGTCGTTTGCCGCTACATAATTAGTACAACCGAATAATGGTGCGATAAAAGAACTCTCTTCCACGTCGCAACAATCAGAATATGTAGTTGCCACCCCCATGGTATGGTTTAGGCCAAGACTGTGGCAGACTTCATGAACAAAAGTTTCGCCATATTTATTAACATTGTCATACAAGCAATTATAGGTACACGTGGGTGTAACAGTGTAGTGAAATTCGGGGTTGAAATGGATAGCGTTAAGGGTACCAGTTCCAGTCGAGAATCTCGGAGAACCTATTGAACCACCAGTATGTGTAGCGGAAACAAAAGTTCCATTAGGAGTTGTAATAAGAGTTGTATATGACTTTGTTCCGAAAAATACATTTATGGCATTTGGATCATGGTAAATTGTTCCTGGTTCGGTGTTAGCCCAATTTTCTACGTCGAGGTATCCATCGTTGGTAGTTACCTAGTGTCTGTCCGAAAACTAGGTGTTTGGATGGAAAAATTCAGTTTCGAGGCGTATTAAAAAAAATGATTGTGAGGTTTACTGGGGTAAATGAGCGATTATTTTTTTTGACACAACGACGAAAATGGAGTTTTCGGCCAAACACTACCTAAGAGAAATTTTTTAATATAAATCTGATTTTTGCATCTGTAAAATTGTGTTTGTATTTGTGGCCACCGTAAGTTCTGGAATAGCGGGAATGTGAGATATCTTGTAATTGGCTATGTCAAGAAAGGTTTGCGCGTCAATTGATGTAGAGGGGGATGCGCTATTGGTCCACACGCTTGATAAACTGCTCATGAATGCTGGAACCGCAATGTAGATGTTTACGTTTACATACAGTGTTCGGTCGCTCGCGGAAAGAGGTGCTAGGTCATTAAGTAATTGCAGAGAGTTTGAGGCAACAACCGGTGTGACAGGAGCAGGCCTTGGCAGAACGGCGCAGAATTGTGCGGTGTATTCGGATGATAGGAAGCACAGGCAAAACAAGTAAATTGTCTTTATTATGGTTGTTTTCATAGTTTAAGTATTTGGATTAATAAAAAAAGTACACAATTTGGCTGAGTGCAAAACGGTCAAAAGGATCACCAGTCCCTTCTCCGTGCGATATTTAGGGTTAACGAAATGTCTTAAAAATTGAGTACAAACATTGGTGGTGAGGAAGCCACTGGTAAAAAGCACTTATGCAAAACCTAAGTGTTGGAGTTATTGCATAAGATCATTATGATATTAGATAAATAAATTTTAAAAGTCAAATAAATAAGGGGGGTATTTTTCTTGTTTTTTTATTTCTTAGGGTAATTTACTTTATGAAATGTTAAAAACGACACGAAAACCGTTCTAATTTTTCTTAGAACTTCTACCGTTGCTTCTCAATAAAATCATTCAGCTCACTGGCTGTTTGATTGTAAGAAAAAACGTCTACTACTTTTGAATAAGTGTCTTTCTCTACACAATAGAAGTAGAGCAGCCTTGCGGCATCTAGCTTTTCGCGGTCGTGGATAAATTTAGCGAGCACTTGTTTTACCTGGTCAACAGAATAGCAAAGATCTGAATAGCCTTTTTTGAAAACTTCGTAACGTTCGGCGTCATTGCTGTACGTCCCAAGCTTCTGCACATAATTGTCTACCAGCAGTTGTGAGGCTGACTTTGTACAAAGAGTGTTGGATGTGATTTTGCTTTGGTCTGCGGTTTTCAAAAAGTCGTTCAACTCGTTTTTTGCGGACTCCAAACGAAAACTTTTCTCCAAATCTTTTTTATTTGCTGGGTCTGTAAGCCCTTTATATGCAGTACGCACAAGCTTTAATTTTTCGATCTCGAAGTCAATGTATTTTAAGAGCGCACTTAGCTGTTCAACTGTGTAGCAATTATTCCGGCATACATTTTCTACGATCACATATTTATGTTCTGCAACTTCTGCCTTTGAGATCAGCAGAGCGGTGTAGTCCAGATATTCTTTTGGCATAGGATTTACGCAATTTCCCTGTTTCGGTTTGTTATTAAAGTACACAGGTTTGCCATCTTTCATTTCAAAAAAATGACCAAAGAGTTTGTTCTTATATTTCTGGCTAGTATCTACAATGGGTTTCTTGGGCACGAGCAGTGCAGGCAAAGGAACAATGTCATAAACACCGATGAAAGTCAGTTTTAAATTAACGTCATCGAATTCTACTTTGTAATTAAATTCTTTGTTCCGGCAACTAACACCTTGTTCCAAAAAATAAAGTGTAACCGGAAACTTTTTTTTATTCTCGAATTCCAGTTCTACCCGCAAAGTGTCCTTCATTATTTTTTCAATCAACACATGTGCTTGCGGTACAGTATTAAAGCTTTTTCCTTTTTCCAGAACTTTAAAAACTTTGCCATCTGCAGATGAAAAGCTTGCATTGTTCTGTGTATAAGCTTCACAGAATACAAGTAGAAAAAAAATATTTAGAAAATACTTCATGCGTTTGTGGTTTTGCCTCCTTGCTTTTCAGGGTTTTGAAAAAAATCAAATACCAGTTTTGCCTTAGAAGTTCCTATTACTTTCTCCATGTCCTCAAGCGTGGCTTCTTTAATGTTCTTTACACTTTTTAAGGCGATCAAAAGTTTTTCTGCTGTTTTATCGCTTATGCCTTTGATCTCATTCAGTTCGGTTTTAAAGGTCTCGCGGCTGCGTTTGTTGCGGTGATGCGTAATGCCGAAACGATGCGCCTCGTCACGTATCTGCTGTATAATTCTTAAAGTCTCGCTGCGTTTATCAAGATACAAAGGAAGTGGATCTCCGGGAAAATAAATTTCTTCCAGCCTTTTTGCAATGCCAATCACCGCAACTTTGCCCATCAGGTTCAGTTTTCGCAAGCTTTGAATTGCCGCGCCAAGCTGACCTTTGCCACCGTCAATCACTATCAATTGCGGCATCGGAAGATTTTCCTCCAACACCCGTGAATAACGTCTCAAGATCACTTCCTCCATAGTAGCAAAGTCATCAGGACCAACCACCGTTTTTACATTATAATGCCTGTATTCTTTTTTTGCAGGCTTACCGTCAATAAAAACGGGCATGGCGCTCACAGCATATTCACCCTGAATGTTACTGTTATCGAATCCTTCTATGCGTCTTGGTTGTTCTTTCATGCGCAGATCCTTCATCATTTGGTTCATGATGCGGTCTGTGTGCCTGTCCGGGTCTGTCAGCGCGATCTGAGTTTCACGTTCCTGTTTGTAGGCAAACGCGTTTTTGTAACAAAGATCAAGCAATTGTTTTTTGTCACCAATCTTTGGGATCACATAGTCGCAGCCCGTTAATTCAATACTAGGAGCAAAGGGCACGAGTATTTCCTTGCTGTTGCTATTAAAGCGGTTTCTGAATTCTATCATCGCAAAAAGAAGCATGTCCTCATCACTTTCTTCAATTTTTTTCTTCAGTTCTATAGTCTGTGCATGAATAATAGCTCCGTTGATGATCTTAAAATAATGCACATAAGCATTTTTTTCATCACTAATAATATTGATCACATCTGTATTCGTAATCGAAGGATGCACAATCGTAGATTTACTTTGATAAGCACTCAGAATGTCGATCTTGTTTTTTAAGATTTCCGCTTTTTCGAAGGCGTAGTTTTCTGCAGCCGCGTTCATTTTTAATTTAAGGTCCCGGAGCGCAAATCCAATATCACCTTTAATAATTTGTCGAATTTCAGTAATGTTCTGATCGTATTCTTCCACTTCCTGTTTGTTCACACAAGGGGCCTTGCAGCGACCAATGTGGAATTCAAGACAAGCGCGAAATTTTCCTTTTTCAATATTTTCCTTGCTGAGTAAATAACTACAGGTCCGCAAAGGATATGTCTGACGAATTAAATCAAGAAGCGTATGCATTAATTTTACAGAGGCATACGGACCAAAATACTCGCTACCATCTTTAATGTGTTTCCGAGTATAAAAAAGTCTTGGGAAGCGTTCGTTTTTTAAAATGATCCAGGGATAAGTTTTGTCATCTCTTAAGTTAATGTTGTAACGCGGCTTGAGACTCTTGATTAGGTTATTCTCCAATAAAAGTGCATCGAGTTCACTGTTTACCTTCACGGTTTTAATGTCGTGAATTTTGCTGACCATGATGCGTAAACGTCCGCTATCGTGATCTTTTGTAAAATAAGAAGTCACCCTTTTTTTCAGGTTCTTCGCTTTTCCAACATACAAAAGAAGATTCTCCGTATCGTAATACTGGTACACACCGGGAGTGTCCGGCAAGGTTTTCAGGATGTTACGAATATGTTCAGGGAAATCTTCCGACATTTTTGCAAAGGTAGGAAATCCCGATAATTATTGGCGTACGATTTCACGATATTTTGAGTTCCAAGGCTGACGTAGATTCTGCGGATTTTCCGAGTAATGTGGGAAGATTTTTGTAAACAAAGTTTTGAACCCTAATTAGTGTCTGTCCGAAAACTAGGTGTTTGGATGGAAAAATTCAGTTTCGAGGCGTGTTAAAAAAAATGATTGTGAGGTTTACTGGGGTAAATGAGTGATTATTTTTTTTGACACAACGACGAAAATGGAGTTTTCAGCCAAACACTAATTATAATGAAGTCAATCTGTGTTATGTGCGCGATCTGCGTCTCTTTTTTTGTCGATAGCAAATGATGATCCGTACTATCCTTGAAATTTGCGGCTGTTTTTCTTGTGCTAGTCTGGGTCTGTTTTAATACCTTCATCCTTTTAAAATGAAACATCTAAGTCTGACTTTCGTATTTGTCTTTCTGACAAAAATTATTTTTTCGCAAGCGTTTGCTCCTACAGATCTGTTGCCATTGGATCCTAAAGTGAAAAGCGGCGTTTTACCAAATGGTATGAAATATTACATAAAATACAACGCCAAACCTGAAAAGCGTGCAGAACTGAGACTTGCTGTAAATGCCGGAAGTACCATGGAAGATGAAGATCAGCAAGGCCTTGCACATTTTGTAGAGCACATGGCTTTTAACGGGTCCACACATTTTAAAAAGAATGAGCTGGTGAATTACCTAGAGGGAATCGGGACAAAATTTGGTCCGGACCTAAACGCTTACACCAGTTTTGATGAAACCGTTTACATGCTGCAAATTCGAACAGATAAAGAAGATATTTATAAAAAGGGATTTTTAATTATGGAAGATTGGGCCCATAACCTGAGTTTTGATAGCACAGAGATAGAGAAGGAAAGAGGAGTAGTAATGGAAGAATGGCGTCTTGGTCAGGATGCGTTTGAACGGATGACGCGTAAATACTGGCCCGTGCTTTTTAAGGATTCGCGTTATGCTGAGCGATTCCCCATTGGTAAACCAGAAATTCTGCAAAAGGGAAAACAACAGACTTTAAAAAATTATTACAAAGATTGGTACCGTCCCGATTTGCAAGCAATTATAGTGGTTGGTGACATTGACGTGGACGCCACTGAAAAACTGGTGAAGGAACAGTTTTCGAAAATTCCGATTGTAAAAGATCCGAAGCCAATCATGGCTTGGCCAGTGCCTGATCAAAAAGTTTTCCGAATCAGCGTGGTGAGCGACAATGAATCTCCTTATAATGTTTTACAGCTTATGTATTTTAATGAAGCAAAAAAAATACACAGCTACGGAGATTACCGTGAGAATCTGAAATACCAATTATTCAATGGCATGATCACGGCGCGCCTGAACGAACTGATTAAAAAACCCGGATCGGCTGTATTGTATTCCGGTGCCGGGTACTACGGTGCCGTGCGGAACAAAGACGCTTATACCTGTTTTCTTTTGTTCCCGAATGGCAAGGCTTTAAAGGCCATACAAACGATTGTCGCCGAAAACGACCGCGTAAAACGTTTTGGGTTTACAAATACAGAATTTGAACGCCAGAAAAAACAAATGCTCAAAGGGTTCGAACAACAGTTTGCAGAGCGCGACAAGACGGAATCTAAAGAATTGGTATCGGAGTTCGTACAACTCTTTTTGGAGGCCGAAGCAGTTCCGGGAATTGAAAATGAAAACAGCTATGTAAAAAATCTTTTGCCAGGAATTAGTTTGGAAGAAGTAAATATTCTCGCGCAGCAATGGATCAGACCTAAGGGCGAAAATGCCATGCTGGTTTTGATGATGGCAGAAAAAGAAGGAAACAAAATTCCCTCGGATGTAGAAGTTAGCAGTACGTTTATGAACGCTGAAGAAAACAGTTCGATTTCTAAATACGAAGATGAAGTGGTGAATACACCCTTGATCACTAAAACTATTATTCCACAAAAAGTAATTAAAACACTCGATAAAAGTTACGGCATTACAGAATGGACACTCGGAAATGGCGCGCGGATTTTGTTGAAGCCGACAAATTTTAAGGACGATGAAATTTTATTTTCTGCGCACAGCTGGGGAGGAACCAATTTGTATTCAGATAAAGATTTTCGGTCTGCTGATGCCAGCAACGGTGTGCAGGACCAAATGGGCTTCGGTAATTTTGATGCGATAGCTTTGGATAAATATTTGCAGGATAAAACAGCTTCTCTAAATACCGGTGTTGGTCCGCTGTCTGAAACGCTTGGTGGTAGAAGCAACAAGAAAGATTTCGAAACTTTATTGCAATTGGTTTATGCAGCGTTTACTATGCCACGGCTGGATACATCGGGATTCCGATCCTGGATACAACAACAGAAAGGATTTATTCAGAATGCATCTTCCGATCCACAACAAATATTCGGCGATTCCATCCGCGCTATCATGTCCGGGTACAATTTTCGCGCGACCGCTGAAACAGAAACAACCCTGAGCCAGGTAAAATTAGAGCGTGCTTATAAAATCTATACAGAAAGATTTTCTGATCCCGGAGATTTTTTATTTGGCTTTGTTGGAAATTTTAATCCCGACTCTTTAAAGCCATTGATTGAAAAATATATTGGTGGAATCTCTTCGCCGATAAAACATGAACTCAGCAAAGACCTTCAAATAAAAGTACCGAAGGGAACTATTTCCAAAACATTTAAAAAAGGACACGAGCCACGAACCAGTGTTCAACTGATCTGGAATGGTGAACAAGAGTACAGTCGCAAAGCGAGGTTTGAAGCAAGAGCGGTGTCAAGTCTTTTGAATATTACTTTGAGGGAAAACCTTCGTGAGGACAAAGGCGGCGTTTACGGTGTAGGAATTTACGCGCAGTTAGAGAATTTTCCTAAGGGGAGGTATAAATACACCTGTTCTTTTGCCTGCGCGCCAGAAAATATGGAGAAACTGATCGCCGCTGCTAAAGAGGAGATTGAAGCGGTGAAAAAAAAGGGGTGCAGTGACATTAATCTTGGTAAAATAAAAGAGACACTTCTAAAGGAAAGAGAAGTGCAATTGAAGGAGAATTCCTTTTGGTCAGCCTACATGATGAATGCCGACATCTACAAAGAGCAATTGAGTGACGTGGATCTATACAACACGTGGGTAAATGCCTTAACGAGCGAAGATTTCAAACGCCTCGTCAATTTTTATTTTAATGAAAAAGAGTTCAAACGTTTTGTTTTGAATCCGGAAAACTAAAAATAAGTGATACAATGAAAAAATATTTTTTAGTACTCTGCCTAAATTTATTTACGGGAATTTTAACCGCTCAGTCGGGAACCGATATAATCAAAAACGCATACAAAAAATATAAACAAGGGCCCTGTAAGAGTTACACCTTTTCTCAGAAAAATACGCATTATAAAAACGAAAGTGTTACCGGTCATTCTGAGTGGCATGAAGCCATTGAGTTTCCCGATAAATTCAGAATTGACTTTGGTGACAAATCCACTGGTAATTTTGTGATCTTTAAAAACGACAGTGTTTTTAACTACAAAAAAAATGAGCTGGTAAAAACGCACGCTGATTCAAGTACTTTGCTGTTGTTGCTCGGCGGCATGTTTTACCGCAATCTTGACGATGTGCTACGCAGGATTAAGAACGCGCATTACGACCTTAAAATTGTTTCCATTCAAAAATGGAACAGTTCAGATACTTATGTAGTTGGCGCCAAAGAAAAAGATCTTTCAGTAAACCAGATTTGGATTGATAAAAAAACATTAAGGGTGATGCGGATCCTGGAAAAAATGAACGAGGAAGACACGATGGACATGCGATTCGAAGCGCACCAGGATTGGTGTACGGGTTACATGGAAACAAAAGTTTCGTTCCGCCGCAATGGCAAGTTGGAGCAGGTGGAAGAGTATTTCAATATAAAAGAAACAAAAAGCTTCTCAGACAGCAACCATTAACGCAATCGAAACTTGCATTTCATGGATCCCTTGTCATTTCGAGCGGTTCTGTTCTTTGTCGTTTAGAGTGGCATTTCGAGCGGAGTCGAGAAATGAACTTTGCGCTTCTACCATCCTGACAACGTCTCTCTTTTCCCGCGACGACATAAAGCGGAACAACTTAATGGTCAGTGCCGCGGGAGTGAATGGGATCACCGCCGAAAAATTTGACACTATTAAACATTTAATTCTCTCAATATCAAACGGTGCATAGTACCTTTACACCGCAATGCCTTTTAAACCTATAAAACAATTCAACGCCATCCTCACCCAGGAGTATTTTGAACCAACCATCAGCTGGGCATTCCGCGTTGTTTTAGCTTTAAATGTTCCCTTGATCTTATTGCCTTTGTGGAAAGGATTTTCGTTTGACATCACCTGGGCAGCATTCGGTGCCTACATGATTTCTCTGACCGATTACCGCGGACTGCATTATAAAAAAATTGTCATTCAAAGTCTTGAAACGGTATTGATCTTTATCAGCGCCATGTTAGGCATGTATGTGTCAAACTCTCTGGTACTTTCGCTCATCGCTATGTTTTTTATCGGGATGTTTGCTGCTTTGGTGCGCAACTGGAGCGACTACGGTTCAAGTATTGGCGTGGCTATTGGTTTTTTCTTTTTATTCGGGCTCTCGTACCCGCAACCTTTTCAAGAGTCTTTAGTTTCAGGACTTTATTTGCTTATGGGTGCCGGCTGGGCCATTCTCATCACTGTTTTTTCTTTTCCTTTCCGGCCGTTAAATCCGGTAAAGCGCTCCGTTGCTAAGATCTGGAAAGCAAATACAGAGCTTTTGGATACCATGATCGAACAACTTTCGAATAAAGAAATTGGTCACCAAGAAATAATGAAGAAAGAAATTGCAGTGAGAACGGTCATCAATCAATCCATCGATCTTTTTGCAAGACGTGAAAAAACCGATAAGGTCAAAGTACAGCATTACGACATCATGATTGAGTTGCGCAGGTCTTCTGCCTTGTTCAGTGCCGCCGTAGGATCTTTGTACGAAGAATTGGCTGTAATTAATAGAACATCTCATCAAAATATAAAAGATAGCATACTCTACAAAACACTTTCATCCTTTGCTCAGGCCAGTGCTAGACTTTCTATTCTGATTTATACGTCACGCCCTGAAGATCTTACGCTTGCCAAGGTTCGGATTAAAAGGTGTGAGATCGCTATTCAGTTGTTCAAAGAATCAGGAAACGAAGGCACTTTAGATCCGGCAGAACAAAGCGCCGTGAAACATTTTACAGATAGCCTTGATAAGGCACTGGAATATATGCGAACCAGCATGGATCATATCGAAGAAAAACTTAGTTTAAAGAAGAGCGATTATTTCGAAAGCTATAAACTGAGTTTCTCAAATTTTATGGCGGGTGTTGAAAATTGGGTCTTCCTAGATTTTATAAAAAGCCTGATCAACTTTAGTTCTGATCAATTTAAATATGCATTAAGAGTTTCCATCGGTCTATGTGTGGCGGTATTTATTTTTATGTTCTTTCACATCGACCATGGCTATTGGATCGCCTTAACCATGATTATTGTGATACAGCCCTATTACGGAGCAACACGGAAAAAAGGAATGGAGAGGATCATCGGTACCCTTGCGGGCGTTGTATTGGGCGGGCTGATTATGTTGCTGCCCCTGCCACACGAGGCCTTTATCATTCTTCTTGTAATCGTTTCTTTTTTTGTTGCTTATTTTTTAAGAAACAATTATAAGGTCGGTGTTTTTTTTGTGACCATTATGATGGTGATTCTGATGCAACTTACACAACGTGGCTCCATGGAATTAATTGGCTGGAGGATTCTTTCAACACTTATTGGTGCCGTGCTCGCAATCATTGCCGGTTACGCGTTCTGGCCAGTTTGGGAGAAACAAAGATTTCCCGCTTTAATGACGGAAGCACTGATGCAGACAAAAAAGTACCTAGCTCAGGTGATTAAAGTTTATCAGAATGACTTGCCGGCGACAGAGCCCTGGTACGCTAACCGAAGACATGTGGAAGCTGCGAATAATATGGCCTTTGCTAGTGCGCAACGTATGTACGAAGAGCCTAAGCGTGTTCAGTCGATGGTGGATACTTATTTTTCGATGGTGGGTGTAAACATACGAATGGCAAGGGAGATCACTTCCGTTGGACTTATGGTGGAGGAAAATAAAAGCAAGAGACCAATAGAAGCTTTATCAAATTATCAGATGGAAGCGGAAAGGCTCTTGGAGCTTATCATAACAGCAATCTCAGAAGAGGAGAGTTATTTGAAAGAGATTCCAGACTTTAAAATCATAAAAGATAGTTTGACTACAGAAGTTTTTCAAAAAAATGAGCAGCTCCGATTTTTGAAAACAGAGTTGGAAAAAATAATTTTTGAATTGGAGACTTTCTGTAAACTTCTCAAAGAAAAATAATCTATAAATATACGAAAGGTAATTCCACTGAAGTCAGCCCCCTCACAAATTGAGCGTTTGAGAGATTCTGATGCCATCCTACGAAAATAAATGAAAAAACCGACTCTGTGATTTGACACAAGAATCGGTTCTTATTGTTATTGTATTTTTGAGATTACAGTGTCCCTCTCAAAGCTTGCTCTCTTTCAATCGATTCAAATAAGGCTTTAAAATTACCAGCACCAAATCCTTTAGCCCCCATACGTTGAATGATCTCATAAAATAAAGTCGGACGGTCCTGTACGGGTTTGGTGAAGATCTGAAGCAAATAGCCTTCTTCGTCAGCATCCACCAGGATGGATAATCTTTGAAGTTCTTTAATGTCTTCTTTCATAATATCCATATGCACGCCTAAACGTCTTGGAATATCATCGTAATAAGCTTGTGGAGGTGGTGGTAAAAATTCAACACCACGGGCTTTTAATTCGTGCACGGTTTTAATGATGTCGTCGGTAGCGAGCGCTAAATGCTGTACACCGGGACCTTCATAAAAATCAATATATTCTTCGATCTGCGATTTTTTCTTTCCTTCAGCAGGTTCGTTGATTGGGAATTTGATGCGTCCATTCCCATTACTCATTACCTTGCTCATTAAGGCAGAATATTCGGTAGTAATTTGTTTGTCGTCAAAGCTCAGGAAGTTTACAAAGCCCATTACTTTTTCGTACCATTCTACAGTAGCGTTCATTTGATTCCAACCGACGTTACCCACCATGTGATCAATAAATTTTAAGCCCACCGGTGTTGGATTGTAGTCGCTTTTCCATTCTCGGTATCCAGGAAGAAAAGCACCCTTGTAATTTTTACGTTCTACAAACACGTGAACAGTTTCCCCATAAGTGTATATGCCAGAACGCACTACTTCACCTTGCTCGTCTGTTTCTACAGTAGGTTCCATAAAAGGTTTTGCGCCACGTTTTACGGTTTCTTCAAACGCTTTGCGCGCATCTTCTACCCAAAGCGCTGTTACCTTAACGCCATCCCCATGTTTTTTGACGTGTTCACCAATCGGTGAATCACTGTTTAAAGCAGTGGTAAATACCAGACGGATTTTATCTTGTTTTAACACATAAGAAGCTCTGTCCTTTAACCCGGTTTCCAGTCCTGCATAAGCGTGTGACTGGTAACCAAAAGCTGTTTTGTAATAGTGTGCCGCTTGTTTAGCATTGCCCACATAAAATTCTACATAATCTGTTCCTAAAAGCGGGAGAAAATCCTGCGCGCCTTCGAATATTTTTTCTAAACCGTATTCTACGTTTTTAATTTCTTTAGTTGCCATTTTAATTTTTTTAAGGATGAATAAAATTGTGTGTAATTGTAAATGTCACAATTGTAAATTAATGGAGAATATTAGCTACTCCACATGGCCATGGATTGTGCGCGAAGTATTTTTTTCCTTGTCATAATGAAGTTCAAAAATAGCTATTTTAAAAGACAGTATCAATGCGTGCGAGCGGAATTAAACCTTCAACGGAAAATTTGGAACTATAAGGTGTATTTTGAAAAAAATTCCTTAATTTAGTAAATCCGGAATCCAAAATTAATCTACGTCAGTATCTCTTTTCAAAATTACAACTGTTCTTGCAGCGTGCATCTCTTTCGTTTACATAAACTACTAGCCCAAATTCCTTACACAAAAATTTCAATCATGAAAAAACTACTCATAGCCCTTTTTACAATTGCTCTGTTAAAGAGCGAAGCTCAGGTGAATTTAAGTTCCAGCTTAGCTGCCTGCTATTCGGTTGACGGAAATGCAAATGATCCGGTAAATGGTTTAAACGGACTCTTAAGTTCCTCTACGCCAACGGTCGACAGAAATAACAGTGCAAATTCGGCCTACCGGTTTTTAGGGAACAGTTCAAGCTATGTCGAGCTTCCCAATAGCCTGCTTTTAAAAGCGAATGCCGTTTCATTTTCAGCCTGAGTAAAGTTTAATTCAACCGCTTCACAGTGCGTTGTTTATACGTTCAATGGTTGCTCAAGCTATTTTGAGGGTTATTCCATGTGGATGTCCGGCAATATTTTGCAGGTAGTAAAATCGTATACTTGCAGCGGCCCGCCTTTACAGTCTATTTTGAGCGGCACAGTGCCAATTAGCCCCGGAATATGGTATCATGTTGGTTTTTATGCAGGCCCTGATTCTCTTAAATTATATGTGAACGGTGTTCTGGATAAAAAAATGCTAAGTGCAAATCCGATAACATACAGTGCTACTACAAAGGTTTACTTGGGGGGCACGAACATAAGTCCGAATTATCCATTGAATGGAAGCATAGACAACGTTCGGTTTTACAACAGGAAGATTAGCAATGCAGAAATGTACCAGCTTTATTTAACCGATCCTTCCTGCATCCAATACCCGGTGTCTACGTTCTCATTTTCTCCTTCAAGTATTTGTGCGGGAAGTTCGGTGTCTATGACAGATCTTTCTTCTAACACACCCACATCATGGAATTGGCAAACCGCAGGGGCCAGCTCTGCTTCTTCCGCTGTAAACAATCCTACTCTAACTTTTCCAAATCCAGGAACTTATTCTATTGCGCTTACCGCAGCTAATGGACTGGGAGGTGGGAACACAAGCGTACAAACCATCACAGTTCTCCCTAACCCCTTAATTTCAATTGCATCAAGCTCAGTTTTTTGTTCAGGACAGGGCGGTACTTTGACAGCCAGCGGAGTAAACACCTATACCTGGAGTAGTAACCAGAACGGATCGGCTATAGCTGTTAACCCCACCCAAAACACTACATACACGGTTGCTGGAACAAGCTCAATCGGATGCACCAATACAGCACAACAAAGTATTACAGTTAGTCCTTTGCCTGCAATAAACATTAATGGCAACAATGTTTGCATCGGAGGGTCAACGAATCTTACTGCCAGTGGAGGGTCGGCCACCTACACCTGGAATACAGGGGCAACAGGGAATGTACTCACCGTGAGCCCTCTTATTGCAACTACTTACACTGTTAAGGGAACTGATAACGTTGGGTGCGCGAACACTACGCAAAAAAGTATTGCTGTGAATCTATTGCCGCAATTGAGTGTGAGTGGAAATACCGTAATCTGCCAAGGCTTGTTTACCAGCCTTTGGTAAGTGGTAGTGCGCTGACTTATAGCTGGAGTAACGGTTTTACGGGTAACCTCATCTCTGTGTCACCTGCTGCTTCAACAGTTTACACAGTTACCGGAACAGATAACAATGGCTGTAAAAATTTTGTAACACAAAGTGTTTTCGTAAATACAAATCCTATTGTGACTGCTAACGCCAGTAACAACTCTATTTGTTCAGGAGATGCTGTTATGTTATCGGGTGGTGGTGCCGCCACTTATTTAGTGTTTGTCCGAAAACTAGGTGTTTGGATGGAAAAATTCAGTTTCGAGGCGTGTTAAAAAAAATGATTGTGAGGTTTACTGGGGTAAATAAGCGATTATTTTTTTTGACACAACGACGAAAATGGAGTTTTCGGCCAAACACTATGGTCTGGCGGCATAACAAACAATGCTGCGTTTTTCCCTAATACTACAGCTATATACACGGTAACCGGCACAGGAACCAATGGCTGTATTAGCACAGCAACAGTTCAGGTGGCGGTAAATCCAAAACTTATTCTCACAGGTTCAAGTAGTACTACTTTGACAATTTGTCCGGGTGAATTGATAACGCTTACCGCAAGCGGGGCAAATATTTACAGCTGGAGTACAGGAGAGGCAACTCCCATGATAGTTGTAACACCTTTGGCAACATCCGGCTATACCGGTACTGGCATAGACGCCAACGGTTGCAAAGCCACACTTGTGTTTGTAGTGAATGTAGGCTGCACAGGAATTAAACACTTTGTTTCAGATATAAAAGTAGAGATCTACCCTAATCCCTTCAGTGACGAAATCACCCTATCTTCATATGCTTCTGGACTGACGCTTGAGTTGTACGATGCCACCGGAAAAAAGCTGCAGGAACATAAAATGGAAGCAGGAACGTCTTCACTCAATTTAAAAAATTATTCTGTAGGAATTTATTTTGTAAAATTCTACAACAGCGATCATAATTTAATTAAACAAGAGAAATTGATTAAAGAGTTTTGATAAGGTTTTGAGGCGGCTTCTACAATATAATCCGTTAATCTGCGGCAAAGTTAGGTAGATAAGCAAATCAAAAATCTGAATCAGTGTCAGACTTAAGGGCGGTGAATCTAAACCAAGGTTCCGTAAAGATCGAAATCGCTGGCCTCATAAATTTTTACAGTTGCAAAATCGCCAATGCGTAAATAAGTTTCATTATCGGCTTTTACTAAAACCTCGTTGTCTACATCTGGACTATCAAACTCCGTTCGGCCAATGAAAAAATCATTTTCCTTGCGGTCAACTAAAATTTTATAGGTCTTGCCAACTTTTTCCTGATTAAGCTTATACGAAATGTCTTGCTGAACAGCCATCACAGCGTCTGCACGTTTGCGTTTAACCTTTTCAGAAACATCATCTTTTAATAAATGCGCATGTGTATTTTCTTCGTGCGAATAAGTAAAAATTCCGAGACGCTCGAATTTTGTGTCTTCTACCCAGCGGAGCATTTCTTCGTGGTCTTTTTCTGTTTCGCCGGGGTAGCCTGCTATCAGAGTCGTACGGACAGCTATGCCTGGTACTTTATCACGAATTTTATTTACAACGTCAATTGTTTTTTGTTTGGTAATTCCCCTGCGCATGCTCGTGAGCATGTTGTCGCTGATGTGCTGCAAAGGCATGTCGAGGTACTTGCACACATTGTTCTTTGCATTCATTACATCCAGCACTTCCATTGGGAAACCGCTTGGGAAGGCATAATGCAGACGAATCCAATCGATTCCTTCTACATCGCTAACCTTATCAAGCAGTGATGCTAATTCTCTTTTTTTGTAAATATCAAGACCATAATAAGTAAGATCCTGCGCAATGAGTAAAAGTTCTTTTGTTCCTTTGGAAGCGAGTGTTTTTGCTCGCGACACAAGATCTTCCCTGCTTACACTGATGTGCTTGCCGCGCATTAAAGGAATCGCGCAAAAACTGCAGGGACGATCACAGCCTTCACTGATCTTAAAATAAGCATAGTGCTGAGGTGTGGTCAGAAGACGTTCACCCACTAATTCATGTTTATAATCTGCCTTTAACGTTTTTAATATTTTTGGAAGCTCACGTGTTCCGAAATAAGCATCCACCTCAGGAATTTCTATTTCCAGATCTTTTTTATACCGCTCGCTTAGGCATCCCGTTACATACACCTTTTCAACGGCGCCTTGTTTTTTTGCCTCTACGTAACGTAAAATAGTATCAATACTTTCCTGTTTGGCATTGTCAACAAACCCACAGGTGTTAATGATCACAATCTGATGATCGTCGCTGGTGCCTTCATGTTCTACATCAAATTTGTTGGCTTTCAGCTGACCCATTAGTACTTCACTGTCAACAAGGTTTTTGCTGCAGCCTAGCGTTACTACATTTACTTTATTTTTCTTAAGCGTTTTCGTTTTCATTCAGGCGGCAAAGATACTGAATATTTGCGGTTTTGCTTATTTTTGGGCCGTTCGGACACTGAAACATATCAAAATACCTGTTAAAAGACCCTGTAATCAAATTATTTTTAAATTAGATGCCTGTGGAACCACAAGTTAAAATACTAGTTATGAAATAGCCATGTTTGCCGAAACACAAACACAAATGAAGATAACTGGCTAAACCATGTGACAATTAAAAAACAATAATAACTACATATGAAAAAAAGAATGCTATTAAAAATGATAATTGGCGCAGAAGTATTTTTCTTCGGGATTGCCGGAGGCTTTGCCCAGGACAATAAAATAGCGGATTCGTTAGAACAGGTTCTTAAAAGCGGCAAGCCCACTGAAGCCGACAGAGCACTACTTTTTTTAAAAACAGCGAAAGCTTTTTTGCACAGCGACGACAAAAAAACATTTGCTTATGCCGACACGGCCATTTCGCTTGCCACTAAAAACAAAGACACTAAAGTACAAGCAGATGCACTCAGTCTGCAAGGTGTTGTCTATAAGAACAGGGGAGAATTTAAAAAGGCGATTGAAAAAGATCTTTTATCCTTATCCATAAAAGAAGCCAACCAGGATACAATGGGTGTAGCAATCTGCTATAACGATATTGGGGTACTGTACAAAGTAATGAAAAACTACACAAAGGCACTCGATTATTACAAGCGTGCGAATGTGCTTTGCCGTAAGATTGATTTGGGAAAGGGAATTGCCCAGACTTACAATAACATCGGTACAATTTTTAGTGAGCTTGGCAACAAGGATAGTGCTATTGTGTATTATAAAAAAGCACTGGCCAAAGCAGAGGAAATAAAGAATAACGCTGCTATTAGCACCGCATGCAATAACATAGGCGAATACTACGGAAATCAAAACATGAATGAGATGGCCCTTGTATATTTTAAAAAATGTCTGGCCATTGACCTGAAAGAAGGGAATGTGTACGGTATGATCTTATCTTCCATCAATATTGGCGGAGCATGCACCCAGACTAAAAAGTATAGCGAAGCTCTTGAAAATTATCGCCAGGCTGAGAAATTATGTGTGGAGAATGAAGAAAGGCCCATGTTGAAAGATCTGTATTGGTCCATTTCGCAATGTTACGCCCTAAGTAACGATAAGGCGAAAGCCTATGATTATTTAGTAAAATACAAGAATCTGAATGAAACTCTCCAAACAGAAGATATTAACCGTAACATCCTTGAAGTGGAGACAAAATATCAATCAGAAAAAAAGGATCTTGAAATTGCAAAAAACAAGGCTGAATTAAAAGCACAGCAAGAGCAGGCGCGGATCAGGAATATTATATTGTTTTCGATCGTCACCGTAGTTGTGCTTTTGACGATACTGGCTTTTATTTTTTACAGAAATGAGCAGATTAGACAGAAAGCAAAACAAGCAACAGAAATTGCCGCGCAAAAGGAAATTCGGGCCAGAGCAATCATAGAAGCAGAGGAGAAGGAGCGCATTCGGATAGCCAGGGACCTTCATGATGGAATAGGGCAATTGCTTTCGGCAGCAAAATTAAACCTGAGTAGCATTGAAACAAAGATTGAGATCAAAGGACCGGAGCAACAAGCGGCGTTTAAAAATGCGGTGGATCTTTTGGATGAATCTGTAAAAGAAGTGCGTGCCATATCTCACAACATGATGCCGAATGTTCTTATCAAGCTTGGGCTGGCGAGTGCAGTGCGCGAATTTATCACCAAGATTCAGAACATGCCCGATCTGAAAGTAAGTCTCGAGATCATTGGCATGAAGGACAGGATCGAACAGGAAAAAGAAAGCATTTTATACCGGGTGATTCAGGAGATTGTTTCTAATATCATTAAACACGCCAAGGCAAGCGAACTCGGATTACAACTGATTCGTCATGAAAAAGAACTGACGATTATCGTAGAAGACAATGGAGTGGGGTTTGACACAAAAGGGATCAATGAATTTGGCGGTATAGGACTGAAAAATATTATCTCGCGCGTGGAGTTCATTAACGGCACGGTGAACTTTGATTCTTTGTCTGGGCGCGGAACCACGGTTGTGGTGGATGTGCCGATCGGCTAGTTTAAAAAAAGAATTGTTATTTTTACAAAATAAATGGTACTACCGAACTAAGCATGAAACTACTCAGCAGAATTCTTTTTTTTATCTTTTTGAGCAATTTTGCTTCAGCACAAGATCAAAAATACATGGACAGTCTTAAGCTGGCGTCAACATCCCCGGTAGATTCAGTTAGATTCAAAGCCTTTTCATTTCTTTCGTGGAATTTAAAAGAAACAGATAAAAAAGAGGCTCTTAAGTATGCAAATCTGTTGTTGGAGCAATCTAAGGCAAAGGACAATAAGAAATGGATAACCCGTTCCTTAAGCGATCTCAGTGTGATTTATCAGTATACCGGCGATATAAAAAAGGCAACTGTTTATGCAGAAAAGGCGCTTGCGGCGGCAAAAGTGGCAGACAATAAAAAGGATCTCGCCGGTGCGCTTTTTAATCTGGCCACGATAAAATCGAAGAACAATGAACTGGCGGAGGCACTTGATATGCAGCTTCAGGCACTAAGAATCTACGAAGAGTTGAAGAAAAATTATTACATAGCCGTGACCAGTAACGCGATCGGTATGTCGTATAATAACATTGGTAATTTTAAAGTGAGTAATTCTTACTTAAAACGCGCTTTAGAGATTAGTAAAACCCGCGGAGATCTTTATATAGAATCAATCACGCTTGGTGCTATGGCCGATAATTACAAAGGACTGAATCAGTTAGACTCAAGTAAGATCTATTACACGGAAGCGAAACGCATCTTTAACGATATGGAAAATTATTCCAATTATGCAACGGCTTGTAATAACCTTGGCCAACTTTATTTCGAAGAAGGCAAGATCAAAGAAAGCGAAATGGAGTACAAAGAGGCATTGAGAGTAAGCCAAGAGATGCAGGACACCGGAAGCGTAGCCATTGCTGAAGCTAATCTTGCAAAAGTGATGATCAAGAACAGAAATTATAAAGAAGCAGAGCGGTTGCTGTTAAATTCTTTGGAGACCTCCAGAAAATTGGGCAACGGAGAGGTAGAAATGACTGCCTGTGAAATTTTGATTAGTTTGTATACACATAAAAATGAGCCTGCCAAAGCAGAGTTCTATTTTAAAAAATATACTGCCATGAAGGAGACGATCTTTTCGAAGGACATGGCAACACGCTTCTCGGAAGCGCAAACAAAATTTGATGTCGAGAAAAAAGATCTTGAACTCCTTAAGAATAAAGCAGAAATAGAGTTGAACAGGCAGGAGCAAACGAAAAAAAATCTCGTCATTGTTTTGATCATTACTTTGTGCGGCGCAGCATTGATTAGTGGCTTCTTTTTTTATCGGAAAAAAAGTATCCAGCAAAAAGCAGACATGGATGCGGAAATTTCAGCTCAAAAGGAAATAAGAGCAAAGGCCATTATCGAGGCCGAGGAAAAAGAGCGTCGTCGGATCGCACAAGATCTTCATGATGGCATCGGACAAATTCTCTCGGCTGCCAAACTTAATCTCAGCAGTCTGGAATCCTCTATTGCCATTGAAAATGAAGCACAGAAATTCGCACTCAAAAATACACTCGACCTGATTGATGATTCGGTAAGGGAAGTGAGAACCGTTTCGCATAACATGATGCCGAACACTTTGATCAAATTAGGCCTCGCCAGTGCCGTAAGAGAATTTATTACTAAAATAGGGGGATTGCCAAACCTTAAGGTCGATCTGGAAATTGTAGGGCTCGATCAGCGTTTGGAAGAGAACTCTGAAACGGCTTTGTACCGAGCTATCCAGGAGATAGTGAACAACATTATAAAACACGCTCATGCTAACAAAATCAGCATCCAGCTTATCCGTCACGATACATACTTGTCCGTGGTGGTAGAAGACAATGGCGTTGGTTTTGACATCCGGAAAATAAATGAATTCAGCGGCATCGGATTAAAAAACATTATTTCCCGTGTGGAATTTATTAATGGTAAAGTTCATTTTGATTCTTTATCGGGAAGAGGCACTACCGTTTTAATTGAGGTTCCGTTTACCTAGCGAGCGCTAAGTTAAAGAAATTAAACTGGATCCACATCTATGGAAACTCTGTAACGCCAGTTTTTGTAATTATTCTGAAGGTCGTTCAAAGCTGTGTAAATAATTTGCCGGATCGAATTAGCGGATTGTTGTTTTGATGTTTTAATGAGGATGTGTTTATGGTACTGGTTCTTTATTTTTGAAATGATTGGGAATTCCGGACCCAAAAGATTGTCGCCAAAGGCAGGCTTCAGCAACATAAATAATTCATTCGATAAATGGTTCACTTCATTCACATCTTTCGAAATGAGTGTGACTTCAAATAAACGCGAGTAGGGAGGATAGTTGTATTGTTTACGCTCAGCTAGCGTATCCTCAAAAAAATCAGCAATGCGATTTTCAGTAATGTATTTAATAACGTGGTGTTCAACCTGTGTCGTCTGAATAAACACCTTTCCTTTCTCATTGCTACGTCCCGCGCGTCCCTTCACTTGTGTGAGCAGTTGGAAGGCTTTTTCAAAAGAACGGAAGTCGGGGAAATTTAAAATAGAATCGGCGTTTAAAACACCAACCACACTTACATTTTCAAAATCCAAACCTTTAGTCACCATTTGTGTACCAATCAGAATGTCAATGTTCCCACTTTCAAAATCGTCGATCAATTGTTTGTAGGCGTACTTGCTGCGCGTGCTGTCAAGGTCCATCCGCGCAATCTGGGCCTTTGGGAAAAGAATTTCAACGTCTTCTTCGATTTTCTCGGTACCCATGCCTTTGTAGTGCAATTGATTACTCCCGCAAGCAGAGCAGACCTTAGGAGGTGTCACCGTGTAGCCGCAATAATGACAAACGAGTTTTTGACTGTGTTTGTGGTAGATCAACGAAACGTCGCACTGAACACAATGCGGAACGTGTCCACATTGTTTGCATTCTGTATAAGGTGCAAAGCCTCTTCTGTTCTGAAACAAAATAACCTGTTGTTTTTTGGCAAGTGCATTTTCAACGGCTTCAAATAAAGGCGGAGTTAAGCTGGCCTTCATTTGATTGCTGCCGGTGTAATAATTCACATCGCAGATTTCGATATTTGTTCCACCACCTGCAACAAATTGGTTGGCTAATTTTACGAGCGTGTATTTTCCTTGTTGTGTATTATAAAAACTCTCTACCGAAGGTGTAGCACTTCCCAAAAGTACATGTGCATTATGAAGGGTTGAAAGATACAAAGCTGCATCTCTTGCCTGGTAACGGGGCGATGGATCGTATTGTTTAAAAGAATTATCGTGCTCCTCGTCAATAATAATTAAGCCAAGATTGTTATAAGGCAAAAACAAACTGGAGCGCGCACCGAGAATAATACGGTACTCGTTTTTTTGCGCAGCCAGCTGGTCACTGCTAACTGCCAACTGATGACTGCCCACTGCCGATTGCCCACTGCCTTCTGCTAGCTGCTCACTGCCCACTGAATTCAAAACATTATTCCAGATTTCTACTCTTTCATTTTCACTGAAACGCGAATGGTACACGCCAACAATTTCTCCGAACACAGATCTTAAGCGGGTGATCAACTGTGTCGTAAGCGCAATTTCAGGTATGAGGAACAAAACGGTTTTGTTTTTGGCAAGTGTGTCTTTGATCAATTGAATGTAGATCTCCGTTTTACCACTTCCGGTTACACCATGTAACAAAACGGGTTTATTATTTTCAAATGCGGCTACGGTTTCTGAATAGGCTTTTTGCTGGGCGTCGCTGAGTTCCTTACTGCCGGACTTACTTTTTTCAAAAAGTAAACGTCCTACTTCAAATTCTTGTTCTTCCAGAATTTTCTTTTTCACAAGCCCTGAGATGCCAGCAGTGTCAGACTTTTTTAATAACACCGATTTTTTTATCCAGCCATTAACCGCTTCGCTTTTGCTTTTTTGTAAGTGCAAAAAATACAACAAGGCCTCTGCTTGCTTAAAGGCTTTTTTTTCTAAAGTGTTTAAGGTCTCGTGAAGACTGGTTTCATTTTTGTATTCTTCGTTTAATCTTAAGAAGGATTGCAGCTTAGGTTTATACTTATCCTTCACATCTTCATAAACAACTACAGCATTTTTTTTAAGTAGGTTATGAATGATCGGTTGTACAGATTTAATTTCTAGAATCTCTGAGAGATTTTCGAAACTCAGGTTTGGCGTAGCATGTAAAGCGTCAACAACAATGTGCTCCCGTTCAGTAAAAAAACGGTGATCGGTTTCTTCGAAATTAAAATCAGGGTTTAACTGAATGTGAGAAGTGCTGCTCAGCTTCAATCCTGAAGGGAGCGCGGCATTCATCACATCCCCTGGATTCGCACAATAATAGAAAGCGATCCAGTCCCAAAAAGTAAGTTGTATTTCTGTAACAACCGGCGTATCGTCAAGAACATCCTCAATGTATTTTGCTTCGTAATCCTTTGGAGCAGTTTGGTGGATTTTGTAAATAATCCCGGTATAAATTTTCGTCTTCCCGAATTGTATAAGGACACGTTTTCCTTTTTCTACTCTTTCGTTGAGGTCAACAGGCACTCGGTAAGTGTATTTGTTTGGTACACCTAAGGGAACAATGACATCTACAAAATAAGTAGGAGCGTGCATTAACTGATCAAATAAGCTAAAATAATTCCGCAGGCCATCACCACAACTTTACCTATGTTGTAACGGTGCTGGTCACTTGTTTCAAATAAAATGGCTGTTGAAATATGAAGAAAAATACCTATCACGAGAGCAAAGGCTGCCTGCCCGAATACTTCGTAATTGTGAAGTCCGAAAGACTGCAAAGCGTAACTGCTCAAATAACCTAGAGGGGTCATGATCGAGAACAATATCAATAACAGCCAGTTCTTTTCTTTGGTTTCGTGTTCTTTTAAAAGAGATACAAAAGCGATAGTAATTGGCAAATTGTGAATAGCAAGACCAAGGATCAATTGGTGATTGATGTTCTTGTTTTCCGGAGAATTCAAATCGTAAATCGGCAGACCTTCCAGGAAAGAGTGAAGTAATAGTCCGATGATAATCCCATAAGGCAAATGTTTTGTGCAGGTGTTGCTGTGTAGGTGCACATGACCATGTTCAATGCCGGTACTGAAGGTATCAATCAGTAATTGCATCACAAAACCCAGCACTATAAACAAACCAACAAATTTTGCATTCGTTGTCGCAAAAGCTTCCGGTAACATGTGCATGATTGACAAGGCAAATAGGTAAGCCGCGCTAAATGCAAGAATCAGGCTCAGGCGGGTTTGCTCGATACGAACGTTGAATGCAACGATACCGGTGAGTAATATGGGTGCTATTAAGCAAAGTATTGCTACAAGTGGCGTCACAGTTTATTTTTTAAATATTAAAATTAAGCGTTCCGATTTGGCTTCATCAAAAGGATCGAGTTGGTAATTGCCATAACACGCCTTCAAAACAAGACCCGCTTTTTCAGCAAAGTCCTCAAAATCTTTTTTCAGCAAGAGCGATACCGATTCTTCAAAGTAATAGTGCTTAGAACGATCACTGAACTCAACCCTTTTTATGATGGTATTATTAATGATCTTCTTTTTTATTTCGAACGTAATGTCACCTCGTTGATCAAGGTACTCTGCTTTAAAGGAACTGATGACTTTGTTGGAGTTAAAAAAATCGATCACAAAAACACTTTCTTTTTTCAGGGATAGTTCAACATTCTTAAAAACAGAATAGTTGTCATTAAAGTCTTTAAAATACCCAATGCTGGTGAAAAGATTAAATACAGCGTCAAAATAATTTACTTTAAACGGTTGACGCATGTCATGCACAAAAAATTCTAGCGTTGAATTGATGCACTCGGAAGCCTCAGTAATACTGTTCACGGAAAGATCAGTCCCGATCACATGAAATCCTTTTTTATTCAGCGCAATGGCGTGACGTCCTTTGCCACAGGCTAAATCCCAGATAGTTGAATTGGGCGCAAGATTTAAATTACCACAAAGCTTATCTATAAAAAAATTAGCTTCGTTGTAATTACGGTTGTTATATAATAAATGATAGTAAGGCGAGTTAAACCAATCAACATACCATTCTGCATTCTCCATGCGCGAATTTACTAAAACTTCAGAAATTAGGGGCAGATTGAAGGGATTTCACAGAAATTGTCATCCGTAGCCGCATACCTCACTATCTCCGAAGACAAGGCGCTGATTTCACAGGTTACGCATGAAAATTTAAAAACCAGCGAGTGCCCCAATCTCGCTAATCACATTTTTTCTTTTCTGTAAGAGTCAATCTGTGTTATCAGCGCAATCTGCGTCAACCTACTTTGCATGTGCCTTCACGAACTGATGTTTCTCGTATTTTTTACGACCAACTTTCCAGTCACCGCGGTATTGCGGACCACCAATAGAAGAACTTCTTGCGAACTTATATTTTGATTTATCAACGCCTTTAGCTTCCAGCGAACTGCGAATCAGGGTCTCGAGGTTTTTACCCCTCACGGATGCAAGTGCTGCGTTCCCACCTTTAGAACGGGAAGGAACTTTGGAGGCGCTTGATTTAATGGTGATTACAACCATCGGTCTTTTTGTTGTAAGGTCAACAATGTTGTCGATAAAGTTGATCCAGGTTTGATCACTCTCGTTTATCACTTTGCGTCCGTATTTGTAATAAAATTCGTAGTCCGTGGCAGGAAGTACTTTTACTGTTTCAGATGTGTGTGAGATCGCGGTTTTTGTGGCAACAGCTGTTACCGGCACTGAGTCTTCGTAAGCAACAAATAATGTTTTCGAATACGTTTTCCCTTCAGAGATAGCGCCGGTTGTGAAAGTTTCCACTTCCGATATAAATCCGTCTTTGTAAGCAACCACAAAGTATTTTGTTTTCGGAGTCAGTTCAATTTTAGCAACGCCTTTTGCATCCGTTACAGTTTCATACTTAATGCCATCCGCATCTGTTAAGCTGATGTTAGAATTTGGCGCAGGTTTTTTGCTTTTTGTTTGCTTAACAAGCACTTCCAGTAAAAGTTCTTTAGACGTAAATTTCTCCGCTTTTCCATCAAGGTAAACCACTTGGTTAATAATTTTTGCAGACTTTGTTCCCACCGTGCTGATCTCTACCGTGGCCGATTTTTTGCTCTCTGCTTCTACAAATAAACTGTAAACCTTTTCTGGCTGTAAAACAATGCCGTCGTATTTTCCTTCGGCATTCGCATCAAAAAACTGAGTTGCGCCACCTTGCTCCGCTAAAGTAATTTTTGCTGCGGGAATTGGTTTTTTGTTTCTGCTGTCTTTAAGTATAATAGTGTTAAGCAAAATGCTCCGCGAGCTTACTTTTATTTTACCGGCAAGTCTCACAGGCTCTAGGGACACCTCACGCTTAATTTCCTGGTACGAAACATCGTTGCTTACAAATACATCTTCGTTGTAAAATTCTTCGCCTGTATCTGTCTGGTAAGAAAAATTATATTCTTTTCCTGGGGGTAAAATCGTGGAAAAAGTTCCGTTAACAAGTTTCGGACGGTAAGTTCCAATAATTTCATTTGTTGTTTTATCGGTTACAATAATCTGGAGATTGTCTGGTAAAGATTCTCCTTCTGCAGGAATGAGCTGACCTTTAAACAATGCCAGAAAAGTTTCTTTGGCTTCAGCAATGGAAATCATGTAAATGTCTTTATCACCATATCCGCCGGGTTTCGCCGAAGAAAAATAACCACGTTTACCATCCGGTGAGGTTACATAAAAAATGTCATCTTCAGTGGTGTTAATCGGATAACCAATATTGGTAACGTTAGTGAATTTGTTTTCTTCAGTATTCAATGTGGCAAACATAATGTCATATCCACCAATAGATTTTGGTCCATTAGAGGCAAAGAAAAACGTCTGACCATCGGGATGAATAAACCCGCCGTCTTCATCAAATTCACTGTTGATAATTGCTCCCATGTTAAGGGCTTTACTCCATTTCATGTTTGGTAATTTGATGCAGCGGTAAATGTCTTTTCCACCAAAACCTCCCGGTCTTTCCGAAGAAAAGAATAGGACATTCCCATCAGCACTCAAACACGCGTGCGACTCCATAAAAGGAGTGTTCACATTAGAACCGAACTCTTTTAACGGACTCCAGTCTTTACCATCAAAAGTGGTATAATAAATATTTCCATCGCCTTCAGGATTTTTGCTATTAGCGTCATTTCTAAACACGATCAGAGTTTGTCCGTCCGGTGTTAAATTGATGGAAGCCTCATGACCGATTGTATTTACATTCAAACTGAGCGCTACAGGCTTGCTCCAGTGTCCCTGATCGTCTTTGTATGAAACTACGATGTCTTCAAAATAATAACCGTTATCCGTTTTTAAACTACCAGTAGTTGTATTTCTTTTGGTCGTGTAAATGATCATCCTTTCATCCGCACTTAAAACAGGACTGTACTCTGGGAAAGGACCATTGATGCTGTCTCCCAGGTTAGTGATGAGTACATTAAGCGGCTGTGCCGAAGTTTCTTTAGCCAGTTTTGTAGTAGCCATACCCTTTTCAAGCATTTTCACGTATTCCTTGTCTTTTGGATCCACGTATTGTTTAAATTGCTCAAAAGCAGCAGTGGCTTCCTCGAATTTATAATTGATGTGCAAAGCTTCCCCATATAAATAAAAAGCGAGGGGCGGAGCGGCTTTTTCGGAAGCATCATCGGTTTTGTAAGTTCTTGAAATGTTTTTTACAGCAGTAGCCAGATAGTATTCAGCCCTGGTTTTTTTAAGTGGGTTTTGCAGGTAACAAACACCCACCATGTAGTTTACGTTCGAAGACGAAGAGTCGAGCAGATAAGCTAGCTCAAAGTTTTGTTCGGCTTTGTCTTCATCGCCTTCCAATAGCTGGTATGAACCTTCGAGGAAGTAGTCTTTATACGACGCAGGTTTTGTTTGTGAAGAGAGCAGGAGGGTAAGGAAAACGAAAATAAAACTATAAAAAAATCTCATGTTTTGTTTTTTGATTTTTTGCATTAAATAAACCATCCCAATGCTTTAGCCCGGGGACTATTGACGTTAAAGTTTTGATGTGAAGCAAATATAAAATTTTATTTAAATAAACAAAATGCAGTCCCAATAAAGTACTGGACAATGTTATGAACCATTTGAACCGCTGGAAAGGGTTTAATTTAACAGCTAAAATTGGTTATCTTTGCGGCCATTAAATTTAAGAATGACAGTTACAGAAGAAATAAAAAGACGGAGAACCTTTGCCATTATTGCCCATCCAGATGCCGGTAAAACAACACTGACTGAAAAGTTACTCCTTTTTGGAGGGGCCATTCAAACAGCGGGCGCGGTAAAATCGAATAAGATCAAAAAGGCCACTACTTCCGATTTTATGGAAATTGAGAAACAACGTGGTATCTCCGTTTCTACCTCTGTAATGGCTTTTGACTACAAAGATTATAAAGTAAACATTCTCGATACGCCCGGTCACGAAGATTTCGCAGAAGACACTTACCGCACGCTCAGCGCCGTGGATAGTGTAATCATGGTAATTGACTGTGTAAAGGGCGTAGAGCCTCAAACACGTAAGCTTCTGGAAGTTTGCCGCATGCGGAATACGCCGGTAATAGTTTTTATCAATAAAATGGATCGCGAGGGACAAAATCCTTTCGACTTATTGGATGAAATTGAAAAGGAATTAAAAATAAAAGTGCGGCCAATGACATGGCCTATTGGCATTGGAAAGTCTTTTAAAGGTGTTTATAATCTTACTCAGCATTCACTGAATTTATTTGAAGAGAAAAGCCAGACCACTTTAGGGGAAGTGTTGACCATAAAAGATATTAATGATCCCATGATCGATAAGCGCATTACACCTGATTTTGCGAAACAGCTGCGTGAAGATGTTGATCTTATTGATGGTGTTTACGATGAGCTCGATGTTCAGAAATACCTCGACGGGCAGATCAGTCCTGTATTTTTTGGAAGTGCTGTAAATAATTTCGGAATTCATGAATTGCTGGATTGTTTCGTTGAGATAGCTCCTTATCCCAAAGAGAGAGAGACAGATGCCGGGACGGTAAAACCAGAGGATCCTAAATTCAGCGGATTTATTTTTAAGATCCATGCCAACCTTGATCCCAAACATCGCGACCGGATTGCGTTTTTAAGAATTTGCTCAGGAAAATTTGAGCGGAATAAATATTACTACAACGTCCGCGAAAAAAAGGAATTACGTTTTAGTAATCCAACAGCTTTTATGGCTCAGCAAAAATCGGTAATCGATGAAGCTTTTCCGGGCGATGTAATTGGTTTATACGATGCAGGGAATTTTAAAATCGGCGATTCATTAACAGAAGGTGCAAGCTTCCAGTTTAAGGGCATTCCAAGCTTTTCACCGGAACTTTTCCGGTATGTGACCAACATGGATCCCATGAAAACCAAACAACTTCAAAAAGGATTAGAACAATTAACAGACGAAGGCGTTGCTCAGTTATTCACCAAAAAAGTAGATGGTCGCAAAGTAATTGGTACTGTGGGAGCATTGCAGTTTGAAGTAATTCAACACCGTTTAAAATCAGAGTACAATGCCAGCGCCAGTTTCGACCAGATCAATTTATACAAGGCTCTTTGGATCAGCAGCGATGACAAGAAAAAATTAGATGCTTTTATGCAGGACAGAAATGCGCACATTGCTTACGACAAAGAAAATCGCCCGGTGTTTTTGGCGGAAAGCCCATGGTTACTGCAAATGGCGCAGGAAAAATTTCCAGATGTCCAGTTTCATTTGAAGAGCGAGTTTAATTAGCCATCAGATTTCTTTAATCTTCTGGACCTAATAAAACCGGAACTTTAATTATTTCCTTGTGAAGCGTGTATATGAAAATAATTAATTACTTTCACGAGCATTTGTAACCCTTAATCTATTCCTAATGAAAAAAAGTATGCGCCTGGTGCTCATCATCACGCAAATAATTGCCCCTACCCTGGCTTATTCGCAAAATATTAAATACAGTTTTAGTGAAGAATTCAGAACGGTAAAAAAGCACCAGGACCTCGGATTTTATCAGTTTGATAAAAATGTATTTGGCGAAGCTTATTACCGTCATGAGGAAGGAATGGTCTTTCAGATCTTTGATGAGAAATTCAACAAGGTTAAAAAACAGGAAATCACACAAATTAAAGTCAATAACTACGCTAACGAAGGTCTTTTTTGCATAAAGAATGATTTTTTCTGGTTGTATTCAACGTGGGAAAGAAGTGAGGAAACAGAGCGTTTATGGGCTCTTCCCTTAAACAAACAAACTTTCAAACTAGGCGAAAATCCTATCAAATTGAATGAGTCGGGTAAACTGGCCAGTCAGATGGGGTACGATAAATACCGGTTTTATTATTCGAACGATAGCGCTATGATGCTCATGACATGTCGCTTCAAGCCAAAGGAAAGAAGAGACCGCTTAAACAAGGATGTTATTGGGTTTCATCTTTACGACAACAAAATGAAAACGCTGTATGCGCATGAAATAGAAATGCCGTATACGGAAGCAGATATGAACATCTTGGGAAAAGAAATAGATTCAAAAGGGAACATTTATCTGTTAGCCAGCGTTGCTTTAAATAATTCCATAGACGGAGAAACCAGGGAAAATAAAGGCTTATACCGTTATGAATTGATGCGTGTGAATCAAAAAAACCACACAATGCAAGCTATTAGAATTAACCTGGATAATAAATATGTGAGCAACGTTGTGCTTGCAGAAGATCTTACAGGAAACATAATTATTGTCGGTTATTATTCAAACCGAAGAGGTGGAGGAGCAGATGGCGCCTACATAACCCGCCTGGAGTTTAACGAGAATAGTAGTGTGAAAAAATTAAATACGACTTATTGTGAATTTCCTAAAGAGATTTTACAGGCTTACGAAAGTGAAAGAACAAAACGAAGAATGGAAAAGAGAGAAAAGAAAGATGATCTCGAAGCTTCCAATCTCAATTTCAGAAAAGTTGTGTTTGACGCGGATGGCGGTATCACCGTTATTGGCGAAGAGTATTACGTGGTAGTGCACACAACAACCAGTAGCAATGGATCTACAACAACATCTTATACATATTATTACGAAAATATTCTGGTTTTAAAAGCCAACAAAGATGGAAAAGCCGAGTGGTGCCAAAAAATCCCTAAGCTTCAAAGGGGCGGCAGAGATGGTGACCTGGGATTTTACTCTCACGCATTTAAAGGAAGCACTTATTTTTTCTACCTCGATAATGCTAAAAATTCCAAGTTGGCAGTAAACGAAACGCCGGCAACGCATCAAGCAGGAAAAGGAGGGATGCTGACCTGCGTAAAAATTGATCCAACAGGAAAAATGAGCAAACAATTGGTTTTCGACATTAAGAAAGAAGACGTGAAATTACGCCCAAGAAGTTTTGAAGCAGTAGGCGAAAATTTTATAGTTGACCGCTTAAAAGAAGATCGTAAAACTTCAAAAGTATTTAAGTTGGAAATTCAGTAACAGCTTTATTAATTCGAAAAAAGCGGTCTTCTCTTAAAAAGATGGCCGCTTTTTGCGTTTTGACTTCTAGCGAGGCTCATACATTTGTTAATTACTTTTAATCCTTTCTATTCCACCCACCTTTTATTTGAATATATACCGTTTTTATGGTATGTTTGCATCTAATTAGATTTAGTCTAATTAATTGTAGTCTATAATTCATTAAAAAACAAATAGTTATGATAACTGTTAGTGAAAATGCAAAAAAACACGCTATTGATTTGATCGCACGTGAAAACCGTCCGGCAGATACTTTTATTCGCGTTGGGGTTGACGGTGGTGGATGTTCTGGTTTATCCTACAAATTAGAGTTTGACAACAATCTCAAAGACGGCGACCAAATGTTTGAAGATAACGGTATTAAGGTTGTGGTGGACCGCAAAAGTTTTCTTTACCTCGTAGGAACTGAGCTCGAATACACGGGCGGATTAAACGGTAAAGGATTCGTATTTAACAACCCGAATGCCTCACGCACTTGTGGTTGCGGAGAGAGTTTCTCCGTATAGTAAAGTTGCCGCAGATTTCGCTGATTACACAGTGAGAAAGTAGCGAGGTTTATAAGTTAAAGCGGCTCAAAAAAGAACAATTAAAAGTAATCCGCGTAATCTGAGTAATCTGCGGTGGAAAAAAGTAGAAGCAATGGCTGAGCAAAACGAAGTTCTAGAAGAACACATAAATAGCGAATACAAATACGGGTTTACTACCGATGTTGAAACAGATACTTTTGAGAAAGGTCTGAATGAAGATGTGGTGCGTGCCCTGAGTAAAAAGAAAAATGAGCCGGAATGGCTGCTCGAATTTAGGTTAAAAGCCTACCGGTATTGGTTAACGATGAAAGCACCAGATAATTGGGCGCATTTAAACTATCCGAAAATTGATTTCAACGACATTATTTATTACTCTGCTCCAAAACAAACGCCTCTGTTAAAAAGTCTGGACGAAGTAGATCCTGAACTTTTAAAAACGTTTGAAAAATTAGGAATTTCGCTGGAGGAACAAAAACGCTTAAGCGGTGTGGAATCGAACATAGCTGTAGATGCAGTGTTTGACAGTGTTTCAGTTAAAACAACTTTTCGTGAGACGCTTTCTGAAAAAGGAATTATTTTCTGTTCTTTCAGTGAAGCCGTGCAAGAATTTCCTGATCTTATTAAGAAATACATGGGCATGGTTGTGCCCTACACCGATAATTATTATGCAGCTTTAAATTCTGCCGTGTTTAGCGATGGTTCATTTTGCTACATTCCAAAAGGCGTGCGTTGTCCAATGGAACTTTCTACTTACTTCAGAATTAATGCAAAAGGTACCGGGCAGTTTGAAAGAACATTAATTGTTGCCGATGAAGCAAGTTATGTTTCTTACCTGGAAGGCTGCACTGCGCCTGTGCGTGATGAAAATCAGTTGCACGCAGCAATCGTTGAAATTATCGCACACAAAGATGCGGAAGTGAAATACAGCACCGTTCAAAACTGGTATCCCGGTGATAAAAATGGTAAAGGTGGTATTTTTAATTTCGTAACAAAACGCGGAATTTGTTTGGAAGATAATTCTAAAATTAGCTGGACCCAAGTAGAAACAGGCTCTGCGATCACCTGGAAATATCCATCAGTGATTTTAAAAGGAAATAACAGTACCGGAGAGTTTTATTCTGTTGCCGTTACAAATAACATGCAGGCAGCAGATACCGGAACCAAGATGATTCACATCGGTAAGAACACCCGCAGTACCATAATCTCCAAAGGCATCAGCGCTGGCTTTAGTAATAACAGCTACCGTGGCCTCGTACAAGTGCGGAAAGGTGCAACCAACGCGCGTAATTTTTCACAATGCGATAGTTTATTGATGGGCGATAAATGTGGCGCACATACTTTTCCATACATAGAAATAAAAGATAAAACAGCAACGGTAGAGCACGAAGCAACTACAAGTAAAATTGGTGAAGACCAGCTATTTTATTGCAAGCAACGTGGCATTGACATGGAAAAAGCAATTGCTTTGATTGTAAACGGTTACTGTAAAGAAGTATTAAACAAACTACCAATGGAATTTGCGGTGGAAGCACAGAAGCTTTTAGCCGTGAGCCTTGAGGGTAGTGTAGGATAAAAATTATAGACTAATAAAAAAGCCTTGAGCGAGGGCAAATAAATTAAAACTAAAATGATCACAATTAAAAATCTCCACGCATCGGTTGGTGGAAAAGAAATTTTAAAAGGAATAAACTTAGAAGTAAAAGCTGGTGAAGTACATGCCATCATGGGGCCGAATGGCTCCGGCAAGTCTACGTTATCAAGTGTTTTAGCAGGGCGTGAAGATTACGATGTAACCGAAGGCGAAGTTATTTTTCAGGATAAGAATTTATTGGAAATGTCAGCCGAAGACCGCGCACGCGAAGGACTATTCTTGGCTTTTCAATACCCGATAGAAATTCCGGGTGTAAGCAATATTAACTTTTTGAAAACGGCTATCAACGAGATCCGCGCTTATAAAGGACAGGAAGCAATTGCAGCAAAAGATTTTTTAGCGCTTGTAAAAGAAAAACAAAAATTGGTAGAGCTGGATGGTAAACTTGCAAACCGCAGTGTAAATGAAGGATTTAGTGGTGGTGAGAAAAAGAGAAATGAAATATTTCAAATGGCTGTGCTGGAACCCACGTTAGCCATCTTAGATGAAACGGATAGCGGGCTCGACATAGATGCGTTAAAAATTGTAGCAAAAGGTGTAAATACCTTAAAGAACGATAAAAGAGCTTTCATTGTTATTACTCACTACCAAAGGCTTTTAGATTATATCGTTCCTGACTTTGTACACATCTTATATAATGGCAGAATTGTAAAATCAGGAGGTAAAGAACTTGCTTTAGAATTGGAAGCAAAAGGCTACGATGAAATTAAAAAACAATTCGAAAAAGAATCGGCTTAAACTAAAGCCGCAAATTAATGAGATAGGAATTAAAATTTATTAGTGCTGATTGGTGAAATTAGTCGCTAAAAAAATGAAGGATAAATGATCGCAGAAAAATCACACACAGCGCAGGATATAATTGGTAAGATTTCATCGAGCGCTGCAAAAGTCGGATTCATAGAGGACGCAACGCTGACAAACGCCCTTATGTATCTTGAGAATACAGGCATTCCAAACAATAAGCACGAAGATTACAAGTACTGTAATATGGATGCGATCTTAAAAAAAGAATTTAAAAACTTCGAGCAAAAATTCAGTTCTCTTTCAGATATTAAACCCTATAAGTTGGAAGACACGATTACTTTGGTAGTAGTGAACGGAACTTATTCTGAAAGTCTGAGCGATAAAATTGTTCTGAAAGGATTACATATTAGCGCTTTGTCTAACCTCGATGCAAGCGGTAAAAAACTCATCGCATCTTCTGCCAATGTGGAAAGTGACGCGTTTATAGCACTGAACACGGTTTTTAGCTCAAACGGATTTCATTTAAAAGTTGAAAAAGGCGCTGTCATTCAAATTCCTATTCATATTTTATATCTTTCAGGATCAGAGTCTGAAGCCCTTGTAAACACACGTAACTTAATTGAACTCGAAGAAAGCGCTGAAGTAACCCTTGTGGAAGAACAAGTTATTTTTGGTAAGGGAAAAATCTTCAGCAACTACCTGAGTGAAAAATTTGTCGGAGAGAACGCGAAACTTAATTGTACACTTTTCCAGAATGAAGGAGCTTTAGGATACTCAGTAAATACTAACCAGGTGAGTGTGAAACGTTCTGGTCATTATGATAACACAACGATCACGCTTAGTGGACAAGTGGTAAGGAACAATCACAATGTAGCACTTACCGGAGAAAATTCAGAAGCGCATTTGAACGGCTTATTCTCTTCAAAAGGAACTCAACTCGTCGACAATCATACCTTAATGGATCACCAGGTTCCGCATTGTGAAAGCAACGAGCTTTACAAAGGCGTAATCAACGATAAAAGTACCGGTGTTTTTAATGGAAAAATATTCGTTAGAAAAGATGCACAAAAAACAAATGCGTACCAAAGCAGTAAAAATATTTTGCTCAGCGATGACGCAACCATCAACACAAAACCGCAATTGGAAATTTATGCTGACGATGTAAAATGCTCACATGGCACCTCCACAGGGAAAATTGATGAAAGCGCCATGTTTTATCTGAATGCCCGCGGCATTGGAAAGGAGAGCGCGCGTAAATTGTTGCTCGGCTCTTTCGCACTCGAAGTCATCAATAAAATTGAAGTAGATAGTTTAAGAGAAAAAATAACTCAATTGTTCGAAAGCGAAATTTAATTGGCAGATCTTAAAAAAATACGCGAGCAGTTTCCAATCCTCCAACAAAAAGTAAATGGAGCAGATCTTATTTACTTTGACAATGGGGCTACTACACAAAAGCCTTTGCGTGTAATCGAAAATATTTCTCATTTTTACAAAACTACGAATGCCAATATTCACCGCGGCGTTCATACCTTAAGCAGGCTGGCAACTGAGCAATTTGAAGCTGCACGCAAAACAGTCGCACAGCATTTCAACATACAGAATGATCAGCAAATTATTTTCACCGCGGGAACAACCGACGCGATCAACATCGTTGCAGAAGGCTTCGCGAAAAAATATTTAGAAGCAGGTGACGAAATTGTTTTGTCTTCGTACGAGCACCATTCCAATATTCTTCCCTGGCAACTATGGGCGGAACAGAATGGCGGAAAAATAAAGCCCATTCCGTTACTGGAAAATCAAAGCCTCGATTACGAAGCTTTCCAGAAACTGGTAACTTCCAAAACAAAACTCATTGCGATTACGCACGTTTCAAATACCCTCGGTCTGATCACTGATCTTGAAAGAATAAAAATTGTCGCCGCTAAATACAATATCCCCATTTTGGTTGATGGCGCCCAATCTGTGCCGCACATGTCAGTCGATCTTCAAAAACTGGATGTTGATTTTTACACGTGTAGTGCGCATAAAATTTACGGACCAACGGGGGTTGGAATACTCTACATGTCTGAAAAATGGCTGAAAGAATTGCCGCAGTCGCGCTCCGGCGGCGGAACTATTAAAACGGTTACTTTTGAAAAAACAGAATACATGGAAGGCGCCTTAAGATTCGAGCCTGGCACACCAAATATTTCCGGAGTCATTGCCTTTGCGGAAGCGATCAAATTTGTGGATGAGATTGGCATGCAAACTATTTTTGATCATGAGCAAAGCCTAGTGCAGCATGCGCAAAACCAATTAATGCAAATTCCGGAAGTGGAAGTCTATGGACAGGATGATCATAAAGCAGGCGTTATTTCTTTCAACGTGAAGGGCCAACATCCCTTTGATGTCGGTACCTTGCTGGATAAGTATGGGATTGCAGTAAGAACTGGGCACCACTGTACACAGCCCCTGATGCAGTGTTTAAACATACAGGGAACCGTTAGAATTTCCTTTGCGATTTATAATACAAAAGAAGAAATTGATTTTTTCATAGAGAAGCTTAAGAAAGTAATAGGAATATTGAACTGATATAATTTTTTAGCATCAAAACTGATCGGACTAAAAAAAGTTGAATGTCAGTTCGAGATGAGTTGAGAACACGAACAATGTCAATACCAGAAATAGAAAACGAAATTATAGAAGAATTTGAATTCTTCGGTGAAGATTGGGAATCAAAATACGAGCACCTGATCGATCTCGGAAAGTCTTTGCCCATGATCGCTGCGGACTTAAAAACAGATGACCGAATCATACAAGGATGTCAAAGTCGTGTGTGGTTGAACGCTGAACAAACCGATGGCAGAATTGTTTTTACTGCAGATAGCGACGCCATTATTACCAAGGGCATGGTGGCATTGATGATCCGGGTGCTTTCCGGTCAAAAGCCCGAAGACATTGTTAAAGCAAATATGGAATTTGTAGATAAGATAGGATTGAAAGAGCACTTAAGTCCCACAAGAGCCAATGGTCTGGTAAGCATGATCAATCAAATGAAAAGAGAGGCATTAAAAAGAATTTAAAATGGCAGCAATAATAATTACAAAAGACACAGAACTTATGCAAAGAGTGATCGATGAGATCAAAACTTGTTTTGACCCAGAAATTCCGGTAGACATTTGGGAACTGGGTTTGATCTACGAGTTAAACCTGGACGATGAGACTAATTTGAATATTGTTATGACTTTGACATCGCCCAATTGCCCTGTGGCAGAAAGCCTGCCCGCTGAGGTAGAAAATAAACTAAAGCTTGTGCCCGGTGTTAAATCCGCAGCATTGAAACTCACCTTTGAACCACCTTGGGAAAAAGACATGATGAGCGAAGTCGCTCAGCTTGAATTGGGCTTCATGTAACCAAAGTTAGAGCCAGCGTTATACCCACATGTTTGTTCTGCAAATATGAATAAAATAGTTGTCCTTATCATTACTTTATGTACCGCTAGTTCACTGTTCGCGAACACTTAGGGCACGCTTCAGGTAAAATCCACCAGCCTCTCTTTTGTCTACGGAAGTAAATTTCTTTTAAAAGATCCTTTCAATAGGCAATTAAATTCGGTTAAACGTTTTAAACCCAATGGCCGATAACGAGTATTAGCCTGTCTTTAGGCATTGGAAGACGTTTTGGTATGGGGAATGGGCGGGTTTACTCGCAGACCCTGACCTTTACAAAAATACCGAAGAAGAGTATAAACTTTGGAGATACATCAAACGCTGATCTAACGGCCTTCCCGGTTGGTGCTGGTATTTATGGCACAACGGTGAGCTCAAAAAATAAAAAGAATAATCTGAATATCAGTCTGGGCTTTAACACCGGGCGACTAAAGTTAACGAACTCTAAAATTTCAACCCAGGTCAATCCTTTCTTTTCCCCAAAAATAAGCGTCAGACCATTTTCAACTTAAATCCCATCTACCTCGGCTTTACATTTGAGTTTGAATACGATGTCTCAAACGGTCTGGAAACGTCTTAAAGGCTCAACTTCCGGCTAGTTTCGTCCTGAGCCACTTTCGCAGTCGGGTTTCTCCGCCTTTTTTAATGTGGGAATGTTCTTGTTTTAAACCCCCGATTGGTTAAATTTCGATAATGAAAAGGGTAATTAAACTAAGTTTGGAAGCTTTAAAACCTGCACTAATATTGTTATCTTTGTGAATTCAAGAAAATGGCAAAAGATACAACAATACGCTGCTCGCTATGCGGGCGTGACAAAAAAGAATCCAAAATTTTGATAGCTGGTATTAACGGACATGTTTGTGATAATTGCGTTACACAAGCGTATGGGATTATCAAAGAAGAATCTGTTGGAGAACAAAAACAGCAGGTTCAGCACGCGCTTAATTTGCTTAAGCCCCGAACGATTAAAGAAAAACTCGATGAATATGTGATCGGGCAGGACGATGCTAAAAAAGTATTGAGCGTTGCCGTATACAACCATTTTAAAAGAATTGCCCACGTTGCTAAAAACAACAAAGAAGAAGTAGAGATTGATAAGTCAAATTTAATTTTAGTTGGCGAAACCGGTACAGGAAAAACATTGTTGGCGCGCACAATCGCTACCATGTTAAATGTGCCTTTCTGCATTGCTGATGCTACCGTGCTTACTGAAGCGGGTTATGTGGGAGAAGACGTGGAAAGTATTTTAACCCGTTTGTTGCAAGCTGCCGATTACGATGTGGCCGCAGCAGAAAAAGGAATCGTATTTATTGACGAGGTGGATAAGATTGCTCGTAAAAGTGATAATCCTTCTATTACGCGCGACGTGAGCGGCGAAGGTGTACAACAGGCCTTGCTGAAGCTTTTGGAAGGTACAGTTGTTAATGTTCCCCCACAAGGTGGACGTAAACATCCGGATGCCAAGATGATTGCCGTGAATACAAAAAACATTTTATTTATTTGCGGAGGTGCTTTTGACGGCATTGAAAAGAAGATTGCGAAACGCTTAAATACAACGGCTGTTGGGTATTCGGCAAGTGTAGATGGTGCGGAAATCGACAAAGGACATTTATTGCAATATATTTCGCCGCAGGATTTAAAAGCATTCGGACTCATTCCTGAATTGATCGGACGTCTTCCTGTACTTACATATTTAAAGCCATTGGATCGTGATGCATTGCGGCAGATTTTAACTGATCCAAAAAACGCTTTGATGAAACAATACAAACAATTGTTTAAGATGGAAGGCACCAAGCTCGACATTGACGAAGAAGTTTTAAATCTCATCGTGGACAAAGCCATTGAATTTAAACTCGGCGCACGTGGACTGCGTGGTATTTGTGAAGCCATTATGACGGACATCATGTACAGCCTGCCTAGCGAAGAGAGGCCAATAAAACAATTTACAGTAACTTTAGATTACGCACTGGAGAAGTTGAAAAATGCTAGGTTGAGTCAGTTGAAAGTGGCTTAAGCTTCTCAGATTATTTTCAGCAAATCACTTTTAATTTCACGGGTATAATTTCCGAATAGTTCTTCCTGTATTAAATGAAATTCTCTTTGATTGTACGATTTAAAGAGCGTCTGATTTTTTAGGTAGTGAATCTCGTAACAAATATTGAGTAAGGGCTCAAGAATATGCGACGAAATAAAAACGGTTTTTCCTCTTTCGTTTAAGATGGTAATAATCACTTCCAGTACTTTATTTGTTTCCAGGTCAAGCCCGTTAAAAGGCTCGTCGAGAATATAAATTTCTTTATCCTGTTTGATTTGGCTTTGAAGCAATAATTTCTTTTTCATGCCTGTTGAAAATTCCTCCATGAAACCATCGAGGGGAATTTTGAAGAGATCAGCGAGTTTTTCTTCGTTGTAAGTGCTGTTTGTATTTGGAAATACACTTAAGAATTCCTTCGCTGTAAGTTTGGGATAAAAGAAAAGATCGGTATCTATAAACGCAATATCTTTTCTGCGGATGACCTCCTCGTTTCTCAAAAAAGAAACGTGTTCATCTTTAATAAAACCAGCCATCAGATTAAAAAACGTCGTTTTGCCTGCACCGTTAAGTCCCACAATGCCGTGGGTTTTTCCGGACTCGAATTTCAAATCAATGTTTTCTAAAACGAATTTTTCCTGATATTTGAATATTGGAATTTTGGCTGTGATCATTGGTCGATATAATTGGAAAGATTATGAAACGCCTTTTTTTTATGCGTATAGTTCAGGTAAAAAGTAACAGGCAATAAAAAAGGTATTACCGCAGCTGCATAAAGAAAAAGGGAATCTATCTGAAAACGTAACTCATCATTAGGCCTGTAGTTTTCATACTTAATATAAACCGTACAGGAAGCAAGTAATAAAAATCCAACAACAAAAGAGATGTTAAACCAGGCAATGTCCGGATGGAAAAAACAATTGGTAAGGAGCAGCGGCACATTGCTTATTAAAATGATCTTACTGAGAAAAAATATTTTGCGTTTCAAAAAGGCTTCAGTGCTCCTGCCTTCTGGATTAAGCATTACCAGAGGTTCGAAGGAAGCGTAGAAGGATAAAAAAATGCTGTTGAAAAGAAATAAACAAACCACAGCGAAAAATTTAACCGGACTTAAAAAGATGGCAATCAAAAAAAGTGGGACAATAATGAAAAAATTCTTCCTGATTCCCGCTATCCACTCAAAATGTTCTGCGGGAATGTACTTATGAATGAAAACTAGTTTTGGTCCTCCTGTTTTAATTTTAAGAAATGCCAAAAGTCCTGAGCAAGCCTGGAATCCAAGCGCAATAAGCCAATAGCCATTTGCCAGCATACCAGTTGTTATTGGTAGAACAAGTAAATTGTAATTCACGAACACATCACTTACAGGTCTTGTAAAGTATTTGCTTAAGAAATTCAGGTCACGCCTGTTTAAATGCACATTGGCTAAGAAGAAAAGACTCACGCCTGCCAAACCAAGGCAATAAGTTTCCGAAACTTCAGAGACCCATTTGGAAACAAAAAATACAAGAGCAGCAATAAGAGGCACCCAATAGCTGAGATCGCGCCTTAATTGTAAGTACCGAAGCTTGAGTAGTTGCACGATCAAAGAAAATAAAATAATACCTTGACTGCTGTTAAATGATTGTTAAAAGTAGATTTTACTTACATTTATTGCTCATGAAACAAGCTCCCGGACTGGTTTTTCTTTTAGTGATCTCTCTCTCTTCCTGCATTTATCATGAACAGAAGAAGAGAACCTTTGGCGATCTCGGGATCATGGTAGACGCAGAAATGAAGAACATAATTCACGTGGTTTACACTTGTGATGGCACACATTATTTTAATGATCTTAGTAAAGAAGGAAGCATCAAAAACGTAAAGTACACCTATTACGTGGCGCATCATCAGCTTTTAGAAAACCAGCAAACGAAAACAAAGGTGTATCGGTGGTTTTCTGAAGCTGATAAATTTCTTTTTTATCCGCAGGAAGATTCTTTGTTGCGCGTTTTAAAACGATCAGGTGCAGTTCTAAGAAATTTTCGTTTATTCAATGAAGTAACCCAATGTAGAAAATTTGCCCTACGTTCTTTCGATCGCGGCCTTTACCAGTTTAATTTTCCGATGAAAGATTCACTCTATCACATCAGGGGTTATGGTTTTGAAAGCGACGGATTCTATAGCATTAAAGAGATGGAGAGAAAGGCGTTCTTTGGTTCTTTGCAGAAAAATAACGATACACTTTATTGCATTGATATGGATCACGCATTTGATCCTTCTGCAAAATTTTTACCACCCAAAGGCAGGCATTTTTTTAAATTCTCAAACTCGTGCAAACCGCCCTATATTGCTCTGAACAATGATCGGGGTGACTCTCTGTTTCTCCACCATTTCGATCTTGCCTCGTTACAAATCGGGACTTTATCCGATGTAAAAAGTTTGATCGCAATACCCAGAAATATCCGTTCCGTTGCTTGCGAAATTACCGTAAAAAGTGGCAAGATGAAAGTTTCCTGGATGAATGCTCCTGCCGATACCGTGTATGGTAGCAGGATCCTCAAAGACTTTTATGAGTATGGAAGCAGTTTGAAACACTTTGTTTTTAAGGAAGATTCTATTTTTAACGCGCTTCAAAAAGGCAAATGATTTGGTCGGAGGCAAGCGGGGTAGACGCACGATGAAAATTAATAATGAGTACATTTAACACAGCAAAATAAACACTATGAACTTCAACACTTATAATTTTACAGTTACCGAGCGCTTTGTGCGGTATGCTAAAATTGACACGCAGTCTGATCCGGAATCACCGACTTGTCCCAGCACAGAAAAACAGAAAAATCTTTCGAAGGTGCTAGTAGAAGAGTTACAACAAATGGGTATCAAAGATGCAGAGCTCGATGAGCACGGTTATGTTTACGGTACCATCGAGAGTAATACATCTAAGAATGTTCCGGTGCTTTGTTTTTGTTCGCATGTGGACACAGCGCCCGATTGCACGGGGACAAATGTAAAGCCAGTGATTCATAAAAATTATGATGGAAAAGACATTGTGTTGCCGGGAGATAAATCGCAGGTGATTAAAGTTGCAGAACATCCTGAATTAAAGAACCAGCTTGGAAACGATGTAATCACTACGGATGGCACTACACTTTTAGGCGCAGACGATAAGGCGGGCGTGGCCGAAATTATGGATGCAGCAAATTATTTAATGACTCATCCGGAAGTAAAACATGGTAAGATTAGAATTTTGTTTACGCCGGACGAAGAAATTGGTCGCGGTGCTGACAAAGCGGACATCAAAAAGTTAGGCGCAGATTTTGGGTACACTTTGGATGGTGGTACCGTCGGTTCTCTCGAAAATGAGACTTTCAGCGCAGACAGTGTGAGCATTAAAATAAAAGGATTTTCGACGCATCCAGGATACGCGAAAAACAAAATGCAACATGCTATTAAAATTGGTTCAAAAATAATCGGTAAAATTCCTGTTGAAAAAACACCAGAGACTACTGAGAAAAAACAACCGTTTATCCATCCTACAGGCATCAATGGCGGACTAGAGGAAGTAGAAATAAAATTCATTATTCGAGCCTTCGATACAAATACACTCTTAGTATTAGAAGAAGAATTGCGCATGATCACAGTGGCAGTACTTGCTGACTATGATAAAAGTTCTTATGAATTTGTTGTAAGTGAACAATACAGAAATATGCGCGAAATACTGGATCAACATCCACAAGTTGTTGAACACGCTATTGAAGCGATTAAACGTTCTGGTATTACGCCAAAACTCGATAGTATTCGCGGAGGAACAGATGGATCACGTTTTTCATTTATGGGTCTGCCAACTGCTAACATATTTGCCGGCGAACATGGCATTCACAGCAAACAGGAATGGGTGAGCTCACAGGACATGCAAAAGGCGGTAGAGACCATCGTGAATCTGGTTAATATTTGGGAAGAGAAAACACCGGTTTAGTTGGGCAAAGATGATCAACGTTGACACATTCAGAAAATTGGCTATGGCATTCGAATAAGCAGAAGAGTTGCCGCACTTTGAAAAAACATCTTTCAGAGTGAATAAAAAAATATTTGCGACTCTCGATTTTAAGAATAACAGGGCCTGCGTGAAATTGTCGGAGATAAATCAATCTGTATTATGCGCTTATGATAAGTCCGTTATTTACCCTATTCCTAATAAATGGGGGAAAATGGGTTGGACTTCTATTGATTTGAAAAAGGTAAGAAAAGACATGTGTAAGGATGCGCTCACCTTGTCTTATTGTGAAGTGGCTCCAAAAGCTTTAGCAGAAAAATACAGGTAAATTTAATCTACAATCACCGCATTCAAAACCTTTAATAAAGCATTCGCCTTTAGTAAACACTCCTCGTATTCTTTTTCGGGATCGCTCAGGTAGGTGATAGCGCCGCCCACAGCGATGGATAATTTTTTCGTTTTCTCATTATAAAAAATGCTCCGAATAATTACCGATAAAGTATAATCTCCTTTTTCATCAATCACTCCCATAGCTCCTGAGTAATTTTTTCGGTCAAAATCCTCAACCGCATCAATCAGTTCCATCGCCCTTAACTTCGGGGCGCCTGTCATACTTGCCATAGGAAAAGTCGAGGCAAGAATTTTTTCAAAGGAAGTACCTTCTTTAATTTCGCAACTCACCGTACTTACCATTTGGTGCAAGGTTTCAAAAGTTTCGATGTTGTATAATTTGTTTACATGCACGCTTCCTTTTTCAGCGAACATCGAAAGATCATTTCTTGCAACGTCAACTGCCATCACATTTTCAGTACGCTCTTTAATATCATTTTGCAGGCTGTTTTTAAGCGCTTCGTCTTCTTCATCGGTTTTACCGCGCCGCACCGTTCCTTTAATTGGTTTTGTAATTAGCGTGTTTCCCTGTTTTTTTAAAAACAATTCAGGACTGGCGCAAATAATGTAATCATCGCCCAACTTTACAAGTTGCGAATAGGGCGCTTTTGCCAGTTCATTCAATTTTAAAAACACATTCATCGGATCTATGTGCGCATTGTCTGAATAAAATTCCATACAATAATTGATCTCATAAATATTCCCGTTCTGGATCTGCTCTTTTAGCTCGTGAATATTTTTAAGATAAACGGCTTTACATGTCCGGCTTTTCAAATGGATGGGAGATTCCACATCTGTGAACCGCATGAGTGGACTTTCTGAGTGCCTAATGAATCCGGTGATTTCGTAAAAGCAGGGTTTTACCCCTGTAACTCCTCGATTTTCATAAGGAATGATGGCGAAAGAATTTATGCGGTAACTTTTTGGATTATCCGACAATAAATGGAAGAATCCGTAACTTCCCTTAGCTGAAGTGTAAAAGCAATTTTTGATCCCTTGAAAACTCATAAAAAATAGGTTCGAGAAACAAATTTAAACAGAAATTACCTTAATTTCGAACTATGCATATAGGTTTATTCTTTGGCTCTTTTAATCCTGTTCATATCGGACATATGGCGCTTGCCAATTATATGCTAAGTTTTACTGAGATGGATGAGGTGTGGCTTGTAGTTAGTCCGCAAAACCCTTTAAAAAACAAAACTCAATTACTGGACCAAAACCAGCGTCTTGTGCTGGTAAATATAGCAATCGATGATCATCCCAAAATAAAAAGTTCTAATATAGAATTCGGTTTAACGCAGCCTTCGTATACAATTAATACACTGGCACACTTAAAAGAAAAATATCCTCAACATACTTTTAGCCTTATCATGGGGCAAGACAATCTTCAGTCATTTAATAAATGGAAAAATTATGAAGAAATCTTAAAAAGCTTTCAGATTTATGTTTACCCACGGCCCAATTGCGCCAAGAGTGAATTTGATGTCCACCTGAATATCCATATTACAGAAGCTCCGATGATGGATATCTCCGCAACATTTATTCGCAGTGCTATTAAAAACAAAAAGGACATTCGTTTTTTTCTTCCCTCAAAAGTTTGGGAAGAAATTGATGCAATGAATTTTTATAAAAAGTAGAAGATAGGCCTTTATTTTTTAAAATGGTAAGAGTGTTGGTTTTGCCCTACCGTTACAAGAAATGCGAGCTCAGAGGCACTATAGAAGCTTGCGGTTGGGTTAAAAGTACCATTCAAATGCGTTATCCAACCAGTTTCATAAATAGTAGGTTTACAACTAGGAATGGAATTATATGTTCCGTTACTATTGGTTGTACTACCATTACAATTATTCTGGCCAACATCATAATGCCAAGTGCCATCTAAACTAAATTCAATAAAATCATCACTTTTGCAACCAAGAGCAATGCTATTCGAACTTGAATTTTTTATGGACGTTAATTTCCATTTCCCACTTGTGAAATTGGTTAATATTGTTTTTGAATAATTGTCTAAATCAGTTGTTCCTGAGTTATCATTGGAGCTTGTGTTAAACCCTGAATATTTAATTTCAATTGACCCTGATCTGTTTGTGAATATATCTCCCCAGTTAGACATTAATTTACTCGGATCGTGGGATCAAAATATTCTACAGACACTATTTTTTTGCTACCCACTGCATAATTTTTATGAGATAGAAAATATGCTGTTGAATAGACATTATCATAGGAAAGACTGACGGAGTCTTCTGCCAGTTTGTGATTTTTATTTGCAATATCCGATCAGCTTTCGAATTGTAAAAATATCCTTTATAGTTAGTAAGATTTGAATTATTAGAAACCTGGTTGTTGGCTGAACATTTATCGGTGACATTGCAGGATGTTCTTGCGACCCTGCCGTAGGTTACGCTGTATGTCGCAGATTTTTCATATTTTTTATTTATACCTCTCGCGATGATTGTATAAACTCCTTTTACAGGAAATGAGGGGGGTAAAAGAATTACCTGTTCCTAACACCGTACCATTTAAACTCCACTCAATATTATCTGCGTTGCTGCCACACCAGGTATATTTTCCGAAGTGTTCTCTTCAACTTCTGTCGGTCCAGTAATACATGCAGTTGTTTTTTTCGTGCATGAATTTATTGCCATTAATGACAGAGAATACACTTAAATGAATTTTCATAGTTTAGATTTGTGGGTGAATAAGATATTCGCTAAAGGTAGAGTTTAAAAGAGAAATTACGTCACATAAGAATGTTAAAAATAAGAGACAAATGCCGTGATCAGCTTAAACACGTCCACATATTCTGTAAGAGGCAATGTTTTTTCAACATCGTAAACATCGTGGTAAAATGTTACGCCGCCCATTGTGTATATGAAAAAGCAGGGAACACCTTTCTCTGAGAACCAATAATGGTCGCTGTTTGAGGCCTTACCCCTTTTTTTAATTTCCTTTACCAGGTTTTTCTCCATGTTTATTTTATTCAACAGGGCGAATTCTTTTTCATGAATCGCTCCGTTCACAACCATAATGCCATCGTCGCCAGTGCCCAGCAAATCGAGATTGACCATAAATTTTATTTTGTACAGATCAAGCACTTTACTTTCAACAAAAAATTTAGAACCAAGCAAGCCGGCTTCTTCTCCTGCAAAAAAAAGAAAAACAGTTTTGTATTTAGGAGGATGGGCTTTGTAATGTCTGATCAGATTTAAAATAACACTTACGCCACTGGCATTGTCGTTGGCCCCTGGAAAAAAAGTGGAACTGCCCATTCCACCCAAATGATCGTAGTGAGCGGAGAATACGATCATGGTATCTGTATTGGTTCGCCCGTTCAGAAAGCAGCCTATGTTTTTACTTTCGAAGTTTTGGATGAACTTATTTTTAACACGGATTTCAATTTCTTTGGGCTCTTCTTTAAATTTCGTTCTGTCCACTTCAATTCCGCAGAAATTGGCAACATCTCTGGCAACGCTATAAGTCAGCTTGTTTTTAAATGCAAGTGAAATTTTCTGTGGACCCTCTGCATAAATAAAGTGACTTGTATCCACCTTTTGTAATTTGAATTTTCCTTTTGCTGAGCAGGCGGAGGGATCAAGAATAAAATCGTACCCGGGGTTTAATTTTTTACCATTGATACTGAGTTCACAGGTTTTTGGAAAAGTGTTAACGGACTGAAGAAAAGACTGCGTGTAGCTGCCCCTGAATAATGGACTAAGATCTTGTTTTTTTAATTCCGAAACAATGTACTTTTCTGCTGCGGCAAGACCATTTTTAACGTAGCCTCTTCCAAAGCATTTTTCCGAGGTTAGGTATTTAATTACCTGCCTGGCATAAGTGGTGTCCTGCGCTTTGGATGACGTGTGAATGAAAAAAACTAAAACGCAGCTAAGAAGAAAGCGCATGGCTTTTATAATGTTAGGATTAATTATTCAAAGCGTTTTCTTACGGAAGAAAAGAAATTTTTTACCACCTCTTCCTTTGCGTCCCACTCGTAAACGCTCTTTAAGCTGTTCAGGTAAATTTCCGCTTCATCCCAACTGCTCACATTATTCAGTTGCTCGATCGCAATATTATATTCTGACGAATTTTGAGAAAAAAGGTCGTTTATAAAACGGAACTTGTCATTCAGTCCTACAGACATAGGTTGTAATGACTTTGTAGCCGTTTCTTGTTTAGGAACTTCTGTTCTTTGTGGTTCTATTTTTACGGTTTCAGTTTTCGGAACTTCAGGAGCAACGCTAATAGGTTCGGTTTTTTCTTCTTTGTCAAGCTTTACTGTTTCTTTTATTTCCTGCACAATTTCCGCTTTCTTTTCTACCGCTACTTCTTTTTCGCTCACCTTAGCATGAATATTAAAGCTGGGCGAAAGTTCTTTATTTTGTTTGTTGTATTTAAACACGGCAAGATTTTCCTGAAGCAACGTTAATTGCCTTTGAAGGTTTTCGCAATCCTTTACTGATGGCTGTACAGTCTCATCAACAAATAATTCAAGCGTGGGCGCCAGTTCATCTATTTGCAATTGTATTTTGTGAAGTATTTTATCTGATGACATGTGACAACTATCTTATTAATAAACCCTAAAATAATTTGATTTTCTTACATCTTGAGCTACATTTAAGTTTTGTTTTACACGCCTTTTAAACAATGTTTCTCGAAAACAACAGCGGTGCCCTGAAGAGGGGATGGATAGAGGTTATTTGCGGAAGGATGTTTTCGGGGAAAACCGAAGAATTGATCCGTCGTTTAAAACGTTCAGCGGTTGCCAGACAAAAAATTGAGATCTATAAACCCAACATCGACACGCGCTACCACGACATTAAAGTGGTGAGTCACGAGGGAAGGGAAATTACCGCGACACCCGTTCCGTCCAGTACCAATATTTTGCTGCTGGCCAGTGATGCACATGTCATTGGGATTGATGAAGCGCAGTTTTTTGACAGTGAATTGCCAAACGTATGCAGCCAGCTTGCCGATAGGGGCATACGTGTAATAGTGGCCGGGCTCGACCTGGATTATTCAGGTAGACCGTTTGGACCAATTCCTCATTTAATGGCAATGGCCGAATACGTTACAAAAGTACATGCTATATGTATGCAATGCGGCAACCGCGCTTATGTTAGTCACCGCAAAACAAAAAATGATACGCTGGTGGTGTTAGGCGAAACGGAAAACTACGAACCTTTGTGCAGATCATGCTTTAATAAAAATTTTACAAAATAATGTACACGCTCGACCAAATAGCAGAAATAACCAATACCAAATTTGTTGGTAAAACTAATTACAGAATAAGTCATTTTCTCAACGACAGCCGTAGCTTACACTCCGCAGAAGAAACCCTTTTTATTGCACTAAAGACTCCGCGTAATAATGGACACAACTACATACCAGCCTTAATTGAAAGTGGACTTACATCTTTTTTAATAGCTGAAAATGAATTTGATTATTCGATCTACAAAGACTCTAATAGTTCATTCATTGTATCCGTTGACCCACTTAAAACCATTCAACAACTCGCTTCTTATCACAGACAGCAATTTACAATTCCAATAATCGGAATCACCGGAAGCAATGGCAAGACTGTTGTTAAGGAATGGCTTTACCAGCTTTTAAAAAATAAATACTCAATTTGCAGAAGTCCGAAAAGTTATAATTCGCAAATTGGCGTGCCGTTAAGCGTTTTAAATCTTAACCATACACATACACTTGGTATTTTTGAAGCGGGTATTTCACAAACCGGTGAGATGGAAAATTTGGCATGGATCATTAGGCCGACTTTAGGGGTGTTGACTTCGATTGGCTCCGCTCATGATGAGGGCTTTCAAAATCAGGACGAAAAAATGAATGAAAAACTCAAGTTGCTTTTAGGAAGTGATGAACTTGTAATATCAGGTGTTGAGAAAAGTAAAGTACCTGATGATTTAAAAAACAAGGCTTTATTTATTTCTGAATTTGGAGACGCTGACCTCAAAACAAAGTTTGAAAAAGGCGTTTTACATTTAGAAGGAAACAGCGCTAAGTATGAATTCAGAATCCCGTTTTCTGACATCGCTTCTGTGAGTAATGCAGCCACCTGCGCAGGCGTTTTGCTTCAGCTTGGATTGAATGAAAAGGAAATTGGCGAAAAATTAGAGGTATTACAACAGGTTGCGTTGCGACTTGAAATTAAAAATGGAATTAATAACTCTTTGGTCATTAACGACTACTATAACTCAGACCTTGATTCGCTTAAGATTGCATTGGATTACCTACAACAACAAAACCGGAAATTAAAAAGGATAGTTGTTGTGTCAGACATTGAACAGTCCGGAATTACGGCCTCTGCCCTTTACCGAAAACTGGCCGATCTTATTTCACGTTATAAAATTGATCTGCTAGTTGGGATTGGAAAAGAAATTTCCAACCATAAGCCGCTCTTCAAATCCAATTCTTTATTTTTTGATGACACGCAGAAATTCACCGATCAGTTCAGGCTCGTCAATTACCAGTTTGGCGATGCTGGAATTCTCCTCAAAGGGGCGCGCAGTTTTGGATTTGAAAATATCAGTCGCTTACTCCAGTTAAAAAGCCACGATACCGTTTTTGAAATTAATCTGAATAAGCTAACCGATAACGTTAATTATTACAGATCACTCGTCTCTTCTAAAGTGCAGATCATGGGCATGGTGAAGGCCATGGGATACGGCAGCGGCAGTGCAGAGATTGCGCGAACGCTTCAGCACATGGGTGTAAATTACCTCGCAGTAGCTTATGCAGATGAAGGAGTTGAATTACGAGCATCACACATCACCTTGCCCGTCATGGTCATGAATCCTGAGGAAGATGCTTTTGAGGACATTATCAATTATCAAATGGAACCAGAGCTTTATCATTTTAAAGTCTTAAAAGCATTCGCCAGTAAGTTAGACGCGCTTGGAATCGCTGAGGCCTTTCCGGTGCATCTTAAGATAGATACAGGCATGCATCGCCTCGGTTTTGAAGAGCACGAACTCGAAGAGCTTGTAAAAGAACTAAAAAATAGTCCGCAACTAAAAGTAAAATCCGTTTTCACTCATCTGGTAGGTTCTGATAATTCAGAACTCGATGATTTTACAAAAGAACAAATTCGCATTTTTGAAAAAGCCGCTCAGTTGATTGAAAAAACATTGGGCTACAGTGTGATCAAGCACGTCTGCAATTCAGGCGGCATAACACGTTTTAAAGAAGCGCATTACGAGATGGTGCGGCTTGGAATTGGTATGTATGGCATTGGCGTGACAGAACACGAACAAACGAAACTCGAAAATGTGGGCACTTTAAAAACAAGAATCAGTCAGGTGAAATTAGTTCAGAAAGGACAAACAGTAGGCTACAACCGCAACGGGAAAATAGAGCACGAAACAAAAATCGCGACAATTCCCATTGGCTACGCTGACGGATTCAGTAGAATGCTTGGCAATGCTAAACACGGTGTTTACATAAACGGAAAATTCTGCAAGACTGTAGGGAATATTTGTATGGACATGTGTATGATAGACGTTACTGAAATAGATTGCAAAGAAGGTGACGAGGTAATAATTTTTGAAAATGCAATACAGATCAATTCCATGGCAGAAGTGCTTAAGTCCATCCCTTACGAAGTACTCACAAATGTTTCGGGACGTGTGAAACGCATTTATGTTCAGGAATAGCACAGTTTGTCTATTTTGTATCAGAACTAATTGCGGCTATGTCAACTTAATTTTTGTAAGTCTAACTTAGATCACATACCATTATAGCACTTTTCTCAAAATGGTCGTTTTTTAACGAATCGCTTCTTATTAAAGCTGGTATGAAATCTATCGGGATTAATACCTATATTTAGTATATAAAATGGCTTAGTATGGAGTCTATAAACTTATTAAAGGAACTAGACAGTATGTCAAAAATTCACACACTTAAACGTGATGACATTGACGGCATGATGATAGAATTCGCTCAAAGAATACTTGCGACCCTGAAAATAGAGCGCATGAGTGTTTGGTTGTTTACCCAGGAAAGAGATAGTGTAATCTCGATGGGTGAATATCGGCTTAAGGACAAACTCTTTACAAAAGAAACCGTTCTGCTTAAAAGTAAATACCCGCGTTATTTTGAACTCATTAACGAAAATGAAATTCTTTTAGTTGAAAATGTTTATACGAACCCTGCTACTTCTGAACTTACAAATGATTATAACCTTCCCAACGAGATTATTTCTTTGATGGATATCCCGCTTCGGATTGGGGGGGAATTGATAGGTGTAATGTGTTTTGAAAAAACGGGTAAAGAAGAACGGATATTTACTAAAAACGAGCAAACGTTTGCCTTAAGTCTTGCTTTAGTTTTCGCATCTAATCTCGAGGCACGTCAAAGAAGGGCATTGCAGTACCAGTTAGATCAGGAACTCAAGGAAAAAGTTCTTTTGATAAAAGAAATTCACCACCGGGTAAAAAACAACCTCACTATCATTTCTAGCTTAATTAACCTGCAATCAAACAAAGTTAAAGATGACTATCATAAAATTCTTTTCGAAGAACACAGAAGTAAAATTGATTCAATAGCCATTATTCACGAGTTGGTTTATAAATCCAAAAGATTTGCTGAGATAAATTTGAAAAGCTACCTCCATGAAATAACTTCGAATCTCTTGAAAGTATATTATTCGGGCAGAGAGGAGATAATTCTTAAAATGGATTTAGATGAAATTACTGTAGATTTAAGCATTGCCTTGCCCATTGGGCTCATCATTAACGAAGTTATTACTAACTCTTTTAAACATGCTTTCAAAGGAGTTGCAGACGGCTCCATCTCCATCAAATTAAAACAGAAGGGTCGGCTGGTTCAATTAAGCATAGCTGACAACGGAAAGGGGTTGGAACCTTTGAATAAAAAAGAGTTTTCTCTTGGAATGGACCTCTTGGGAGGTTTAGTTGAGCAGATCGATGGAAAATACATCTTCGAGAACAAGGACGGCATGGTCTTTTCTATGGAGTTTATTCTTCCGGTGAGTGGAAAACTCCAATATTAAATGACCGTTTAAAAAATTGTAAAAACCCTTTAATTTATTTCACCGGTGGCGCGGCTAGCAGCGAAATCTCAGTGAGTCCTTTCACAAGGAAATCCAGATCCTGAAGGTTTGTATAAACATTCGGCGTTACGCGAATGCCATTTACTTTTTCATGTACAATAGAAACAGAATGTATTTTGTATTTTTCAAACAACCTCGCTTCAATTTGCTGCGCCTGCCAGCCTTCAAACCCAATGTTGGCAATAGCGCAAGCGTATTCTGGTTTTAAGGACGATGCAAATTTTGTTTTAGGGAGCTTCACAGCTTTTTCGGTCCAGTAATCTTTTAAATACCGCAAGCGAGCTTCTTTACGTTTTGCTCCTATAATATTATGAAAATCAATAGCGGTGCCTATTGCCATTTCGGAGGCAAAGGATCTTGTTCCAAGACTTTCAAACTTTTTAATATCGTCTCCATCGGGATCAACACTGGATAAAAGCGCCCAGACATTTTTAATCTTATTTTTTTTAATGTACAGCAGCCCACTACCAAAAGGAGCACCGAGCCATTTGTGCAAAGAGGTTGCAAAATAATCTGCTCCAGTGTCTTCAATGTTATAATCGATATGCGCAAAAGAATGCGCGCCATCTACAATCACTTCACATCCTTTTTTATGAGCCATGTCTGCAATCGCTCTGCAGGGAACAATATTTCCGGTCCAGTTGATCAGGTGTGTGATATGAACGATTTTTGTTTTTGAAGTTATAGCACTCTCGTACAATTTTATTATCGTCGCATCGTCTTCGGTAGGTTGTGGAATGTCGACCCAGACGAGTTTTATTTTATCACGCTTCTCCCGCTGCTTCCAGGCATTCGTCATGTTGGGATAATCGAAAGTGCTCAATACAACTTCGTCCCCCTCTTTTAAATTTAATCCGAAAATAATACTGTTTAGACCTTCCGTAGCATTTCTGTTAATGGCAAGTTCCTCTGCTGATACACCGCAAAGGTCTGCGAGTTTATTTCGTAAGCCTTCTCTTTGTTGATCCAGAATTCGCCACATGTAATAAGAGGGTGCTTCGTTAGATAATTGGTAATTGCGAATGTGCGCATCTTGTACAATTTTTGGTTGCGGACTCACACCACCATTATTCAGATTGATCAGATTGGCTGAAATAGTATAACTCTGTCGCACCCATCCCCAAAAATCTTCATTCTCCGCAGAAGCATCGAGACTTTGATTTTCTAATTTCGACAGGTGTTTTTCAAGACTGGTCGTGAAATTTCTATCAATCGTCGAAAACATCTCTAGCGCGCTGAGCGTTCCTGCGGATGCTACTATAAAATTGCGTCTGTTCATAGTGGAGATTTACTACTTGTGTAACTAAGTTTAATAGTGTTTTCTATTCGCTGGGTAACCCAAAATTAAAGATATAAAACGATTTAGGTAAAGGCAAGTAAATTTCAAAAAATATTGAGAAAGTGAAAAAAAAGAGGAATAGCTGCTAAAATTTTAGACCTAACTGCAAGTTCAAATGAACGCCATTGATGTATAGAGAACTCGCAGAATAGGACGTCTTAAAGTAATAAGGCGAAAAACCATACCTGCAATTCAACTCCACGAAAAAACTTCCTTTTGAAGAGGTAAGACTGTTTTTTTGCCATCCCAGTCCAAGGCTTACAAAAGCATTTATTCTGTCGTTTAAGAGGTAGTTTTTAAATTTCAGATCCGGATTATCCTCTTTTACCTTGGTGCCGTTTTGCGAAACCTTAAGTGTGCCGGGGAGCAGGTACCTGAAATGATAGCCCACAATGATGTATGGACTGAAGAGACTATTGTCTTCCCTTTTGAAAAGATATTTAAGTTGCATTGGAAGACTGAGCTCATGAATAAAAAGTGAATAGTTGTACCCGAAAGATTTATCGTAGAGCTTAACCGTATCGGGAGCAAAATAGTAAGACCTGAAATTTAAACCGTGAAAAAAATACTCCACACCAACTAAAAGAAAAGTTTTGAAATCTCTGCCTAGACGTTGTTCTCTTTTAAAACCTGCGGTGACGCTGATTTTCTGACCAGGGTTAATCGCATGGTTTTTGTTGATGCTGTAAAAATTGATCGCTGGCCCGAAATAAATCCGCGTGCCATTGCCACCTTTTCTTTTTGAAGACTGCGAAAATAGATGACCAGAGATTAAAAAAGATAAAATAAGAAGAAGTGCGGTATATCTTATTTTTACCATAGGCGTTATTTGCGAATTACATTGGAGGCGCTTGCCTGAACGGTTGGCATAATTAAAATATCGTTGATATTCACATGCGCCGGTCTGTTTGCTACCCAGAAAATGGTCTCAGCAATGTCTTCCGGCTTCAATGGCTCCATGCCTAAATAAACTTTTTTCGCGCGGTCTTCATCTCCGTCAAAACGCACTACACTGAATTCGGTTTCTACCATTCCGGGATTAACAGCAGTAACTTTGATGTTATGCGGAAGCAAATCTATACGCATGCCTTTGTTCAGGGCATCCACAGCATGTTTCGTGGCGCAATACACATTACCGTTGGCATACACTTCTTTTCCTGCCACTGAACCTATGTTGATGATATGTCCCTTACCATTTTTTATCATGATGTTGGAAATAATTTTACTCACATAAAGTAATCCTTTTATGTTGGTGTCTATCATGCGCTCCCAATGCGAAAGTGATCCTTCCTGAAGAGAAGATAAGCCCGCAGCCAGCCCCGCATTGTTTACAAGAATATCTATGTTCTTATTTTCTGGCAACAAGCCCTGTATGGCAGATTCAACTGCGGCAGATTCCCTGACATCAAAACAAAGCGAAGTAACTTTAATTTTATAAGTGGTTTCAAATTCTTTTTTTAGTTCTGCTAATCGCTCTTCTCTTCTTCCGGTGATAATGAGATCGTATCCATTCTTTGCAAAAATTTCAGCGGTACTTTTTCCTATTCCTGACGTGGCTCCTGTAATAAAAACTAACATACGTTATTGGTTTGAAGGTGCTAATTTACTGTGTCTGCGACCGTAAACAAAATATATAATTAAACCTAGTATTAACCACACACCGAAGTAAAGCCAGTTTTTATAGCCTAGTTGAGACAGCATGTAAAAGCAACAAAGAAATCCCAGTGAGGGAATGAGTGAAAAATTATTCTTATAAGTCAGCACGGCAAATACGGCATAGCTGAGCATAAAAACGTAAAACGGAATATTCCTTACAAAATCCATCCAGTTTTCGAAATGAAAATAGTAGTTTGAGATTTCTGGACCCAGTGTAGCAAGGTAGTGCTTAATCTCATTTGCAAAGACAAATGTGTTTCTTGAATGTAAAAAGTGTGAATCGATAAACGGGATAAAAACAAAACTCAAAATGAATAAAGTAGGAATGATATATTTTGCATTCACATACGGCGTTTTAAATTTAGAAGGTGGAGCAGTAGGATCCATGCGGAGTTTCAACACGCCGCCGCAAACCATGCAGAAAGCGAAAAGGGTGCCGGCAGAACAAATGTCCGTCACCATATTAATATCCACGAAAAAAATCGGAATGGCTACCAGCACTCCTGTGACGATAGTTGAGAAGGAAGGTGTTTTGTATTTAGGATGCACTTTTGCGAATGCCGGAGGAAGCAGACCATCGCGACTCATGCTCATCCAGATGCGCGGTTGTCCCAACTGAAAAACAAGCATCACGCTGGCCATGGCAACTACGGCACTGATAGCAATGACTCCGCTGAGCCAATGCAGGTCTTTTACTTTTTCAAACACGTAAGCAAGCGGATCTCCCACATTTAATTCACTATAGTTTACCATGCCGGTAATAACAAGCGCAATGGAAACATACAAAACTGTGCAAATAACGATAGAATACAAAATCCCCCTTGGCAGATCGCGTTGCGGATTCCGGCATTCTTCCGCTGTTGTAGAAATAGCATCGAAACCAATGTAGGCAAAAAACACCGCGCTGATCCCTTTTAATAAACCGCCAACACCATTCGGCATAAAGGGATCCCAGTTTTTCGTGTCCACATAAAATGCACCAACAAAAATAACAACAAGTACCACAACAATTTTTATGAGCACCATAATGTTGCTCGCATTACGACTTTCTTTAATACCACGGTAAACCAACATGGTTATTAAAACATTAATGAGAAGTGCGGGAAAATCAAAAATAATGGGTCGGCCAAAAATAAGAGGCGCTGTAGTGAAAGCTCTGTATCCCTCCATCAATCCCCCTGCATCATTGTTCGAAGCAATGGCCTCCAACGATTTGCCTTGTGTCAGTTGCTCAAGGACGAGGACAAAATTTTGTTTTGCAGTATAATAATCCATGCAGAGCCATTCACTGATTCGTGTATGAAAAACGTTATTGACCAGCGAAGTAAAATAGTCGCTCCAGGAAATTGCTACTGTTACATTCCCAATCGCATACTCCATAATCAGCGCCCAGCCGATGATCCAGGCGAAGAGCTCTCCAAAGGCAACATAACTGTAAGTGTAGGCACTTCCACTTACCGGAATTAAAGAAGCAAACTCTGCATAAGCAAAAGCCGCAAAACCGCAGGCAAGCGCAGTGAAAATGAAAAGAAAAATAACTCCGGGACCACCGTCTGCACTGGCTTTCCCAATGGTTGAAAATATCCCTGCGCCAATAATGGCAGCAATTCCAAATGCCGTGAGGTCTTTTACGCCGAGGTGCTTTGCCAGAGAGCCATGAGAATTTTCTTCTTCTTCACGTTTCTTTAAAATAGACTCAATCGATTTTTTTCTGAAAAGACTCATTCGTTTTTGATCGTTACTAAATATACTAAGTATATTTTAATGCGGATAAGTTTCAAAAGGTTTTATTTCCATAAATCGCTCCGGCTTGGAAAGTGACCTGAAGCCAAACTGTTCGTATAAGCCATGCGCATCCCGGGTTGCGAGCATGAACCTACGCAAATCTTTTAAAGATTCGTCTTCCATTATAAAAGACATAAGGATTTTCGACAAGCCCAGGCCCCTGTGATCTTCTAAAATAAAAACATCGGCCAGATAACCAAAACTAGCAAAGTCTGTGATAACCCTGGCAAAACCAACCTGCGAATTGCCTTTGTAGATACCGAAACAAAGACTGCCTTCAATAGACTTCTCGACGATGTTAAAAGGGATATTCTGTGCCCAATAACTCTCTTTACTTAAATAAAAATGAATAAGCCCGAGTTGCAATTTGTTTTTCTCAGTACTGAATAAGTACTCGCCGTTTATTTTTTCGTAAAGCATGTGTTAATTAGATCTTGCGTTTCACTCGACATTATCTACGACCACGAGGTATTTATTTTTCGGATCAAATGCGAAGCGTGTAATTTTTTTAATTGGGAACGTAGAAAGGTCAAAAAGAAGAATCCACACCTGCTTTTCTGAGTTAAAATGTAATAGCTTATTTTCTTCCGATTTTACAAGCCCGTAAGTGGGGTGCCACGCTATGTCTTCACCGGGGGAAGGATATTCGGCAAACCTGGTTGCTTTGTGTAAAAGGAAGTTATAAACATAAAAAGTTACTTTCAGGCTGTCTTTAATTCCGTAGATAAAACTGTGGCGGTTCAATGCCCTGAAAGTTCTTATGGGGGCATCGGCCAGCCATTTATCTTCATGAGTGCTCTTCACGTAATAACGCAAGGAATGTGGTTGTGTGAGCTTATAATAAATGACCGTATCAGAATTTAAAAGCATAAAATAACCCACCGAATCCAGGTCTAGTTTTTTCTCTCCGAGTCCTGAAATTGTATTTATAAAATGAATACGTTGTGCACTGTCTGCCTCCACTACCACCGAGGCGATAGATTTTCCTGCATCCGTAAGCGTGGGAGAGTATTCACTGATTCGGGTTTTTGTAAAAGAGATGTTCTTTTTGGATCCCAGATCGTAAGTATAAATGTCTGCCTGTTTGTCTTCGCGGATGCTTACATAATAAATTTTTTTGCCATCGTCTGAAAAAGAGGGCTGGTTGTCGTAGCCGTAACGGTTTGTAGCGTTGAGAGGATTAGTCAAACCAAGCTGACCCTGGTTGTCTTTTTCTATTTTCAAGAGCCAGAGGTCGGTGTTCGGTAACTGCGATTTCGAAACGAGCACTGAAAAAATAAGAGCAATAAGACTAAGCCTTTTGTTCATCCGGTTTAAAAAAATAAGTGTTCATGAAGTAATAGACCAGGGTACCAAAAAACAAACCATCCAACATGCCGAAGAAAATATCGCTGGGATAATGCACGCCGAGATACATGCGACTATAGCCAATGGCCAGAGGGTAGAGAAACATTAGTAATTTGTAACGCGTTTCAACCCAGGTGATACAAAAGAAAATAAAAGCCACGAGACCAAAAGTGTTTGCGGCGTGGCTCGAGAAAAATCCATAGTTGCCGCCTTGGTAATCTTTTACTGTATGCACCTGCGTTTGAATCTCAATATTATGGGTGGGACGGTAGCGCTTAACATTATGTTTGATCATATTAGTAGAAAAATCTGTGCAAGCAACAACAATGGCACAGCCAACAATAAACTCCAACGCTTTCCGTGCGGAGAATTTTTTATAAAAAACAAAAGCAAGTGCTGCAACAAGGAGGTAAGTATGCCACGATTCGCTCATGTACCACATAAAAGTATCCAGTAAAGGGGTATGCAGGGAATTGATCTTTAACAGCAAATTCCTGTCAAGTATTTTTAAGGAATCAATCATGCTTAAAAGTAATAAAATTCCAGAAGTAGAGATGATAAAATTTCAACCAGGGCGAGGTGAATAGAATTTGGAATTGATTTATTTTGAATTCGCACACGCAACCGTCTCAATCTCAGATTGTGCTTTATCCAATTTGCTAATTGCTCCATAACCTCCCTGAACATCGGTAATGTCTGTAAACCCCTTAGCCTTTAAAATAGACGCTGCTATCATGCTGCGGTAACCTCCCGCACAATGGATCATATAAGGATGTGATTTATCAACCTTGTCTACCCAGTCGTAAATAAAATCAAGCGGTTCGCTTATCGCATTTTTTAGGTGGGCAGACTCAAACTCACCTGGCTTTCGCACGTCCAGCGTTTTATAGCCTTTTGCATAATGACCCATAAATTCTTCGGCAGGAATGCTTTTGATGGCCTCCGTTTTTTTACCTGCATTTTTCCAACTTTTCATGCCGCCCTTCAGGTAGCCGATGCAATTGTCGTAACCCACGCGGGAAAGACGCATAACCGTTTCTTCTTCTCCTCCTTCAGGAGTTATTAATAAAATTGGCGCTTTGATATCAAGAATTACAGTGCCGACCCAGGGGGCGAACTGCCCGTCAAGACCTATATACAATGCATTTGGAACATGACCGGCAGCAAATTCCTGTGGTTTTCTCACATCAAGTACAATCGGATTTTGAGATTTTATTGTAGACTCAAATTCATGTGCTGATAAAGCTTTAGAGCCTTTTTCAAGTACCTCATTATAGTTTCTATAACCCGATTTGTTTAGCGCGGCGTTTTTTGCAAAGTACTGCGGAGCTGGCAGAATGCCTGTTGTAAGTTCTTTTATAAATTCTTCTTTGCTAAGATCTCTTAAAGCGTAATTAAGTTTTTTCTGACTGCCAAGTGTATCGAATGTTTCTTTGCTCATGTTTTTACCACAGGCAGAACCCGCACCATGAGCAGGATATACGATCACATCATCCGGAAGCGGCATGATTTTATTTCTCAGACTATCGTATAACATGCCAGCGAGATCTTCCTGGGTCAATTCTGACTTTATAGCAAGATCAGGACGGCCTACATCACCAATAAACAAAGTATCTCCGGTAAAAATGCAAACAGGTTTTTTGTGTTCGTCAAATAACAAATAAGTTGTTGATTCCAGGGTATGGCCAGGCGTGTGCATAACCCGGAGGGTAAGACCACCAATTTTAAATTCTTCGTTATCTTTCGCAATGTAGCTGTTATAGTCCGTTTGAGCATTTGGACCAAAAACAATTTTAGCACCGGTTGCTTTTGCAAGATCCACATGTCCACTTACAAAGTCAGCATGAAAATGTGTTTCAAAAATATAAGATAAAGTAGTATTGTTTTGTTTTAAAAGATCAAGGTAAGGTTGTGTTTCGCGCAAAGGATCAATAATTGCCGCCTCTCCGTTGTGAGAGATGTAGTAGGCGCCCTGTGCAAGACAATTCGTGTAAAGTTGTTTTACGTTCATAAATCAAAATTACAATTATAATGTTGCCTGAAAAACCATTTTATTAATAGAATATAGTTAAATTTGCGTTGTTCAGTTATGTCTAATTCATCCAAAATAGAATCGTCTAAAGCCCCTGAGCCTGTTGGGGTATACCCACATGCGCGCAGAGTTGGCAATTTTTTGTTTTTAAGTGGCGTAGGTCCCCGCGAGCGCGGAACAAAAAAAATCCCAGGTGTGGAGCTGGATGAAAAAGGGCAGATTGTCAGCTACGATATAGAAGCGCAATGCCACAGTGTTTTTCGCAACATCCGTTATATTCTTGAAGATGCGGGAAGCAGTTGGGATAAAATTGTGGATGTTACCGTTTTCCTTACCAACATGAAGGATGACTTCCCCAAATACAATAAAATCTGGGCCGAATACTTTAAAGAAAATCCGCCCTGCCGCACTACGATTGAAATCAACAAGTTACCAACACCTATAGCCATAGAATTAAAAGTGATGGCGGTTGTTGATTAGATTGGAGGCACCGGCGGTTTAGAATTTAAATAGCTAAAAATCAATTAGTTAAAGCTAATGGATCTGATATTTTTTGAAGGTTGTTTTTTTTATGAAAAACGTAACCTTTTTCTGGTTTCCAACGTTATAACGGATTAAACCGTCCAAACTCAAAAAAGTTTAAAATATTTAGTTTTTTTTTATAACTTAGTCAAAATCTTATTTTATGATAATTAAGGAAAACCAATCGATTTTAATCCCAGTTGATTTTTCCAAGCAATCTTACATTGCTATTAAACAAATTTATTCCTTAGCTAAATTCACTAAATCAAAACTTATTTTGATGCATGTTTCTCCAACGAGCGAAACGGATCGTAAGGAGGATTTAGAAAGTCTTGTTCAATCTACTCGTGAGGAAAGTGGTTTAAACGTTGAAATGCTTGGTGTTAAGGGGGAAGTATACGGTGTTACTAACAAAACGGCTTCGGATTTGAATTGCTCCTTAATTGTAATGGCATTAGATGAAAACACAAAATTTAAGACCGGTTTATTTGGCGGCGGTGTAACCGTTACCAAATTTTTGGCTGCTGCTCCTTGTTCAGTTATTACCGTGCGTTCCGGCGAAAAGCGGGAAGCGTTTAAAAATATTGTTATGCCTTTCGACTTATCTCCTGAAAGCAGAGAAAAAGTGGGTCTGGCTGTTCAACTCGCACATTATTACAAGGCAGATATTCGTATAGTTTCGGTATTTAAACCCAACGATGATGAGTATGAAAATAAATTATTACCCTACTTGCAACAGGTAAAAAAATTCATCAAACAAGAAGGTATAAGCTGCACAAACCGGTCATTACCGAGCACCACACCTGCTGAAGCAATTATTGAATACGCCGTTAAAAACGATTGTGATCTTATTATTCAGATCAATCAAAAAGACGTAAGTATAGGCGAACGATTAGGCGGCGGAACTATTGGTCACCGCGTAGTCGAACTTAGTCCAATTCCGGTTTTGAGCGTACAGCCGATGAAACGCGAGAGTATGAGCCACTTTAGCAGTGGTATGTAGTCAGTAGCGAATTCTATTTGTATTTTAAGTAACCAACTAAAGTCTTCAAAAAAGTATAATTTTTCTAGAATAAACAGCTCTTAACCCGACTTGCAGCTAACCTGTTTCAAAGTGGTTACTATCCAGCATATTTTCATTTATTGGATCTATTTTGAGCACCACAAATTTTAGTTTTTATTTTGGGATGTGTTTTATAATTTAGAGCTCGGTAAAGTGTAATTATTTTCGCCTCGGGTTCTGAGCATTTTCGTTGATAAACCGTATTTCCCTCTGTATTTTTTGCAGTGGTAGTGATCATT
>Ga0335394_10000090_pt1 | contig 83420 bp, 61 predicted proteins | sample MAT03_FD_205741 | JGI IMG/M metagenome (GOLD analysis project Ga0335394, IMG submission 205741) | Freshwater microbial communities from Lake Fryxell liftoff mats and glacier meltwater in Antarctica - MAT-03 (spades assembly) (version 2) ... | reverse complement strand
TACACAAACGAATTCCGCCTCCGCGGAATGAAGAGAATAACTTAATTTTACAAGCAGACGGCGGTTTCAACCGCGTCTACACAAACGAATTCCGCCTCCGCGGAATGAAGAGAATAACTTAATTTTAGCCAAATACAGTTCAGTTAAAAAGCTAATTTATTCCCGCACATATCAATTGATAACTATCATAAGCTGTTCTACATTTAAATTGTGTGTCAAAAATCAATAAAATTCTTGTGGGACGTTGCTCTGAGCATCGTCCCGAATATGCAATTTAAATACTCAACAGCTTAGTCTCGGTGATGCGATCGTCGCTGATCACTGCGCTAACGCTAAGAACTCTCTTCGGAGATTAGCGTTAATCCAACCGTATTGAATTTTAATCGCCCGTTCTTCAACCCGCGCACCATCCGGGTTTTGTCTGTATAGACGCGGTTTCAACCGCCCGGTCTTCTCAGACACATTTTAAAATTTATGAGTAATGAGAATTGTTAAGAAAAATCATGATTGTAAATTGTTTGCTGTTACGTAACAGGTAAGGATATCTTGGAAAGGTGACGTTAACAACCAGGTCAGTATGTCTTCTGCCAAACCCAAGATTATAGTTCTCGACGACGATCCGACTGGTTCTCAAACCGTGCACAGTTGCTTGCTGCTGACACGTTGGGACGAAGACACCCTGCGTTTGGGGCTGCGGGACAAGTGCCCGATTTTCTTCATCCTGACAAATACTCGATCGCTAACTCCCGAAAAAGCAGCCTCCGTCACCCGCGAAGTGTGCCAAAATCTAAAAAGGGCGATCGCCAGCGAAGAAATCGAAGACTTCCTAATAGTTAGCCGTTCCGATTCTACCCTGCGCGGCCACTATCCCATCGAAACCGACGCGATCGCCGAAGAACTTGGCCCCTTCGACGCTCATTTTCTGATTCCCGCCTTTTTTGAAGGAGGCAGAATTACCCGCAACAGCGTACACTACCTCATGGTTAACAGCGTTGCAACCCCTGTTCACGAAACCGAATTTGCCAAAGATTCAGTCTTCGGGTACAGTCACAGTTACCTGCCAGACTATGTAGAAGAAAAAACCAAAGGTCGCATCCCCGCTGATGCAGTCGATCGCATTTTACTCGCAGATATGCGCTACGGAAGTTTAGATCGACTGATGGACATGACAGACAACCAATGTGCAGTTGTTGACGGCGAAAGTCAAGGCGATTTAGACACATTTGCCAAACACATTCTCGATGCAGCCAGTCAAGGTAAAAAGTTTTTATTCCGCAGCGCGGCCAGTATTTTAACATCCTTAGCTGACCTCGGCAACCAGCCAGTAGCAGCCGACGAAATGGCAAAATATGTGAGGGATGGCAAACCGGGTGCAGTAATAGTTGGTTCCCACGTTAAGAAAACTACTGAACAATTGGAGCGCTTGTTAAAAGAACCCAATATAGTTAGCATTGAAATAGATGTATCTCACTTGCTAGAAGATTCACCAGAGTATCGCACCCAAATGCTCGATGAAACTCTTTTAAAAGTCCGCAATGCTCATGCTGAGGGCAAAACACCTGTAATTTATACCAGCCGCCAGGAACTACAATTTAAAAATACCGAAGTCCGGTTAAAATTTGGAGAGGCGGTTTCTGCTTTATTGATGGATATCGTGCGGGGACTGCCTGCAGATATCGGGTTTTTGATTAGCAAGGGCGGCATTACTTCTAATGATGTTTTGAGTACAGGTTTGTCGCTGAAAAGTGTCAGGCAAATCGGTCAAATTATCGCAGGTTGTTCGGTGGTGAAAACAGAGGCGAATCATCCTCTGTTTCCCAATTTGCCAGTTGTTTTGTTTCCGGGAAATGTGGGGGATAGCCATGCTTTGGCTACTGTTTACAAGCGGCTGAGCAAGTAGGATAGCTCGTTGAATCGCAGATTAACCCAGATGAATTTAGCTTCGAGTCAGGGAGGATAATGTTCATCTGCGGTTCGTCGATGGGTTTCAATGCTCGATCGAACTTGATGGCAATTGCCACTGCACGCCCACTTCAAAAAAAAATCTCTAGTCTACTTTTTCCTTGCCAAATCCACCCAAATATGATATGACAGAAAGTCTGTCTGTAAATCAAGGCGATCGGCAAAGTTGAAAATCGCCTCATCGTTAGGCACTCTCAAAAAAATTAGATTTCTCAAAAATAGTTACCTCCGAACTCTACATATAGGGCCAACAGCACCAGAGCTACTGCTATCAGTAGCGTTTCCAGCTCGTATCAGCCTAAATTTTAAAATTAAGTAGAAATTTTCAGATAGTAATTTTCAGCTCAAAGGATTAGCATATAAGGGTGACAGAACATTATCATCCCCTAAACTCATTAAAAGATGGTCATTGGTTCAAGCTGATCTGTGGGGCGAGCTTTCAACACCTGCCTGCTGTACGGAATCTCACCTTGGCTTACACCTTAGCAGGCGCTGACTGTATCGATGTCGCGGCAGATCCCGCCGCCGTCGCTGCAGCGAAAGAAGCCCTACAAGTGGCCAGCGAATTACAGGCAAGAACTCAAAACCGCAGGTTTGGCGGCAAAGGGTTGCCGTTGCTGATGGTGAGTTTAAACGATGGGGAAGACCCGCATTTTCGCAAAGCCGAATTCAACCCAGCCGATTGTCCGGTGGACTGCTGGCGGCCGTGCGAAAAAATATGTCCAGCCGAAGCAATAGTTTTTCAGAGTGCTGGCAGTGGTTTTTCCGGGGTGATAGACCAGCAATGCTATGGCTGCGGTCGCTGTCTGCCGATTTGTCCGAGCCAACTGATTTATACTCGTTCTTACGTGTCTGCTCCCGCCGCGATCGCACCTTTAATCTTGCAATCCGGTGCGGACGCCCTAGAAATCCACACGCAAGTAGGCAGAGAGGCAGATTTTGCGCGACTTTGGTCGAGCATAGCTCCCTGGGTAGATCAACTCAAAGTAATAGCAATTAGTTGCCCCGATGGAGACGGTTTGATTGACTATTTGCGGACACTCTATCAAATAATTTCCCCCCTTCCTTGTCCCCTAATTTGGCAAACCGACGGTAGGCCAATGAGCGGAGATATCGGAACAGGAACTACTAGAGCCGCGGTCAAACTCGGTCAAAAAGTTTTGGCTGCCCAGTTGCCGGGATACGTGCAACTTGCAGGCGGCACTAATGCTCACACTGTCAGCAAGTTGAGAGCCGAGGGACTGATGCAGGATGGCGGGGAAAATTTGTCATTTCCCTCTGTCCAATACATTGCAGGTGTAGCTTACGGCAGCTATGCCAGGGTTTTGCTATCGCCAATTTTAGAACAGTTAGAAACAATGCAGACCGATCGAGCCTATGCCGTTCCGGTGGCAGTCGCGCGGCCAGGAGCCGGAGTTCAAACATCTCGGCTGACTCAGCTCGAAGCCGTCCCAGAACTTCTTTGGGAGGCCGTGAGTTTAGCTCGTTCTCTAGTTTCCCAAATCAAAGAATTTTAGTCAGTAGTCAGTAGTCAGTAGTCAGTAGTCAGTAGTCAGTAGTCAGTAGTCAGTAGTCAGTAGTCAGTAGTCAGTAGTCAGTAGTTAATCAAAAAAAACTGACAACTAACAACTAAACAACTGTATTTTGCGATCGTACTTGCGACTTCAGAAACCCGGTTTCTTTCGTGATTTCTCGTTTGTGTTGGCAAAACTCATAGAAACCGGGTTTCTATCCACCGATGCGTCAACTGTCAACTGTCAACTGTCAACTGTCAACTGTCAACTGTCAAGGGGTCAACTGTCAACTGTCAACTGTCAACTGTCAACCGAACACATCGAGGCGAATGCAGATTACAGACGACCTCAACAGATTATTAGAAATCGTGCCAGATGAGATCCGGCAGCCCTTAGAGCAGCACCCGCAGCGCAACAATCTCATTGAGATTGTCATGGATTTGGGCCGCCGACCAGAAGCTCGTTTTCCATCCTTGGCCGAACATCTTTCCCAAACGCCAATTTCCAAGGCAGACCTCAACTATTGCATCGAGCGAGTCGGCCACTTCGGCGGCGACAACCGAGCCGGTATCGAGCAAACCCTGCACCGAATTAGCGCCCTTCGCAACCGCAGCGGCGAGATTATCGGCTTGACTTTGAGGGTGGGCCGCGCTGTGTTCGGGACGATCGGCATTATCCGCGATTTAGTGGAAACCGGTCAGTCAATTTTGATGCTCGGCCGCCCCGGAGTCGGCAAAACCACGGCCCTGCGGGAAATTGCCCGCGTGCTAGCCGACGACTTGGAAAAACGGGTGGTAATCATCGACACCTCCAACGAAATTGCCGGAGATGGAGATATTCCCCACCCAGCGATCGGCAGAGCTCGCAGAATGCAAGTTTCCCGTCCCGAACTCCAGCACCAAGTCATGATCGAAGCAGTGGAAAACCATATGCCCGAAGTGATCGTGATTGACGAAATCGGCACGGAACTCGAAGCTTTGGCGGCTCGGACGATCGCCGAAAGGGGCGTGCAGTTGGTCGGTACCGCCCACGGGAACCGGATCGAAAACTTGATGAAAAACCCGACTCTGGCAGATTTAATTGGGGGCATCCAAGCGGTGACGCTGGGAGATGACGAAGCAAGACGGCGCGGTTCTCAAAAAACGGTTTTGGAGCGCAAAGCACCGCCAACTTTTGAAATTGCCATCGAAATGCTGGAACGCCAGCGCTGGGTAATACACGAGCGAGTGTCAGATTCGATCGACAGTCTGCTGCGGGGACGCGAACCGAACCAGCAAATCAGAAGCGTCAGCGACAGCGGAGAAGTAATTATCGAGCGCGAATCAGCATCTCCCCCCGCCCGGTTTCCAGGGATATCAGCTTCGGGCGGCCCGGCTGCTGTATCAGCAATGCGGCCAGTCACACCGATTTCTGGGTGGCGGAGTGCCGGCAAAATGGTGCCGATGCCCCCTCAAGGCGAGAAATTCGCTGCTACCGCTAACAGCGCGCCGGTGGTTGCTGAGACTCGGTATTTCGAGCAACTCCTCGAAGAATCCCTGTCCGTGGAACCAGTACCGCAGCAGCGGGGACGTTATTCCCAGAACGTCGGCCCTAACGGCGAAGATTTGCCCCTCCACGTTTATCCTTACGGCATAGCTCGCCACCAGCTCGAACAGGTGATTTCCACCCTGAATTTGCCCGTGCTGCTGACGAAGGATATTGAGAGTGCTGACGTGGTTTTGGCTTTGCGATCGAACGTGCGGAACCAGTCAAAATTAAGGCACTTGGCCAAAACTCGCCAAGTTCCCCTGCACACAATCAAGGCCGGCACTATTCCCCACGTAGCAAGAGCCTTGCGGCGCTTGTTGGACATGGACGACCCCGGCACCCCGGAAGTGGCAGACCTCGCCTTATTCGCCCGCAGCGGTACTTCTGACGAGCTCGAAGCTCTCGAAGAAACCCGCTTGGCTGTCGAGCAAATTGTCATCCCCAAGGGACAGCCGGTGGAACTCTTACCCCGTTCTCCCAACGTCCGCAAAATGCAGCACGAACTTGTGGAACACTATCACCTGAAATCTCACTCTTTTGGAGAAGAACCAAATCGTCGCCTGCGGATTTTTCCAGCTTAAAGTTGGAGATTAGTGCCTTTGAAGGCAGAAGGTAGAAGGCAGAAGGGATAATTTTTTCCTGGCTTGTGTCTTTTACCTTTTGCCTTTTTCTTTTGAGTAGCTGGCAAGTTTCTGATATGATGTGGTGTGACACTGTTCTTGTTAATGCGATCGGCTAAATTTCCAATTACCCAATTTCCAATTCCCCAATTTCCAATTACCAATACTTCGACTACACGACCTTACAAGTTCCCCAATTCCCAATAGTTCAGCTACGCACTTCCCTTCGGCTTTGCGAACGGACGAGCCGCAGGCTAGCAGCTATGCTCAGCACTAACTCAGCACCAGCTCAGTAAAAGTTGCCACTTCCCAAATTATTAAATTAATCTACCTGAGTTGACATGAATGATTCCCTAGTTCAGCTATTTATCAACTTAATTACTAATGAGATTGGGGTGCGAATCAGATCCCAAGATCGAGCGGGCTTGTCTCATAAAATTATGACTCGAATGAGAGCAAAGAAAATTGCAGAACCCGAAAAATATTATAAACTTTTAACCGCCCAAACTTTTGAAAGTAAAAATGAATGGTCAGAATTAGTATTGCTATTAACAACAATTGAAAGTTATTTTATGCGAGATAAAGGACAGTTTGCTCTGTTAACAAAAGTAATTTTTCCTGAATTGATAGAGCAGAAAAGAAACTTGCACAAGACATTGGGAATGCAGCCGACACTGCGAATCTGGAGTGCGGGCTGCTCCACCGGTGAAGAACCTTATTCTTTAGCAATTGTTTTAAAACAATTGATTCCCGATTGGGAACAATGGAAAATATTAATTTTAGGTACAGATATCAATGAAAAAGTAATCAAAAAAGCGCCCCAGGGAGTTTACAGTCACTGGTCGTTTCGCTTGGTTGAACCGCAGATACAAAAGCAGTATTTTCATCAGAGGCAAAATGATTGGGAAATTAATCTAGAATTGCGCGAAAGTGTCAACTTTAGCTGTGTAAATTTAATCACAGATGAGTTTCCTAATATTTACCAAAATATTTATAACATAGACTTAATTTTATGTAGAAACGTTTTTGTGTATTTTGAACATAAGTATATTTCACTGGTACTGAAAAAATTTTCCAATACCCTGAGACCTGGAGGATATTTAATGACCGGTCACGCTGAAGTTTACGGTCAAATTATGAACGAGTTTCAACCCAATATTTTCCCGGAGTCGGTGGTATATCAGCGTCGGAATGCAGTAATGGAGGAATGTTCTCAAATAGAGTCTAGGGTTGCGACGGTAGGGGAAGCCAACTCGGCATTTCGGGAATTCCCCAAAGCAGATACTATGGGCGATGATAGTGGTGAGTTGCTAACAGGGGAAACGATGCCACCTAGTTTTACTACTAACAGCAATTTTCCAGAGATGCCGCCCGTATTAAAAATAAGTAATCCGCTGGAAAAAATGCTGCCCTCTCCCTATCTGGAGGACGGCTTGCCGAACAATGCCGTGTCAGTTACAGAAAAAATAATAGCAGAAAATACTCAAAATAAAACGCCTCAAATGCTAATTTCAGAGGCTAAAAAATTATTTAAAAATCAATATTATGCTGAGGCAATCAACAAGGCACAAGAGGCAATAGACTTGCAGGGGCATAATTTTGATGCTTATTTTTTAATCGCTCAAGTTCAGGCAAATGCCGGCAATTATTCTCAGGCAATAGAATACTGTAATAGAGCTAGAAAAGTAGAGCCGGGATCAGTATATACTGATTATTTACAAGCTCAAATTGCTGAAGAACAGGGGCAATTGGAAACAGCAAAGAATTTATTAAAGAGGACTATTTATATGTGTCCCTCTTTTGTTTCAGCTTATATAGAGCTAGGGAATATATACAATAAAGAAGGCCAAGTAAAAAGAGCTCTTAAAATGTACAATTCATCTTGTGAAATCCTGAAAGCACTACCGCCAAACACTCCCATAGATTCACAGGGGAAAATGACAGCTAGTCAAGTGCTGATGAATGTTAAAAAAAAATTGTTAAAATTATACAGTAAAGAAACTGTACACTAAAATATGGAAACTAAACCGTATCTTATCTTTGAACAGAACGGTTTTCTCTGCGGTATAGAAGCCTGCTACGTTCGGGAAATTTTCTTTCTGCCGGAGTTGACAGCAATTGCAGAAGCGCCTGAAGATATTGTCGGGGCGATCGACCTTCGAGGCGAAATTCTGCCCGTGATGGATCTGAATCTGCGTTTTGGATACGCTTGGCAGGAGTATTCTGTGACAGATAGTACGATCGTCATCGAGTGGCAAGAATCGAAAGTCGGTATAATTGTCAATCAAGTTCGCGAAGTTAAGGAACTCTCAGAAGATGCCATCACTCCGCAGCTATCTTACGGGCGAGAGAATTCAGAACCCTCTCATCATTTTGTAGCTGGACTTGCCCGCTGCGAAGCCGATATTATCATGCTGCTGAATCTCGATCACTTAATTCGATATTCTCCCGAAAAGTCAGAAGAAAGCTGGCCTGTTTCTCCAAGCAATGCAGGTAATCAAGAAACAGCGGGTGAGGCAGAGACGGAAAATTTACACTCGCAAATAAGTGCAAAATTGTTAGGCAAAAATCCTACAATTTTGAGCAATCGTCACGTTTTTTGCCCGCAGGCTACCCCCGAAGAAAAAGCAATTTTTCAATCGCGTGCTAATAATTTGAGGCGGCGAGGCGAGGGGGAAAATGATGCTGCAATTAATATGTCCCTGGCGGTGTTTGTTTTGAATGGTGAATACTTTAGTATTCCTTTGGATCTAGTGCGCGAATTTACTGATATTAACCAAGTAACTCCGGTTCCTTGCACTCCCGATCGCATAGTGGGAAATATGAATTTACGGGGAGAAATTGTGACGCTAATTGATATTCGCAGTGTTTTAAATATGTCTTTAAATATATTGGAGACTGAAAATTATCTCTCTAAGGCGATCGTTGTTGAAGTGGCGGATTTGGTCGCTGGTATAGTTGTTGACGAAATATTAGATATTATATACTTAAATGTGTCGGAAATTGCGGCTGTTCCGGCAGCACTGCATTCTCCCAACCGCGAATATCTACGGGGGACAGCTATTTACGGGGAAAAAATGATGGCTATTCTGAACTTGCAAAAACTTCTGACAAAAGGAGGATTAGTTGTTGATGAAGAGGTTTGAATCAAATCAAGAACAAGACTTACGCAAAGCCTATGTGTCATGAGTCAAGTGAAGCATCTGGCTTGATACTTCATTTCCTTCGCAATCCCGATCCAACGCAGAGCTCAGGACTGGTAACCAGCGGGACTTAGCATGAGAGAATTATCTTGAAATGCGTCCAGGACTAAAGAAGTTAGTTATACCAAATCCGCTTTTCAAGCGCTATTTGACTAAGCAATCTAATTCGTGTATGCACTTGCTTAAATTAAGGAGAAAAATATGTTTGCTAAAATAAACAACTTAAACATTAGAAACAAGATGCTGCTCGGATATCTAGCGCCAGCCGCTATATACTTAGGGTTTCCCCTATTAGTTATCGCTACTACAAATCAGGTGTTTAAAACTTTACAAGAAACGGAAAGGGTACAGCACGTACTCGGAGAAACAACTAATATATCCCTAGGTGCGGAGCAAATGGTACGGGGGCTACGTGGGTATTTAATTAATAAAAATAATGATTTTTTAACGGATTTTCACACAGGTGCAGAGTGGGCTCAGCAGTCGGCGGATAATGTAGCGCCGACCGTTAAAGATCCCGAACAGAGAATTCGTTTGCAGAGGATGCGAGAGCTAGTCAAGCAATATTATGAGGGTTGTAACGAAGACATTGTTCGCTTAGTGCTGCAAAATCAGACAGCGAAAGCCATCGCTGTATTTAATACAGGCAACTACAAAAATTTTGTGAATGAATTTTTGAAAGTGAACCAGGCATTTCGGGAAAAAGAATTAAGTATGGCTAAGCAAAAAACGAAAATGACCAAGGAAGCTTTAAGCGTTTTGGTATCGACGCTGCTGGTTGGTTCGGTGCTGTTAGTGCTGTTTGGTGCGGGTATGGCTTGGCTGATTTCGTCAGGAATTATTGCAACTATCGAGAGCGCAATTAGTTCGATCGCCTCTTCTTCCACTGAGATTGCAGCCACTGTGGAAGAACATGAACGCATGGCAAGTCAGCAAGCAGCTTCAGTAAATCAAACTACTGCTACAATGGACGAATTGGGAGCATCTTCCAGGGCGACATCACAGCAGATCGAAACCGCCGTCGTTCAAGCAATGCAAGCCTTGAATTTAGCTGGAGGTGGCACAAAAGCTGTAGAACAAACTTTAGAAGCAATGGCAACTCTGAAAACTAAAGTTCAGGATATCCAAGGACAAATTATAGAGTTGAGCGAACAAACAGATCACATTGGTAATATCTCAACTGTAGTTAGCGATTTGGCCAATCAAACTAATATGTTAGCACTCAATGCTGCTGTTGAAGCAGTGCGGGCGGGAGAACACGGCAAGGGGTTTGGCGTGGTGGCGTCAGAAATTCGCAAACTTGCCGATCGCAGTAAAAAGTCAGGAGCGCAAATTAATCTATTAGTTGCTGATATTCAAAGGGCGATTAACTCAACGGTAATGGTGACAGACGAAGGGACTAAAACTGTGGAATCGGGCGTGAATATTGCCTCAGAAACCGCAGCGGCATTTGCAGGAGTTGCCAATGCCATTAACAATGTAGTTTTGAGTTCTCAGCAAATTTCGCTGAATGCCAAACAGCAATCGATCGCGATCGAACAGGTAGTGCAAGCTATGAACTCCCTCAATCAAGCCGCAGCCCAAACCGCTTGCGGTATCAGTCAAACTAAAGTCGGCACTCAAAAATTGAATGAAGCAGCCTTAGATTTGAAAGCAGTTTTGTAGGAGATCAATGAATTATGAGTAGTTCCCAAAAAATGCCAAATATATCCTTAAGAATTAAAGCAATTGCTTTGGCGATCGACCGCGGTACAATTCCAGTGATATTAACCGGAGTAATAACTTGTTTATGGGCAAATAAAAACCTAATCTCAAATCAGCAGTGTAGTTAGTTGTTATTTGTGAGTTATTATTTGTGAGTTGTGAGTTGTTATTTACTACCAATTCCCAATTCCCAATACTTCGGCTACCCGATCATACAATTTTCCAGTTCCCTCTACTTAGACTATGCGAGCGTACAAGTTACCAGTAACCGATTCCCAGTAACTAATGATTAACAATTTTTTCCAAAAAATGCAGCATCGACTGTTGCTGCTCCTAATTTTAAGTACCTTGATTCCAGTATCTATTGTTGGTTGGTATGGAATTTCTTCTTCAACAGAAGCACTTCAAAGTTTAGCATTAACAACCCTTAGTGAAAGTGTTAATTCTACCGCTACTCAAATGATTAACAAATTTGAAAATTTGAGAGCAGATATTTTGTTCCTCCGCAAAACTCCCCCAGTTCAGGGAATGATTAGAGCTAGAGAAGCAAATGGAGTAGACAAACAAACTAATTCAACTTATAAAGATTGGGTTTATCGAATGCAACTCACATTTTTATCCATGATGGAAGCCAAGCCATATTATATGCAATTGCGTTACATAGATAACACCGGTAAGGAGATCGTGCGCGTAGATTCTGACGGCACAAATATCCAAGTTATTCCAGATTCTCAACTACAAAATAAAGCAGACACAGATTACTTTTCGGAAACTATGAAGCTAAAACCAGGAGAAGTCTATGTGTCTTCCTTAAATCTGAATAAGGAAAGGGGGAGAATAGAAATTCCTTACAAGCCAACAATTCGCTACGCAACTCCAATTTTTAATCCCAAAGGAGAAAGACAAGGATTTGTCATTAGTAATGCTCTGGGTAGCACTCTGATCGATATGGTTAAAAATTTCAATCCAGAACTATCAGACCAATCTTTTATCTTAAATCAAGATGGGTATTATCTGGCTCATCCCAATTCTAAAAAAGCATGGGGATTTGAACTCAAAACTAAGGAAAATGTCAAAAATGATTATTCAGGAGACATTGTTGCTAAAGTACTCTCAGGGGGTCAGGGAAATATTGATGATAGGGATCTAGTGATTAGCTATAATACAGTTTTTCCCAGCAAACAAAATACCAATAAATTTTTAGTAATTGTGGATACTTCACCCAAAAAACTGCTATTTTATTCTATTGATTATCTGCAAAAAATCGCAGCAACTATTGCTATTGTTTCCCTGGCTGTGGCGATGGGATTTGGATGGTTTTTTTTGCAAAATATTGTTGCTCTGATTCGGGGGTTAATTTACCAAATATCGTCATTTTCACTGCAAATAGAATCTAATATGAACAGGCAAGAGCAAATAGCAAATAGGCAATTTGTCTCGGTTAATCAAACAACTATAACTCTAGAAAATTTGGGCAGATCTTCTCAGCAAACAGCCGAGCAAGCTGAGTCTGTTGCCATTGCCGCTCGCCAAGCTTTAAATCTAGCCGAAGAAGGTACTAAAAAGGTAGATCAAACTCTCAATCAAATGCTGAATCTTAGAGAAGCTGTGGTGGCAATTTCTAAGCAAAATCATCGACTCGACGACAGCACGAGTCAGATTGGCAATATATCGACTCTCGCAAGTTTGGTTAGCGATTTAGCCAGCCAAACTAATATGCTGGCTCTCAACGCCGCTGTTGAAGCAGTCAGAGCCGGCGAGTACGGTAAAGGTTTTGCGGTGGTAGCAAGCGAAATTCGTAAGTTAGCAGATGAAAGCCAACAAGCAGCACAAAAGATTAATGGTATTATTCCAGAAATTAAGGGCGCGATCGACTCAACGGTAAAAGCAACTGAAGATAGTCGCAAAACGGTTGCAGAAGGGGTGAAAACAGCACAAGATACGGCAGAAGCTTTTACGGGTGTGAGGGAAGCTTGCAATCTGGTGTTTGCTAGCAACCAGCAAATTTCATTTAATGTTAAACAGCAGGCGATCGCGATTCAGCAAGTAGGTGATGCCATGAGTTCTCTGAAGGAATCCGCGTCTCAAACAGTCAGCGGCATTACTCAAGTTAAAATCGGTACTCAACAACTCACAGAAGCTGCATTTAATCTTAAAGAAGTAGTGTAGTCATTAGTCATTAGTCATTAGTCATTAGCAATCGACTGACTATTCCACATAATTATCATTACCAATTACCCATGAGCCATGCTCAATTACCTATTACTCAAAAACATATATGATGATTGAAGATCAAGAACTTCGAGATGTATTTAAAGTCGCTAGTCAAGAACACTTACAGAAACTAGACGATGGATTGCTGTACTTAGAACAACATCCCAGCGACTTAGCTAAGCTAGAACAATTGTTGCGGGAAACCCATTCTCTTAAAGGTGATGCTGGGATGCTGGGCGTAAAAAATGTAGCATCTTTAGCTCATCAAATGGAGCATATTTTGGAAGGTGTCAAGCGGGGAGAAACTCAACTGAATTCGGATATTAGCGATCGACTTTCGCAAGGTTTAGACGCCATGCGGAAACTCGTTAACGAAGCCGTTACGGGCGAAGATTCCGGCGTTAATACTTTTTACATCCTCGCTAGCATGATGGGTGCTTCTAGTCAGCCACAACCACAGGCTGCAGCCTCAATAGTAGATACCTCATCTTCACAAGTACCAGAGCAACTGTTGGTAGAACTGCAATTTACTGAGCCTGCTACCCAAGAACTAGAAACAAATTTTGAAACTTCGGAAGTCCTTAACTTAGAGAAAAATTCCTCTTTTTTACCCCTACAATCCAAGCCAGAATTTCTACTGCAAGCTCAAAACTTGCCGGCACCTTCTGGGCCCGCCAGTGAGTCGGCTTCGCAGTCGGCAGTTACTGCATCCTCAACCTCATCTTACCGCATTGAAACCATTCGCGTTGCTACTCAAAATTTAGACGATTTAATGACTCAAGCAGGGGAACTTACTGTCACAAAAACTCGGCTAGGACACCGAGTTGCAGAGATCGAACAAATTACAACTTTGTGGGAAGAGTGGAGCCGAGAATATTTTGTAACGAGCTTGACTGTTGATCGGATGCAAATAGATGAAAACGGTATTAAAGCCAATGGTAAATTTAGCCAATTGCAGGATTACTATCAACGTACAGAAGAACGTTTAGAACGTCTCGGAACTTTAGTCAACCGCTTGAGAAATCGAGTTTATGAAGATACTGCCAGACTCGAATTAATCGCTGAGGCATTAGAATCAGGAATTCGCACTCTGAGACTGCTGCCTTTGTCTACTATTTTTAATTTATTTCCTCGCACTGTTCGAGACTTAGCGAAACGGGAAGGTAAAGAAGTTGCATTAGTGATTGAAGGAGGCGAAACTACAGCCGATAAACGCATTTTAGAGGAAATGAAAGACCCTTTAATGCACATGATTAGAAATGCGATCGACCACGGTATTGAAACTGTTGCTGAGCGGAAAAAACTCGGTAAACCTCCCGTGGCTACTCTCCGAATTAAAGGCTATAATATTGCTAGCAATATTATTATTGAAGTTGCTGATGATGGCCGGGGACTAAATCTAGAGAGCATTAAACAAACGGCTGTAAAACGTAATATTTGTACGCTTGAACAACTGGCAGAAATGACCGATACTCAACTACAATCTTTAATTTTTACTCCGGGGTTTTCGACCAAAAAATTTGTTACCGAAGTATCGGGGCGCGGGGTGGGTTTAGATGTAGTTCGCACTAATGTTGAAGCCCTAAAAGGTAGTATTCAAGTAGAGTCTTTACCGGGTAAAGGATGCACTTTGAGGCTGCAAATCAGCACGTCTTTAGCTACAGCAAATGTATTAATTGTCATAGTTGAAGACATTCCTTATGCTCTGCCAGTCGAGTTTGTAGACACGGCTCAACAGGTGTCTCAGTCTGAGATATTTGCTATAGAAGGTAAGGAAACTATACTTTCAAATGGTCAGCCTCTGTCAGTTGCTCATCTGACAGATTTACTAGAATTAAACAATAGACAAGGGTGGCAAAAAAATCGGTATTTGAGACAGGAAACAGGGAGCGAAATTCTGAGAAAAAATCAAAACCACTTCCTAAATTCTACTTCTTCAAAAATGCCTTGTATTGTTTTGAAAGTTGGGGAGGAAAGATTGGGATTATTTGTAGATGCTTTGATAGACGAACAGGATGTGGTGATGAAACCTCAAAGTCAATTGCTGAAACGGGTGCGAAATGTTTCGGGTGCCACAATTCTCGGTACTGGGGAAGTTTGTATGGTACTCAATCCCCACGATTTGATAAAATCTGTACGCCAGCAAGTTTCGTCCCGTGGGGTTTCTGCTGCGCGATCGCAACTTGAGACTGCCAGCAGAAAACAAGTTATACTATTAGCAGAAGACTCGATCGCCACGCGCACTCAAGAAAAGCGCATCCTGGAAGGTGCGGGTTACGAAGTTGTGACTGCGGTAGACGGATTGGATGCTTTCCATAAATTAAAAACTCGCGATTTTGATGCTGTGATTTCTGACATACAAATGCCAAATTTAGACGGTTTGGCCCTGACTGTTAAGATTCGGGAGCAAAAAAAATACAGTGAGTTGCCGATAATTTTAGTGACATCTTTGGCATCGGATGAAGATAGAAAAAGAGGGGCTGATGCAGGGGCAAATGCTTATATTCCTAAAGGGACTTTCAATCAAGATGTGTTGGTAGATACACTAAAAAGGTTAGTTTAGTCATGAGTCATTAGTCCTTGGTTATTAGGCATTTGTTATTTACTACCAATTAGCAAGGCCCAATACCCAATACCCAATGCCCAGTGCACAATTACCATTGCATGGATGCCCAATACCCAATACTTTGACTACGCGGTTACTGAGCTAGTTGTAATGAGCTTAGCCACTCGCTCTGCGTGGCTTGCCCACGAAGCCCAAGGGAAGTAAGTCGAAGGGCATTACAAGTGCCTAATTTCCCATTCCCCATTTCTTATTCCCCATTTTCCAGCAAACAGATGTTATCGCCCATTAAACTATTGTTAGTTGAAGATTCTCCAGTAGTTACGATCGTCCTCAAACGAATTTTTGAGTCCTCGCCAGACATCCAAGTTGTAGGAACCGCTTGCAACGGATTAGAAGGACTAGAATTAATCCCCAAACTTCAGCCCCAAGTAATCTGTACCGATTTGAACATGGCACCAATGAACGGGTTAGAATTTACGGAAGAAGTAATGAAGAAATATCCGCTACCAATTTTAGTAATTAGTGCTTCAGTGCAAGCGAATGATACTCAGAATGTATTTCAAGTGTTAAAGGCTGGTGCATTGGATGTTTTTCCTAAACCGATGGGCGGGTTGGTATCAGATTACGATCGCCTAGCCAATCAATTAATAGCTAAGGTTAAAATACTCTCAGGAGTTAAAGTATTTACACGGCATCAAAAAAAGATGCCACTAGAAGATAATCAAATTTTAAAAATTAACCAAGCACCAGTTCCTAATTACAAATTTTCCAACGAAAATGTTAAATCTTCCACTATTAAAGTATTGGCTATAGGGGCTTCTACAGGGGGACCGCAAGCGCTGTACGCGATTATTTCTAAACTTCCGGCTAGTTTTCCAGTGCCTATAATTTGTGTCCAGCACATTAGTGAAGGTTTTTTGCAAGGATTAGTTGATTGGCTAGGTAATGAATCGAAACTGCCTGTTAAGATAGCTGCTTTTGGGGAATTGCCACAAGCAGGAACTGTTTATTTCCCGCCAGAAAAACGTCATTTAGAATTGGACTCTCAAGGGCGATTTGTTTATTCAGAAGCTGCTCATGCCGCGGGACACTGCCCTTCTGTAACGGTGACATTTAAGTCGGTAGCTAATTTTTATAGTCGGGCAGCAGCGGGGGTTTTGCTGACAGGAATGGGTAGAGATGGTGCTGACGGAATGTTGGCTATCGCCAGACAAGGGGGGTTGACAATCGCCCAAGACGAAGCTAGCTGCATTGTCTTCGGAATGCCCAAGGAGGCGATCGCCCTCGGTGCCGCCCAATATGTTCTACCTATCAGTGCGATCGCTCCTCTACTCCTGGCAAAATTAAAAATTTAGCTTCTAAGCGAAAGCCCCGCACCAAACACGGTACTCCGTTGAGTGACGGGATGTAAGCGCCGTCCATCAAGGGGTTCGATGCCCCGCAGATGGACTATCTTCAGGAGTATCTTGTTGCTCAATATATTTCTTAAGTACAGAAATTGTGACACCGCCACAAGACGCAATAAAATATGACTCATTCCACAAAACACTTTTCCAGTAATGTTTTTTCACTTCATCAGCAAACTCTTCTCTAATCTTGCGACTGGAAACAGATTTTAAATTACCAACAAATTTCGGTAATTCCATCTGGGGCAAGTATTGAAATAACAGATGGATATGATCCTCTTCACCATTGAACTCAACTAATTTACAGCCCCACTTTGTGCATAAATCCGTCAATATTTCAAACAACCTGTCGATCATCTGTCCTGTAAAAACTTTACGCCTATATTTGGTAGTCAAAACCAAGTGAGCTTTTAAATCTGAGACACACCTCCCGCTAGAAATAAAATCATCTTTCATATCACCGTATCCATTTTATGCTACGCTGATATTATGATCACAGCCTACAAGTACAAATTACGCCCCAAAAAAGCCCAAGCTCATCAAATTGATCAGTGGCTAAATCTGTTGCGTATGCAGTACAACTATAGACTGTCAGAGCGTTTTAACTGGTATGAGTCCACTCGTAGTCCTATTAATTCATGCTCTCTTGTGTCATGCAGTATCGCTCCCATAGTCGAACAGCCTGATTATTACTGGCAAAAGCGAGATTTACTCAATACCAAACAGCTATTCCCTGAGTACAAATCAATTCATTCTCAGGTCTTACAGAATTGCATTGAGAGGGTCAAAAAAGCTTTTGACCGATATATCAAGGTTGATAAATCTGGCAAGCACTCTGGCAAACCTAGATTTAAAGGGCGTGGTAGATATCACAGCTTTACCTATACTCAGGTGCAGCAAGACTGCATCAAAGGTAATCGCATTACTTTACCGAAAATCGGTGATGTGAAGATAATTCTGCATCGTCCTATCCCTGATGGGTTTAAAATCAAAACTGCTCAAATTGTCAAGAATGCCGATGGCTATTATGTTGTGCTGACATTGCAAGATGTCATAGTGCCCACAATCAGCCTCGATGTCAATCTTGATAATGCTGTTGGTATTGATATGGGACTGAAGAATTTCTTGATTACCAGTGATGCTGAGACAGTCCCTATTCCTCAGTTTGCCAGGATTGCCCAGAGCGATAAAAAGCTCCGAAATAAGGCTGTTTCTCGTAAAAAGAAAGGCAGTAATCGTAGACGGAAGGCTGTTAAGCGTCTTGCTAAACATCATCTGCATATTGCAAGGCAACGTAAAGATTTTCATTATAAAGCTGCAAAGCAATTACTCGACAAGTATGATGTGATTGGCTTTGAAGATTTGAATGTGAAAGGTTTGGCAAAAACTAGGATGGCAAAATCGATCCTAGATGCTGGTTGGAGTGAATTCCTCGATATTCTGGTTTGCAAGGCCGAAAGTGCTGGCAAATTAGCTATAGCTGTGAATCCAAATGGTACTACCCAAAACTGTTCTAATTGTGGTACTCGCATCCCTAAAACCATTGCCGACAGGTGGCATAGTTGCCATGTTTGCGGCCTGGAACTGGATCGGGATGTAAATGCCGCGATTAATGTTAAGAACTTGGCTGTCGGGCGGACAGTCAATAAAGCTCAGCGTGTTTCCGATGCAGACGCAGGATTAGCTGAGAAGCCCACCCTATACTCGTCCGCGAGTTAGGGCTGGGAGTCGTCACTTCATTAATTACTCAAATTACTTCATTAATTACTCAAAACTAATTTTTTTCTAAGTCCAATTATTTGATTTTGATAAACTTACCAATTACCTCGCGCAACTTATCAGCATCAAACGGCTTAGTTAAATACTCTGTTGCTCCCGCCAAACGCCCCTGTACCTTATCAAAGGCTCCATCTCGCGCTGTCAGCATTACGATCGGCAAATTCTGAAACTGAGGCAAGCTCCGCACCGTGCGGCAGAGTTCCAATCCGTCAATACCAGGCATCGAAACATCCAGCAACAAAACAGAAATTTGTTCGTGATAAATCGTTGACAAAGCATCCACTGCATTGTCGGTTACGAGAACTCGAAACTCTTTGCTTAAGGCCTGTTTAACAAGTCCTTGCATCACGACGCTATCATCAACTGCCAAAATAGTTGGTACTTGACTGCTACTTGCAGACATATTCTTCTCCCTGTTTATTTATAGTTCTTGAAAATACAAAACATACTTCCTGCAGTTATTTTTTGAGAGTTGCCTCTACACAATAATTGTCAACCCCGTTGGAGCGTTAGTTGAAACATTACCCCTGTTTTTTTACCTCAAACTCGAAAAAAGGGATGGGGAGAGTAGTCGATCGGCAATTACAACAGTTGCAAAATGTGCATCCGGGCCCAGAAACCCTAAAAGGTCGAGTTTGAACAACTATTGTTACAAAGTTTAACATCTTACCAATCTTTTGTAATTCATCTCCTAACTGTAGTTGAACTCCAGGCTAAGGCACAGCTCGGTAAAGGACACTGATATTGTGGCACAAACCCCTGATTTAAATCTACCAGCAAGCCAGCTACCCACGATTAGACAAGTCTGTTAAAATACAATTAAACTGATCAAAAAATTCTAGGTAAGCAATCGTCATATATTTTGGAAAGCTGCTTCCTCCCAACAGAGGCTCTTAGATTTAGAGAGCCGGAGGTATTCAAAAGCATAGTCAACTGGAACTATAATTTATATAGTCTTAGATCTGGGGTGCTCTAACTCCGATAACTCAAAAGTTTCCAGATCAGTCAAGAGTTAGACTAAATCGCCAAATAGTTTTCTAAACTTGTCTATAATTGACCAAATCCACAACTCTAGGTAAGCTTAACTATGTTTGCCCTCAAACGATCGCTAAAATTGAATAACAACGAAGCGACCTTGATGGCAAAACACGCAGGATTTCGACGTGTCGTCTTCAATTTCGGGTTAAGCTTGCGGACTCAAATGTATAGTGAGGGCAAGCTTTCGGACTCGAAGGTGATTAACGAAGTTAAAAAAGTTCTCACCAACCACGTCAAGAAACAGCCTGAATTCGCTTGGATGAACCAGTTGTCTAGCCGAGTCTACCAAAATGCTTTAATTGACTTGAAAGATGCCTTTAGTCGCTATCGTGCCGGGAAAGCAGGTCATCAAAAATTTGCCAGCCGCCGGAATGGTCAATCTTTTACAGTCGATTCATCCAATGGGAAAGTTCTGCTAAGTGCTGGCAAAACCATTAAGATTCCTACATTGGGAACGTTTCGGCTCTACGAAGCCCTAGAATGTGGTTACGTGTCTCAAACTTTCACTATCTCAAAAGAAGGAAGTCGCTGGTTTGTTTCATTTTGTGTTGATGCGGAACGTCTACCAGTTCAACAGCCCAAAAGCTCTGTAGGAATCGATGTAGGTATTAAATATGCGGCCATGCTGTCAAACCAGCAAGTTTTTGACGCACCAAAACCGTTTAAGCAAGCGAAAACCAAGCTTGCCACTTTACAACGTCAAGCTTCAAGACAGGTAAAATGTTCCAATAACCAGCGTAAAACTTACAACAAAATCAGCCGACTTCACGCCCAAATAGCTTGTATTCGTAAAGATTTCCTGCACAAGTTAACAACTTACTTAGCCAAGACTTTCAATCTCATCAAAATAGAAGACTTGAATATAAAAGGCATGATGGCAAATCACAAGCTGGCGGGGGCGATATCAGATATTGGGTTTTACGAGTTCAAGCGTCAACTCGATTACAAATGCCTTATGTATGGAGCGAATTTAGTGCTGGTAGACAAATGGTTTCCTAGCTCTAAAACTTGCTCGAATTGTGGGAATAAAAAAGATATGCCATTGGGTCTTCGGACTTATGATTGTCCTGCTTGTGGTAGATCTATCGATCGCGATTTCAACGCCAGCGTCAATATTTTGAACTCTTAACCCTCGGCGGTCGGGGGATAGCCTACTGATATTGGGATAGCCGACTACCCAATAGCGTAGGAAGTAAACTCGGATGCTTTAAAAATGGCTTTAGATAAGTTTAGGTAAGTTTTACGCGGCAGGTTAGTCTGAATTCGGCGCAAGCAGCCTGCGCCGAAATTGCGCCCACAGTCTCCCATCACACAATTCATAGCTTGTTTTTCTCTAAAGTATTGAGAAGGGCGGTTGCCAGCAACTAGACGGGCATTTACACATGATGAAAGCACCCTTGCCTCTTGGTAAAAAAGTGTTCAAGCTCCATAACATTGACTTGTATCAGCTTCTCGGCTCTGCTCCAGACGCTTGCTTGGACAATTTGGTCGGTTTGGCAGCTCAGATCAGCCGAACTCCTATTGCTTTCTTGAGCTTGATTGACGCTAACCGCCACTGGTTGAAGTCGCAGTTAGGTATCGATCGAACTTTGGCCCACCGTTACCTGAATTTTTGCACTCGCGCCCTGGATAAAATTCCCGAAGAGTTCGCAGTTGGTTCAAACTCAAACTCGGAATTTGACCAGGCAATTCCCCTGCAAAAACCGCCAGTTGCTCCCGAATCTCCGATCGAACCCCCTGCAAATTCGTTTCAGGAACCGCCCGTCGCCATTGTCCAAAACGCTTCCACAGACGTGAGATTTGGCGAGCATCCCCTGACGGTTTTCTATCCCTTCGTGAAATTTTACGCCGGAATCCCAGTCATGACCTCAGATGGGCGGATGCTGGGAGTGCTATCCGTTATGGACTCGGTGCCACGAGACTTGACAAAAGAAACCATAGAAGCTCTGCAAGCTTTGAGTCGGCAAGTTGCGAGTTTGGTGGAGCTGCGCTGGCAATTAGTCAAAGCCCAGAAACAGTTGCCAGAGGCAGAAGATATCAGCTCAAACAGCCAGCAAATCTCGGAGTTAGTTCGTGACTCGAACTGCGACAGCTTGTGTGCCGTACATACGCCACAGAGCAGCAGGACAACAATATACGGAACAAAAAAGCTTCCGACGCTGGGGGAAACAGGCACATCTCAATATTTGCGGGAAACTTCAGCGGGCATCGGGCGCGCTCCCGATACCAAACAAATCCAAGAAATCGTTGCCGGAGCGCGGGACACATCCGATCGCCAACTAACGGCAGCGTCACTACAAGAGCGAGCTCGTTTGGGAGCCCTGCAAGCTAAAGTCGGTGCAGCCCTCGGACAAGGCGGGAAAATATCGCCCATCCTCAACCGCTGTACCGAGGCAATGGTAGATTACCTCGACGCCAAAGAGGCGAGTATCTGGACGTTCAACCCGCAGACAGAGCAGTTAGAATTGCAGGCAGATTCAGGACTCAGCACCGAAGGGTGGGAACGGGAAATAGAAGATTGGGTGCGAGCAGAACCGGGAAAACTCCAAACGGCTCCTGTATGCCTACTGTCAAACCCGTCTCTCTGCGCCATTGCCTATCCGCTGATAGTGGAGGAGCGGCTGGTGGGAGTGCTGGCTCTGTGCAGTAGCGCTTTGGTAAGCGAGGGAGCGCTAGAAGTTCTGGGCTGCATGGCTAACGCCATCGCCGTGGCGATCGATCGCATCACGGCCCGAGAAGAATTGTTGAGCCGCCGGGAAGGCCTGCTCTTCGGTCTCGCCAGCCAGATGCGGAATTCCCTCGACCTCGACAAAATTTTAGATACGGCTGTCAACGAAATTCGCAGCTTGTTGCAGGTTGACCAATGTTACTTTTTGTGGTATTCCATCTCGCGAGACGGGCAGCCAAGCTTTGCAATCACCCACGAGGCGGCAAATCCCGAACTCAAAGAGCGGCTTACAGAATACCCGATCGAACAAGTAACGCTGCTGGCCGAGAAAATTTGCCACCGCCAAACGCTCCGGATCGGGGACGCTGCCACAGCACTCTGCATAGAACCACCCACGCGAGCTTTTTTGACCAGTCTCGGCATTGTTTCTAACCTGCTGCTGCCGCTCAAGACTCGCTCCGGTCAAATGGGTGCTGTAGTTTGTAACCATTACAGCAGCCACCGTTCCTGGGCGACGAGCGAAGTGGAGTTGCTGCAAGCGGTGGTTGATCAACTGGCGATCGCGATCGACCAAGCCGAACTCTACGCCCAAACCCGGGCGGCAGCCTTAGCCGCTCAAACCCAAGCCCGCCAACTGACGGAAACTTTGCAGCAGTTGCAGCAGAAAGAAGCTCAGCTCATCCAAAACGAAAAAATGTCCTCTCTCGGTCTAATGGTCGCCGGCGTCGCCCACGAAATTAACAATCCAGTTAATTTTATTTACGGCAACTTGACTTATTGCAAGCAGTACATGAAAAATCTGCTTGATTTACTGCACTTGTATCAAAAGCATTACCCCGAGCCTTGCCCCGAAATACTCGACAAAAACGAAGAAATCGATGTTGATTTCATAGCGCCGGATTTGCTGAAAATTCTGTCTTCAATAGAGATGGGAACCGAACGCATCCGCCAAATTGTCCTGTCTCTGCGGAACTTTGCGCGGCACGACGAAGCCGAGATGAAGCGGGTGGACATTCACGAAGGGATTGACAGCACGCTGCTGATTTTGCAGAGCCGCTTGAAGTCAAACGGGCTAATACCGGGAATTGAGGTAATTAAAGACTACGGCAACTTGCCGAAGGTAGAGTGCTATCCCGGACAACTCAACCAAGTATTTATGAATATTTTGGCGAATGCGATCGACTCTTTGGAAAATCAGCCCCCACCCAAGACGATCAAAATCTCGACGGCGGTGGTGGCCCCAAACTCGGAGGCTGGTGAGTCAGGAAAGTCGAGCCCTCAAGTTGTGGTGATTCGGATTCAAGACAGCGGGCCGGGATTGGCCGAAAAAGCTAAATGCCACTTGTTTGACCCTTTCTTTACCACTAAACCTGTGGGCAAGGGTACGGGGCTCGGCTTGTCTATCAGCTACCAGATTGTGGTGGAAAAACACGGAGGAAGCTTGAACTGTATCTCGAAACCGGGACAGGGAGCTGATTTCAGGATTGAAATCCCGGTAGTTCGCCCCCCTGCGATCAAAGAATAAACCTGCGGGCGATCGGTTCCAAAAACATTTTATAAATTTTATTGTCAAAGTGCTTGACAGATTCCCGTGTCTGGGTGTTAGTATAGTAAATGTTGAGACGTTGGGGCGTCGCCAAGTGGTAAGGCAGCTGGTTTTGGTCCAGCCATTCAGAGGTTCGAATCCTTTCGCCCCAGTTAAATTGTGTCCGGTAAATCAATTGTTTAACTCATTGTTTAGAGTTAGGGCTTGCTCACAGGATATAACAAACCGGGTTTCTTGCTGCGGGTTTTACCTAAAAGCCTAGATTTGTGGTCAAGAAATTGGTTTTTGTGGTCGTCAGTACCCATTTTTGGCAGAAACCGTTGTTTGTGCGTAATATCACTTCTGAGTGCGCCGGAATTGTAAAATCGAGTCAACATTCAACACTCATATCAAATCCGGTTGCATTGGAATAATTAAACCACTCTTGACGCCGAAAAAACAGAGAAAGAGAACAGAGAGATGAATAATTCCGATGCAACCGGATTTGATATCAACCATCCTTCAGTTTTTCGACTAACAGCCAACAGTCAACAGTCAACAGTCAACTTTTCGACTAACAGTCAACAGTCAACAGTCAACAGTCAACCCGCCCTACTCCATATCACTGCAAAGTGATGGGGCCACGAGCGTTTAGCCGATCGAAAACGTATCGGGAAATGGCCGGAAATGCTGTTTCGTCCTTGACGTAAGCCGGATCGTCTGCAAAAACAACTAAGATATAAATCGCGCGATCGTCTAAAGTTCTCACAAATGCCGCTTCGCTGCGGGATTTGGAAGTATAGCCTACTTTGGAACCAAAATAAATATTAGTTGGTAAAGATTCGCCGAGAAATCCTTGTATCGAATTGCTGGGGTCATTTTTCCAGGCCTTGGGGTCTAAGTCTCTAGTCAGCAAGTAAGCCATTTTGCGGCTCGCGACGCTAGAAACCGCTTGCCTAGTATAGATTTCGTATATTAATCGGGCGGCTTGGTCGGTAGTTACTTGATTGCGAATCGGCTGGGAAGCATCGCCCCGCAATTGCAAGTCGCGACCGATTGGACCTTCTTGCCTCAAATAGTATATGGGATAATTTTTGGTGGTTATACGAAGATCATTGTAGCCGGCTGACTGGAAAAAGGAGTTAATTTGATTGCGCTTTTTCAGCCATGTTTGCAACTCTTCTCCGGCGAGCCTGCCCCCGGATTTTGTATCTGTGATTTTGTCTAAAAGCCTGCTGGCAGCATCGTTGTTGGAGATGCCAATCATTTGTTCTAGATCGTTTTTGAAGGCTGATTCTTTTTGCGTAATTATGCCTTTTTCTATGGCTGAGTAAAAGGCTGCCATCCAAAATAACTTGGCAACGCTAGCGGGAAATCTGAGACTTTGATTTTGATATCCGGCAAAGGTGTGAGTTTTGGAATTGCTGACATCAAATAAGGTAATTGATAGCCGTTCTGCAGGCAATCCTTTGCTGGTTGCAATTTTCACAGATTCATCAACAATCCCTTGCAATTCTTGAGAGTAAACGGGATTGGGAGGTGTTTTGATGTTGTAGCTAAAGGTAGGCTCGCTTTGACTATCGGCTAAATTTTCCGATGGTTCAATTGTCGGAGGCGAGAGTGTTTCTTGAGGCGAGACGGCCTGTTGAGCCAAGATGACTGGCGGTTCTGGGGGACGGCGAATTCTGAAGGGCATTGTGACGAGCCAAAAAAACGCGATCGCCCCGGCAATTAAACACAAAATGTTACGGTATTTTAGCCGAGAAAATTTCGTCCTCACTCGGCGACGAGACGGGACTGGGCCTTCGCTGCTTTGGCGACGAGACGGGACTGGGCGCTGGCTGCTTTGGCGTCGGGATTGGATTATACCTCTTGCATGAATCTTTGCTCGATCGGTCAACCGCAGATACAAGGCAGATGAACGCAGATTAACGCAGATAATTTCCAGAATTGAGAGCGACTTTTGCAACAAGTCTATTGGGCGTCGGGTCTGGATTGGGCGACGAGATGGGACTGGACGCTCCCTGCTTTGGCGTCGGGACTTGACTGGACGCTCGCTGCTTTGGCGTCGGGGCTGGATTGGGCGTTGGGGCCCGATTGGGCTGCGTCGGCGGTCTACTTGCATTACAGTGTTGTGGTATCAAACTCGCACGATCAGTTTATAATAGGGCGGCGTCTAAATGACAAGGGTGTCGATCGAGTCCGCTGTTGCCAATTTTATCTGTCTACTAGGCTGATTGAGACTTCTAGTAATTGTAAAATTTTCAGGATAGCACTGAGTTGAAGCAAAATCCTTTGAAAAACATGAGAAATTTTTGGAGTCTGGCTGTTTTGGGATTTGCGATCGTCGGCGTGAATAATTCTTTGATACCTGATGTTTGGGCATTTCAGTCTCAATCTGCTACGGGATATGTTGTCGATCGACAAACAGCAGGACAGGGCGCGGATGTAGCGTTTTCCTTGACGGGAGAAAGCGAAAATCTGGAAATAACAAACAAGCAAACTGTTTCCAGTTTTCCGAGTATGTTGTGGGACTTCAACAATTTACCTGAAATTTCCTATTCCCAATTGCTGGAGGTGCTGGCAAGACGACCTGACTCCAATAATACGGAGAGAGAAACCGTTGCACAACCAGAAGACATAGCACGTTTTGAAAAGGTTGTACAGTATGCAAAACAACAAAATTTGCACGATCGCCCGATCGGAGAAATCCTACAGGCGATCGCCGATAACTTCCTAGGAAAGCCCTACGCCGAGGGTTTGCTGGACAAATCCGGCGAAGAAAAGTTGATCGTAACTTTGAATAAATTTGATTGCGTTTTGTTTGTCGAAACCGTTTTGGCTATTTCGCGGGGCGTAGCAGTAAAAGATTACGACTACCAAAATTTTGTCAATCGCATAGAAGAACAGCGGTATTTAAACGGTAAAATGAACGGTTATTGCAGCCGCCTGCACTATTTTTCTGAATGGATTAACGACAATCAAAAACGGCAAACTGTAGAAAATATCACTGCTCAATTGGGCGGAGTGCCCATGAAGAAAACACTAAATTTCATGAGCCAGCACCGCAGCAGTTACCCGCAAATGGTCAAAGACGAAGCGACTTATCAGTGCATAGTCAACCAAGAAGCAGAATTAGCCAAAACTACTGTTAATTACATCCCGACAAATCGGATAAAAAGTGTTTATTCTCAGTTAAAACCAGGGGATATTGTAGCGGTAGCCACGGATGTTAAAGGATTGGATGTCACCCACACTGGTTTTGTATACAGGAATGCAGACGGGAATCTGGGTTTAATTCACGCTTCGCCGGCTGGGGCTGTGACAGTTGCTTACGACTTGCAAAGATATATTAGCAGAGTCGAAAGTGCGATCGGCATTGTAGTCGCTAGGGCGATCGATCCCAGATAAAGGTGATATGTGAGGTTATCAACAGAAAGGACTAAAGCCCTTACTACGAACCTGTTATGATTTTTGGTATCTTTTCAGGATTTTATGCTTCAGACAAACCACCAAAACCCACTCCACAATACATCCCAAAATATAGCCGATAAAATCCTCGCAAGCAAAGCTGCTACCCATAAATAGATGCCCGAATAATCTAGCCCTAATCCATTGCAAAAAACGAGGATGCCACAGTTGGCTAAATTCAATTGCGGAGTTAAAAAGGAAAACTCCCCATTCTTTTAACAACTGATTACCAATAAACTAGGTTTATTGCCGATCGCCTACCCCTGGGATAACGCAACTCCTTGATGGCACTCCTGAGCGGGCTGGTCGTCATAATTTACCTTGACAAAACGTGAGAACCTACCGATCATCAGGCTTTACCTGAAATGTGAATTGAAGTAATTGCCTCTTTCTTCTGAAAAGGAGATGATTTCATGCTTTGCAGCGATCGGCATTTCATCCTGATTTCATAATTGCGTGCAATTCTAGAGAAGTAAACTAATTTGGAGTATCTCAGATAGCAACATTTTCTTTCGTTACTCTATCTCTAGTCTCAATGAAGTGAGTGTTCCTCAACTTCTTTGCAAACAGAGGATTTTCATTTCTTCTATTTAAAGTCATTGCTATTAGCAGATTCCAAAATGTTTCTTCCACCGCTCTTCAAAACTATGTAATTTGGTTCCACCGCTATGCTGCTGACGCAAGGATTCTAAGTGAAGTCATCCATCCTCTAAACCACTATTCACAATTTCATCTAGCAAACGACATGAACAATACTTTCATTGCAAATTATTTTGATTGGGATCACCGGACTCCACGCAAACGCCATCGTTTGGCTAATCGGCTATTGAATAAATTTCGCTTGAACGGTCAAGTTATTCCAAAAACGCCTGGCATGGCAAATGTAGAAGCTCGAATGAATATTTTTCATTTAGCAAGCCAAACAGCAGCATACAAAGTATCTGGTGATGTTGTCGAAGTCGGTTGTAATGCTGGCGAAAGCTCCATTGTGATCCAAAAAGTTCTGAAGGAGTATGCACCGGAGAAACAATTTCATGTGTTTGACAGCTTTGAAGGGCTTCCAAAACTACAAGAAGACGATATTAAAGATGGAGTATACGCTCAAGGTTCGATGACAGCTAAACTCGACAGATTCAAAAAGAATTTTTCCGATGTTGGACTGGAGCTACCACATATTCATAAAGGATGGTTCGAGGATACTGTTCCTTCCTGTCTTCCAGATCAGATAAGCTTTGCAATTGTGGACGGCGATATATATAGCTCTACTAAATATGTACTGCCCTATGTGTACGAGCGTCTAACGCCCGGAGCTATTTGCTTATTTGGCATTTATTATGATGAAAAGGTGTTTTCACGTCCATATACTGCTGAGCCCTTCAAATCGCCTGGTGTACAACGTGCTTGTGACGAGTTTTTTGAAGACAAGCCTGAAAAAGTCTCTGTACTCTATGCTTGTGAGTATTCCAACGGCTATTTTCGCAAGCTGTAGAGACAGAGCAGTTTTATGGGAATAATAATCGGGTATTTCTATCCTTAGAGTGTTTCATCACCTTCGTAAATAGGGCACTCCTCGGAATTGGCCGATCGGTAATAAATCTTGTTTATTGCCGATCGTCAACACCTAGAATGAGGCAAATCCGTGGTTAGCGCAGCCCTCGAAGAGGATCGCACTCCTGAGCGGGCTAGGTGCTTGTGGCGCACCTTACGCTACTTAAAAATCAAGGACTAAAGTCCTTACTACAAACCCGATTAATTGACAATTTCGCTGCGAGATACCTTACTATTTCTAGCAGGATTTGGCGTTAATTCTGGCGGCGAAACTTGAACACTTCCCCACTCATTCAAAAAGCTTTTCAGCAAAACCTCTTGCTGAGTGCGAAATGTCTCGACATTTGCCCCACGATTCATAATCACAAACCACACAGTTTCTTGTTTTTGAGTGGGCAGGGCTCCGCCCAAAGCGCTAACATTATCCAATGTGCCAGATTTGACCACTGCTAATTGGGGAAGCGACCGTTCTGATAGTATTCCTTGATCTTTCCCAACTACAGTTAAGACATCCGCAACTGTCATGCTGTAAGGTTGAAGATAGCGTTCTAAAGCTATAAATAACGCGCAAGCAGCCCGGGGAGAAATGAGATTTTCTTCGCTCAATCCCGAACCGTTGACGAGTTGAATTTCTGCGGGCGGAACTCCGGTTGCTGCTGCTGCTTTTTGCGCGACTGTTTTGGCGCCGCCGACAGTATCAGCTAGCATATCTGCCATGAGATTGTTGCTGTACTGATTCATTTTTTTGATCAGTTCAGCAAGGGGCAAAGAATAATGTTTGACTAAAGGCTGCACGTCATTGGGAGATGCTGGCAAAACTTTTACAGTCCCCTCAATTGCTATTTGGGGTTTCGGCGTATTTGGAGGCAGGGTTTGATACTGGGCGGCGGCTTCGCTGGGCCAGATTTGACTGTTCAATCCTTGTTTGAGCAATTCTCCCGATTTGACTGGATCAAGTTCAAAGTTCATGTAAAACTTATCGACAATTATCAAATTGCCACTGACTCGCTTGATGCCTTTTTGATTTAAGGCGTTACCAAGGGCGATCGCCTCTTCCCAAACAAACAAAGGATCGGCGTTTCCCTGTACAATTAAATCACCTTTTAATACGCCGTTTTCTATTTTTCCTGTTGTACCAATTAAGGTAATAAATTGATGTTCCGGCCCGAATTGTTGCAGCGCGACGAGAGATGTTGCTACTTTGGTAATAGAAGCGGCTGACAGAGGAACTGTACCTTGATGATTGGCTAGCAAAGTATTGCCAGATTGCATCCAGACGCCTTGGTCTTCTTTGGCAAAACCTTGGGCTGTCAAGCCGTTGAGATATTGCTGGATTTTGGTATTTGTGGGGGTTTCGGGATTGGTAGCAGAGACTATTAAGGGCTGAGGCTGACTTGGTTTAACTGGCGGCGGGGAAGATTCAGCTACAGGAGAGGGAGGTGCAAGTTGAGGTGATTCAGTAGCTGCACATCCGGCAATAATTGTGAGAAGGGCGATCGAACTTACAGCAGTCAAGTAGCGGTTTTTCAGCATTACTTTAATTTTTTTCATCAAATGTACGATCGTCTGTTCGGCACGCCCGATGGAAAGTTTAGCATTAACCCGCGCCTTTTGGAGCATCCGGAGCTGCGTTACCAGAATTGCGAACCGCTAACATTACCCATCTTCTTCTCTATCTTTCTTCGTGCTCTACCCTACGGCAACGGCTTCGCCGAACCCGTCTTCGTGGTTCGTTAAATAGATATTGTTTAAATACTGCAGGATTTTATACCAATAGCCCGGACTGTTTTTAGTTCGTAATCTGAAACCTTAGATTTTTCGTTGGTAGCTCACATCTTGCATCATTCTCAAGAACAGGCTTTCCGGCCTGTTCCACAACAAGTGCAATTTCTTGTGGGGAGTAGGGGTTGGGCAGGAGATCCCGCCCATAAAAAGCTTATTGAAAATGGTGCAAGATGTCAGTTGGTAGTTCGATTGCCACATCGCCTTGAAATCCTTATTCTACGGTTGGCACTCAACAACTGTCCGAAGTATTTTTATACCTGTTCACAAAAAAATGCAATTCTAGGCAACCTCCAAACCTTTATCTCATAAGTCATTCCCAAATCTAAAATCTAAAATCTAAAATCTAAAATCTAAAATAGAATGATCTTCAGCGCCTGGGGCCTTCACCCCAGGCCGATCGCTCTCACAAATTTTCGGTAAACTGGTTTATCCAGCCATACTCCCCATACTCAGCGGCACCATCTCGCCGTGAATCGTCAGGCCTAATAACATCGGCCCACCCGGTCGGATCAACTCTCCTGTAAGCGCGCAGCGTTCCTCCTGCTGTGCTGTGGCATTAATGCTGGCTCGAATATCCGATCGAGAAAACATCTGCCGATACTCTCCAGACTTCTGCTGCACGTAATTCCAGAGCAAATCTCGAATCAAAGCTTGATAGCCTTGATTGCCTGCGAGCTCTTTAAGTCTCTCTTTGAGTTCTCTTTCGAGTCGAATGCTGGTGACTTCCATTTCGGTGGTTGAGGTTCTAGGTAGGGTATGCATAATTTTTTCTCCGTGACGGGTGGACATGTGTGTAATATCAGTGTAGTATGTTTACAGCTAGATTGAAAGCCTCTTAACCACCTTCTGCCTACAGTGAAATTTCTCCCCACCTACTCCACCTATCAACTGAATTGCGATCGCTCCACGGGTCACTCCGAGTCGTTACGGCACTTCTTTAGGACGGGTTTTGCGACTGTCGCAGCGACCTCGTGGGCGGGCTTGGGCCTAAACAAACGCGGTTATAGTGGATTAGGACAAATTGCAGAAATTCATTACAACGAGGTAGACCGGGACGGTCTGCAAGTGGCACAGCCAGATCGAGATACACGAAGCGGGAGGTACAGCTAAACGACTGTACCAACACAGGATAAAAATTTGCCTTTAGCAGTTTTTCTGGCCCCCGCTTCTAAGTAAGAGAAGCGGGGGCATTTGATTGGATATTTGAGAAATTCCCAAAGGCTTGGGGAACTCGCAAAAACTAGATATAGCCAATGCGGGCGTTGCACCGAAAATTCCAAATCCCAAATCTAAAATCTAAAATCTAAAATCTAAAATCTAAAATCTAAAATCCAAATGAGGAGGAGCAAGCCGTGACCGTAGTAACTGATGTATTGAGGCAATCTGTGGTGGTGTTTTCTCAGAATTACCTACCAATGAGCCGTGTCAACATCAAACGGGCGATCGTACTTTTAGTAACAGGCAAGGCTGAACCTCTGGATTTTAGCATTGGCAACGGCTGGCTGGTACGATCGCCCAGCACCAGCATCCACGTACCTGAACAAATCCGCTTGACTTTTGGTAACAGGGAACGTCTTTGGAAAGTGCCCCCGGTCAATCGCCGGGAAGTTCTGCGCCGCGACGTTCATTCTTGTCAATACTGCGGTAGCAATCGGCATTTGACGCTGGATCACGTGATGCCTCGATCGAAGGGCGGCTCGCATACTTGGGACAACGTGGTGACTGCTTGCGAACGGTGCAACTCTCGTAAGGGCGATCGAACTCCCGTAGAAGCTGGAATGACTCTGCGAACTAAGCCGAAGGCTCCTATACACCCCACTGTTGCTTTTGCCGAACTTTTTTGGCACGAATACCAAATTGGGGAATAGGGCAGTTGACAGTTGACAGTTGTCAACTGACAACTGACAACTGACAACTGACTACTAACAAATTTTCAATTCCAAATTTAGGGCTGTCAATATGCTGAAGTTGACTTACACTGAAACGGGCTTTAACCTGGAGCGTTTGGCTCAATCTCCCGAACAGTTAGTGGCGCTGCGAGTTGTGCTGGCTATGCGAGTTGGTCAAAGCATCAGCGTCGAACCGAGCACTGCGGCATTTTTGTTGCCGGCGAATTTGCCGGCGCTGTCTCTGTTGGAATCTGAGGCCCGCCGAAACGACAACGATGCGATCAACCTTTGTGTTGCTGATGCTGACTTTGTAGAAGTGACTCTGCGCGGTACGTGGATTTCTGAGGCGTCTGAGGGGGCTGACGGCGTGTTTGCGACTGTGTTGGGCGATCGGGCGGAGCTCTTGCTGCTCAAACTCTGGCTCGAAACTCAGGCTGCTGCGGAGGTTGTCGGGGAAGTCGGCGATTAATATCGGATGTTGAACAAGGAAGAGGGAAGAGGGAAGATTTCTCTCTTTCCCCCTCTCTCCTTATGGCGTATAAATTATGTTGAAGTAAATGCCGTTATCTTGCAGATTGTCGCCCCGATCGCTAATTCTCACCAAAGGAAAAGCGTAATCTACGCGCAGATTCACCCGCTGTATCGGTTCCCAGATTACCCCCAAACCCACACCTGCTAAAAATGTCTGATTTGTTAATTTATTAGGATTGTTCGCAACGTTCCATACAGTACCCGCATCCAAAAAAGGAGCCAATTGAAGTTTGGGATTTCCCGAAGCATCGCGCTGCAAAGTAATCCGATCTTCGATGGAAACTCTGAAGCCGTTATCGCCAGAACGGACATTTTGGCGGTAGCCGCGCAAAGATTGCCCGCCGCCAATTACAAATTGCTGGGAAGGCAACAAACTATTAGCTGACAACTGTAAGTCTGCCTGCAAAATTAATAAATGTTTGTCATTCAATCGCTGTACTCGCTGCACTTGACCCAGCCAACTCAAAAATTGTCCGTCGGGATCAGAACCTTCGTTTTGAGTAGCATCAAACAAGCTAGTGCCGATCGTAAATTGCGATCGCACGGCCCAAGCACCCTGCGGGTCGCGGCGAATGTAGTCCTGTCCCAGCTTAATTGCGCTCGTAGTGGTGACACCATTGGAGTCCGGGCCGATGCCAAAACGAAACGGGTCGCCGCCGAGAAAAGTTCTGCCTCTCTGATAAGTAAAACCGGCAGACAAGGCAAATTCTTCGATCGGCGTTCTTCGCAACGGCTGGCGGTAACTTAATTCAAATAAATGCGATTTTCCCGAAATGTCAAAACGGTTAAAAGGTGCTTGTACAATACTGTTGCGGTTTGGCGCCGCCCTCAATTGCAAAGTGCCGTTCATCGCATTTAGCGGCACGCGATAGCTGAAATCAAACACATCTGAATCGCCGAGCGATCGATAATAAGCCCCTGCCAGTTCGTCGCCATTTCCTGTTATATTGCGGTGCCGCAAACTAACTCCCAATCTTTCGGAACCGACACTGGGAGGCGAGTAATTGTCAATGCTGAAACTAGGCTGAAATGGATTAGCTTCCGAGATTCGGACGATCAGAATGCTCTCGCCTTCATTATCCCCAGCCCGCAGACTGGCTTCTACATTGTCAAATAAAGGATCGACTCGCAGTAGCCGGAGTTGGTCTTCTAATGAAGCTGTGCTTAAAGGCATTCCGGCACCGAGTCGAATCCGGCTGCGGATGTAACTTGGATTCAATCTTTTAGTTCCTTCTACCTCAATTCGGGCTAGCTTGCCTTCAATCACTTGAATTTGGACTACCCCTGCGGTGATAGTTTGGGGCGGCAAGACTGCTCTCGAAGTGATGTAGCCACGATTGAGGTAAATTTCGGTAATTTTGTCGGCGATTTGTTTGAGCTGTTCTAGGGTGGTAGAACGGCCTTCTAAGGGGTTGACTAAGGCATTAATTTCATCTTGGCTTAAAATTGTGCTGCCAACTACTTGAATTTTCTGCACCTCAATTGGTGTATTCGGCAGCGTTGGGGGAACTGGCGACGGCGGCCCCGGCGCTACTGTGGGCGGTACTTGGGGAGGTTCTGGGGAAGGCTGCGGGGCAGGTTGCAGAAATCGATCGCGATTTGGATCTGGCTGAGTCGGTGGCGGTGGCAGGTTGGGAGGCGCCGAGGGTGGGTTCTGGGCTAAAACATGATTGCAATCTAGCTGGTTCTGACATTGGGGATCGTTGTCAACCAGATTTGTTGGTTCGGGCAAGATGCCCGCACCACAAGCAGTTTCATCGATTGTGGAACAGGCATCTTGGCTGTTCTCGGCGGGGTTCGATTGTGTTTCTGGTTCAGGGTTTGTCTCGATGGAATCGGGAAGCTGATTTAAGTTGGTCGCTGTTTCATTCTGGTTGATTTCCAGTTTTTGCAGTGCTAATACTTGATTGCCCGTATCTGCTGAGTTGTCAGCGGCGACGGGCAACTGAGAAATATCGTTTGTTTGGGATATAGCTTTATTGGCGTAAAAGCAAACCATCGGGAGCGCAGTTAGAAGTGAAATCCCCAACCGAAATAGTGCAATATTTGCATTCGGGCGCATAATTAATAATTTCTCTAAAATAAGTTTGTCGGCTGCTTGACTATGCTAGTTTATCATTTAGTATTAGGCGAAATTTGACCATCAAAATCTCCACAGTCCGCCTTTCAAGATGCCAGAAGTCCGAACTGCTGATCAGTACACAAATTTTAATTTATTTAGGACGATCGACCAAACAACCCGCAACAACCAAAAATCATCTGTGGCGCTGCCAAATACCGCGCTCGAAACCGAGTTTTTCCTACTTGCTGCACCAGTCATACTATTTTAGGTTTGAGATTTTAGATTTTAGATTGGGTAATGACTGATGGCTATAGCAATCCGATCTGAGCCTCAACAGATAACGACCGCTCGTCTTGCTAGACTTCATTCCTAGCAGGGGTTTCAGGTTTTTCCGATCTAGAAAATTAATTAGGATTGCTATATCACCGTTTGGAGCTTGCCTACCGCTGCATTCTTTTTTGAAACTGGTGTTGAATTATTTTCTTGTGATAGGCGTTAACTCACTTGCGACTAAGGGTTCTTGGGCTATTTTGCCGAGTTCGACTGAGTTCAACACTGCTAACCACTTGATCGCTAAACTGGCATCGCTGGGAGACTGGATACGCAATTGAGCTAGAGTTGCCAGGTACTCGTACCAGAGACTTTGTTGGGCGAAGATGCTGAGCTTGGTGAGATCGGACGATCGATCCAACTGTGTTTTCACGGTTGAGGCGAGTGTGGTGCGGTTGATCCACCCGGAAACGAGAACATCATCTGTTGTATTTTTTGGGTTGCATTTGATAGTAAAGTACCATTGATAGTTTTTGCCAACTTCCAGGGCTGGCGAGTTGTCGTCGGAGCCGAGGCTGACGCTAACTACACCTGCACGGCTAGTTACCATGCGAAAGCTTTTTTTGTATAGTGTTTTGTCCCTTTCGTCTGCTAACTCAAACTGAACTGTCTTGTCGAGGGCTACGGGAAGGTAGTAGAAAAATGTCGGCTTTGCTGATATGGTTTGCCCCATAGTTGATTGGGGAATCAAGGCAGTTAAGGCAGTTGTGGCCGTGGGGCATTCTAAGCCGCGGGTTCCTCCCCCTTCACGCCTTCCGGGTACTCCGTCCTCCGGCGGTTGAAAGCTATTCCACGTGGAGCCCGTTGGCTGAATGTTCGGTCTGCTTCCGCTGGCTTCAGGGGGTTGAACTGTTTGCCAGTTGAGCGGTAGCTGCGGTGGTGAGGCGCGCTGGACAATGTTTGCGGGGCTGTTGAGAGCCTCTGCTGGTATTAAAAAACTACCGGCGGCAACTGCCTCTAAAGACAGAATTAAGGAAAGAGTACCGATATTTAGAGCAGACTTCAAAGCCATGACGAACCTGCCTTTTGATGAACCTAGGAACTTTATCGCACGGTTTTATTCTATCCAAGGTTTTGACGGATATAGTAATCTGTTGTACTTAATTTATATCTTCAGGCAGATACGATTATTTGGGTCGCTCTGATCAACATAGAATTCTCTGTCGCGTTTGTCAGTGGTAGCTTAGTAGTTATACTTACTTCCATTCACGGCAGCAGGTTGGGTTGAGCTTGTTAAACCCAACTTTGACAAAGACTAATATTCGGGCTCTTTTAACTCTAGTAAGAGGGTACAACGCGTCTTTTCGTAAAAACACCCGGTTGATGCGTCAGTCCTGGATATCAGGAAACTAGGCAATTTTGCTGGTGAACCTCAAGCGATCGGCTACAAGTTACATATCAGGTTTTCTGTACAATACCGGCAAGAAATTTAGCATGAATCTCGATTCACCTGTTCTCTCGGACAAACAGCCTTCGGGGCTGCGGATGGTAAGACCCATCGGAGTCTTGGCACTGCACGGCATTGCTTTTTTAGGAAATAGGTTGTTCGCTGTCGATCGCGCCGAAGGGCTGCTATTGGAGATCGATCGAGAAAGTGACAACACTACTGTTTTGAATCCTTATCAAACGGCTAAGTTTGCGGGCGCAACCGGGCTGGCTATTTCGGAAGATACTCTCTGGTTTGCGCGGGATGAGGATATTTGTTGCTGTCGGGGCGCAGTTCGGGACGGGGCGATCGCTGAACTCAAACCGGAACATTTTGTTTCACTTTCTTATCCTGCTGACGGGATTGCTGTTTGGAAATCTACGCTTTATGTGACTTGCCAGAGATTGGGCTATATTCTGGTTTTTGACATGAAAACTGGTCGGGAAATTACTCGGTTTTACGCTCCCGGTATAGGGGTAGAAAATATCACAGTCCGGGATGAGGAAATTTGGGTTTGCGACAAGACTGAGCAAACTATTTACTGTTTGGAACGGGGAACTGGGGAGATTAAATTTAGCGTTTTGACTCCCTTTGAGTCGCCTTCGGGTTTGGCTTTTCACAAGGATTCCGAAACGGGGCAGGAGGTTCTGTACGTGGCTTATGCCGGGGATGAACTTTACATCCGGGATGACCCGAATTCGGAAGATCCTTTTCAGTTGACGAAGCGCGATCGCACTTTTATTCAGCCTTTGTATTTTCACTACAATGAAGCCGAGCGCTACGCTCTGTCAAACGGTTTTTTGATAGAAATGTCTTATGTGGAGGAACTGTCTCCTCTCGATGAGGTAGAAATCGAAAATTTGGAGTGGCGGATTGCTTTGCCTTCGGAAACTCATCGACAAAAAGTAAGGAAAATCACGCCGATCGGAATGCCTTTTACTGAGGAAATTCTGGAAGGGGAACGGGTGGCGGTGTTTAAGTTCGATCGCCTGCAGAAGGGGGAACGGCGAATTTTTGGCTGGAAGGCTTTGTTGGAAGTGCGATCGATTAAGTATCAGTTGTCACCTAGGGATGTGGAAAAGATTCCGAAGCTGTCGCCGGAGTTTGCAGCTAGGTATTTGGTGGATAATGACAATTTGGCGATGGATACGGATATTGTGCGATCGGCTGCGGTGGCTTCAATTGGCACAGAAACTAATATTCTGAGGCAGTTACTGAGCATTCGCAATTTTGTTTACGACCAACTTTCTTACGGGATTAGGCCTCACATTGATACTCCCGATATTGTACTGCGCCGTGGCATCGGTTCTTGCGGGGAGTACGTTGGAGTATTGTTGGCTTTGGCAAGGTTAAACGGGATTGCTTGCCGCACGATCGGCCGCTACAAGTGTCCGGCTTTTGCTGACAGAAAAGGCGTGCCGCTGGAGCCAGATTTCAATCACGTTTGGCTGGAATTTTACATTCCGGGTTTTGGCTGGGTGCCGATGGAATCTAATCCTGATGATATTCAAGACAGAGGCCCTTATCCTTTGCGATTTTTTATGGGTTTGGCTTGGTATCACGTGGAAATTGGCAAGGGAATTCGGTTTCAAAGTCTCACAAGCGGGGGTCTTCCTTTGAACAAGGAGGATGTTTCCGTAGGGACTCTGGCAATCAATCATGTGAGGTTTACAATTTTGGAAGATTTGCCAGCAGTTTGAATGGAGTGTGAGCAATTAACAGTTAGCCGTCAATATTCAACTGTTAATTGTTAACATTTTTCATCTAAAATCGAAAGTAGAAAATGTAAAATCAGAGGAAGAGGGGTTGTGGAATTTTCGATTGCTAATATTCTAGTTTTAGTGGCTTTTGTACTGCTGCTGACCGTGACTGGCGGGGTCGCTTATTTGACTGCGGTTGAGTGGCGCGATCGCAGGCGGTTAGATAACGCTAAACGGAAAAAATAGTAGCTATTTGCTGTTGACAAATCGCATTATTTATGATATAGGACAAGGCGACCTGGTTGGCTCGCCTTGTTTTGTGATTTGAAATATTTTCACCGCAGATGATATCAAGTTCAGTAACATAACCGTTATAGGTTTGTAGCCACGCCCTTTATGATTCGGCGGTTGAAACCGCTCCTTGTCAAACAAAGTCCGCGCAACGCGAGACTAAGAAATAAAGGGGGTACTTAACCCGGATTTGGTTTCGCGGGCGGGACGCCCGCGCCACAATAAAAACACTACAATAAAACACCACAATAAAGACAGAGGAAAAAGGGGATTTTGGATTGGGGAGTTTAAGTCCACTGTCGGAAAAATGTATTTTCTTGCCAAGCCGCAGCGGTGCGTTTTTCAAGTGCTGCCATTTCTGTTTTGTTCAGGGGTTTGAATGCTGGGGCGACTTTGAAGTTTTCTTCTAATTGCTTTACTGAGTCGGCGGCGATGACGCAGCAGTGCACGCCGGGAAGTGAAAGCGTGTAGCCCATTGCTTGGTGCATTCCATCTAAAACACCGTTCTGAAATAATTTGCCGTAAGCTGGTATTTTCATGGCTATGACGCCAATGTTTTTGGCTTTGGCGACTGGTAAAGCGCTGGTAACAAAGGAGCGCGGGTGGTGTTTTTCGGCGGCGTTGAGGGAGATTAATGTTGTGTCGAAAGGATAGCGCTCCAAGCCGGCCACAATGATAGCAGGTTCGTGGTGTCCGGTGATGCCGGAAAAACGAATTATTTTTTGCTGTTTGGCTTCTTCGATCGCCTTTATTGCTCCTTTCGTACTAAAAATTTGGTCTAATTCTGTTTGGAATGAGATGTGGTGGAGTTGCCACAAGTCTAGCCGATCGGTTTTCAATCTTTTGAGCGATTGCTCTAAGTCTCTCCACGCGCCATCTCTGTCTCTGGCGGAGGTTTTTGTGGCTAGGAATATGCGCGATCGATATGGTGGCAAAACTTTGCCTAAGTTTTCTTCGCTGGGCCCGTACTCGGCCGCCGTGTCAAAATAGCGAATGCCTAGTTTGATCGCGCGTTCAATTTGCGCCGCTGCTTCTGCTTCTCTTCCCTGCTGCGACAGCGGTGTTTGCCCGGCCCCCCCCAAACCGAAAATCGGCACTTTCACGCCGGTTTTGCCTAACAGTCGTTCTGGCATTTTTACTGTGGCGGCCGCCTGGTTATTGGGTGCGGCTGCGATTTCCCGATCGTGCTGTTCGATCGCCTTAGCGCCTGCAATGCCGCTGGCAACAGCTATACTGCTCAATATAAAATTGCGGCGAGTCTTTTTGCGGGCCATTGTTTCCGTCTCCTCAGAATATGTGAGAGAAATTAACCGCGTTTGTGTTGGCACAACACATAAATTTTTACTGAAAATCGGATAATTTTCCCCCTCTCGGAGGGAGGAGATGGTAAGGGGAAAATTATCTATGTGGCGATCGACTATTGGTCAATTATCCATCCGCGAATCAGTTCGTTTATCTGTTCTGGTACTTCGTCGTGGGGACAGTGACCAGCTTTGATAAAGTGTTCTGTCAACTGCGGATAGTGTTTGCGAAATTTGGCGCTTCTTTCTGCAGAATTCATCCACGGATCGCCTTCTCCCCACAGCATTAGCAATCGGCAGTTTAATTGACTTAGCAATACGTCGATTTTTTCGCCTTGAGGTGTTCGGAATACGGAAGCGAATACTTTGGGGGCACCCGGATCGCAAGAGGGAAGGTAAATTTCTTCTACTAATTGGTCTGTGACCGCGCTTTGGTCGAGATAAACTTTTTCTAGGGTTTTCCGAATTGTCGATCGCTGGCGCACGTACTGGAACAGCAGAAAACTTGCCCAATCTTGCTGAAATAAAGTTTTAGCTATTACAGATATGGCTTTTTGCAAGGGCGGGGCTTCGGGTGCGGGCTGCGGTTCGCTGAAGGGCCCGGCGCTGTTGATTAATATGAGTCCGGCTGCTGATTCGGGGCGCTGGGCGGCTACACACAAGGCTGCGTAGCCTCCGAGGGAGTTGCCGGCTAGTACGGCGGGCCGGCCGATGATGTTGGTGATGAAGTCGTGGAGTTGGTCGCGCCAGAGCTCGCCGCTGTACTCGATTTCGGGTTTTGCTGATCGCCCGAATCCGATCAGGTCGATCGCCCACACTTCAAAGTCTTGGCTCAGGCCGCTGATATTTTTGCGCCAGTGGTCTGTGGAGGCTCCAAAACCGTGAATTAACAGCAGGGGAGGGCGTTCTGGATGCCGATCGCTCGTTAGCGAAGCCCTCGAAGAGGATCGAACGTAGTATACTGAATGCCCCCGCCACTGCCAGTAAGTGCCGGCGATGGGGGCTGTGGTGATGGCTGGGGTTGTTTGCATAATGTAAAGAAATAATTATTTACTTTAACTATTGTATCGCGACGCTCAGATTTATAAAATTTTGCAAACGCGCCGGGCTTTGGCCAGCAAAAGATTCGTCAAGTTGGGCGAGTTGGGTTCTGGCGATCGCCCGTACTCAGGATTAATAAGTTTTGTAACGAATATTGATTTTGTGAGGATCGCAGCAATCCGAGATATTTTGCCCGATCGCATTTGGGAGAATAAATCGGGTTTTGGCTGCAACATACCTAGGTATGATGATTTTGCTGTTTGGTGGCAAGAGCAAGTTCTGGGCGATGGCGCTTGCCCAGGGGCTGCGAGGGTCGAACCTGATGGGCGAGGGTAAAGGGATCGACTTTTTTATAGTTATTTCCGAGCTTTTCCAGGTGGGGATCGTTTGTTCAAGAGGTGTTGACGGCTTCGGGGATGCAGCTAGCCTCAGCGTTGCTAGTTGGCAAAAGCTGAAATCAAAAATTTCGTGGCTGGGAGAAGTTATAAGTAAAATTACTGATGGTTCTCTGCAGAAGTTTCTCAGAATCGCAGAATATTTTGTGACGTTGTTTGCTGTTCTTAATTGCTTTGATACTCTAAGATAGAAGTAGAGCTGCGCCGCTCAATTAATTAGCATTTTGAATACTAGGGAGCCAACTATGCAGGGTGTGAACTTTATCCACCTGAAAGTTAGGGAGTTTTCTGAGTGATTGCTATTTCACCTCGTCCCGTCGGACGCAATTGGATTACGATTAGCTTCGCTTCTACTCTATACCTGTGTCCTATTTTGGATCTGCTCCTAGCAGAGCTTCCGGATCACTGGCAAGCGGAATTGCGGTTGGGGCTTCAAGAAGCTTTGGTAAATGCTGCTAAGCATGGTAACAAGTTAGACCCCGGTAAAACTGTTGGAGTCCGTTTTTCGATCGTCCAAAACCAATATTGGTGGGTGATATCGGATGAAGGTTCTGGCTTTAAGGCCCCTTGCGGTTGTAACCTTTATACCGATGATTGCGACAGTCTCCTAGCAGAGGATGTTGTAGATGAATCGGCACTCCCCCATGTGGAACAGGAATGTGGTAGGGGGTTGTTTATTCTTTACCAAATATTCGATCGGGTAGAGTGGAATTCTCAAGGTACAGAGTTACGGCTGTGCAAAGAACTTCCCAGTCGCTACCGACTTCCTCGCTTGCGCTAGCACCGCTATTTGGCAGCAGTTTTCACCTCAGCTAGACCTGGGAAATTTTTTCGTTTCCGGGCTGAACCTCGAAGTGAGAATTTGGAGGATGTGGCTATTGATAGCTGATCATAATGCAAAATGTGAGTTTTGAGTTAAAAAAGTATAAATCTTTTGAACTCACAATCGCGCTGCTCGATCGAGCGGCGCGATTGTCTAAGTTTTGAGCGACTAATCAAGCCAAAACTCAAGACTCAAAACTCAAAATTATTTGCCGTGGGTGGGACAGGGAGGAGCAGAGATCGATCGATCCAGCCATCCTGCTGCTTGGTTTAAGCGCGGGAGAGCTTCTTCGGGCTGTTTTTTGAGCAAAAAGACCAAAGCGGCCGCAGCTTGCTCTCCGGCCCGCGCGGAACGGTTGGCTTTGAGGCGGTGCCAATCTTTTTCCGGGATGGCGAGGCGCGCGGCTAGAGCTTGGGCTAGTTCTACCGTGCTCAGCTCGTTGAGGTTGACAGTTTGGGTTGTTTGTGTAGTTTCAAGCATAATTGGCAATTATACGGATTTGGCTGCCGTTTCTGAATTTAAAAAATATACTGCATATAATAACAACTTAATTGGAAATCGGTTTTTTTTATTATTATTGTCAGGTTTGCAGATCGAAATGCCTCAACAGCCGTCAGAGTTAAATCGGGAAGAGCAAGAAAGTGAGTTTGTTGAAGCGATCGCAGCAGTGGAGCGATCGCTCGCGGCAGTCAAAGAACGGTACACTCAAATTCAGGTCGATCGACAGCGCCAAGTCGAACTCGGGCACCGGCGCGAAGACGTGCGCCAGTCTGTGCGCCAAAATCCATTGCCGCAACTCAAAAAAGAATTGCGGGAAATTGAGCAGGAATTGGAAACTATCGAGTTGAATTTAGAAAGCAGCCTGTTTTCTTGGGGAAGCATAAAACAACCTTTTTGGCAAGCAGTTCGCTTTGGGGGACTGGGCATTTTGCTGGGTTGGATTTTGAAATCCTATGCGGGATAGTTTTTGATTTTTTTACCGCAGAGGGCGCAGAGGGCGCAGAGGAAGAGAAAAGAGAGAAATATGGTGCAAAATAATATTAAATAAACGGGAGTGGATATGACAAATCAACGAATTGCAGCAATTTTGCGCGGTGGCGAACCCGACGACACTGTAACTATTCAAGGTTGGGTGCGTACCAAACGCGAATTAAAAGAGTTTGCTTTTGTGGAAGTCAACGACGGTTCGGCGATGGCTAATTTGCAAGTAGTTATCAATGCCGATTTGCCAGACTTTGAAAATGTACTCAAACAACTAAATACAGGTGCATCTTTAGAAGTGTCGGGTGTGCTGGTAGCGTCACCGGCGAAAGGACAGCGAATTGAATTAAAAGCTTCACAAGTACAAGTTTACGGCGAAGCAGACCCGCAAACTTATCCGCTGCAAAAAAAGCGCCATTCATTGGAATTTTTGCGGACAATCGCCCACTTGCGGCCGCGCACAAACACCCACGGCGCTGTGTTTCGAGTCCGCAATGCTTGTTCGGCGGCGGTACATCAATTTTTTCAAGAACGCGGTTTTTTGTGGGTTCACACTCCGATTCTTGCTGCTAGTGACTGCGAAGGTGCGGGGGAAATGTTCGCCGTTACTAACTTTGATTTAAAGAATGTGCCGCGCACCGATTCGCAAGAGGTTGATTATGCGAAAGACTTTTTTGGAAAGCGCGCTTATTTAACAGTTAGCGGCCAGTTGGAAGCGGAAGTTATGGCAATGGCTTTCGGCAATGTTTACACTTTCGGCCCGACTTTTAGAGCGGAAAATTCTAATACTTCGCGACATTTAGCTGAGTTTTGGATGATTGAACCGGAGATGGCTTTCTGCGATTTGCAGGGAGATATGGATTTGGCTGAGGCGTTTTTAAAGTATATTTTTAAATACGTTTTGGAGCGTTGCCAGGAAGATATGGAGTTTTTCAATGAGCGGATTGATCAGACGGTTTTGGCTACGGCTGAAAATATTATTAACAATCAGTTTGAGCGGATTACTTACACGGAGGCGATCGCACTTTTGGAAAAAGCCGACAAAAAGTTTGATTTTCCAGTAAGCTGGGGCTTAGATTTACAGTCGGAACACGAGCGCTATTTGGCTGAGGATTTGTTTAAGAAGCCGACAATTGTTAGCGATTATCCAGTCGGGATTAAAGCATTTTATATGCGTTTAAATGAAGACGAGAAAACCGTGCGAGCAATGGATGTTTTGGCTCCGAATATTGGGGAAATTATCGGCGGTTCCCAGCGGGAAGAACGGCTGGATGTGTTGGAGCGGCGCATGGAAGCTCAAGGTATGAATAAGGAGGAGTTGTGGTGGTATTTGGATTTGCGCCGCTACGGTACTGTGCCTCATGCTGGCTTTGGTTTGGGGTTTGAGCGGTTGGTGCAATTCATTACGGGAATGGGGAATATTCGCGATGTAATTCCGTTTCCGAGAGCTCCTTTGACTATTGATTTTTAATTAAGGTTCGTAGTGAGGACTTTAGTCCGCAAAAAGAAGGACTAAAGTCCTCACTACAAACACCTTTTTTTAATTTAAAATCTAAAATCTAAAATCTACAATGGTATGTAAGCTGTTGTACATTTAAATTGTATATTTCGACGATCGATCAAAAATCTTCTCCCCCTCTCCCTCTCTCCCCCTCTCCCCCTCTCCCCCTCAATCACCATACACAATCTAGATACACACCAGTTTAGCTCATGGTAATTCAAATGCCATCCAGTTCTCAAGTATTAACTGTCACCTGGGAATCCCTACCAGCCGACTTTGTTTTACCGGACGATCCTGTGGAAAATATTCAACAACCGTCGCTTGCTGCTGCTCTCACCGATGCTCTGGGAGCCGCTGGATCGATCGCTCCTGTCGCCCTGATCGGTTCCAATTTTGGACTGGTAGCGACTGTAAATAAGCAGACTGTAGTCAAAGCACCGGATTGGTTTTTTGTGCCGCAAGTGCATCGAGTTGCAGAGGGCACGATTCGCCGCAGTTACACGCCGAATCTGGAGGGTGCGCCGGTATCGGTGGTGATGGAGTTTTTGTCTAATGAAGATTACAGCGAATTGTCGGTGCGATCGACTCCTCCCTACGGCAAGCTCTACTTCTACGAACAGATTCTGCAAGTGCCCACCTATGTGACTTACGACCCCTACGAGCCCAAGCTGGAAGTGCGGTATTTGCTCAATGGAGCCTATGAAACGCAGGTTGCTGATGCGTCAGGACGGGTGCGGATTCCAGAGTTGGATTTGTGGCTGGGGATTTGGTCGGGAGAAAGGCTGGGCCAAACTATTAACTGGCTGCGCTGGTGGGATTCCCAGGGAAATTTGCTGCTGTGGAGTTCGGAACAGGCGGAATATGAACGGTTGCGGGCGGAACGGGAACGTCAGCGGGCGGATTTATTGGCGGCTAAGTTGCGGGAGTTGGGTGTTGATATCGATCTGTTGGCTTGAAAGGGCGGGATGTTTGTGAGTTGAGTTTTTGTAAGGAGGGCGATCGGCATTCTGTAGGCAGGAGTTATATGATGCCCGGTTATTGCTCATAATTACAAGGACTAAAGTCCGATGCTGCGAACTTAATTATGGTGTTTGTAGTGAGGACTTTAGTCCTCTCTCCTTGTCTGAAGAAGGACTAAAGTCCGATGCTGCGAACTTAATTACGATCATCTAACCAGACATCATGTTTTTGCACAAATGATTGAGAATCGCCGCCAATTATCGATCAAGTAGCCGAGGGAATTGTGATATCAACAGATTGCACTTTGACCGAAGTTCCCAAACTCGATAAGGGCGGTTGAATCCCCGCAGTATTTCCTACTACTAATGTCACCAAATTCTCCGGTTTCAAGTAAGTCTTGGCTACGCGCTGCACGTCAGCAATTGTGGCTGCTTCGATGCTGCGGCGGTAGCGAAAAATGAAATCTTCGGGATAACCGTAGTATTCGTAGCGCATTAATCGCGACAAAGTTTGACTGGGATTTTCAAATTTGAAGATGAAAGAATTTAGGGTGGAATCTTTAGCAAAAGCTAATTCTTCCGGGCTAATTGGTTCGGTGCGGATACGATCGATCTCAGCGCGAATTGCCTTGATAAATGGTACTGTCGCGTCCGATCGCGTTTGGCCTCCAGCCACAAATACCCCAGGATAGTCAAATCTCGGACTCCAAGCCGCATAAACAGTGTACGCTAAGCCTTGGCGCGATCGCACATTATTGAACAAACGGCCGCCAAAACCATTCAGAACCCCATTCATCACGTCCAAAGCACCGTAATCAGGACTGTTCAACATCCCGCCCAAATGCCCCATCTGCACGTAACTTTGGCTCAATTGCGGCTGATCCACCAAAAATATGCCGCCTTGATTGGCTGCTGATACGGTTGGTAATGGTGGCACTTCTGCACTCCGACTCGGTTGCCAGTTGCCGAATTTTTGCTCGATGAGCGATCGCATTTTAGCAGTATCAAAGTCACCAGAAATACCCAAAATCATATTCTTGGGGTGGAAATACTTCTGGTAGAAACTCACCAAATCGTCGCGAGAAATATTTGCCAGAGTCTTATATTCTACCGTGCGGGCGTAGGGACTGCGATCGCCATAAATTAACTTTTGAAACTCGCGCCCGGTAATATCGTTAGGATCGTCATTGCGGCGGGCGATCGCACCTTGAGTTTGGTTCTTCGCTAAATCCAACTTTTCCTTAGCAAATATTGGCTCCCGAATCACTTCCGCAAATAAGTCAAATACGGGTTCCAAATCTTCAGCTAAAGCACTAAAATTAGCGTTCCCCGAAGCAACATCAATTCCCGTTTCTACCGAAGCTGCTCGCTGTTCTAGCAACTGATTTAGTTCATCAGCCGTATGCCGGCTCGTGCCGCCAGTTCGCATCACTTCCCCCGTCAAACCTCCCAATCCAATTTTATCCGCAGGTTCAAAACGATCGCCCGTGCGAAATAGTGCCGTTCCCCCGACTAAAGGGAGTTCTCTATCTTCCATTAGATACACGCGAATGCCATTTTTCAGCTCAAAGCGAGTGTATTTAGGCAGTTGAATTTCTGCCAGCGCCGGGAATCTTAATTCGTCATAGTGTTTGGGCCCAGCCGCTAACGAAGGTAACAAATTAAACGTGGTAAGTGAAACAGTAAAAAAGCAAAGCGACAGCAGAAATAACTTTACTTTTTTCAGTTTCAATTTAGTCCTTTTCATTCTTTCTCCAATGTTTCCTATGTTGACAATTCGAGGCAGAGCCTCTGGATCTGCGTTCCCAGGCAGAGCCTGGAAACGAGTTTTTTTCGCTTTAATCCGAAGCCCGATCCCCCTAAATCCCCCTTAAGAAGGGGGACTTTGAGAATACTCCTGTCCCCCCCTTCTTAAGGGGGGCTAGGGGGGATCTAGGCCTAATCGCTAGACAGAAGATCGGCACTAGGTTTCAGCTTGAGTTGACACCAATACCCTCTTCCTTCTTCCTTCTTCCCTCTTCCTTCTTCCTTCTTCTTACAGCGACAAAAGCTTACCAATCGTGCGATTTTCCGGGCGGAAAGTTGCCTGAGAAACTCGCTGAATGTCAGCAGGAGAAACAGCCGCGATCGCATCCAATTGCTTAAACAAATTTCGCCACGAACCAGTTTTAACTTGATAGTCCAGCAGCGAAAAAGCCATGCCCATATTAGAATTGAGCGATCGCAACAAACCCGCTCTCGCCTGAGTTTTCACCCGCTCCAATTCCTGAGCAGAAACCGGCTCATTTTTCAGGCGATCGATTTCCTTACTCAAAGCCACAGCTACTTCATCAACCGTGCGGCCCGGAGCAGTTTGAGCGTAAAATAACATCAAATTCGGGTACTTTTCCCCCGGATAACCGCTGAAACCTTGAGCCGCTAGCGCCAGTTGCTGCTGCTCAACCAAAGACTTGTAAAGCCTAGAAGTGCGGCCGTTGCTGAGCAAAGAACCAATAATTTCATAAACCGCATTGTCGGGATGATTCATTGCCGGCTTGTGATATCCTTCCAAATACCAAGGTTGAGTTTTTAACTTCAGCGTGACTTCCTTAGTTTGCGTTTGCGGAGGCTCCACCATTTCCAATTCAGGAGGCGCTGGTTTCGCCTTGTAGCGGCCGAAATAAATTTGAGCGAGCCGCTTCACTTCCGAGGCTTTCACGTCTCCTACCACGGCCACAGTTAGCTTGCTGGGGATGTAGTGAGTCTCAAAAAACTTCTGCACTTGTTCTCGTGTCAGGTTTTTAATGTCTTCAGTGTAGCCAATTACGGGGCGGCGGTAGGGATGAACGGAGAAGGCTGTGCTGGCAAAAACTTCAACCATTTGTCCGATCGCAGAATTCTCAGTTCGCAGCCTCCGTTCTTCTAAAATTACCTGTTTTTCTTTGTAAAATTCCCGAAATACAGGTTCTAGAAATCGCTCTGATTCCAGCGACATCCACAGTTCTAATTTATTAGCTGGGAGGCTGTAAAAATACATTGTCGAGTCGGTAGAAGTAGCGGCATTTAGTCCGACTCCGCCGGCTTGTTCGACGATTTTGCCGAATTCGTTGCGCTTGACAAATTGCCCTGCTTCTGCTTCAACTTTGTCCAATTCTGCTCTAAATTTGGCGACTTCTTCGGTTTTGCCGCTGGCCTTGGCTGCTTGCATTTGCTCGAAGAGTTCGTCTTGTTTTTCTAGCAGCGGCTTTTCGGCTTTGTAGTCGGTAGTGCCGATTTTTGGCGTGCCTTTAAAAGCTAAATGTTCGAGGTAGTGGGCGACTCCGGTTTGACCGTCGGGTTCGTTTGCGCCTCCCACGTCAGCGTGAATCAAAAACGATGCTACGGGCGATCGGGGCCTTTCGAGCACCACGAATGTCATGCCGTTGTCGAGCTTAAATTCGGTGACTTGCTTGATTACTCGATCGAGCGACGGTTGAACAGACACTGCTGGAGAGCCGTTAGCGGGGTTCTCGCGGGCGGAGGCGATTTGAGGGCAAATTCCCCACCACAGCATGACAGCAGCCAGCAGGGAGGCGATGAATCGAGTTTGGCGGGGCGATTCCCTAGGGGATAGCTTCGCCGCGTGTGGTTTTTGGAACTGCGGGGTCATTCGATTTTAGATTTTAGATTGGGGATTTTGGATTGTCAAACAAATAAATGTTGGCGATCGATGCCAGGGATTCTCTCTTAAGGATAAAGATTTTTGGAGGCATCAGCGATCTGTTGCGCCGCAGATGTTAGGCTGATACAGCCAATCTCAAAAAGAATCTGGATTTCGGCGAGGAGTTTTGAGTTTGGGATTAGAGTCGCGCACAGCTTAAAACTTAACATAATTTAGCCCGCCCGTCCCAAACCCACAGTTCCAAGTGAATCCACCTAATTAAACGTAAAATACGGCTCGCGCTCAAGCTTGCTGTGTATGTCTTCCTCCTTCTTCCTTCTTCCTTCTTCCTTCTTCTTCCTTCTTCCTTCTTCCTTCTTCCTTCTTCTTCCTTCTTCCTTCTTCCTTCTTCCTTCTTCCTTCTTCCTTCTTCCTTCTTCCTTCTAATTAAGTCGCCAATTACCGATTGCAAAGCCATGCGAATTTTTAATCAGTCTCCTCCTTCAGAAACAGAAACCAAAAAGCGGATTTTACAAGCGGCTGTGCGGTTGTTTGCCCGCAGCGGATACGACGGTACGACAACTCGCGATTTAGCAGCGGCGGCAGGGGTGGCGGAGGGTACGCTATTTCGGCATTTTGATAATAAAAAAGCGATTTTGATTCAGGTAGCGACGGAAGGATGGGTGGAAATACTGACGGATTTGCTAACAGAATTGAGCGAGATGGGCAGTTACAAAGCAGTGGCTCAGGTGATGCGGCGGCGGATGCTGAATATCCGCGAGAATAGCGACATGATGCGGGTGTGTTTTTTGGAGGCGCAATTTCACCCGGATTTGCGCGACAGAATTCAGTTGGAAGTCATCGGAAAAATGAGCGATGTGGCAGAGGCTTTTTTTGAAACGGCGATGGAAAAAGGAGTTTATCGGAAGATGAATCCGAAGATTGTCGCTCAGGTATTTTTGGGAATGTTTGCAGTCGCGGGTTTCAGTCAAAATACGATTATGGAGCCGAATGCTTCTCCACAGGAAATGCAGGAAATGGCCGAAGGGCTCGCGGATATTTTTCTGAATGGGGTTTTAGTCAAGGATGAATAATTAGGGCAACAGGGAAAAGTTGTTATGAGCAAAGTTTTGGACTATTCTATTCGGCCGCTAACTCAGGAAGACGAGCCTTTTTTGTGGCAAATGCTATATGAAGCGGCGCACATGGCAGAAGAAGGCGAATCAACGGTGCAAGCAGTTGTCAATCATCCTTTAATTGCTAAATATGTCCAGAATTGGGGACGTGCAAACGATTTGGGCTTCGCAGCCATCGAATTGAACGGCAGCCAGCCAGTAGGAGCCGCCTGGCTGCGTTTGTTTACAGAGGATGACAAGGGCTTTGGCTGGGTTGACGATACTACCCCGGAATTGGCGATCGCCGTTCTTCCAGAATACACAAATCAGGGTGTAGGAACGCAGTTGCTGGATCGTTTGTTGTCAGCAGCAAAAGTTTCTTATCGATCGGTATCCCTGAGTGTCAGAAGCTCGAATCGAGCCCTGAGTTTGTACGAGCGCTCAGGATTTAAAGTAATTGACGGAAGCGAGACAATCAATCGCACAGGAGGGAAATCATTCACCATGAAAGTGGATTTTGATTAAGAGAATTATTACTCTATAAATTTGTACATCTTTTGCACCCACTTCTCCCGATTATCCTGCCAGTCATCCGTCACTACTTCCCAAGTTGTATTGCTTTCAAGTTCCAGCAATAGACTTGATACTTCTTCCAGCGTCGATGCTATATGACATTCTTCTACCCAACTTTCACGGATCATTTTCCAGAGACTTTGTACTGCTTCTGGCTGAAAATTTGATTCTAATTCAACTAGCAATTTGGCTATGTGTTTTTCGTCACTTGCTGCTGACACCTCGCTCATCCAACATTCGCGACGTTCTTTCCATTCTTCCGTCACTGCGTCCCTGCTTAGGTGGGCTTGAAACTCTAACAGTAATTGGTTTAGTTCTACCATATTAAATTTTGTCTTGTTTGCAGTTTGTGGTATTTTTGTACAAATTTTATTGATTTAGACTGTTGGTTTTTTATAATGAGCGATGTGGCTGAGGCTTTTTTGGGAAACGGCGATGGAAAAACAAGTTTATCCAAAGATGAATCCGAAAATTGTCGCTCAGGTATTTTTGGGAATGTTTGCAGTCGCAGGTTTCAGTCAAAATACGATTATGGAGCCGAATGCTTCTCGGCAGCAAATGCAGGAAATGGCTGAAGGACTCGCAGATATTTTTCTGAATGGGGTTTTGCTGAAAGATGAAGAATTAGTGATTAGTCATTAGGAAATTTTAGAGCCTGAAAACGCATATCTACAGGCTCTAACTCCTCGAAACTACTCCTTAAACTTGTGCATTTGCTGTACCCAATTCTCGCGATTGTGTGGCCATTCATCAGCCATAGCTTGCGAATTGGTATTGGTTTCAAGTTCCAGCAATAAACTTGATACTTCTTGAACAATTGATGCTCCCAGACATTCTTCTACCCAACGGTTCCGACGCTCTTGCCACTGAATATCAACCGATTCTCCCTGCAAGTTTGATTCCAATTCAACTAGCAATTCTGCTAGATATGTCAGGTTAACTGATGCTGCCACATCGCTAACCCAGCTTTCCCGGCGCTCTTTCCATTCTTTTGTGACTCCTTCCGATTTGTGGTTGCTTTCAAACTCTAACAGTAACTGATTTAGTTCTACCATCTTAAATGTTTGATTTTTTGTAGTTTGTGCTACAATTATACCAAAATTTTCACTAAACAGAGTGTTAATTTTTTTTTAAGATTGCCGTCGCAGTGAAACTACAGAATAGATAACTGAATAATGAGCGATGAATTTACTTTAGATATGCTAGACATTCCCAGCGGCTGGCAGCGCGGGGAAGGTGACTGGACAGGTGTGGCGGCGGCTATGGCTAGAGGGGAAACTGTAGAAGTAATTCAAGAAGTGGGTTCTACTTTGTGGCAAAACAGTCTGCCAGAAAAACATTCTTTGTCTTGGGATGGGGAAATTTTATCAACTATCAAAGCCCGAATTTGGATTAGTTTCACGCAGAGAAGATTTTCGCCGGAATCTGCTTTGCCAAAGGTTCAGTGGCATCCAAGAGTGTTGTGGATAGGGATAGGTTGCGAACGTGGAACGCCGCGAGAATTAATCGAAACTGCGATTAAACAAGTATGCCGTGCTTATCATTTAGCCGAAAGTGCGATCGCAGGTATTGCTACAATAGACACTAAAGCAGATGAAGTCGGATTGTTAGAACTTTGTCAAGAGCGCAACTGGCCGTTACAAACCTTTGCGGCTGACATTTTAAGTTCCGTAGAAGTCCCCAATCCTTCAAATATTGTAGTCAAACAAGTCGGGACGCCTAGTGTAGCAGAAGCTGCGGCACTTTGTGCAGTTAGAGAAGAAAATTTAACCGCAGATGAACGCGAATATACGCAGATATCCATCAATCATCTGCGTCCATCTGCGTTTATCTGCGGTTCAAATTCCCTCTTAGTCCCTAAACAAATATTTCGCAGCAAAAATCCCCCCCTTTCACAAGGAGGGGTTAGGGCGGGTTCTGCGGTAACAGTAGCCGTTGCAGTTTCCCCGATCGACTATCTAGGATAATATCTTACTACTCGAAAGTGCTCGTATTCACAAAACGACCAATTAGCCCAGAAACAAACGACAACACAATCGAACCAAACAAAGCCGGCCAAAAACCGTTAACCGCAAAGCCAATACTGAACGCACCCGCTAACCAGGAAGCCAGGGAAAGCGAAATTGCATTCACAACAAACAAAAACAAACCTAAAGTAATAACAGTCAAAGGAAGCGTCAGCAGTGTAATAATCGGCCTGACAACCGCATTCACCAATCCGATAACCACAGCAGCCACCATCGCCGCCGGAAAACTAACTACCGCAATACCTGGTACAATGTTAGCGGTAATGATCAGCGAAACCGCTGCTACTATCCAAGTTAAGAAAAAACTTAACATATCGCTTTTTTCATCTCCATCACTATTAATTAAGATTGTAACTGTTTGGTCGATCGACCAAAGTTCGGGATACACTACAAAATACCCACATTGTGAGAATATCAGACTTATGAAACTTCGGCAACTAGCAGCATTCCTCTTGGCGCTAACTATCTTCATCCTCCCGCGGCCAGCCCAGGCTCAATCTAAATATTACGCTCCGCCGCTGTCCTTTAGCAACGCCGAACTCACAAGACGCGATTTTTCCGGTCAAATGCTGCGGGCTGCTGAGTTTTCTAACGCTAATATGGACTTAACTAATTTTTCTAATGCCGATTTGCGGGGAGCAATTATGAGCGCTTCGGTGATGACTAAGGCGAATTTGCACGGAGCAAATTTAACTAATGCCATGATAGATCAAATTAAATTTACTAATGCTGATTTAAGCGATGCCGTTTTAGTGGAAACAATTTTGTTGCGTTCTACTTTTGATGGAGTTGATATCACCGGTGCTGATTTTACCGACGCAATGATGGACGGCGCACAAGTTAAAGAATTGTGCACAAAAGCCAGCGGTATTAATTCTCAAACAGGGATTTCTACTCGCGATTCTCTGGGATGTCGCTGATTTGTTTAGTCCTGAATTATGCCCAAAAACGGGTACAACCCCCCGAAACTCATGAGAGTCGAGCCCAAAATTTTAGACCCTTCGACAAGCTCAGGGCAACGCCCTAGTTTAAGCTCCCAGATTCATCTGTGGAATAAATCTAAAATCTAAAATCTAAAATCTAAAATCGACTGACCACCCGTGCGTAAGTCCTAAATTTGTAGAGTCCTCAAATTCTGAGTGCAGATATGATAGAAAAAACTCGTTTTCTCCCTCAAACAGACCCGCCACTTTCACCCCGGCAAACTCTGCCGACCATGTACGATTTACCAAGCGAAGACCCGGAGGAACCTGGTTTGCCTGACGAATATCATTGCTACCAGCCACCTTTATTGCGGCAAACTTTTCAGCCTGTTAATGTTGATTTAGATGATGTTTTTGTTGGCATTGACCTCAATCTTTATTACGATTTGCGACATTCCAATTGGTACAAGCGTCCTGATTGGTTTGCTGTTTTGGGCGTACCGAGACTCTACGAAGGCGAAAATCTACGTCTCAGTTACGTGATGTGGCAAGAACAAGTTAGCCCGTTTGTTACAGTTGAATTGCTATCTCCCAGTACGGCAGATGAAGATTTAGGTCGCACAGTTAGCCAAACAGGAAGACCACCGACAAAATGGTATGTTTATGAGCAGATTCTGCGCGTTCCTTACTACGTTGTTTTTAGTGGCACAACAAATGAAATTCTAGGATTTCGCTTGGTGGCTGGTGTTTACGAACAGGCAGAACTTATCGGCGGATGTTTGCCAATTCCTCAGTTAGGATTGAGTTTGGGTTTGTGGCAGGGAAGTTATGAAAAGATCGATCGAACTTGGTTGCGTTGGTTTACACTCGAAGGGGAGTTAATTTTGACTCCGCAAGAGGAAGCTGAACAACAAGCTGCCGAATCTGAACAACAAGCTGCCGAATCTGAACAGCGAGTGGCTGAATCTGAACAGCGAGTGGCTGAATCTGAACAGCGAGCGGCTGAATCTGAACAGCGAGCGGCTGAATCTGAACAGCGAGCTCAAAGACTAGCAGCAAAACTCCGCGAGTTAAATATCGATCCCGATGAACTCGATTAGTTAGTAGGGTGAGTCAGCTTTGAGCCGTCAATTATTGGTAAATTAACACGCTGCTGACGCATCCTACAACTAGAATCCCACCTCACAATCAATAAATAAACAAAATCAACTTGTTTGTGGAACAGGCTTCTTGCCTGTTCCTGACAGCCTAGAAGCCCACCCCCACAATCAATCAATAAATAAACAAAATCAACTTGTTTGTGGAACGGGCATATTGCCAATTTCTGACAGCTCAAACCAAATTGACTAAGGCTTTGCTTTTTTCTGAGAAGCCGCATAATGCTCGCTCATTAACTGATTAACTTCTGGATTGTAAATCCGTAGATAATTCCAGTAATTCTCAAACACCGATTTTACGTATCCTTTCGTTTCAGGAAACGGAATTTTTTCCGCAAAAGCATCCGGGTCACTAAAACTAAACCTCTTCAACCAATCTGCTACTGCATTCGGCCCGGCATTGTAACTCGCCACAGCTAACATCGAGTTATTCTTGTACTCGTCGTGAGTGTGATCCAAATACCACGTACCGAGTTTAACGTTGTCGTCCACATTCTCCAATGAATACTTTTTGAGGCTGATTTTATCAGCCACCCAAGCTGCTGTTTCGGGCATTACTTGCATTAAACCGGTGGCGCCAACTGATGATTTGATTGCGGGCATAAACCGCGATTCTTGCCGGATTAATGCTGTTACTAATACTGGATTTATTTTGCGTTCTTGCGACCATTTGACAATGGTTTCTAAGTAAGGAAAAGGATAAAGTGCTTGCCAATAAATCGGTTGCTGTCTGAGTTCGAGGTATTGGGTTCTATCATCTGGTTTATCGCGCTGCCGCAAACTACCAACCATCCACAAACCGTCTAAATTATCTCCGACTGCTACTCGCATTAAACCGTCGGTAAACTGTTCCGCAATACTTGGTTCTACGCGGTCGATAAATTCTACTTGCCACAGCGTCCAAGCATCTCTATCTTGACCTAATTGATAGAGTTCTTTCAACGCAGGAGAACCCGCAGTTGGTTCGGGGCGCTGAGGCGGCCGCACTACATTGGGAGACAAATCTCGGACTGTGGTAAAGTCGCCGACTGGCCAGCCGAGAAGTACCGCCGATCGCCACGCAAAATATGATTCTGGATAGCGTAAAATCGTGTAGTCAAATGCAGTCTTGGCGTCTTGTTGCCGACCGAGTTGCTGTGCCCATTTCCCGACCCAAAATGCTGCTTCTGGAGCTTGTTCGCTGTCGGGATTGTTGGTGGTTAATTCCCTCGCCCACTGCCAAGCTGATTTTAAATCTCCGCCTTTGGCATACTGTTGGGCGATCGTCCACCGCAATTCGCCTGCCTTATCAGAATTATTGTATTTTGTCAAGAGCAACTTGCGGGTATCTGAGGCGGATTGACCACTGCGTGCTTTGTCGAGAAGTTGGGATTTATCTAACAAAGCTTCGGGGGCATAATTGGGAAATTTGCTAATAACTCGATCGAGCAAAACGATCGCTTCTTTCGGTTCGCTCAAGCGCGATAGCCGAATTAAACCCAAACCAGTATCTTCGGCATCGGGAAACTCGCGCACTAATTCTTGATAGGCAATTCTCGATTCCGGGATTTTTCCGTCGAGCCACAAACCGCGAGCTTTTCGGTAAATATTTTTGGCGTTGCGGGGAGCTTTCCCGTAAGCAATAGCTCCTTTGCCGTAATCTTGTTTTTCCCAATAGCCAAAGGCAATTTCTTCCCAATCTTCCGGTTTCAAAGCGGTGCTGTTTCGCTGCACCAGTTGTTCCAAAATTGTCCCGTAGTCTTTGACATAATGACCGTATTTAGCTACTAGCAGCATCAAATCCGGCTGATTGGGATTTTCTTTTAACTTGCTCATGGCAATTTCTACGCTGCGGGGATGAGCGGGAAATTCAGTAATTGCCTGTTGCAAATATTCCGGTTTTGACTTGCCTAAAACATATAAAGCTTCCGCTGCTACGGGGTCGCTCGGATAGTTTTTGAGCAGTTCCTGCCAAGCTTTTTGGGCTTTGCCTTTGTCGCCGCTCAATTGGTAGGCTTCCGCCCTTTTTAGGGCAATGTGAGCAGCTAAAACCGGATATTCTTGCTCTAATTTGTCCAATAAGTTTAATGCTTTGGCGGCATTTCCTTGCTGGATTAAATCGCTGGCAAGCAGGTAGCGGGCGCGGCTTTGAGGGGAGATTTGCTGCTGCGGGTTCGTACTTGCAGACTGAGTAGCTGCGAGTTCAACTAATTTCGCCGATCGCTCGCTCGGTGACAGCGACACCAGCATCTTGACTTGCGATTCGGAATTCGCTGCCTCTAGGGGCTGCTCGGCCTTCTGGAATGAGCCCAAACCCATCCATTTCATCGCAGCAACCAAAGAGCCGATCGCAATAACGCAAACTGAAACGCTGATTAAAACAGAAAATCGGGCCCGGCGTCGTTTTAGCATGGGAAAATTTAAGAGAATAACAATAGAGAACCGATCGTTTGTCAAAAGCCATCAGAGGCAGGATGGGTGTTCCACGCCATCACAGGCCGGATACCTGTTTAACGAGAAATAAATGTTAAGAGTGGGGCGGGCCCTTTGGCCAGACCCCAAAACAGATTATTGAGATTGGCGCGAGAGCCGATCGCAGGCGGACTTGGCTGATATAGTAGCAGAATTTATTTCGATGTGGAGCGGAGAATTTGTGCGATCAATCTATTTCCCCGCACCAAGGAAAAACCCCAAACCACCCACTACAAAGTACAATCAAAAATCTAAAATCTAAAGTGTAAATCAAAACATGGAATTTATAGTCACCGATACGCCCCGCTCTGTTTGGACGGGAGACGCCCTGGCAATTGGTCTATTTGAGGACGGCTTGGAACTCACCGGCGAGCTGGCACAATTAGATGAACAACTGGCAGGCACTTTGCAAGAGCTGCTACTGGAAGTAGATTTTAAGGGCAAAGTGGGCACGAGCGCCATCACCCGCGTCGGCGGCAATAATCCCATTCGCAAAATTGCGATCGTGGGTTTGGGCAAAACAGAGGACTTAAAATTAGACACCGTGCGGCAAGCTGCGGGCGTTTGCGCCAAGTTAGCCAAAAAAGAGAAATGCAAAACCCTCGGAATTAGCTTTCCAGTGTGGAAAAACGCGCCGGATGTTACAGCAAGCGCGATCGCCGAAGGTGTAGAACTCTCCTTGAATCAAGACAACCGTTTCAAATCGGAACCCGACGACAAAAGCCCGCAAATCGAACAAATTCATTTGCTCGGTTTTGCCGGTACCGAAAGTGCGATCGCCCGCGCCCGCCAAATCACTGCCGGAGTCATTTTAGCACGGGAATTAGTCGCAGCGCCGGCAAATTTTGTCACCCCGATTACCATGGCAGAAACTGCTCAAAGTCTGGCTGCCGAATGCGGTTTAGAATTAGAAATATTGGAGCGGGAAGACTGTGAAAAATTAGGAATGGGAGCCTTTCTCGGCGTAGCCCTAGCATCTGATTTACCACCGAAATTCATCCACTTAACTTACAAACCCGAAGGAAAACCACGCCGCAAAATAGCAATTGTGGGCAAAGGATTGACCTTTGATTCTGGGGGTTTGAACATCAAAGGTGCGGGCAGTGGCATTGAAATGATGAAAGTAGATATGGGCGGCGCTGCGGCTACTTTGGGAGCGGCAAAGGCGATCGGACACATCAAACCCGATGTGGAAGTTCACTTTATCAGCGCCGTCACTGAAAACATGATTAGCGGCCGCGCCATGCGCCCTGGAGACATCCTCACAGCTTCCAACGGCAAAACAATTGAAGTCAACAATACCGACGCAGAAGGGCGTTTAACCCTGGCTGACGCTTTGGTATTTGCTGATAAATTGGGACTTGATGCAATTGTCGATTTAGCAACTCTGACAGGCGCTTGCGTAATTGCTTTAGGCGAAGATATCGCTGGTTTGTGGAGTCCTCAAGATAGCGTCGCCGCCGAAATAGTCGCCGCCTCAGAATTGGCAGGCGAAAAGTTTTGGCGAATGCCGATGGAAGAGAAGTATTTTGAGGGCTTAAAAGCATTGCACGCTGACATGAAAAACACAGGCCCCCGTCCCGGTGGTTCGATTACAGCGGCGCTATTTTTGAAGCAGTTTGTAAAGGATACTGCATGGGCGCATTTAGATATTGCCGGCCCGGTTTGGACTGACAAAGAAAATGGCTACAATGGCCCTGGGGCTACCGGTTTTGGAGTTCGGACTTTGGTGCATTGGGCGCTGGGCGGTGCTTAATTGTGGATTTCCAGCGCAAAAATTGAGATTTTCTCTGCCTTAAAAGTCTGCTAGTCCATCTGTGAGCCAGGGGTTTTTAACCCCTGGCTCACAGCTTAAGTAATCTAAAAGAAAATTTAATAGTGATCATTAACAATTTAAATGTTTCTGAATCAATAGCTAGGCGAATCTATGTATTCCGTCACAGGGAGCAACTTAAGCGTTGCTAGCCGTGAGGCTCACCATTGCTCATACTTGCCGAAAGCTTTGCTCCCAGGGCCCAACCTCGACAGTTTTGACATTTCCTGAAAAAATAGCTGTTTCATAAAAAATGAAAAAAGTATATAATTATGTAAATATTTCACTAGCCGAAATCAAATAATTAGATTTGATCGGATTTGCATTGGTACAGATAATTTTTTTCTTGAACTTTATGCAAGAACAATTAACAATTTTTTTTTCCACACTTGCTGTATCTTCTACACTCGCCTGCAACGTGGTGCCGGAGTTGCGATTGTACGCTGTTTTTGACTCGCTGACGGCACTGGCTTATTGCTCGATCGCCCTATCTTTAGTTTATTTTACCCGCCAAGGTTCTCACCGCAAGATTTTCCGGCTGTTTGCCGTTGTTTTTTTTGCCTGGGGCGCGGCTAAATTGACGGAAGTTTGGACGCTTTGGCATTCCATATATTGGCTGTCGGTAACTCTCAAAGCTGCAAGTGCTTTGATTTCTTGGCTTTTAGCCGCAACCGCCCTCGCCCTGATGCCGAAAGCACTTGCCGAGTCTGGTTTAAATCAAAAAGAAAATCTTCAACAACTGCCGTTAAAACAGGTAGAACAAAATCAGCACCAGCATGATATCGAGAAAGGAGAATTGGCAAAACAAGCGCTCAATTTTTATCCTTCGGATACTATTGTTGATCGCACTTTAGCTCTCAATTCGCTTAACGAACAGTTAGAAAAAGAAATTGCCGATCGCCACCGAGTTGAGGAAAAGTTGCAACTGACTCAATTTGCGATCGACCGATCGGCAGATGCGATATTCTGGATCGGGCCCGACGGTAAATTTTTGTACGTCAACGACGCTGCTTGCTCTTCGTTGGGATATTCTGCTGCAGAATTGCTCGACCTAACTATACACGACATCAATCCCGATTTTCCCGAAACTGCTTGGAGTTTGCACTGGAAAGTCTTAAAACGCTGCGGTTCGGTTAATATTGAAGTTCACCACCTCACTAAGTACGGTCGCATTTTTCCGGTAGAAATTACGATCGACCATTTGGAATTTAACGGCAAAGAATATCAGTGCGCGTTTGCTCGTGACATTAGTGAACGCAAGCGGATTGAGGCAGCTTTGCGGGAAAGGGAACAAGAATTTAGGTCATTAGTTTCTAACATTCCCGGTGCGGTTTACCGGTGCAGTGCTGCTGGGCGATCGAGCCTAACTTTTATCAGCAGTGGCATAGAAGCTATTTCCGGCTATCCTGCAGCTAACTTTATGCAAAAACCGGTGCAGGCTTTTCCGAGTATAGTTCATCCCCAGGACGCTGAGCATATCGAGACAATTATCGATCGGGCTATTAAGACAAAACAACCTTACGCGATCGAATATCGCCTGATTCACTGCGACGGAAATGTGCGGTGGGTTGCAGAAAAAGGTCAACCCCTTTTCAACACAGCAGGTGAAGTTTTATCCCTCAACGGCGCCATTTTTGACATGACAGAGCGCAAAGCAGCGGATGATGCTTTGCGGCTCTCCGAGGCGATCGCCAACAACAGAGCCCAGCAGCTAGAAATCGCTCTCAAAGAACTCCGAGAAACTCAAGCTCACCTAATTCATACCGAAAAAATGTCAAGTCTCGGTCAAATGGTAGCTGGAGTAGCTCACGAAATTAATAACCCTGTCAGTTTTATCTACGGCAATATTTCCTACGCCAGCCAATATATCAGAGACTTGTTGCAGCTTGTGGAACTTTACCAAAAACACTATCCTCAGCCCGTGGTAGAAGTTCAAGAATGTATTGACAATATCGATTTAGAATTTTTGACAGAAGATTTACTAAAAATATTATCTTCGATGAAAATGGGAGCCGATCGGATTCGCGAAATAGTTCTGAGTTTGCGAAATTTCTCGCGTTTAGACGACTCAGTAAAAAAACATACTAACCTTCACGAAGGCATAGATAATACCCTCTTAATATTGCACAACAAACTCCGAGCCAGAGGCGACTATCCCGAAATAAAAATAATCAAAGATTATGGTAAAATCCCTTTAATTGAATGTTATGCAGGTCAGCTAAATCAGGTATTTATGAACCTGCTTAGCAACAGTATTGACGCCTTGGAAGATGCTTGCAACCAAAAAAGGCGATCCTCTCCGAGGGCTTCGCTAACAGCAGCCGACGGCGACGATTGGAAACCAACTATTAGCATTCGCACAGAAGCCCTGAACGAAAATAGTATTTGTATCCGCATTGCCGATAATGCGATCGGCATGACAGAAGACGTTCGCAGCCAATTGTTTGACCCGTTTTTCACGACCAAACCGATGGGAAAAGGCACTGGTTTGGGGTTAGCCATCAGTTACCGAATTGTCGCGGAAAAACACGCCGGAGCCTTGAGCTGCCGTTCCACCGTAGGAGAAGGTACGGAATTTGCGATCGAGATTCCTTTATAAATTAGTGCGACGGAAGTATCAAGACTCTGGGAGAAGTTATCGATAACTATAAAATGTCAAGTGGGCTGTAAAATAATTTCAATTTTCAAGAAAAGTCCCAAAATTGGCTATAAATTACCAAGGTAATAATCAACATGGCAGTGAAATCGTAAATTCTGTACCTCGACCTAAAGTTGAGTTGACTTCTAGCATACCAGAGTGTTTCTCAACTACAATCTGCCGTGCGATCGCCAATCCCAATCCCGTGCCTTTCCCTACTTCCTTGGTAGTAAATAACTCATCAAAAATCTTCTCTTGCACGGCTTCACTCATGCCCACACCGTTATCTTTGATGCAAATTATCGCTTGTTTTTTGTCTAGATAAATGTCGGTTTTAATGGTAATCTCATTGACGATTTCTGCATAATGTCGTCCTTGATTTGATTCATCCAAAGCATCGATCGCATTACCTAACAAATTCATAAATACTTGATTCAACTGTCCGGCATAACACTCCACTTGTGGCAAATTCCCATATTCCCTAATCACTTTGATTTCTGGACGAGTTTCGTTAGCCTTGAGGCGATGTTTCAGGATCATAATGGTGCTATCGATGCCATCGTGGATATTGCAAGCTATGGGATAGTTAGTATCGGCACGGGAGAAGGTTCGTAGACTGGTACTAATATCCCGAATCCGCTTCACGCCTTCCCGCATCGAACCTACTAATTTTGGTAAATCTTCCCGGATGTATTCCAGATCGATGTTCTCGATTTCCTCTTGAATCTCTGGATCGAGTTGGGGATATTTTTCTTGATACAAATCGAGCAATCCAAACAAATCTTTGATATAATCTAAGGCGGGTTGAATATTACCAACCAGAAAACCAACTGGATTATTAATTTCGTGAGCAACCCCAGCCACTAAGTTTCCCAATGCTGACATCTTTTCGCTTTGAACTATTTTTATTTGTGCCTGTTTGAGAGCGGTAAACGCTTGTTGAGATTCTTGATACAAACGGGCATTTTCTAAGGAAATAGCAGCTTGAGAAGCCAGCAAATTTAGCACTTCAATGCGATCGCTCGTAAACGCCCCTACCGTCAGGTTATTTTCCAGGTATAAAACTCCTATCAACTGCCCTTGATTAAGAATTGGAATACAAAGAACACTGATCGGCTGGTGCTGTTCAATATAGCGATCGCTTGCAAGCTGGAAACTTACCCTAGCATCAACTATTACCAAAGGTTTCAAACTACGCTTGACAGTGTTAACCAAACTAATCGCTACATCCTGACTTGATTCTAGCGGTATTGATGGTAAGAGCTCAGGTTCATGTCCCTCTTCTAAAAGAGCCGCTACCTGTAAATACTGTTTTTGTTTGAGCAATAAGACACACTTAGTTGCCCCAGCATTCGCGATCGCTATTTTTAAAAGAGTAGTCAGGAGTTTATCTAGTTCAATCTCCCCAGAAAGGGTTTGAGAGGCTTTGATCAGAGTAGGCAAATCTAGAAATTCAGAGTTGCTGCTAGAAGAGTGAGTAGAAGTAATCGTTCCCCGGGCGATCGTTTCCTTAAAGGAAGTAAAGGATTGAGGTTGCTGAAGGATAATACCGAGTAGGCGAGGATAACGTTTTTCCAAATCGTCTATTTTGGCTTTAGCTCCCCATCGGGCATAACAATAATACGCTTCAATCATGTAGGCTTGAGCTACTTTTTCTTTGCCCCATTCCAGGTAGAATTTCGCTGCTAGTTCGTTGGCGAGGGCTTCTTCTTGGATAAAATCACTTTTGCTGGCGGATGCGATCGCGCGATCGTACAGTTCAATTGTAGCTAATTTATCTCCAGAAACACGCGCCATTTCTGCTGAAACCAGTTCATAGGCAGGGCTAAAATTATCCGGGCAGTTTTGCACCCAAACCGCTAATTGCTGTTGATAGGCTACCAATCTTTGCCACAACTCAGATTGTTTTATATTTAAAGTTTGATGATAACTCTGACACAACAACAGAGCATAGATGAAGCGATGTCTGGCATAAGGAAGTAAGCCCTGGGGAGCAACATTGACAATCTCATCTTCAGCTTTCTGGGCATATTCTAAAGCTTCATTGGGGCGATCGTAGAGATAAAGAATTTGGCTTTTGAGAATATGATAAATACAGATAACTTGCCAGTTTTTATGGCTTCGGCAGCGCTCCAGATACTCAGCTTCTCTAATTTCCGACCAAGTTATCGTTCCTCTCAAGCTCGATACAAGCATTTGACCACCAGTCAGTAGATCGATAGCCCATTGATTTTTTTGAGTTTTACTAAAAGCCAGAGAGTGATTAATTTCTGCCTCTAGTTGCTTCAGTTCTACTCCTTGATAAAAATGACAATACATATGGTGTCCAAAAGCATAGGCAGCATATTGTAAATTACTTGATTCCAAACCAATTTGATAGGAGTTTTGGTAATCTTGGCTGGCTACCTTGAGAGGATGAGACCAATGGCGGAGAGAACTACCAATCATTAAATAGGCTACACTTTCGGCTGAACAATTATTAAATTTTGGCATTAATTGCAGCGTTAAATCGATTAACTCACCTGTGTCTTGATAGTTATTTAAAGCATAACCACGTAAGCCACCGTAGGCTGGGTAAATATAGCCCACTTCAGGAGTATTACCATATTGCAAACACAGATTAACAGCCTTGGCACAAATGACTGACCACAGACGCTGGTGCGATCGATAGGTGGGGGGACCCATAGCAATAGCTAACTTTGTCGCCATTTTTTTCTCAGGATCGGTCATCATCGGTAAATCACTGAGAGAAGCGATCGCTCGGCTTTCTAAGATGGCTTGAGCGGTGGCAATTTCGCGATCGCGCACCAACTCAAAATCATCATCAGTAAGATCAATTCCCAACAAAGATAAAGCCTGAATTCCCGCAGCAATAGCTTCTGGATATTCAGCCAGTAGGGTGTATTGAATAATTGCCAAGTTGTAAATTTCCGCCTTGTCTAGGGGTGTCTTTGCCTGTTCCAGAGTGCGAACACTCCAGATTTTGGACTCTTCAACATTGCCCTTCAAATACTCAACTTCAACCCGTTCTTTGTGGAGCGCAAAGCATAAGTCATATTGAGTATTCCAACTGTCTTCTGCCAATAATTCCATGCCAGTAGTCATATACTCGCAGGCAGCAGCATAGGCGGTGGAAGTTTTAGCTTTTCGTCCGACCACTAAGTTTAATTTGCTCAATTTTTCCTTTTCTTGTGTATCGTTTAATAAGTACCGACCACGATTTAGTTGGTTGACAATATCGAATATAATTTCCTCACGATCTGCCAAAACAGTATTTTTCGAAAGTAGTTGACCGATCTGTAGATGTGTGGCTTGCTTGCGCTCGTCGGGAATCAACAAATAGGCAGCTTGCTGGACGCGATCGTGTAAAAATCGATAAGTTGGATTAGCTGAAGCCTTGAAAACTTCATTACTATCCGATTCCGTAAAGAACTTATAGATTTTGGTCGTGGGAATCACCAAACCTTCCTGCAATGCTTTCCATAAAGCCGTAGCCGTCATTCCAGCAGATTTCTCACTGATAATTACTAACGTATTCAAATCAAACTGCGAGCCAATACAAGCAGCTAATTTGAGAACATCCTGAGTTTCTCTGGGCAACTTCTGCAATTGCAAAGCCATGAATTCAACGACATCATCAGTGATAGCTAAGGCTTGGACTAGAGCAATATCACACTGCCAATGTTGAATCTCCCAATCAAAGCTAATGAGCTGGTCATCATGTAATGCTTTAAGAAACTGGGTAGCAAAGAAGGGATTACCCTTAGTTTTTTGATACACTAATTCTGTCAAAGGTTGGGCAAGGAATGATTCGCAATTCAGCGTATCCGCCACCAACAAATTCATATCGGGTTCGCTTAACGGTTGCAAAGTAATCGTATTCACTGTTGCCCCACTTTTAACTATTTCATCCACTGTTAATATAAATGGATGCACAGGTGAAACTTCATTATCTCGATATGCCCCCAATACTAATAAATATCCTGTATCCATCATCAATAATTGTAGCATATTCAGGGAGGCTGAATCCGCCCATTGCAAGTCATCCAAAAACATCACTAAAGGATGTTCTTGGCTCGTGAAAACTTGCACAAATTTTTGCATTAGCAGATTAAAGCGATTTTGGGCGGCACTTCCTGACAATTCTGTTGCAGGAAGTTGAGCGCCAATTATACGTTCTAACTCAGGAATCACGTCAATCAAGACTTGTCCGTTGTCTCCCACTGCTGCTAAAATCTTGGTTTTCCATGTTTGCAGTTGGGTATCCGATTCTGATAGCAATTGACCCATTAAGTCGCGGAAGGCTTGCACAAAGGCACTGAAGGGTATGTTGCGTTGAAATTGATCGTATTTGCCTTTGATAAAATAACCGCGCTGACGGACAATGGGTTTATGAACTTCATTGACAACGGCGGTTTTCCCAATTCCCGAAAAACCTGCTACTAGCATCATTTCTGTTGCTCCCAGGCTGACTCGCTCAAAGGCAGCTAATAGTTTATCAACTTCTTTTTCTCTACCGTAGAGCTTTTCGGGGATAGTAAAGCGATCGCTAATATCTCGTTTTCCGAGTTCAAAATCTTCAATTTTGGCTGTTTTTTGTAACTGAAATAAACAAATCTCTAAATCGTGCTTGAGTCCTAATGCACTTTGATAGCGTTTTTCGGCATTTTTTGCCATCAGCTTACTGACAATTTGCGATAAAATCAAGGGGATTTCAGGATCAATTTGATGGATCGGTATCGACTGTGTAGCGAGATGACAATGCACCAATTTCATCGGATCATCCGAGATAAATGGCAACTTTCCTGTCAACAATTCATAAAAGGTCACACCCAGGGAATAAAAGTCACTACGATAGTCAATGCCTCGATTCATCCGTCCTGTTTGTTCGGGAGAGAGATAGGCTAATGTTCCTTCTAAAATATTGGGATTCTGGATTTCTTGGGTTTCTCGTGGTAGGAGGGATGCAATACTAAAGTCAATTAGTTGAATTTGTTGGGTGTCTGGATTAATGAGAATATTAGCGGGTTTAATATCTTTGTGAATGACTCGGTTTTGGTAGAGATAGTGAATAATGTCTGTTAGTTGTATCGCGACTTGGAAAAATTCTGCTAAAGGTAAAGCTTGAGATGGTTGGGTTTGATTTGTTGCTGTTTTGAGATAAGTAGATAGGGAGACTCCGCCAAAGTCCTCCATTACTAGGGCATAGCTATTGTGATATACTTCCAGGGTCAGGGGTTTGATGATGCTGGGGAGGTCGAGATTTTTGGCTATTGTGTACTGGTTGCGAAACCCGACGAGTTCGTGGAAGTTGGGGTATTCGTTCCGCAGCAGTTTGATGACGACTGGGCATTGGTCGCTGGTACGGATTGCTCGATAGACTAGGGTACGTGTACCTGTATAAAGTTGCTCTGTAATCTGATAACCTGACAAATGGGCGATCGCATCCATAACTGGTTGATCCTTTATTATAAAACAGTTAAATTAAAACCTTCTATTCCATTGTATTTTATTATTTGATAAAGATACCGATCGCAAACTCTGCATCCTCGGTAGGGACAGAATTAACTGTAATTTTTTCCCCATGTTTATCAATTATTATTTGACCGAAATCAACTTGGTCACAAGCCCCCGGATTCATCCGTGTACCTTTGAAAAAAGCTCCCCATACTGATCGCAAGCCCCGGACTCATCCGTGGGATCAATCTCAAATCTCAAATCTCAAATTTCAAATCGCATGACGTGCGATCGCTAATTCTCAACCAGTTCCTTTCCCTATTCTGCATTATTTGCGCTATGGTATTTCTAGTATGGTTGCGTAAGTTGTGATGGTATCATAAAACACTAATTGGTAATTTTTAACCGCAAATATACGCAGATAAACCAGTATATAAACTTGATAATATCTTCGTATATTTGCCTGCATCTGCGGTTGTATTATGCTTTATTCCCCGTAGTGGCCGCCGACAACCTTACCCCGAAACACAACATAATTGTAGATGTTGTAAAAAATCATAATCGGGAGCAGAACGCCCATAAACACAATCATAAATACCAGGGCGCTGGGCGAAGCTGCGGCTTGGTAAATCGTGATTTGCGAGGGAATAATGTAGGGAAAAACAATTAATCCCAAGCCGATGAAAGTAAGCAAAAAAATCAGAATAGTCCAGACAAACGGCGTGCGTTCTTCTTTGTTTACGAGACTTTTCAGCAGCAGTCCTACCAACAGCACTCCCAGCAAAGGAATCGCGGCAAAGACATAAACTAGCGGTTTCTCGAACAACCTGGATCTAGCACTTTCGTAAAAAATCGGAGTGGCGATCGTAATTAAAATCGCTCCGATTAAAGTTGTCACCGCCGCAATTTTAGCCGTGCGATAGTGATTTGTTTGCAGTTCGCCCTCCGTTTTCATAATTAGATAGGTTGAACCGATCAAAACATACCCTTGAATCAGCGTCAAAGCAACCAAGATCGATCGCCAATCCAGCCAATCCCAAGTAGTACCGATAAAGTGACCCGCTTCGTCAACCGCAATGCCTTCGAGCACCGCACCGAGGGCAAATCCTTGAGCTAAAGATGCTAAAAAACTGCCAGCCCCAAAAGCATAATTCCAAAACTTTTTCCGGTTGGAATGCTCCCGAAATTCAAAGGCGACAGCCCGAAAAATCAGGCCGAAAAGCATCATACAAATCGGTATGTACAAAGCAGTCAAAATCGTGCCGTAAGCGAGGGGAAATGCCCCAAATAAAGCGCCTCCCATTAAAACCAGCCAAGTTTCGTTAGCATCCCAAACGTTGCCCAGACTGGTCATTAAAATGCCCCTGCGTTCCTCATCGTCAGCAGTCAGAGACAAGATTCCGACTCCCAAGTCAAAACCGTCTAGCATGACGTAAAGGAGTAGAAATAGAGCCAAGACTACAAACCAAACTTGCGGGAGAAAATGCTCCAAAGCTTGCATAAAATCTCCTATTGTTGTGCTTCTACTGGACGTTGATTGGGAATGTGTTCTGCGGGTTGAGTTTCGATGGCGGGTTCATTCTCTAATCCCGGCACCGGCAGGGTTAAATTCGGCCCTTTGCGGATAATTCTGCTGCCGAAATACATCGCACAAACAAACAAAAAGCTGTAAATAACGGCAAAGAAGATGAGGGAAACTAAAACATTGCTAGCGGGGATTGCTGATACACCATCAGCAGTGCGAATTTGCCCGTATAAAACCCACGGTTGTCGGCCGACACAGCGCACTATCCAACCCGATTCTACAGCAATATATCCTAGCGGCGCAGCTAATACCCAAGCCCGCAACAGCCAAGTTTGACTGCTGATATTTTTAGCAGCAAGTTTGCCTCGCAGCCACTGAATTATACTGAATAACATCAATCCTAGAAAAAAGAATCCAATCCCGGACATGATGCGGAAAGAATAGTAGATTAAACCCACCATTCGGGGTCTATCTTCTGGTTTCCATTCTTTTAAACCGAGGACTGGTTCGGAGAGTTTTTGTTTGAACTCCAGAACGTATCCTAAGCCATTCGGCACTTTGATTTCCCAGTCATTTTTTTGGGCTTTTTCATTAGGCAAAGCTAGCAAAGTCCAATCGGCTGAACTTCCGGCTGGGGATGTTTCCCATTTAGCTTCGATTGCTGCTAATTTAGTCGGCTGATAGTGATAGACTTGTTCGGCGCTCAAATGTCCGATGAATATCTGCAAAGGTGCAACGGCGATTGCTGTGGCTATGGCAATTTTTAAAGATTTGGAAAAAAAGGCTTGGTTGCGCTTGTTAAGAATGTACCAAGCGCTAATGCCACCAATCACAAACAGGGAAGTTTCTAACGTCGCAAAAAACATATGGAGAATGCTGTTTAATGCGAAGGGGTTCATAATTGCTTGAAAGTAATCGCTGACAATAAACTTGCCATTGACCATTTCTCCGCCCGCCGGAGTTTGCAGCCAAGAGTTAGCGACTAAAATCCAGACTGTGGAAAGGTTTGCGCCGAAGGCTACCATGATTGTAGCGAAATAATGGACGATCGGGTGAACGCGATCCCAACCGAACAGCATAATTCCTAAAAAGCCTGCTTCTAGCATAAATGCCATTGAAGCTTCAAATCCCAAAATGCTGCCAAAAAAGTCACCAACAGCTTCAGAAAATGGTGCCCAATTCGTGCCAAATTGAAATTCCATCGGAATCCCGGAAGCGACACCAATCCCGAAGTTGAGGACGTAGAGTTTAGACCAAAAACGAGCGTGGTGGTAGTAGTCAGGATTGCGAGTTTTTAGCCACATTCCTTCAACAATTACCAGATAAATCCCCATTCCAGTAGTCAGAACTGGCCACAGCATATGGAATATTGCCGTTAGCGCAAATTGCATCCGCGATAACGCAACGGTGTTAGATAAGATATCCATTGTTATATCCTTGAGTCAGTTCAAGAAAGGTTAGTTTGAACAATTTCCACAATTGACACTGACAATGTAACGCAGAAATTTACATAATGTAGAATTAACAGACTTATCTTTATTAAAAATTAAGATTTGCTGTCATAAAATAGAAAACATACTCTCCATCTTTCTCTTCCATTCTCCCCTCTGCGCTCTCTGCGCCCTCTGCGGTCAATTAAAACAAAATCTCTGTATCAACCGAGTAATTCCTAGATCGCATCCCAGTTGCCCATCACCGATAAAACGCAACTGCAAACAGGATTTATCAATTACCTAACGGTGACAGTATAATTAAATTCAAAAGGTTTAAAATTAGCTCCGGTCTTTGCTGTTCCGCTCAATTCAAGTTCGTAAATACCAGCTTTGGGAAATACGATATCAGCGCCCGGAATGCCTTTGTATTTCTCCGCAGATATGGCTTTGAGAGGCGGCTGCATCAGGGGCTTATCCCCCTCTTTGTGCTGTTTTGGATAAACCGCTAATTTGCAGTTACACTGCTCTAGGGGGATAATTTGACCGCCCCTGCGAGTCAGGGCAAACCAAACTCTCGCGGTTTCTCCGGCGCGGGGATTGTGGTTTGGTTCTAGGTGAAAGGTAGCAGCAACATCGCCGGAAACTTCGACTTCGTGGGCCAAAACTGAAATTGCATTGAACTGTGGGGCTGTGGGAATTGCTGCTTCAATTAGCAATCCTAAAAAAACTAATATTCCCAAAATTTTATTTTTGTTTGACAGGCGAAACATATAAATTCTCCAGTGATAAAATTGACCAAAATAAGCGCGATCGCACAAACATAACTAATACCGCAACTACGGTTAAAACGGCGGTCAGCAGTTGATTGTGCAACTTCCATTCAAAACCGCCGAGATAGTGGGAACCGATGAGGGCTGCGTGGATGGCGCACAGCAAGAAAGCTGGAACGCTTAACAGGTGAATTTGCCGCCACAGTTTGCCTAAATGATGCTGAATTCGATCGACACTGGTGACAGCAGCCGGCAACATCAACAGCAGCGACAACATCCCAGCCGCCATTCCCAACTGATGCTGCGGCAACATGAAAGACACAGCATCAAAATTCCATTTCAGCGTATGATCCAGCATATGAAACGTGTGGGCGACTGCTAGGACAAATGCGCCCACACCCAAGGCGCGGCGGTAGCGCAGCAGTTGCGGCAAAAACTTGCTAATCGGACGCGCCAACAGTGCTAGCATCAAGCACAGCAGCGCTACGTGGCCGGTAAAATCGACCATTTCATCGGTTCGCAGCAAGGTAAGAATCCCGATCAAAATTGTCACCCACCCACCCATCCGAAACAGTTGACTCCGCCTGTCTGCGCTCAATCTGCCAGCAAAAAAACCTACTCCCAGCATAGTTGGCAGCGTGCCCAGTCCGAAAGCAAACATCGTCGCCGCACCGAAAACTGGATTTCCCGTTTCCGCCGCCTTAATCTGCGCCGCGTAGAGGAAACCGCAGGGAATTAAACCCCAAAGCAAACCCAAAGCCACCGGCACCCACCAGTTTTTTTGTGCTGAAAGCTTGTTCATTGCTTGTGCGACTCGATCGTGCGACATTGGGTGCAACAGTGGTAATCGCGGCAGAAAATCGGGTTTAATTTGCACCACACCGAACCAAATCAGCATTGTACCTGTCAGAAGTGCGATCGCCCGCCGCAATTCGCTACCCGTACCAGCCATTTGTCCGCCAGCAATTAACACCGAACCCAGTCCGCCAATTCCAGCGCCCACTAAGCCGTAAGCAGCAATTCGGCCCAAATTCAGCAGCAAATGAAAACGGAAAGTCGCTAATTTTTCGTTGCGGGAATTAGAGAGAGAAAACGCCACTGTCAGCGGGCCGCACATCCCCGCGCAGTGACCGAAACTGCCGAGAAATCCCAAAGTGCTAATTAGCAGCAGGTCTAGCATTTTGCTGGTTTTTTCCCAAATAACGCGATCGAGATATTAACAATATTTGCTTTGGCTATTGCCCGCTTTTTTCTTGACTTTGTACAAATATTTATCTCAGTCGATCGCTTTTGTCAAGAGACAAGTTGTCAAACTTCTTTCCAATCTCATCCATATCAAAGTTCGTCGTTCACTATCAACTATCAACTATCAACTATCAACTATCAACTATCAACTATCAACTGTCAACTATCAACTGTCAACTGTCAACTGTCAACTGTCAACTGTCAACTGTCAACTATCAACTGTCAACTGTCAACTGTCAACTGTCAACTGACAACTGTCAACTGTCAACTGACAACTGACTACTTTTGTTCTGGATGCGCCGCTTCCGGCGAAGCTGCACCCATTTGATTTATAGCAGCAATTAGCTGATAAAGCCGCCCCAAATCCCGCTGGTTGAAATGCAAAGTCAGGCGCGGCAGATCGAAGGTTTCATCTGCGGCTTCGGCGGGCAGAGCTTTAGTTTTTTCAATTTTTCCGGTGACAACAATATCGCTAAAATCAGTATTTAGCCGATCGACATTTTCCTCAGAAAGCTCAGTTTTTAAGCGAATTACCAATTTTTCGCGCACATAGCGGCAGGAGTGATAAACCAGATAAAAACTCCCGATCGCCTCGCAAGCGACATTTACATCGTCAGTAATCGTATACAGGCTGCGATCATTAGCAGAAATCAGACCTCTGCCCCGCAATTGTTTTTGAACAAAATAATTCCAATCGTGCCAATAATCGCCTCCCGGTCGATCGATCAATACCAAAGGAGCCGGCCCGAACTTGCCAGTTTGAGTCAAAGTCAGACACTCAAAAGCCTCGTCCAGAGTGCCAAAACCGCCCGGAAACAGAGCTAAAGCATCGCTCTCCCGGAGAAAAAATAACTTACGAGTGAAAAAATATTTAAAATTGAGCAATTTGGGATCGCCGGCAATGAAAGGATTAGAACTCTGCTCGAAAGGTAACTGAATGTTCAGCCCAAAAGAACGTTCAGCAGTCGCCCCCTCGTTACCCGCCTGCATAATCCCGCCACCGCCGCCAGTAATCACCATAAACCCCTGCTGGGCCATCGCCCGCGCAAAGTCTCTGGCCATCAAATATTCCGCAGATTCCGGCGACACCCTCGCCGAACCAAAAATCACAATTTTGCGAACGTGGCGGTAAGGATAAAACATCTGAAAAGCCTTTTCCATATCTCGCAGAGACGACGAGATAATTTTCCAGTCAAGGCGATCGAGTTCCTCTCCTGCCATTTGCACTACAGTCGAGAGCGATCGTTCGATCCACTGAGAGTGCTTTAACATTGGCAGGCGATCGATTAAGTCGATCACTTCAGCTTGGAGGGACTCAAAACCTTGACCAGAAGGAAGCATGAATTTTTCCGAAACGATAACAAATTGTATAGTAAAAATTAAGGGGCAAGCCAAAGTTAGAAGCTAATAGCGACCAGCAAATTGCCCTGCTGGGAACTAATAACTTTTCCTGTAGCTTTGCCCCGGTTCTGAAGCAAGTTAGCTTTCGCGGCCCACAAAGAACAGCGCGAAATCGCTCGCAGTTGAGTTAAATGTACTTTTCCAGAGTGTTGGCCAGAGTAGTTTTCGGAACTGCCCCAACCACCATATCCACACGTTGACCGCCCTTAAATATCATCAGCGTCGGAATGCTGCGGATACCGTATTGGCTGGCCACGTTAGGATTCTCGTCGGTATTAACTTTTACTACCTTGACCTGCCCTTCATATTGCTGGGCAATTTCGTCTACGACGGGTGCCACCATCCGACAGGGCCCGCACCAGGGAGCCCAAAAATCCACTAGAACTGGAACTTCGCTATCGAGCACTTCCTGCTTAAAGGTAGAGTCGGTTACTTGCGCGGCTGCTGACATCCCTAGCCATCCTTGTAAATACTATTTCTCGGATAACAAGTCTAGCAAAAAGTGTAACCACTTGCGTCAACGATTTTAAGAGAAGGCTTCTGAAGGAAGAAGGAAGGAAGACGGTAGAAGGAAGAGGGAAGACGGTAGAAGGAAGAAGGCACAAGGTTTCTGAAGGAACAAGGCACTTATGTTTCCGAAGGCACTTATGTTTCCGAAGGCAGAATGCACTTATGTAGAAAAAAAATTCTCCCACTCCCAGACTCTCCCACTCTCCCACTCTGGGCCTCTCCGGAGCTACAAGCCTCAGTTCTGTATCTAGTAAGCAAGAGCCAAGATTTCCGGTAAAAAAGGAACCGCCCGAACAGTAGTCCGGGCGGAGTGTGGTGTGAGGAGTGAACGGAAACATTCGTCTCCGCTTCTTCTATTGTGACATCTCCTTCTCGATAATTCCACAATATTCTGTAAATTTCGAGACTCTTGAACAAATTTTGTCAAGGTATGCTGGTATTTGATCGGTAAATCTACTTACCCATGCCCAACTGCTGAGCTTTTTGATAGACTTTACCCTCAGTCAGCAGAGAAGGAGCAATTACCACTTCCACTTGCTGCATCTCCTTAATATCCTTAGCGCCCAAGGTACCCATGCTAGTTTTCAGAGCTCCGAGCAAGTTGTGCGTACCGTCATCTAGGAGGGCCGGCCCCCGCAAAATTTGCTCCACAGTACCCGTAGTCCCGACACGAATCCGAGTACCCCGCGGCAAAACCGGGCTCGGAGTCGCCATCCCCCAGTGGAAGCCCCGGCCTGGAGCTTCAGCAGCCCTAGCAAAGGGCGAACCAATCATCACTCCATCGGCACCGCAAGCAATGCACTTGCAGATATCGCCGCCGGTAATTAAACCGCCGTCAGCAATCACCGACACGTATTTGCCAGTTTCGCGATAGTAGTCGTCCCGCGCGGCGGCGCAGTCTGCTACCGCTGTGGCTTGGGGAACGCCGACACCCAATACGCCCCTAGATGTGCAAGCAGCCCCCGGCCCGATACCCACGAGGATGCCAGCAGCGCCAGTTTTCATTAAATTCAGGGCGACTTCGTAGGTGACGCAGTTGCCCAAAATTACTGGGATTGGCATCTCTTGGCAAAATTGAGTTAAGTCTAGAGGCGTTACCGATTCCGGGGAAAGGAAAGCTGTTGACACTACAGTTGCTTGTACGAAAAATATATCGGCTCCTGCTGCTGCAACTGCTGAGCCGTATTTGCTCGCGCCGGCGGGGGTAGCGCTGACTGCGGCAATCCCTCCTGCATCTTTAATTTCTCTAATTCGCTGACCGATTAATTCTGGCTTGATGGGTTCGGCATAGAGTTTCTGCATCAGGGAGACGAATTCGTGGTTCCCCACAGAAGCGATGCGCTCTAATATTGGCTGGGGGTCGGCATAGCGGGTGTAAATTCCTTCTAGGTTGAGGACGCCCAGTGCTCCCAATTCCGACAGCAAAACGGCCATGCGGACATCGACTACTCCGTCCATTGCGCTGGCGATGATCGGGATTTCTCGATCGATCCCGCCAATCTGCCACCGGGTGTCTGCCAAACTCGGATCGAGGGTGCGCTGTCCGGGTACAAGCGCGATTTCATCTATGCCGTAAGCTCGGCGAGCACTTTTGCCTCGCCCAATTTCAATATTCACGCTGTTTCACTTCCACAATGTATTTAAATTAGAGTAACAAAATCGTAGCCTGTCGGCAGGTAGCGATCGCGCGAATCAGTTTAAAAAAGCTTGATCTTGATTCTAATTCTATGAAATCCAAGGGCGTACTCTTCCTCAGCAACGGCCACGGCGAAGACGCGATTAACTGTCAAATTCTCCAAGCTTTGAGAGCATCTTCCTCAGATGTCGATGTGGCGGCGATGCCGATTGTCGGTGACGGGGCTGCTTACGCGCGATCGGGCGTACCAATTATTGCCCCCACCAGTAAAATGCCGTCAGGCGGCGTTTTTTACTAGAGACGCTTTGACTGCTGCTGACTTAAATCAACAGGGTTTAAAAAAAGCTCAGTTTGTCGGAAGTCCTGTGATGGAGAACCTCAGTGCTACTGGTAAAGATTTGCAGTTAATGCCAGGTGTTCGGACTTTAGACGATTGCCTAAAAAATGGCTTAGAAAGAATGGGGCGATCGGGCGGCAGCATGAATATTGCTAACTACCTGGCAAAATATCTAAACTAGAGCAATATCGGTAGCCCGAAACCGGGTTTTTGCTGAGAATACCCGTCACAGAACGCAGAAACGGCAAAAAACCCGGTTTCTTTGGTCGGAGTGCGCTATTATTTCAACAACTCAGAAACAGTTTTAAATGCGTAACCTTTTGACTGCAAGGTCTTGACAATTATCTCGGTTGCTGCTACCGTTTTCGAGCGATCGCCCCCACCATCGTGCATCACCACAATCGAGCCCGATCGCACATTATCAATCACCCGATTAGCGATATCTTCCGCCGTGAGTGTTTTTTCATAATCTTGAGAATCCACATCCCACATAATCAATTTCTTGTGCATTTGCGACAGCAAATAAGACAAAACTACAAATCTCCGACCCCAAGGCTGCCGAAAACTAATACTATCTTGCTTAACCCCAAATTTCTGCAAAAGTTTGTCCGTTTTTTCAATTTCCGACAGATACTCGCGGGGTTTAAACATCATATCCTTGAATGTAACCCTTTAAAGCAACACCCCGTAGAAAAGGATCTATTTCCTCATAACTGCGACCCATATTAGGGAAGTTAATTAAATCCCTACACTTTTTATCAAACTCCTCAACAAACCGTTCTCCGGCTTCAATATTTCGATTTGCAAAGTAATCAGAGATTTCATCTAGATCGTGACTAGCCTCTGGGGAGATCGTGTAGCGACTCATCTTTGGTTCTCCCGCATTTTGCGGAATTTTTCCTGCAATCTCGCTACAACAATTTCTCCATCAATTCCTTCACCGCGATCGAGTTGAGCTATTCCTAATGCTACCTTGGGCTGCGTTTCTTCTACCCATTTTTGATAGCTGTCCATCTCTTGTTGTTGGCTGCTGCGCGTTAGGAGTTCCAATGCGGCCGCGATTATATCATCAGCCGAAGGATATCTGCCACTTTTAATCTGCATTTCTATGAATTTTTTGTGTTCAGGCTGGAGAGTAATTTTCATACAGTAGTACGAAAGCTAACTATAAATAAAATTAATTGAACAATACTCAAGTTTTTTTTAAGCAACAGTAATCCCCAACATGATTTCACTGCCAGACATCACAATTGTCAGCCAAATATATGAAAGTGCCAATTCCCTCGTATACCGAGGCATCCTCAAATCAAATCAGCAACCTGTGATTTTGAAACTCCTCAAAGAAGATTACCCCACACCAGCCGAACTCTACCGCTATCAGCAGGAATACGAAATCACTCGCCGTCTTAATATAGAGGGAACAATTAAAGCCTACGAGTTGAGAAAATACCAGAATACCCAACTGATGTTGTTGGAGGATTTTGGCGGAGAGTCATTAAAAATTATGCTGGAACGTCGTACCTTTGAACTGCTAACCAACCAGTTGCCTTTTAAATCCGTTGATGCACTTGAGTTAGTCCATTGCCATATTGCCAAACAACCGACTCCTCCTCATGAAATTAATCCAGAAATACCCTTGACTGTCTCAGAAATTGTCATGAAGTTAATGGCGAAAAAGGCGGAACATAGATATCAGAGTGCTTGGGGAATCAAGGCAGATTTAGAAAATTGTCTCGCTCAATCAATCAGTGGTGAAATTAAAGCTTTTTCCTTGGGATACCAAGATATTTCTCCTCAATTGCAACTACCTCAAAAACTGTACGGGAGAGAATCACAGATTGAGTCCTTATTGACTGCTTTTGTTCGCGTAGCGTCTGGGAAAGAGAAACAAGTAGGGGCGGGTCTAGCACATAACCTGAGTAACCCAACGACAACTAAGTCACAAAATTTGCCCGTACAAGGACAAACTGAACTCATGCTAATTTCTGGATACTCTGGCATCGGGAAATCAGCTTTAGTTCAGGAACTCTACAAGCTCATTACTGAAAAAAGCGGCTACTTTATTGCAGGTAAATTTGACCAATTGCAACGCGATATTCCCTATCAAGCTTTAGTCGCTGCCTTCCAAGAATTGGTGCGACAATTACTCACCGAAACTCAATCGCAATTACAGCAGTGGCAAGAGAAGATTCGACGCGCATTAGGCAGCAACGGACAAATTATTATTGATGTCATTCCCGAAGTTGAACTGATTATTGGCAAACAGAATCCAGTCCCAGAATTACCTCCAACAGAAGCACAAAATCGGTTTAATTTAGCTTTTCAAAACTTGATTCAGGTTTTTTGTCAAAAAGAGCATCCTCTCGTCCTATTTCTAGACGACCTTCAGTGGACAGACAGCGCTACGCTGCAATTGATCCAGTTGATAATGGCCGATATTACTACTCAATATCTGTTTGTAATCGGAGCTTATCGAGATAACGAAGTCAGTGCAACTCATCCTGCCATGCTGACTTTATCTGAGATGAAAAAACAGGGAGTAGTAATTAATCATCTCTCTCTTTTACCCTTAAATTTAAACCAGGTTAATGAATTTATTGCGGATACGCTGAAAACTGAGTGCGTCCCTACGCAAAGATTAGCAGAGTTGGTTTGGAAAAAACCCCAAGGAAATCCCTTTTTTATTAAAGAGTTTCTCAAGTTACTTGATACAGAGCAATTGCTAAAATTTGATAATAATACTGGGGCTTGGTTTTGGGATTTAGAACAAATTAGAACTCAAAACATCACTGATAATGTTGTTGAATTAATGACAAAAAAAATTCAACGCTTATCAGAGTCAGCACAAAAGGTTTTACAATTAGCCGCTTGTATTGGCAACAAATTTGATTTGACAACACTTTCAACCATCAATGAAACTTCTCGAAAAGAAACGGCTAATGAATTATGGAATGCTATTCAAGCAGGATTTATATTACCCCTTGGAGATGATTACAAATTCCTGAAAACAGACCGAGATACAAAGGAATTAAAAATTACTTATAAATTTGCTCACGATCGCATCCAGCAAGCCGCCTATTCCCTAATTCTCCCAGACTACAAGCAAGCGGTTCACTGGAAAGTCGGGCAACTGTTGTTACAAAATACACCGCAACAGATCCTCCAACAAAAGATTTTTGATATTGTCAATCAGCTCAACTTCGGTATTCAAGCAATTGACGTTCAGTTAGAAAGAGATAAACTTGCTCAATTAAATCTGATTGCTGGCAAAAAAGCGAAGGCATCAGCAGCTTGGAAACCCGCCTGGAATTACTTAAGAATTGGTATAAATTGCCTGAGTGCAGATACTTGGCTTCGTCAGTATGACCTAAGTTTAGCACTGTATGTGGAAACAGTAGAAGCTGCTATCTTGAGTGGCCATGTTGAAGAAATGGAAAAATTGGCTAACCTTGTGCTTCAACAAGCTACTTCGTTGCTGGACAAAGTGAAAGTCTATGAAGTCAAGATTCAAGCCTATACAGCACAAAACAAACCGTTAGAAGCGATAGAGACGGCACTTTCAGTATTAAAGCTGTTGGGGATTCGTTTTCCTAAAAAACCAACAAAATTAAATATTTTCCTTGAACTGGTGAAGACAAAGTTACGTTTAGTAGGGAAGCGAGTTGAGGACTTAATCGACCTACCAGTGATGACTGATCCTGATAAACTGGCAGCCATGCGTATCCTATCAAGTGTACTTTCTGCTGCCCATTTTGCCCTACCTGAATTGCTACCGTTAATTGCCTTTAAACAGGTCAACTTATCAATCAAATATGGGAATAGTTCTGTGTCTTCTTGTGCCTATGCTACTTACGGAGTAATTTTGTCTGGGGAAACCGTAGGAGACATTGAGACTGGTTATCAATTTGGGCAACTTGCTATCTTGTTACTCGATAAGTTTAATACTAAAGAACTCACAGCCAGAACCATATTTATTGTTAATTACTTTGTCAAACATTGGAAAGAGCATCTTAGGGAAACTTTAAACCCTTTGCAGAATGCTTACTCGATCGCCCTAGAGACTGGAGACTTAGAATATGCAGCTTATTCAGTTTGCGTATACTGCTATCATTCCTATGTATTGGGGAAGGAATTGGCAACAGTCGAGGCAGAGATGGCAATGTACAGTAATACCCTCAGCCAACTGAAGCAAGAAACATCATATTACTATAACCAACTCAATCGACAGGTTTTATTAAACTTGATGGGACAGGCTGAAGATAAATGCCGTTTAATCGGTGAAAACTATGACGAAACAAAAATGTTACCCCTGCATCGAGAGGCGAATGCTCAAAATCTTTGTCGCTCGGTCTATTTTTACAAGCTATTTCTCTGCTATGTTTTTCAAGACTATCAGCAAGCTATAGAAAATACTAAATTAGCCGAAAAATATAGCGATAGCGCTGTAGGCAACATTCCTCTTTACCATTTCTACAATTCTTTACTTTATCTGGCTATCTATTCTGACGCACCAAAATCCGAGCAAAAAGTCATCCTCCAGAAGGTGAAAACCAACCAGAAAAAGATCAAAAAATGGGCGCAGTTTGCTCCGATGACTCACCTCCATAAATTCTATCTAGTGGAGGCAGAGCGATATCGAGTTTTGGGTGAAAATGCTAGGGCGATCGACTACTACGATCGCGCCATTGTCTTAGCCAAAGAAAATGACTATATCAACGAAGAGGCTTTGGCTAATGAATTGGCTGCCAAGTTTTACCTCGCTTGGGGAAAAGAGCAAGTTGCCCAAGCCTATATGACAAATGCTTACTACTGCTATTTACGTTGGGGTGCAACAGCTAAAATGACAGATTTAAAACGACAGTATCCAGAACTTTTAAAGCGTTTTTCGACAGCCAATATATCCATAAATTCGCGCAACAGCCTACCTAATACTTCTGGCAGCACTTCAGGTGAAACCCTGGATTTGGCAGCATTGATGAAAGCATCTCAGGCGATTGCCAGTGAAATTGAGCTGGATAAACTCCTCACGACTTTGATGAGAATTCTGCTGGAAAGCTGCGGGGCACAAACTGGCTATCTAATTTTAGAGTCTCAAGGACAACTGCGAGTCGAAGCGTCAGGTGAGGCCAACTCAAATCAGGTGATGGTGTTGCAATCGACTCCTATAGAAACCTGCCTGCCTTTGTCGATTATTCACTATGTGGAAAGGACTCAAGAAGCACTGATTGAAACCGATGTTGCCCGTGAAGGCAGATTTACCCAAGATGCTTATATCAAAATACAGCAGCCCAAGTCTATCCTTTGCGCTCCTCTGCTCAATCAAGGGCAATTAATTGGCATTGTTTACTTGGAAAATAATTTAGCAGATGGGGTTTTTACACCCGATCGCCTGGAAGTGATACAATTGCTTTCAACTCAGACGGCGATCGCACTTACCAACGCCAGACTCTACACCCAAGTACGATCGACCCAAAATCGCCTGAATAAATTCCTCAATGCTATTCCCGTGGGCATCTCCGTTCACGACGCCAAAGGACAAATCATCTACACCAATCAAGTTGCACAGCAGTTACTGAATATTCAAGATTTACCCAAAGCCGAAACCGAGAAACTATCACAAACCTATGGCGTTTATCGCGCAGGCACTGGGGAGATGTATCCAGTCGAACAGCTACCCGTTGTGCGATCGCTCTTAGGTGAAAAAGCTCAGGCTGATGACTTGGAACTATATCAAAACGAGCGGATTGTTTCTGTAGAATCAACCAGTACGCCCATTTTCGATGACACGGGTAATGTAGAATATGCGATCGCCGCTTTTCAAGATATTAGCGATCGCAAACAAGCCGAAAAAACTCTCATCGAAAATATCCGCTTAGAACAAGAAATTAGCGATCGCAAACTTACCGAAGCAGAACTCGAACGGGCCAAAGAAGCCGCAGTTGCCGCCAACAAAGCCAAAAGCACTTTCCTTGCCAACATGAGCCACGAATTGCGAACTCCCCTCAACGTCATTCTCGGCTTTTCTCAACTGATGAATCAGGATACTAATCTGTTAAATGAACAAAAAGAAAACCTCAACATCATTCATCGCAGTGGAGAGCATTTATTGACTCTGATTAACCAAGTCCTTGACTTGTCCAAAGTTGAAGCCGGACGCATGACGCTATCTAACAATAATTTGAACATTCATCACTTTTTAGCTGAAATCGAGGAGATGTTTGCGTTGAAAGCCAACGCTCAAAGCTTAGACTTACGATTTGAATGTGCTGCCGATGTTCCTAAATATATCTGCGTTGATGAAGTTAAGTTGCGACAAGTGCTGATTAATTTTATCAGTAATGCCGTTAAGTTTACCTCTTCTGGAAGCGTGTCTTTAGAGGTAAAAAATAAACAGTTAAAAGCCCAAATTGAAGCCGGAACAAAAACAACCAACAACCAACAACAAACAACCATTACCTTTGAAGTAAAAGATACGGGAGTTGGCATTGCAGCAGAGGAACTGGAGAATCTATTCAAACCCTTCGTGCAAACAGCATCAGGTCAAAAAGTGCAGCAAGGAACCGGATTAGGACTGACCATTAGCCGTCAATTTGTCCGCTTGATGGGAGGTGAAATAACAGTCATTAGTCACGGTAAAGCTTTCACCCCTGGAATGCCTCTCAAGGAATTTTTAGAAGACACAACGGGCACAACATTTAAATTTGACATTCCTGTGGGCATCGCTGATGCCAGCGCCATTCAAAATCAACCCCACAGTCGTCGCGTCGTTGCCCTAGCGCCTAACCAACCCCAATATCGCATCCTAGTAGTGGACGATAAAAATGACAATCGGCAACTGTTAGTTAAACTCCTCAAACCTCTTGGTTTTGAAGTGGAAGAAGCGAGCAACGGTATTGAAGCGCTTGAAATTTGGGATTCATACTCACCCCATCTGATCTGGATGGACATGAGAATGCCCGTTATGGATGGTTATGAAGCCACGAAACGCATTAAAGGCACCATCAAAGGTCAAGCTACTGCTGTTATTGCT
>Ga0335394_10000088_pt1 | contig 83916 bp, 85 predicted proteins | sample MAT03_FD_205741 | JGI IMG/M metagenome (GOLD analysis project Ga0335394, IMG submission 205741) | Freshwater microbial communities from Lake Fryxell liftoff mats and glacier meltwater in Antarctica - MAT-03 (spades assembly) (version 2) ... | reverse complement strand
GAAGAGGTCATCGAGGATACTCCTAAAAAGGTATCTAGAGCCGACCGTAGAAACAGGAAAGCCTCATAGTGATATGGGGAAGCCCGCGCTATATTGCCGCTTCAATTAGCGTCGGGAGGAGGTCACTGAGGTACAGCATTTGGAAGAGTGGGAGAGTGGGAGAGTGGGAGAGTGGGAGAGTGGGAGAGTGGGAGAGTGGGCTAAAAATCCTGTACCTCATCCCAGCGCAAACCGCTATAGCTAAATAATTTCCTTTCTTATCCCAGATCTCGTACCACAGTGCTGTGGTAAGATATGCCTATTACTTGGCTTTTTTCTTCCTTCTAAAGTCTGATATCCTGTCGGCCACTATTTCTTCGTTCCTCTAACTTAAGAAATATACCTATAAATATGGAAAAATCAGCCTCTACCCGTGGGCAATTAGAGCGAACCCTCTCACAGCGTATCCAGGCTTTATATCGCGATACCCTGGGCCATCAGCCCAGTCAAGTGACTTGTCAGATTTTGGATGCAAAAATTGTCATAATTTTAGAGGATGCAGTTACCCAACCTGAGCAAGTTCTGGTTAACAGCGGTCTACAGGAGTTGGCCGAACAGGTACGATCGGATTTAAATGCGGCAATTCAACCACAACTCCAGGAATTAATCGAAGAAGTTGTGGGAATTGCCGTAATTGACTTGCTAAGTGATGCTAAATTGGATACAGGCCGTACTGCCACGATCGCTATCTTGGATGGGGAGCCTAAAGTTCGCGATTCTTCGGCTACCTCAAAGCGCCAGAAATAAAGGCTATTTACTTCATATAGCGGCGGAGAATAAGTTCCAAATCGTCAACTACATAAGGCTTAGTAATGTAATCATTACAACCTGCCCCTAGAATGTTAGTCCGGTCTTCTGCTCTTGCTAAAGCGGTGACTGCAATGATTGGAATCTTCTTTGTGCGGGTATCTTCCCTGAGACGAGTGACAATCTCTATACCGTTAATGTCGGGGAGCATAATATCAAGCAGGATTAGATCTGGCAAATACCTTTGTGCTAAAGCTATAGCCGTCTCGCCGGTGTCAGCAGTGATGAAAGCGCAGCCAATCAGCTCCAGCGTAAAACCGATCAGTACTAAATTATCTTCATTGTCATCGACAGCTAAAACTAATGGCCTTTGGGCAACAAGCCGATCGCTGCTGCCAAGAGAAAATTCCATATCCATTCTCTGTTGAGGGGAAGTTGTTGATTGGTTGCTGCAAGCTTCGGCGTAAGATTGAACGAGGCATTCCTCAAGCGGCAAGATAAAAGTTTAGTCCTGATCTTCTCCCGGTAAAAAGGGGGACTGAAGGTGTGGCGCTTGAAAGGGATTGGCCCGTATAAAAGTAATGAAGGATGAACAGCTAATTACATACTTCATAACCCTAATGCTAGCTAATGTAGATATTTTAGTGTAAAAAAGTCAAAAAATGAATATTTCGACCGAAAATAATCTCTAATCAAGATAATCTTGCAAATATAGCAACCGCCAAGGCAGTTAGGACATTCTTAATTCCTGAAACCCTTGATTCTAGCCTCTTCCCAAACTGTTGTGTTTAGACAGCGCTTTCACCTCACATCAATATCAGGTCAATATATGTGGGATCTCTGCGCTGTTGAGTAAATACTTCTTTTGGCTCATTTTTGAAATTGTGTCGGCTGTTACGCTCAAAGTAGACAGCTAACATTATGCAGCTGTTCCTAAAGTGAGGTCTATGGATAAGCCGAGATCGAACCTGACACGACAGCAACTAGAACAAGTTTTTTCGCAACGCATCCAGGATTTGTACCAGACTCAAGTGGGACATCAGCCTGCTAGAGTAACTTGCCAGGTGTTTGATAACAAGCTGGCGATCGTTTTGGAGGATGCTATCTCCCGTCCTGTGCAACTTCTGGCGGAGAACGATCGCTTAAATTTAGCCCAACAAGTTCGATCGAATGTTGACGCCGCCATTAAGCCACAGTTGAGACAGGTAATTGAAGAAGTTCTGAGCGTATCTGTGGTTGACCTGATCGTGGGCACTACTATAGAAACTGGTCGTACCGGGATTATCGCCGTTTTGGATGTCTCGCCTACAGTTAGCGATGCTGCTGTCCCACTCCAAGTCAAACCAGAGATGGTGTCCGTAGATAACGATAGATGACTTTTTCTAGGTCGTCAAGCATATAGGGTTTGCTAAGGTAGCCGTCGCAACCTGCTGCTAGAATGCGATCGCAATCTTCTTCTTTTGCTAAACCTGTGACTGCTACAATGGGGATTGTCTTTGTTTGCCAATGCTGCTTGAGGCGATCGATCACCTCAAAACCGTTCAGATCGGGCAGAACAATATCCAACAAGATTAGATCGGGGCGGTAAAGCTGCGCTAGCGATATAGCTGTTTCGCCATCGGAAGCACCGATCAAAGAGCAATTCAAGAATTGTTCAACAGCCAGGGAAACCAGCAGTAAGTTGTCTTCATTGTCATCCACAGCCAAAACTACTGGGCGATTCCCATTAAGCGGGAGAGTATTGTTCCAGGAGAGTTGCATATCATCCATGCTCTGTTTTCAGGGGAAACTGTAAATCAGGGAGATTGTTATCTGAAAAAGAGTGGACGAGGCATTCCCCAAGCGGCACTAATGACAATTTGTAACTCTGACATCCCCACGAATAAGAATTTTTGCTTATCTTCCCCATTAACTAAGGCTTGCTCTTTTTTCCTCCCATAGCTATAGGGGGATAGAGGTGGCGGCTGTTAAGGGGGGTATGGGAACGCGGGTGGCGCTTGCAATGGATTGGCTCGCATTGATTCCACAGATTTTGGTCATCCTCGTTCGCTTAGAGGCAGTGTCGCTCCACGAAAGTGGTAACAGCACATATCTGTAAGCTAAATTCAGTCAGGCCAAAAGATATTTAATTATTTATTAAATCTTACCACCTTTAGACAGGAAAAGTTTAGAATGCCGGATTTATAGCAAAGTGCTTCGGCCTTAGTGCTTTAGGACTGATATAGCTAGGGACTAGGGGCTAGGGGCTAGGGACTAGGGGAAGAAGGGTTTAGAATCAAGGGCTTCGCCGAAAGAGAAAACCGCATTTATACAGATCCCATAAGCAACGAGTGTGAAACAATAATAGTAGATGGGTATCTAATCATCTTAGATTTTAAATGAGAATTTGAATCTAAAACCGACATAATTACGCGGGTAGCTCGGTAGGTGAGGCGGGAAGTCTCAGGGCTACCCCGATCTATTTGTGGAACTGGAGATCGAAACAATGGGTATCGCCACTATAAACCCGGCAACGGGAGAAACGCTTCAAAGCTTTGAGCCGCTGACGGAAGCAGAAATAGAAGCGAAACTGGATCTGGCAGAAAAAGCGTTTGTGGATTACCGCAAGACGACAATAAGACAAAGAGCCGAGTGGATGAATGAAGCTGCTCAAATTTTAGAGCGCGATCGCGAAGATTTTGCCAAAATCATGACGCTGGAGATGGGTAAGCCGATTAAGGCTGCGATCGCGGAAGTTGAAAAATGTGCCTTGGTATGTCGCTACTACGCCGAACAAGCCGCCCAATTTCTGGCCGATGTCCCGGTAGCAACCGACGCCAGCCAAAGCTTTGTCCGATACGAGCCGCTAGGTGCGATTTTAGCCGTCATGCCCTGGAATTTCCCGTTTTGGCAAGTATTTCGGTTTGCCGCACCAGGACTGATGGCGGGGAATGTAGGATTGCTCAAACACGCATCCAACGTGCCTCAGTGTGCTTTGGCAATTGAGGAGATTATGACACAAGCTGGTTTTCGGGCCGGAGTGTTTCAAACCTTGTTGGTGGGGTCTGACAAAGTCGCTGCTATAATTGCCGACGATCGCGTCAAAGCTGCCACCCTGACTGGAAGCGAGGCAGCGGGTGCGTCTCTCGCCGCCGCCGCCGGTAAACATATTAAAAAAACCGTCCTGGAATTGGGTGGAAGCGACCCGTTTATTGTCCTGGAAAGTGCCGATTTGGAAGCAGCGGTTTCTACTGGTGTGGCGGCGCGGATGTTGAATAACGGACAATCTTGCATTGCGGCGAAACGCTTTATCGTACAGGAAGCGATCGCAGATGAATTTGAAAAACGCTTCCTAGCCAAATTCCAAGCCTTAAAAATTGGCGATCCCATGAATCCAGAAACAGATCTAGGCCCCTTGGCCACCCCAGATATCCTTCAAGATCTAGATAGGCTAGTACAACTGAGCCTTGAGAAAGGAGCAAAAGTGCTTACTGGTGGAAAACCTTTGTCCGATCGTCCGGGAAACTTTTATCCTCCCACAATTTTGACAGACTTCGCACCGGGCAATCCAGCCGAGAGCGAAGAGTTTTTTGGCCCAGTGGCACTCTTATTCAGGGTGAAGGATATTGACGAAGCGATCGCACGCGCTAACGCGATTCCTTTTGGACTGGGAGCCAGCGCTTGGACTACAGTGGAGAAAGAGCGCGATCGTTTGATTTCGGAACTAGAAGCGGGTGCAGTATTTATCAACAGCCTAGTCAAATCCGATCCGCGTCTGCCTTTTGGAGGCATCAAACGTTCCGGATACGGACGAGAACTGGGTGTTCAAGGAATTCATGAATTTGTAAACATTAAAACCGTTTGGGTAAAATGATGGCAATTCATACTTCATGCTTAGATAAGGACTCCAGCCATGAAAGTAACCTATGACCAAGAAACTGATTCCATGACAATTACACTGCGCGAAGTTCCCATTAAAGAAAGCGACGAAGTTTACCCTAACGTTATTTTAGATATTGGCTATGATGACGCCATCGTTCGCTTTGAGATTTTGTCAGCATCAAAGGTTGTAGAAAAAATACCGGAAATGCAGGTGCTTGTCAAAGAATAAAACTATATACAATTCAAAGGAAAGTCAGATGAACACAGCCGAATTGTTGGTGCGTTGCCTGGAAAACGAAGGAGTAAAGTACATTTTTGGATTGCCAGGAGAAGAAAATCTCCACGTCCTCGAAGCGATCAGACATTCTTCCATTCAATTTATTACTACCCGTCACGAACAAGGTGCTGCCTTCATGGCGGATGTCTACGGTCGTTTGACAGGGCAAGCGGGAGTGTGCCTTTCTACGCTGGGGCCAGGTGCCACCAACTTGATGACTGGTGTCGCTGATGCTAACTTAGATGGTGCGCCCCTTGTAGCAATTACCGGGCAAGTGGGAACAGACCGGATGCACAAAGAATCTCACCAATATCTTGATTTGGTCGCCATGTTTGCCCCGGTAACTAAATGGAACGCCCAGATTGTCAGACCCAGCATTGCACCAGAAGTGGTTCGCAAAGCATTTAAAATTGCTCAGACAGAAAAACCAGGGGCAGTTCATATCGATGTGCCGGAAAACATTGCCGCGATGGAGGTAACGGGAGAACCACTCAGCAAAGGAAATTTGGAAAAAACTTTTGCTTCGTTTCGCAGTATTGAGAAAGCGGCAGAAATCATTTCTCAAGCTACCAATCCCTTAATTTTAGTCGGCAATGGAACTATTCGAGCTAACGCCAGTCAAGCTTTGACGGAATTTGCCACAAAACTGAATATTCCGGTAGCGAATACTTTTATGGCGAAAGGTGTTATTCCCTACACCCATCCGCTGGCGTTATGGGCGGTGGGATTGCAGTTGCGAGATTACATCAATTGTGGGTTTGATAACACAGATTTGGTAATTGCGATCGGTTACGACTTAATCGAATATTCACCAAAAAAATGGAATCCAAATGCCAAGATTCCGATTATCCATATTGGGGATACTCACGCGGAAATTGACAGCAGTTATATTCCCATTGTCGAAGTTGTCGGAGATATTTCGGATTCGCTGGATGAAATTTTGAGACGGGCCGATCGCAAGGACAAACCAGAATCCTATGCGATGGAATTGCGGGATGATATCCGTGCAGATTACGAAAAATATGCCAACGACGATGGTTTTCCCATTAAGCCGCAAAAGCTAGTATATGACTTGCGCCAAGTGATGCGATCGGAGGATATTGTCGTCTGCGATGTCGGGGCCCACAAGATGTGGATGGCGCGGCACTATCACTCCGAAGAACCCAATACTTGCATTATATCCAATGGTTTTGCGGCGATGGGAATTGCGATTCCAGGTGCGATCGCAGCGAAGTTAGTCGCCCCCCAAAAGCAGGTGGTCGCTGTTACCGGAGATGGCGGATTTATGATGAATTGCCAAGAACTGGAAACAGCCCTCCGGATCGGCACTAATTTTGTTACCATCATTTTCAATGATGGCGGCTACGGCTTGATTGAGTGGAAGCAACAAAACCAATTGGGTCAATCAGCTTTTGTCAAATTTAGCAATCCCGATTTTGTCAAATTTGCCGAAAGTATGGGATTAAAAGGATACCGAGTGGAATCTACAGCCGACTTCATTCCTATTCTCAAAACTGCCCTTGCCCAAAACGTTCCTGCTGTGATTGATTGCCCAGTTGACTATCGAGAAAATCTCCTCTTTACTCAAAAAGCTGGTGAGTTGAGTTGCGCGATTTGATTAGTCATTAGTCAGTAGACTGTAGGTTGGGTTTTGCGATCGCGAAACCCAACTTTAGGCGGCTTGTTGGTTTTCATTACCCGGTGATTTATCAACTAAAAGGAAACATTGCCGATGATTGCTCAACTACAACCTCAATTCATGACTCCCCAAGAATATCTGGAATGGGAAGAACAACAACCCATTAAGTACGAATACATTAATGGGGAAGTCTTTGCCATGACAGGAGGAACTATTCCTCACAATGATGTTGCTATAAACCTTACATCTGCACTCAAAAATCACCTGCGAGGTAAAGGATGTAAAGTTCAAATGGCAGATGCCAAAGTCGGGGTTTCGCAAAATGGCCCTTTTCACTATCCTGACGTGATGGTTAGTTGCGATTCGCGAGACCAAAAAGCCCGCAAAGTTATTTATCATCCCTGTTTAATTGTCGAAGTGTTATCTCCTGGTACAGAGGGATTTGATAGGGGAAAGAAATTTAAACACTATCGCCAAATTGAAACTTTAAAAGAATATGTTCTGATTGACGCAGATAAAATTAATGTAGAATGCTATCGACTCAATGAGAAAGGAAAATGGGAACTCACTTCTTATTCACTTGAAGAAATGGGAACAGAAGTAGAGGTTCAATTGACCAGTGTTGATTTCAGTTGCCCTATTTCTCTGCTGTATGAAGATGTGGTTTTTTATGAAGATACTTCAGAAAAAACTCCCGATCTCTAAGTTATTCAGTTAGGTGGATGTTGTAAAAAACCTAGTTTTATTATTACTGACGATCGCGGTCATTTCCAAATCTCGTTTACTGAATATCGGCTTCGATAAAGAAGAACTGGATGATGTTTTGATCCTTTTGAAATATACTACGACCAATGACCAATGACCAATGACCAATGACTAATGACTAATGACTAATGAAAATCGCCACTTGGAATGTTAATTCGATTCGTACCCGCCTAGTGCAGGTAGTAAACTGGTTGCAGGAAAACCCTGTAGATGCTTTGTGTTTGCAAGAGACGAAAGTTCAAGATGCAGAATTTCCGCGATCGCCTTTTGAAGATCTGGGCTATCACCTCTACATTTCGGGACAGAAATCCTACAACGGCGTCGCCATCGTCAGCCACAAGCCCCTAGAAGATGTCACCGTAGGATTTGACCCTGTTTTGGGTATTTTAGATTTTGACGAACAGAAACGGGTAATCACGGGTGTTATAGATGATATTCGCGTCGTCAACCTCTACGTTCCCAATGGTTCTGAAGTTGGTAGCGAGAAATACGATTACAAACTGCGCTGGTTAAAAGTGCTGCGCGATTACCTGCAAGCACTCCTGGAAAAACAACCAAGTGGGATGTGCGTTTGCGGTGATTTCAATATTGCCCTGGAAGATAAAGATATTCACAATCCCAAAGGGCGAGAAAAGTTAGTAATGGCTACAGATTTAGAACGCCAAGCCTTGCAACAGGTTTTAGAATTGGGATTAGCTGATGCCTTTCGCAAATTTACTTCTGAGGGCGGACACTTTAGCTGGTGGGACTATCGTTCTGGTGGTTTTGGGCGCAACCGTGGTTGGCGAATTGACCACCACTATCTCACCCCGATTCTATACGAAAGGGCTCTAGCCTGCGCGATCGATGTTGCTCCCAGAAAACTGACCCAACCCAGCGACCACACTCCAGTAATTGTTGAATTTTAGCTAAACAGGCGGGAATCCCCACACCATAATTCTGATTTGGTGTGGGATGAAAGCCGTGCGAGACGAGGATTCCACCTCATGGCAATCCAACTGCGATGCTAGTTGGATTGCCATGAGGTGGATGAGGAGACGAGCAAATTTCCAGGTTGATTGCTTTACTCATACCTATCTTATGGTATATTAATTTAAGTAAATTTAAAGCGCCAGAGCGACAGTGACAATAACGTATCAGTATAAATTCTATCCCGACACTAATCAAAAAATTGAGCTAAATCAGTGGCTCAGGATTTGTCGCTATTGGTATAATCGCCAATTAGGAGACAGGTTTGATTGGTGGGAAATGAATCGTACTAGCGTTAATTGTTGTCCCTTAATCACTAGCATTGCACCAGTCAGAGAAAAGCCCAATTATTACAGCCAAAAACAACAATTACCAATCATTAAGAAAGATTTGGTTCAGGTGTTCCATAGTGGCGAATTGTTGGACTTTGCCAGGGTTGATTCAACGGTCTTGCAAGATGTATCAAAGCGTGTTGACAAGGCATTTGAAAGATTGATTGTTGGTGATAGTAATGGCAACAAGTCTGGCAAACCACGCTTTAAGTCTGAAGCTAGTTTCCGAACCATAACTTTTGCTACTGCTAATCCAAGTTGGATTAAATTGGCTCGAAAGAACTGGTTTTATTTGCGACTGCCAAAGCTAGGAATAATCAAAGTCAGAATGCACCGTCCCATCCCGGACGGATTTGTGATTAAGCAGGTCAGTGTTACTAAAAAAGCCGATGGTTGGTTTGTTCAATTAATCCTTGAGGATGTTACTGTACCAAGCATTAGTGCCGATGTAGTTGTGCCAAGTTGGGACAATTCTTTAGGGATGGATGCTGTTTTACATGAAGATGTTTATCTGGCTACTTCTGATGGCGAAAAAATAACATCTCTGAAGCCATTACGCAAAAATCAAGCCAAGTTGACCCAGATATCAACTAAGCGAAATAAGTGTAAACGTGGTAGTAAAGCTAGACGTAAACTAGCTAAAAAAGAGGGCAGACAGCATCTTCATATTGCTCGTTGTCGTAAGGATTTTCATTACAAAACTGCTCACAGATTGGTGAGAACTGGGAAAAAGGTTTTCTTTCATGAAGACCTAAATCTCAAAGGTTTAACCAAACGGAATCAAGCCAAACAATCTGAGGATGGAACCTACCTTCCTAATGGTCAATCTGCCAAATCTGGATTGAATAAATCTTGGTCTGATGCAGCCTTTGGAAACTTCTTCAAGACACTGGACTACATAGCATCAATTGCCGGAGCAGTTGTCATTTCCAAACATCCCGCTTATACTTCAATGGTTCTCTCTTATCGGAATGAAATTGTTTTCACCGATGGCAATATCCGAGACTATTGGGATGAGCAAAATTCTTTGATGGTTAATCGCGACATTAATGCTGCGATTAACTTAAAAAGACTTGGGTTGGGCATTTTCCCAAGTATAAAACGCCGTAGTGGGAAACTATCTGTAGTTGGTTCTATGGATGATAGTACCATAAAGGAAATCTTGCATACCCTTCATCGGGCTGCTAGAAGCCTACACCATACCTGAAAGGTTGGTGTAGGAGTATGTCACTAGCTAGACTCGAAATATGGCGAACAAATGAAGGGAGCAGCCAGTCCAGATATTTCGAGTGAGGTAGCAGATATGTTTTTAATCACAGGAGCTACAGGAGGATTGGGCCGTAGGATTGTGCGGCTGCTGCGGGAACGGGAGATGCCGGTGCGATCGTTTGTCCGCCTCATGTCTCGCTACGGGGAACTGGAACACCGGGGAGCCGAGATTTTTATTGGCGATCTACAACAAGAAAAAGATATCCAAAAAGCTTGTCGGGGTGTGAAGTATATTATCAGCGCTCACGGCTCAAATGGCAATGCCCAAGCGCTGGATTATCAGGCCAATATTGAACTAATCGATCGGGCCAAGGAGAATGGTGTCAAGTACTTCGTTTTCATCTCAGTGCTGGGAGTCGATCGCGGATACGAAGATGCACCGACGTTTAAGGCAAAGCGGGAAGTGGAAAAATACCTGCAAACCAGCGGTCTGAATTATACCATTCTGCGACCTTCCGGGTTTGCCTCCAATCTGCTCCCCCTAGCGGAACAGTTTCGTCAGACGGGGATTTACCTGCTGGTAGGCGATCCGAAAAACCGCACTTCGATCGTCAGTACCGATGACTTGGCGAGGATTGCGGTGGATTCAATCTCTACTCAAGGGGCGCGAAATCAAATTTTACCAGTGGGAGGGCCGGATATTCTCACGCGCTCAGACATTCCGCGCATTTTTGGCCGGATCTTCAACCAAGAGCCGATCGTAATTAATCCACCGCTGTTACTGTTTGATGGGGTACGCAGTGCGTTGGGACTTTTCAATCCCGGCGATGGAAAGTCGATCGGTACTTTCCGGACGTTACTGGCAAATGAATTTTTCTGCACAACACATGACATTGCCAATCTGGAGTTGATGTTTAACTTGAAATTGGAAACTTTGGAAAGTTTTTTGCGGCGCTATTTGGGGATTTGATATCATATCCGGTAGCATCGGGACGCTAAAAAATCTCTTTTCATATCTGCGTTCATCTGCGTTTATCTGTCTTCATCTGCGGTAAAAATTTAACCAATGATGACCACAGAAAAGGCCGATGTAACCGGACATGAATATGACAGATATTTGCTGGCCCGATCGCACAACAGAGTAGGGTGCGTTGCAACGCACCCTACTGCTAAAAGAACTTCTCGCGAGAAATGATGATCTGTCCGGTGTTAACCGCAGCAGTTGCCTATGCAGTCAGGCTGAGATTGTAGCTGGTATTAGCAATAGGAGAGGTTGCTATTTCAACGAAGTAAGTACCCGCCCCTAAAGACCGCGCTAACGAGCCTGCACTGGAAGAAGAAGCAGTAGTGCTAGCCAAAAATTCACCAGGATCGAGGCTGCCATTATTGTTGCTGTCTCCATAGACATTGGCAACCACCGTATCGCTCACACCATTAAGGGATAAGTTGAAGTTGTTCAAATTATTACTGAGGACAAAGCGGTAGAAGTCTTGGCGATCGGCAGTACCCACAAAATCCTGATACTGACGAGTCCCTGTGAGGGTATCTATGTTTAAAGCAGTACCTGGTGTACTACCCGGATCTGATGCAGTTGTCGTCGGAATGCCAGTAGCAGCAAAACTCAGACTATATGATGTGTTAGTGGTGGGTGAACCTGTTACCACATCCACATAGTACCGACCTTGAGCCAAATTCCTGTTGATTGATGCGGGGCTAGAGCTACTACCGGAAACACTGGCGATCTCTTCACCGGGTTCGATCGCATTATTTGTGTTGACATCCGCAAACAGTTTAAGAGTAGCATTGTTGCTCAAACCGCCCAACGTTAGGTTGAGATTGCTCGGACGATCCAGATTGAAGCTATAGTAATCCTCTGGGTCGGGAGTGCCCACAAAATCATTCAAAATGGGGCGAGTACGCAAGCTGCCCAGATCGTAAGAAACAGTGGGAGTGTTGCCTGGATCTGATGCTGGGGCAACAGGTGGAGCAGCTATACGCCCTTCTCGATATCCATTGCTTAGAAAGTGCTGCTCTGCGCTTTCAAAATTGTTGCCGAATGCTGCCCTTAAGTCAGCGTTAGCATCTAAGTAGACGCGGGGATTGAAAAATTCTGATGCAGTGCGTCCCTCTCTCAAACCATTACTTTGGTAGTGCTGAATTAGTTGTTCGTCAGTGAGATTAGCTTGGGCTAGATCGAGATTGACAGCTTTGTAGTAAGATGCGTTAAACACAAGTCCTTGTCGGCGTTTTTCTCCTAGACTAAATGTCTCCATGTGGCTAAACATTTGAGGTTTAGTCAAGCCTGCCCTGGTTAAATCGAGGTAACTTGCTGCATAGTAATTGAGGTCGGCAAACCGCGAAAATTGACGCCCCTCATTAGCACCCGCATTGAAAAAATGCTCCCGGAGTTGGTCATCTCTGGTAATTCCAGCACGCGCTAAATCTGGATATAGAGCGCGGTAAAAATTAGCATCGAACAGATTAGTAGCCATAATTTTTTCTTCCAAGATGTTGACTTACATCTCTGTGTTGTTGAAAATCGTACTGGCAAGATTTTTGACTGTAACACGATTAGATGATGATGAGGTGATTAGCAATAGGTGCCGATTAAGAAAATCTGCTGAAGCTAATTCCGTCTAAATCATCTCGTATCCGAATAATTGACAGACATTTACAGAAGGTTTGATAGATCGAAAAAACTGAGATCTATAATTAGAGAATTTCGCTCAAATCAAGACACTCTTATTTTTCCCAGCCGATTTGTTCAATCTGTTTGTCTTCTACTGATTAATACAAAGGTTACGCATTGATTACGGAATTACAGGAAAGAAATTTTTGTTTGTTCTTGATTTGTTTGTTTTTAACCATAGCGACTTCGAGATGGGCTGACCCGAAAACCCTATTGTAAATAGGGTTTTCTACATTTTTATCCTGTTGGGCTGCGAGGCTCGACTTATATATACGTAAGTATTCTCTTGGAAGTTTGGTAGTTTATCTGGATTCGCGGTTAAATCATGTGTAGCTATAGGGTTTGAAATTGGAGATGGCGATTTCAAATTGAAGAGGTTGACTAGAAAAATACTTTGTGCTGAAGCAAGAAGGCAAATATTTGGCAGAATTGTAGGTTAGGTTGAAGAACGAAACCCAACTTGCGATCTAAAATAGTTGGGTTTCGTTACCTCAACCCAACCTACAAAGAGAAGTAGGGCATATTGAAAAATCTGCTTAGTAGGAGGTAAAATTACGCTAAGCGAAACGCCAAAGCTAATAGAATGGCAGCGATCGCACCCAGCAAAGTATTGATTCCGTTGACAACTTCATTGGTGAGCCAGCTTACCTTGCCTTGCACTGTAGCACCGATCAAACTTTCTAAATTAGTGGCAATAAAAGCCGCCACCACACACAAAACAACGCCCACCAAATCGATTAAGCCAACGCCCCAACCAACAAGAGCGATCGCAGCTGACCCCACAACCCCAGCTAAAGTCCCCTCCAGACTCACCGCTCCTTCCGTTCCTCGCGCTACTGGTTGTAAAGTAGTAATCAGAAAGGTGCGTTTACCGTAGGCTTTGCCCACCTCACTGGCGCAGGTATCAGAAAGCTTAGTGCTGAAACTGGCGACATAACCCAGCAGCAGAAGGGGAAGAGTGGGAGAAGAGGGGAGTGGGAGAAGAGTTCCCAATGCACATAATGCCCCAGTCGCAGCCGAACCCCAGACATTTTCTGGCCCACGGGCACCCGATCGCTTTTCGGCAATTCCTTCGGCTTCTTTTTGAGCCATACCGATGCGGGTGACGCCAGATCCCACGAGAAAATAGAACAGTACCACTAAATATCCCTGCGGGCCAAGAGTACCCCAAATGAGAACGCCCAACACCCAAGCATGAACGTAGCCTGCGGGTGTGAGCAATTTTTTAGGGGCAAAATAGGCAATAGCTAACAGAACCGTATTCAATCCCACCGCGACTAGCCAGGAATTAAGAAAATAAATACTAGAGAACATGAAGCACTAGCCTCCCTGTAAACACAAAACTATGAACCAAGTTTTATTTCATCTTGCCTTTCCCGTCACCGACATTGCTCAGACAAAAGCATTCTACGCCGATGGCTTAGGCTGCGAAATCGGTCGCGAAAGCCCAATTTCGGTAATTCTCAACCTTTATGGGCATCAAATCGTTGCCCACACAGCCAAAGAAGCGCTGACCCCTCAAAAAGGCATATATCCCAGGCACTTCGGTTTGGTTTTCACTTCCGAAGCCGATTGGGAAGCGCTGCTAGATCGGGCGAAACAGAAGAACTTGGCCTTTTACCAAGAGGCTAAACGCCGATTTGTCGGTTTGCCCACAGAGCATCGTACCTTTTTTTTAGAAGATCCGTTCCATAACATACTTGAGTTTAAATATTACTCTCATGCGTCGGCAATTTTTGGCGATCGCGAGTATGCACAGGTGGGGGATACTCTCTAATAGGTTCTCCCAGCGCCTCTGTCAACGCATGAAGACTCCGAGAGTCTGTCAGCATCCAAGGATGGAGAGGAACCTGTACCTGCACTTCTTTACCCACAAGCAGCTGCGAACTATTCGCCGGGACGATCATCAAATCGAGGGGTGTCCAAATGGAAGTGAAGTTTAGCCTCTCCAACATGGCGACATCCCGATTCAAATCTTCCAGAAAAGCGCTACCGGGGCGCATCTGAACGCAACCGGGGCGCTGGGAACCATAGGCTGTCAACGTGCCGCGATGAGGCGAGGCGATCGTAATGAAGCGCTGCACGCGATCGATTCCCCCCAGTCGCTGCACGTAGTAGCGGCTGACAACTCCCCCCATGCTGAAACCAACTAGATCTAAAGGTTGTTCTGGCGGGAAGACTTTGGCTACAAAATCCGCGACTTGCTCTGCCAAATGGTCTAGGTGCTTAGCACCATTATTTGGTATCATATTCAAGTCGTACACAGACCAGCCCCGCTCGATCAGGTAGGGAGCCATTCTGTGAAAAACTGCCCCGGTATCGTTAATACCGTGAACTAACAAGACTGGATTGCGATCGAGACTACTTTTCATATCAGCATTAAATAAATTCCCTAATTCCAGCTTAGACTCAACGTTATATTTGCTCAAAAGTAAAGATAAAATTAACCCAACCACACTTTGTAAATATTTTGTTACACTTTAGAAGTGGTTTAAGAGAAAACCTTCTGAATCTGGGTGTGGATCTTTATGAAATTGTAGTGAAATTTACCATCTGAACAGACCCTACAGTACGACACTGCAATTGAGATATTAGCACTCACAGTCAGATATTATACCCACGTCCTGATACAAGTACAAGGAGTACAATAAATGATTCGACTCCTAGTCAATTTCTTAGAGTTTATTCTCAACTACCTTTACCGAGACCGTTTGTATCCACGATTTTTTGTTTTGGAAACGGTTGCTCGCGTTCCTTACTTTGCCTTTACATCAGTACTTCACCTCTACGAAACTATGGGTTGGTGGCGCAAGGCAGACTGGCTCAAAGTTCATTTTGCCGAATCCTGGAACGAGTTACACCACCTGCTAACTATGGAGTCCCTTGGTGGTAATAAGTACTGGATCGATCGCTTTGTCGCTCATACTGGAGCCTTTGTTTACTACTGGATTCTGATTTGCGTGTATATAGTGGCACCCAAGTCAGCTTACCAATTCATGCAGATGGTCGAGGAACACGCCTACGAAACTTACCAGAATTTCCTCGCAGAGTATGGGGAGCAACTTAAAACTGAGCCAGCACCCCAGGTTGCCATAAACTACTACCTCCGAGGCGACCTTTATCTGTTTGATGAATTCCAAACCTCTCGTCCACCAGAAGAACGTCGCCCGAAAATTGAGAATCTCTACGACGTATTTGTTGCTATCCGCGATGACGAAATGGAGCACGTCAAAACGATGGTAGCCTGTCAAAAGCCAGATGCTCAAGTTACCTTCAAGAGTCCTCACAGTCCTGATGCTAAATTCCTGCCTGAATCAACTCTGATCGAGGTTGAAGAATCAGACACTAAATTGGCGCAAGAGGCAGCTGAAAAGGAACCGGCAAAGATGTTGTAATTGGAAATTAATCATGGGTAATATCATGTCCGGTCGATCGCCCATGATAAAACTTTTCCACGTATGTTGTTGCGCTTGGGCGCTATCTTAAAGAGCGCTAAAGCGCAACAACATACCCAATATTTAACTATGGCTAGAGAAACCGGATTTTTGAATAAGTAGCAACTTGCGTTATTACCCATTCCCCATATCACTCATTCATATTTCTGTAGGTAGCTACAGCTGAAGGAGATATCCGATTCAAGTAACGGAATATCCAATATTTAAATACAGTGTCCAAAATTACGGGAAAGGTAGCAATGAACAAAAAGATAAAATCTCTATTTTCTGGAAGACCTAAATGCCGCGATACATTCTCCAATAGAACTTCCCACCCATGCGGTGAGTGGAATCCCACAAATATATCGGTAAACAAAATAATTATGAAGGCTTTAGCGCTATCGCTGAGACCATACACAACTTCATCGATAAAAGACTTCAAAACTGCGATTTCTCTGCGACTCATAAATATGACTACAGCAAACGCAACTAGCGACAGTAAATCCGAAAAGACATTTTTAATAGCATCAGCACTTTCTTGACGAGATTTTTTTGCTATCTCCTTGGCCTTTTCTTTTAATTGCTCTTCTATTTGCTCATGGGAAAATTTTGGAGCCTCAAAAATTAGGTTTTCAAATTCTAGTCTTTCCTTAAATCTGCCTAACTCACTAAGAGCTTCTTCTTCCAAATCCTGGTTAATGAAAATATCGAGTTCGTTGTCATTTCTAAACTTATCAACCAGAGGGCCAACAACAAATAATTTAGACAACTGATAAGTTAGCAACGGTGCTATAATTAAAATTAAAAGAAACCTGAGAGAAATTGCTGTTTTTGCCTTAGACTTACGGAATTTTTTGACAACTTCTTCTTCCGACTGCGGATCTAATTCTCTCTGAAGTCTATTGATGGTTTTAAAAATAGACCTGGGTAAAACACCCGTTTTGTCAGAAATAGTGTCAGCTTTACCATCTGAGTTAGGGTTAGATAAATACAACTGCTCATTTGAAATGGGTGAGCTAAGTTCTTCAGAATCAGAGCTTTTATTTTTGGCAACTGCTACTAAAGCTAAAGATTTTTCTGATTGCGATCTTTGTGCCTTGGGACTATATTTAGATATGACGCGATCGATGAATTTTAGCTTTTCTAAAATAATCGATGATTTATCCCTGGAATCCTGCGGATAACCGTTTCCGTTATTAGCTGCGGCATTAACTACTTCTGCTTTGGCTGCGGTTTGATTATAATTACTAATCCCGATAACTGAATTACTGGCTTTGAATTCGGCTAGTCGCCGCTTGGCAATATTTAGATTTTTTTGGAGTTCGGCACGAAAATATGAGATCTCGCTGTCACCGTAATCAGTTGAATCAGCAGCTATCTTTTTGCCGCCAAAATATTCATCTTCAATAGCCTTGATCTGCAAAGCTGCATTATATGCTTGTTCTAATGCCCTTTCTGGCGTTTCAGAAAACCAATCGGCGGCATAACGGAAGGAATCTCTAATTTTTGTCAAAATGGTTCTTTTCATGACAGAAATTTGTCTGGTGATTCTTAGTTGTATAGCAAAAAAATTCCTATTGCTTCTGACTTAATGCAGATTTGCAAAAGTAGGAAAGTTGAGTGTACGTGGTATGATAACAAATTAACTGGAGGACGGACGGTAGTGTCTGAGTCTATTTGGATCGCAAGCGCCAGTCGCAGTGGCAAGACTACTCGTTTGATCGAGCAGTTTTGCACGTGGGTGCAGTTGGGATTCGATCGGGCCGATACTCTTGGGCGGCGAGGAGTTGCTCAGACTGGTGCCAGTCGGTTAAGTTCTAAGCAAATAGCATCGGCGGCGTTGGTGTTTGCGGCTAATGGGGATAATCGCATCGTATTGGCGAATAGTATCTCGGCGGCGATACCCAATATGCCGGTTTACACAACCACACCTCTAGCTTTTTTTGAGAATGAAGTCATTTTATTTTGGCCCCTGTTAATTCAGCGGTTGAATTTGAAGGCACAATTCCCAGTGCGGTTGCGTCCCGAAACCGAACAGGAATTGGCAACTCAGCTTTGGAGTTCGGATCTGGAGCAGGGAATTTGGCAACAAATGGGGGTAAATGAGTATCGATTGGTGCGTAGAGCGCTAGATTTGCTGTTATTAGCAGGTTTGAGCGGAACGCCCCCAGAGGATATACCTGAAATTTTAGAACAGGGCGTGCCAGAAATGGGGGCGCGGGAGAGTGGGGGAGTGGAGGAGGGGGAGAAATTCTCAAATTCCCAGTCCTCAATCCCAAATTATATGGGACAAATGCTGCTGCACTGGCGGGAATGGTGTCTGGAGCGGGGATTGCTGACTTATGGGATTATTACCGAACTATATGGGCGTTATTTGTTGCCAGATGTAAGTTATCAGCAGCATTTAACTCGTAGGTATCGGTTGGTGCTGGCGGATGATGTGGACGATTATCCGGCGATCGCACGGGATTTATTTGAGTTTATGCTTGACAAAGGCGCGATCGGCGCTTTTACGTATAATCCTGAAGGTGGCGTGCGGCAAGGACTGGGGGCTGACCCGGATTATATGGAGGGTTTGGCGTCTCGTTGCCGCCTAGAAGCCTTGCCAAGCCAACCTAGAGGCTGTCTGGAAACCGATTGGGGAACGTTGCTGGTGGAAGCGGTTAGCGACCCGACGTTATTGTCGAGCTTGCCAGAAGCAGTGCTGTCGATTCAAACCGTATCGCGATCGCAATTACTGCGACAAACGGCCCAGACTATTAGCTTGGCGATACAGTCAGGAGAAGTGCAACCGCAAGAAATAGCAGTGATTGCACCGGGGTTGGATGCGATCGCACGCTACAGCATTATCGAAATTCTCAACGCCAAAGGCATCGCAGTCGAGTCCCTCAACCACCAGCGCCCTTTATCCAGTTCACCGATCGTTCGGTCATTGCTGACGCTTCTAGGCTTAGTTTATCCAGGATTGGGGCGTCTGATCGACAGAGATGCGATCGCGGAAATGCTGGTAGTACTCAGTCAGTCGTCAGCAGGAACAGACAATGAGGAATGGGAAGATTCGCCCATCCAAAATCCAAAATCCAAAATCCAAAATGGGATAGACCCAGTTCGAGCCGGTTTGTTGGCAGACTATTGTTATGCTCCAAATCCAGAACTACCCAGTTTACTACCCGCCAAGACATTTCCTCGCTGGGATCGACTGGGATATGAGGCTACCAAAGCTTATGAAGAGATTGTACAGTGGTTGGAAGAACAGCGATCGCAACAACAACAGCGTCTCATTCCCAGCCCTGTTTACATCCTGGATAGAGCAATTCAGCACTTTTTATGGAATGATAGCCATCTTCCCTTCGATCGAATAGCGGCTTTGCGAGAATTGCAAGAAACCGCCCAACACTATTGGGAAATTGATGTGCGACTGCGAAAGAGCGAGCAAACCGATACCCCATCTTATACTACCGTCGGTCGATTTATTCAGATGCTGCGTTACGGTACAGTTACGGCTAACCCTTATCCTGTGCGATCGTTTGGTCCAGCCGCTCAAGCTGTCACGATCGCAAACATCTTCCAATATCGCTCCAGCCGTCGTTTTCATCGCTGGCAATTTTGGCTTGATGCTGGTTCCCCTCTGTGGCTAAGCGGCGGTGCAGCTACCTTATTCGGTTCTCCGTTGTTTCTCCAGCATCGGTTTGGACGACCTTGGACAGCGGAAGATGAAATAGAAGCGGGTGACGAACGGTTGCGACGGATTTTACGAGATTTGCTCAGTCGTGCGGGAGAGAGGGTTTATCTGTGTCACAGCGATTTAGCTGTGAACGGACAGGAGCAAACTGGCCCCCTGGTGACCTTGGTAAATGCTTCGGGTGAGGGACTAGAAAGTCAAAAGTCAAAAGTCAAAAGTCAAAAGTAAAGAATGGAGTGGAGGAGTAGGGGAGAGAATCACCAATCCCCAATCCTCAATCCCCAATCCCGAATCAATCCCCACTCAGGACTCAGAACTCAGCACTTTGCTATACATCACAGCCACCGGATGTGACTCTTCCGCTTCGGCTAACGGCTTCAACGCATCAAAATATCCCTGCTTCCACAATTGCGCGATCGCATTTTCCATCGCAGGTCGCGTTAACTCTGGTAAAACAATCAACCCTGGTGGAGCCAAAAAAGGAGAACCCAACTCCACCTCCCCATCTAAATCTTGCTGTAAGCGGATGGGGTCGTAAAAATAGACAGAATAGGTTTTGCCATCCCTACAGCGGACGATCCCATCGCTTCTGTGTCCTTTCATCGGGGTTTCTACCTCGTCTCTTTCGTCCCAGCCATATTTAAACGTCAGTTTGGGCGCGGTTTCCATATCACGATTCCTCTATAACGGCTTGTATTTTTTTTAACTCTTCTTGGTATTGCTGGTAAGTGAGCAAATTTGCATATCTAGGCACAATCTCATGATGACTGCGATCCCGTCCTCTTTGCACAATTTTTAATGTATCTGGTAAGAACAAGATCTTATACGCTCCTCCAAAACGCCTAACGCGATCGGCATCTTGATGAATCGATATTCCATGTGTTGGCTTAAGGTAATTTGTTTCCGGATCTATTCTAACTTCGTAAGGTCTAGCTTCAAAATTACTACCCCCTCTGTAAAAGGTCGCCGTGTCTTCGTTTTCCATTCAATTCTTTTATCTTCTGCCACCACTTTACCACAGGACGCCGAATAATAATCAAATCTTTAAGGCTACTCGTAACTACTGGAGTTTAGTAGTTTAAACTCCAGTAATCCTGTTCGTACAGAGTTGCGTACTAAATCGGATTTTTCCGTTCTGCTGTCAATCCAAGTTGGGCTTTTGGTGATACCAAGAAGTTGATTGCTCGTAAGCATAAGCAACTTGAAATAACTGATCTTCTCGCAAAAGATTGCCGATCAATTGCATCCCGATCGGCAATCCATTATCATCGAAGCCGCAGGGTATATTCAATCCAGGTAACCCAGCCAAATTAACTGGTATTGTCATCAAATCTGACAAATACATACTCAGCGGATCTTCGGTTTTTTCACCAGCTTTAAAAGCGGTCGTAGGAGCAGTCGGACATACTAATATATCAACTTTTTCAAAAGCACTCTCGAAATCTTGTTTGATCAAAGTGCGAACTTTTTGTGCTTTGAGATAATAGGCATCGTAATACCCAGCTGATAAAGCGTAAGTTCCCAACATGATTCGACGCTTGACTTCTGTCCCAAAACCAGCGGCGCGAGTATGGGTATACATAGATAGCAAGTTATCGGCGTCTGGACTTCGCAAGCCATACTTGACCCCATCGTAACGAGCCAAATTGGCAGATGCTTCCGAGGGAGCGATGATGTAGTATGTGGGCAAACCGTAGCGGAATCGGGGACAGGAAATGACGTGAATTTCAGCACCCAATTCTTGCAGAACTTCGATCGCTTTTGTTACCGCTGTTTCGACTTCGGGGTCTATACCTTGACCAAAAGTTTCTTTGATAATGCCAATTCTGAGAACGCCTCTGCTTTTGAGGTTAGGTCGGAGCGCTTTGGCATAATCTGGGATATGAACTTTCAAACTGGTAGAATCTTTGGAGTCGTAACCTGCGATCGCACTCAACAAAATCGCCGTATCCTCTACCGATCGTCCAAACGGCCCAATTTGATCCAGAGAAGAAGCGTAAGCCACCAAACCAAACCGCGAAACCAACCCATAAGTCGGTTTCAACCCCACCACGCCGCAGAAAGACGCCGGTTGACGAATCGAACCCCCCGTATCGGAACCGAGAGCCACAACGCATTCTTCCGCCGCTACAGCCGCTGCCGAACCACCCGATGAGCCACCCGGCACCCGTGACAAGTCCCAAGGGTTAGCCGTGATTTGATAGGCAGAAGTTTCCGTGGAACTCCCCATCGCAAACTCATCCATATTCGTTTTGCCAACCATCACCGCACCCGCATCCGCCAGTTTCTGCGTCACGGTTGACTCGTATGGAGGCACGAAATTTTCCAAAATTCGGGAACCGCAAGTGGTGCGAATCCCTTTAGTACACATATTGTCCTTGATGGCAATAGGAATGCCCGCCAGCAGCCCGATTTCTTCACCGGCGGCGATTTTGGCATCCACCGCCAGAGCCTGTTCTATGGCTTTTTCTGCTGTTAGGCACAAAAAACTGTGCAATTTCGGTTCTAGCGCCTGAATGCGCTCTAACGCTTCTTTCGCGATCTCTACAGCAGAGCGTTCTTTGCTGATGAGTTGTTGGTGCAACTCGCGGATGGATGCCATGCAGTTACCTCAAGACCTCTGTTTCACTTAAAGCCCGATCTATAAGTATATGGTTTTCTACCAGTTCAATACTTACTCACTAATCAAAATAACTATCATCAAAAAGCGCATCGGCACTTTCCCTTAGTTTAAATCAGTATAAAGTTTTACCATTGTTACAAAATTGTAAAATTTTACGCGGGATTCATTGCCAGAGATTATATCGCTGGCAATGAATCCCTTTTTCTTTCCTGATTGTGTCTCTTGGGAGATTAACAATACCATGAAACTGCCATCACTGACGCCGTTTGTCACAGCCGGAGCGATCGCTCTCGGAATTACCACATTTTCTCAATCTAGTCAAGGTCAGAACGCCGCTGCACGGGGATTTTTTTGCGATACCTCTAGCGGTGTCCCTGTAACAATCTACCAAAATACACAAGGAACTCAAGAGCCTTGGATTCGCTGGGTTTCCAATGCCTTTGGTAGTTCTGGTTACGATCCGCAAACACGGTGTCAAGAAGTAAGCGGACGCCTAGAAACTTACCGCCGCAACAAACAGCTTAAATATATCACCGTCGGCATGAGCGGTGGCCCGATTTTTAACGGTAATGGTTTGTTAATTGGTATTAACGGACGGGTGAAAAATCGCGATCCAGATTTCGGCGTCTATGCCTTTGAAGATGGCAGCGAACCTTCACCAGCAATGTTACAGCAAATGGTGAATTCTAGTTGGGGAATTCCGATTAGTACCTATTTGCAATTTGTTTCATTTCGATCTTCGCTAAGGGAATTTGATGCTAGGGGAATTAATAAATACCTCGTTACCAGGCTGGAGCCTGGTAACGCAGATTTAGAGGCTCCGCCTCTTAGGTACGTTGTTGCGCTTTAGCGCTTTAGCGCAACAACGTACCTGGGAAGGAGCGCTAAAGCGCAACAACGTACCTACAAAGTTAATATCGTTCATGGAGTTAGTTATGAGTTTCGGGTTTTCTCGCTTTAATCATCTGCCACAAATATTAGCTGGTACGGCAGTTGTAGCCGCAATTGTAATTAGTCAACCAGCAATGGCTAAGACGGCTAAAGAGGTAGCTAAAATTGCTGTACCCACAACAGTTAGAATTGATAATACCCTGAGTAAAGATTTGGGAGGTTCGGGGGTAATTATTGCGAAAACCGGCAATATATACACCGTTTTAACCGCCAATCATGTAGTAGAAAGTACTAATTCTGAATACTCGGTTTATACCAGCAAAGGCAAAACTTATTCAGTGAAGTCTGTCACCAGATTGCCGAAAAGTGCCGATGATACAGATTTAGCCATTATTACTTTTGAAAGTCCTGAAAAACAATCTGTCGCTGCGATTAGTAATTCCGATAAAGCTTCAATTGGATCGGGAATTTATATTGCAGGTTATCCTCTGTCAATTGAAGCTGGTGGAGAACGAGAATTTGAGTTTACTGCCGGACAGATTTCTAGCCGTCCCAATAGTCGTGCCAAGGGATATACCATGCGCTACGACGCAGTAACTCGGCGGGGAATGAGTGGTGGCCCTGTGTTTGATGTGAATGGGCGAGTGATTGGCATTCATGGGGAAGGTGATGTGGAAGGTGCGATGCGATCGGAATCTGCTGCTGGTGGAGAAATTCGGTTTAAAACAGGATTAAATGCGGCAATTCCGATTAATATTTTTGTGGCTTTGATGCCTCAAGCTGGGATGAATTCTTCGATTTTAACGAGGGATGATAAGCCTGCTGATAATGTGGAAGCGACGCAACCTTCTCGTCAGGAAGTTAGGGGTTGGTATAGTGATTTTAAAAATGTTGTTGACATTCTTCGGCAAGTTGTTCCAATCAGACTTCCTTTTGGTTTCTAGTTAGGTTTTTGTTTAAAATTATGGGTGGTAAAAAGCCGCCCATTATGAGTTAATTTGGTGAAGTAAATTATGCGCCAGATTCGTTTTTTGGCTTTTGGTGTTGTTAGTTTTGTGGTTGCGATCGTTGGTACTTTACTCGCGCCCGGTACATTTGTCAATCGAGCTTTTTCCGCTGCACTTTGTACGGTTTTCAGTTTTAGTTCTACGGTTTGTACAGTGAATTTAGCTAGGTCGTCGGATCGAGTAGTGGCGGCGAATCCGCCTGCTGTGGAAAGGAATATTTCGGATTGGTTGGTGCAGCGAACTCCGGGGGAATTTGATGATGCACCGAGTGTGCCGCAGGGTGGGAATAATCCCCAAGTGCCGCCGTTTCCTCAAGATCCGGGGCCGAATCAGCCAGTGCGTCCTGAGTTTGATAATCCTAATGGTGGAAATCCAGATAGCAGCACTAGCACCCAAAGTCGTCAATGCGATACTGAAGGAAAAATTCATGTTTTCTATATTAATGGCGTAAGAACTAATGAGGATGCGTATGGAGATGATTGGAAAATAATTTCAAGTGTTTTACAAGAAACGGGTATCAAAAACTTTGAGGAACACAAAAATAATTATAATTCTACTGGAATATCTTTAGGTGCAGGTGATTTCTTAGAATCAGCTATTCAAGCTGTTATAGGTAAATCATTAACTCCCAGTGGTAGGGGCGTTATCAACAATGCAGTTGGGCAAATTCAAAGAATAGATAGTGACTCTGAGAAACAGGCAAAAGAAAAAGCTGAAAATGACTGTAAATGTCAGCCAAAGAAACCCAAATATCTGATCATTGCTCATTCACAAGGGAATTTTTTTGCTAAAGAAGTAGCATCAACCATATTGAACTCTAAACCAGATATTTTCAAAAGGCTTTCTATTTTAGCTATAGCTTCTTTTACTAATTATGAAGGTGTAATAGGAGGCTTGCGTGGAGGCGGAAGATTTGAATATATGCTTCGTTCAAAAGATTTTCCTTTTCGCTATCGGGACATAAATTTTCCTTTATTAACAGATGTTTCCAATCCCGGTCCTCCTAATATTCCCGATATGGAAAGTACGGATGGTAAGGTGGGAGAGTATCAGGAACCTAGTAATGTATTGGCAAATTCAAATATAAAAGATGCACTATTAGCTCATGGACAAGGAGTAGATTCTTACTTAGGAGATGGATCTAACCCCAAATATAGACAATATACAACTTCAGTGAGGGCATCAAGAGATCAAGGTGTCGCTAAAATACAAGAAATCACAGCATTTGACCCAGGTAATTATCCAAAATCTGAAGAGTGCCAGGTCGATAAGCAATCTCCCCAACCACAACAAACTGCACAGCAACCCCAACAAACTCCACAACAGCAGTTAAGAGCCTGCCGAGTAACAGGTGTCGAAGAGTACAATAAGATGACAATGAATCGGGGAGGATGTGCTATCCAGGGACCAGTAATGACACAAGACGGACCTGTAGATGGAAAAACTCAATGTGGTATTTGTAATACGTTTATTGGTGGATTAGACCCGCGCGCAGGATCTTGCCAGGAAGGGGTAGAAACCGATCCTAGACTTGCTTTCTTGGGTTTAAACAAGCCTATTCTTTGTCCGCCTAACTGGGATAGTGGATATTGAGCGGTGGGTGTCAAATATCTTAATAAACCCGCCCCCACCCAACCGATAACCCCGAACAACCATCCCCGCCTCACCGTTAAATTCAATTAATTTTTAACTTTTGCGTGGGGTGGGGGCGGGTTTACATAATTTGTCGATTGGTGGCAAATATTTTGGCGAACCCGCCCCTACATCAATGGTAAAATGTGCGATAATTTGATGGTAAAATATCGAATAAAATTTGTAGCAAAAGTTGGTTAAAACCGACTAATAAAAACGGCTTTTCTTCAGTCCGTTTTAACGGACTTTCGCTATTAGACCGGGAATTGATTCCCGGTCGGGCTGTATGTTAGGCTGAAGGCTATCGCATTATTATTAGCTATTTTTCCATCTGTAGGGACACGGCATAAATAAAATTATTGGCTAGGAAAATAATATTATTAATGCCGTGTCCCTACCGTCATCAACAGTGCGATCGCTTTTAGCAGCCAATTATGTAAAGTGCGATCGCTCTTTTTTTGTGCTGCTGAGAAAAGTGCGATCGCCATCTCAGATTTTTCCAGAGCCAAATTATCAAGAGAAAAAATAAACAATCATTATAAAAATGTGTTACACTAAAAAATAGTATGCTATTCAATCAAATAAGGTAGCCTGATGGAAAGCTGTACAGTCGCGATCGGCGGCACATCTTACAAAACCCTGCAAGAATTAGCTGCACGATCTGGGGAATCAATCCAAGAAATCCTTGATAAAGCGATCGAACAATACCGAAGACAAAAGTTTTTGGAAGAAGCAAACAATGCTTACGCCGCTTTACGCAATAACCCAGAAGCTTGGGCTAGCGAAATAGAAGAAAGAGAAGCCTGGGATGTAACTTTAGCTGATGGTTTAGAATGACTTCAATTAAACCATCTCGCGCCGATATATGGCTGGTTGATTTAAATCCTACCAGAGGTCACGAACAGGCGGGTAAACGCCCCTGTTTAGTCGTATCTGTAGACTTATTCAATCAAGGTGCATCTGGTTTAGCGGTTGTTTTACCAATTACTTCAAAAGACAAAGGAATTCCGTTTCATGTTGAAGTTAATCCTCCTGAAGGAGGACTAACACAAAAAAGTTTTATTAAATGCGAAGATGTACGCTCAATAAGTGTAGAAAGGTTTTCCCAAAAGTGGGGTGTAGTTTCTGAAACAACGATGAATATGATAGAAGAAAGACTACGCATTCTTTTGGGATTATAGGTAAAAAAAAGATGCGATCGACCTTTCAGAAACCCGCTTTCTCTAAAAAACCGGGTTTCTTTGGCATAAGCGATCGCTCTATGCTATTATTGATATTTAGGTAATTAAATTATCAAAATCCTTACTATCTTTTATCTCCCCCACCCACACCTGGCAATCTAAAATCTAAAATGGTATGACCCGCTTTCCCCACGACCAATTTGCCAAAGACTACCTCAAAGAATTATTAACCCCATTAGGACAAGTAGAAACCAGTCGCAATGTGGCTGGAGAAGTGAGAGAAATTGATGTATGGTTTACACCATCATCAACACCAACAGTTCACACACAAACCTTGGGATTACTAGGGCGATTTGCTACCACTACCTCAATATTTGAACCATTCCGCAATGCAGTCACCGCTAGCCAAATTCGCAGTTGTATGAGCAAACTGTTTGACGTTCATGCTGATTTAGAACGTCAGGCAAAACGAGAAAATACTCGCCTTAACGAATCTGACTTACCCAAATTATGGATTCTCACTCCCACAGCATCACCACTTTTATTAGATGGCTTTGGGGTAATTCCAGATCGAGAAAACTGCCCACCAGGAGTTTATTTATTATCAGAAAATTTTAAAACAGCAATAGTAGCGATTCATCAGTTACCCCGTACCCCAGAAACACTCTGGCTGAGAATTCTAGGTAAGGGAACAGTACAAAAACAAGCTATCAATGAATTGACCGCACTGCCAGAGGCTAATCCATTTCGAGTAAATGCGCTAGAGTTATTATATAACCTGCGCGCCATTTTAGATGCAAATCAAAATTTAGATGAAGAAGACAGGGAGTTAATTATGCAATTATCGCCACTTTATTTAGAACGGCTAGACGCCGCCGTACAGGAAGGAATGCAGCAAGGAATGCAGCAAGGAATGCAGCAAGGAATGCAGCAAGGGCAGCGCGTAGTTGTAGAAAATCTACTCATGGTTCGCTTTGATACATTGGATGACGAACTCAGGGGGATTGTCAATCCTTTGTTAGAGTTGCCACCAGAAGAGTTTACCTCGTTGTTGCTGCAATTATCCCGCGATGAACTATTAGCTAAGTTTAGAAAATAAAGTTTTGAGCGATATGCCGTTCGTCAGCTACGCGATCGCGTAGCGGCGACCTTGGCGCAGCCGCCCCGAAGGGGCTAAGAGAATCGCTCCCCCCAAAACTTTTTTTCCTGAACTATGAGATGATCAATGCGTCAGATTCTTTTTTGGGAGAGCCCATGACCAATTTTCTCAAACTTGCTAATAAAGCATTGGGATTAGCAGCACTATTAATGTTATGTTTGGCAATGTTCGGTTGGTCACTTCCCGCGCAAGCAGCCAGCCGAATTAGCCCACAATTGGAAGAGCAAGTCTTGCAGATTCTCCGCCAACACCCAGAAGTAATTCTGGAATCTGTACAAGCATACCAGGAGCAACAACAAAAGCAAATACAGCAAACACGGCAGGCATTTGTGGAGCAGATAAAAACCAATCCTAAAGCAGTGATTGGCGAATCTCCCACCACTGGTGCATCTGAGCCAAAAATTGTGCTGCTAGAGTTCTCAGACTTTGAATGTCCCTATTGTTCCAAAGCTAATACAACCCTGAAACAGTTCATAGCAAAACATCAAGATGAAGTCACACTGGTTTACAAGCATTTCCCCCTAATCTCAATTCATCCTGAAGCCATGTCTGCTGCAAAAGCTGCTTGGGCTGCGGGTCAACAGAGCAAATTCTGGGAGTACCACGATGCCCTATTTTCACAGCAAGACAAATTAGGTGAGGTGTTATATCTGGATATTGCTCAAAACATGAATCTGGATTTGGAGAAGTTCGCTCGCGACAGAAATCTTGCCGATACCGCAATTCAGAAAGATATCCAGCTAGCTGAAAGATTGGGGCTTTCTGGCACACCATTTTTTGTGATGAATGGCGAGACATTTTCAGGTGCTGTCCAGCTATCCGATATGGAAGAGATATTGGCTCGTGTAAGCAAGTCGTGAGGCAAATTATAGGTCTAATTAAATTGTGTGCGATCGGGCCAAAAACTTCATTTGTCCCAGTCGGCCCGATCGTCCAAACCATGTATCAAGATTCAGACAAATTAGAGAGCAATTGCACCGCTTATGGCAGTATGATAAGATGGCAATATACTAGCATCTATCTAGATATGTATTTCTTGCTTAATTAGGTAATAAAAATGCAGTTACTCAGATTTTTAGCTATTGCCCCTATTACCCTACTAGCCACCTTCTCGTGTTCGATCCTTCCATCTAGCCAATCTCAAGCAAATAATAATCGTAATACCGCACCAACTCCACTTGCTCAAAGAAGATCTACCCCGTCGGCACAAACAAATTATCTTTCAGCTTTGGAGAGAGGGATAATTGCAGAAACTAACCGGGCGCGGGCAAATCCCCCTGTATACGCCGCTACACTGGAAAATTGGAAAAAGGGCTTTCAAGGAAACCGAGTCAGACTCTCCGGGAACCTGTTTTTGCAAACACAGGAAGGGGTAAAACCTGTCGATGAGGCGATTCGGTTCTTAAAATCAACCCGTCCCAGACCAACTTTAACAGCATCCAGAGGTATGTCTTTGGCTGCTAGGGATCACGTCAGAGACCAAGGGCCAAAAGGTGCCATAGGTCACGATGGAAGCGATCGCAGCAACCCCTCCACGCGGGTCAACCGCTACGGTTCCTGGCAAATCACTACAGGGGAAAATATCAGTTATGGCCCAAACACAGCCCAACAAGTCGTCATGCAGTTAATCATCGATGATGGCGTTCCCAATCGCGGTCACAGAACCAACATCTTTAACCCCGCTTTCCGAGTCGTTGGGGTTTCCTGTGGGCCGCATACTCGCTACCGCACGATGTGCGTGATTGAATATGCAGGTGGATATCGGGAAAGATAGGGGCTAGAAAAGTCAAAAGTCAAAAGTCAAAAGTCAAAATAAAATTGGAAATTGGGTAATTTCCCCCAGTCCCCCGCTCCCCCGCTCCTCTATGTCTCATTCTACTCCAGCTGCTAATCTCCACGTTCACATCCAGGGACAAGGCTTCCCGATCCTCTGTCTGCACGGACATCCCGGTTCGGGCAGCAGTATGTCCGTTTTCACCCAACACCTCTCCCAGCGGTTCAAAACCATAGCCCCCGACTTGCGCGGATATGGCAACAGTCGGGCAAATGGCGATTTTGATATGAGCGACCATTTGACCGACTTGGAAGCCCTTCTAGGCCGCTTACAGATCGATCGCTGCTTGATATTGGGATGGTCGCTGGGAGGCATTCTGGCGATGGAATTGGCACTCAGATGTCCAGAGCGAGTCAGCGGTTTAATTTTAATTGCTACAGCCGCTCGCCCTCGCGGTAGCCATCCGCCTATCAGTTGGCAGGATAATTTATACACTGGATTAGCTGCAATTATTAACGGAGTGCAACCTGGTTGGCAATGGAATATTGATACTTTTGGGAAGCGATCGCTCTTTCGCTACCTCATTCAGCAACATAGTCCCGGTGCTTATCGCTACATCGCGTCTGATGCGATTTCGGCATATATGCGAACCTCATCTGCTGCCGATCGGGCCTTGATGACAGCTCTGAGATCTGGGTACAACCGACTGGAACACCTATCCCAGATTGAATGCCCTTGTCTAATGCTAGCTGGAGCAGCCGATCGCCACATCACAGCTGAATCGAGTTTGGAAACGGCTCGTCACCTGAAAAATTGTCAGTGGGAATGTTACCCCAACACCGCCCATCTCCTCCCGTGGGAAATTCCAGAACAAGTACTCAGAGATATCGATCGCTGGATTGAAAGTCATCCTGAAGCGATCGCATATCCCCATCCGATCGACCTACCCAGACAGGGCGGAAGCTAAGCCAAAGCGAATTTCAGCAAGCTTAACGCCCCTCACACCTTCAAACTTGCTACGCCTGACCGCTTAAAGCTGGTGATGCCTTGCGGTCAATCCTATCCCCCAATTCCTCGTCGATAGTCAGCTTTACTGGCTTGCAGCGTTTGATGAAAACAGCAGCGACTTGAGCGCCTTCTATTTCCAAGTCTTCAAGGTAGCCACTCTTTTGGGCCTCTGCATCCAAAGGGGTTATAAATGGGCCGAAATAGTAGGTACAGTGCGGGTTCTGTGTCACTATCTCTATCCACCAAGCCAAACCAAAAAAATTGAGAATGTTAATCAAGATTTCTTTCATGGCCTCTACCTTTCTTATGGGATTGGATGCGTTCTGTAATTTTGCTTTTATTTACATTTCTTTATACTCTGTTACCTTGCCTTTTTCAAATGATCTTTTTTCAATCGACATCAACTGGTTTTGACCATACCCGCTGCGGTTTATCTGACCACCGCCGCCGGAAAATTTCATACAGCGCCATTGCTGCTGCTACTGAGGCATTCAGACTGGAAGTTTTTCCTTGAAGTGGGATGGATACAAGAAAATCGCAGTGGCGTTGTGTCAGGAGACTGAGCCCTTCACCTTCAGATCCGATCGCCACCACTGTCGGTTTATCGAATTTTTCAATAGTATGCAGCGACTGAGGAGCATTTGCCGCCGCGCCGTAAATCCAGAAGCCAGCCTCCTTCAATTCTTCCAAAGCGCGGCTGAGATTGACAACCCTCGCCACCGGAAAATTTTCTAAAGCTCCTGACGCTACTTTCATTACCGTAGAGGTGATACCCACCGCTCGTCGTTGGGGCATCACTAACCCTTGAGCTCCCAAAGCTTCTGCGGTGCGAATAATGGAGCCCAAGTTTTGCGGGTCGGTAATGCTATCCAATGCTACTAGGACGGGCCGATCGCAAGCCGATTTCGCTTTTGAAATCAGATCTTTTAGTTCCGTGTAGATAAAAGGTGCTACTTGTGCTGCTATACCTTGATGATTGCCACGCTGAGTAATTTGGTCTAAGCGCAGCGGCTCTACCTCGTCAATTACCGTGCCGTTACCCTTTGCCTGTTGTAATAAAGTGTGAAAGCGGGGATCGTAACGTAAGTGCGGCAATATCCAAATCCGGTTGAGAGAACGCTGATTTGCCAAAGCCGCCAGCACAGTTTGGCGACCGTAGATCGTGTCTGTTTCTTCGGTGGTTTCTACACCAGCATTTTTTGCTTCGCCTCTTTCGGGTGAGCGAACGCCACCTTTAGCAAGACGAACGGGTTTAACAACTCTCGGCTTGATCCTGGGTTTTATAGAGCCGCCGCGATTTGGCTGGTTCTGAGCTTCAGGATTACGATTTCTAGGAGCCATGTTTTTTTGAAGTTTCAGCTTGTCAGCCTTATGGTTTTAATTTACTAGCGTACTAATTGCTTTTACAGCTATCTAGAGAACAATTTCCAATTATTCCTTTAGGATGGGGTCAAGTTCTAATTGTGCTAATAGCTGAGTCAGTCGTTCGGGATCGGTTAGATACAAATATCCCATCAATGTTTCTAAACTTGTTGCCTGTTGATATATTTCAGGAGACACCCGCTTAGGGCCTCCTGAAGCGGCGTTGCGTCCTCGTCGTAAAATTACCAATTCTGTGTCAGTAAGTTGGGGTTCGATCGATCGCAGAAGTTGGGCTTGACTTTCTGCTCGCACCATCGCCACCACTTGACGATGATAACTTTCTATTCGTTTGGGTGGCAGGAGATAACGGCTCCTGATATATAGTTCGTAGACGGCATCTCCCAGATACGCCAAAGCAACTGGTGAAAGTCGCTGTATTTCTGCGGGCGAGCATGAGCCTGAGAGCGGCGGATCGAACATTTGCATATTGTATCAGAAAGTGTCAGTCACAGACTGTCTCCGGTCATCTCACATAGCAACGTATTTCCATGATAAAAAGGCTATCCACCATTCAACCCGGATAGCTCACATCTTGCAGTTTTCTCAATAAGACTTAAGAAATCGGGTTTCTCAACGAAAAATCTAGGCTTTTAGGTTTAGCTAATTGCAAGAAACCCGGTTTCTAACCCTGGTGCAAGAACTGAGATAGCGCGATCGCAAAGCGCTTACCCAACTTATTTGTATTTTTCTAGAGCAGCCTCAACCGAAGGCTGCAAAGACAGAAACTTTTCCAAGCGCACCAGCTTGACAGTCTGCATCACGCGGGCATTGCTGACGATTTGCAAAGAACCCTCAGCACTTTGAGCCTGTTTGGCTAGCTGCACTAAAGCGCCCAATCCAGAGCTATCGACAAAATCGATTTGAGAAAGATCCAAAATAATATTCTTTGGGCCTTCGTCGATACACTTACCGATATTTTTCCGGAAAGTTGGCTCCGAAAAAGCGTCTAATAAGCCGGTGAGGCGAAATAGCTGGTATTTTTCCTTGACATCGCGAGTGCCTCTAAGGCTAACGGTCAAGGTTAATGGCTCAGGAATAACACCCTCCTAGCTACAACATAGTCCTTAGTCGAGGCTTCAGTATAGATATTTTCTGGGTAATTGTCTACTCAGCTTTAAGGAGAATTTTGTCAGGGGCTAGGGAAAAGGGAATTTTGGATTTTGGATTTTGGATTTTGGATTGACCCCTGCGCCCCTTCTTTCCCTAGCCCTATCTTCTTTTGACTTTTGACTTTTGACTTTTGACTTTTCTAGCCCCTAGCTTTTAGCCCCTGCTTTTCGCATAGCTTGGACAAATTGCTCAAACAGGTAATCGGCGTCGTGGGGGCCGGGGCTAGCTTCTGGGTGATACTGCACCGAGAAGACAGGTAGGGATTTGTGACGCAATCCGGCTAAAGTGCGATCGTTCAGATTGAGGTGAGTAATTTCCACTTCGTCATCCGAGAGGCTATCGGGATCGATCGCAAAACTGTGGTTTTGACTGGTAATTTCAACCTTTTGCCGCAGACCCGCTGGCTGATTTAAACCGCGATGCCCAAATTTTAGCTTGAAAGTTTCCGCACCCAGAGAAAGACCGAGAATCTGGTGCCCCATACAAATACCGAATACTGGTTTCTGGGAACTTAACAGCGCCTTGGTAGTTTCGATACCTTCAGTAACGGCTGATGGGTCGCCTGGGCCATTAGAGAGAAAAATTCCGTCTGGGTTATATTTAAGGATCTCTTCTGAAGAAGTGTTTGCCGGAACGACGATGACTCGGCAACCGTAACTCGCCAAACGGCGCAGAATATTGCGTTTGACGCCAAAATCAATGGCTACAACAGTGAGGCGTTCCTCTTGAGCCGATTGAGCGGTGGGGCTAAACTCCCAAACAGATGCGGTGGGATCTGACCATTCGTACATCTTGCGAGTTGTTACTTCTCGCACCAAATTTAATCCAGCCATGTTGGGGGCTGCTTTTACCTGTGCCAATAACTCAGACGGATCGAGAATTTCCGTGGAAATCCCGCCGTTCATTGCGCCAAACTGGCGAATTTTGCGGGTTAGTGCGCGGGTATCGAGGCCGTAAATGCCTGGGATATTGTGCTGTTTGAGGTAATCGGGTAAAGATTGAGTGGAGCGCCAGTTGCTTGGTCTGCTGGCGATGTTGCGAGCGATCGCACCCCGCACTTGGGGCCTAGAAGATTCTTCATCCTCTGGATTGACGCCGGTATTCCCCAGTTCTGGATACGTAAAGGTCACAATCTGACCGCAGTAGCTGGGATCGGTCAACACTTCCTGATAACCAGTCATGCCGGTGTTAAATACCACTTCCCCGATCGTAGTTCCCGTAGCACCGAACGACCAACCGCGATAAACGGTGCCATCCGCCAGCACTAGCAAAGCCGCTTGAGCATCAAAGAGGGGCATAATTTTCAATTAACAGACTAGAAGCGATGCTATTATTACACGACACTCAAGGTCGATAAAGCTTATAAATAGAGCTTTTGTTGTGATGCGATCGCATTTCCCATCTTGCCAATTAAATACGACTTAAGCAATCGCCCCCTCAAACCCTTTTTTACCCGACGACTAAAGTCGCGGCTTGCGCGTACAAAGCCCGCCTGCGCGGGCTTCAAGAAAAAGGGAGTAGTTAACCCGGATTTGGGGTAACAGAACTTTTCTCCCCCCAATTTTGGGGGGCAGGGGCAAGGGGGCAAAATCTAAAATCTAAAATTCTAGTTGAGGAACTGAATTAATTGTTCTAGTTTCGACCAAGCAGCACCGCTACGCAAAATGTCTTTAGCAACAGAAATACCTTTGGCGTGTTCTCCCATCGGTATAAACTCGCCAATCTGGAGTGCTAATGCTGCATTTAGAGCTACCACATCATGTTGCGCTTCAGTTCCCTTTCCTTGCAGAACTTCTCGCAAAATCTCGGCATTTTCCTGTACATCTCCGCCGCGTATTGCCCCAATGGGTGCTGGTGTCAAATCGAGTTCTTGGGGATTGAGGGAAGATATCTGCACTTCACCTTCAGAGAGTATCGCCAAATCTGTCCAATCTCCAAGTCCGGCTTCATCCAGTTTTTCCCGTCCGTGGAGGACGATCGCTTTTTGCGTACCCAAGCTAAGTAAAGCATGGGCGATAATTGCCAACAGGTTTGGTTCGGACACCCCGACGATCTGACCTGTGGGTCGCAACGGATTGACCAGTGGCCCCAATAAATTAAATACAGTCCGCACTTTCAGAGTACGCCGCAGGGGTGCTACAACCTTGAGTGCTGGGTGCCAACCGGGTGCAAATAAAAAGGTAATGCCCACTTCTGATAGGGCTGCCTGGACGCGATCGGCCTTAGCATTTAAATTGACGCCCAAGGCTTCCAGCACGTCTGCCGAACCCACCCGACTTGAAGCAGAGCGATTGCCATGTTTTGCGACTCGCACACCCGCCGCCGCCGCCACAAACGCCACAGCAGTGGAAATATTAAACGTCGATGCCCCATCTCCGCCAGTACCGCAAGTATCGATGATTGGGATTGGGGATTGGGAAGACAAAGAAGCTTCAGCTTGTCCCCTTCTCCGCTTATCCTCTTCTTTCCCATACCCCACCTGGGATTGAGCCTGCAACACCTGCGCCATCCCAGCCAATTCTTCAGCTGAAACGCCTTTAGCTTGAATAGCGGCTAAAATCGCTCCCGATAAGACGGGTTCAATTGCTTCGTTAAGCCATCCCTGCATCAACTGTGACGCTTGGTCAAATGATAAGGATTGTCGATCGAGCAGTTGTTGCAGCAAGCTAGTCCAGCTGGGAGATAATATCATGTCCGGTAGCATCGGTTACCTAAAAAATTCCTGTTCTTACTCTTATCTGCGTTAATCTGCGTTCATCTGTCTTCATCTGCGGTAAAAATGTAACCAACGATGACAACAGACAATTTGACGATATCATACCAAATCCGCAATGATTACCGCCTTTATCTCTCTAGGCTGTAGAGACGTTTCATGAAACGTCTCTACAATGTTTAGGCCAAAAATTAAAAGGGGGTAACAAACCCGGATTTGGTATTACTTCCTTTCTGGGTATGTTGTTGCGCTTTAGCGCTCTTATCCAAATTGTAATAAGAGCGCTAAAGCGCAACAACGTACCTAATACCAAGATTTCAAATCTAAAATCTAAAATTGATTAATTTCCTAACATCTGCAACTTATACAAACTGGCATAAAGTCCTTCTTGTTGCAGTAGTTCCTCATGGCTACCCGATTCTACCAGCTGTCCTCGCTTCAGTACTAGAATGCGATCGACATCGCGAATCGTGGAGAGTCGGTGAGCGATAATAATAGCAGTACGTTCTGCCAGCATACGCTCCAAAGCTTCCTGAATCAAGGCTTCTGTCCCCACATCCAAGCTAGCAGTTGCCTCATCCAACACTAAAATGCGAGGATTGCGGATAGCAGCACGGGCAAAAGCTAGTAGTTGTTTCTGACCGCCAGAAAGATTAGTACCTCGTTCCCGCAACTGGGTATCGTAACCTTGAGGTAGCTGTTCGATAAAGTGGGCGACGTTCGTTTGTTCCGCAGCAGTGCGGATCTCCTCAAATGAGTAGGTTTCTCCCAAAGTGATGTTACTTTTGACATCACCGGCGAACAGAAACCCATCTTGCAGGATAACGCCCATGTAACGGCGCAGTTCTGTTTGAGGCAAATCCCGGACATCTACTCCATCAAGAAGAATGCGACCCTGAGTTGGTTCGTAAAGACGGCACAAAAGACGGATGATCGAGCTTTTACCTGCACCTGTGGGGCCAACCAAGGCTACTTTCTCGCCCGGTCGGATGGTGAAATCTAAATCTTTGAGAACGTATTCATCGGGTTTGTAGGCAAAAGATACGTTTTCAAAGCGAATTTCTCCTCCCGTGATTCCCCTTGCTGGTGGTAGAGATTTGGGATGTTCGGGATCGCGAATTTCGATCGGTTCGTTGAGGATGTCGGTAATGCGTTCGACGGCGGTGAAACCGGCTTGAATTGAGGTGAATTTCTCAGCTAATTGCCGCAAAGGATCGAAAAGACGCTGGGAATATAGAATAAAGGTGGATAAAATGCCAAAACTGAAGTTTTTTTGCATGACAAACCAGCCACCTAAACCCAGGACGCCTGCGATCGCAATCAGGGAAATCCACTCCAGCGTAGCAGAAACAGCCGAGTCGTAGAAAATAGTTTTGTCTACCTCGCCGATGTAGCGCTTGTTGATGGTACGAAATAACTCTGAATTAAACTGTTCCCGGCGGAACAACTGCACTACATTAATCCCAATGATGTTTTCTTGCAGAGTGGCGTTAAGGGCAGAAAGTTCCTCCCTAGCTTTGTAATTGGCTTTGCGATACTGTTGCTGGAAATAAATTATCGCAGCGGTTACTGGCACCAACATTAGCACTAGCATCAAAGCTAATTGCCATTGCAGGAGAAACATGGTAACGACAATTACCAAAATCGAAAACAAATCGCTGACAACGCCGATCGCACCTGTAGAAAAAACATCCCCCAAGGCTTCTACATCGCTGGTAAGACGAGTAATCAATTTTCCTACAGGAGTGCGATCGAAAAATCGCACGGCTAAGGAAGTAACGCGATCGAACAAATCCTTGCGAATAGCAGCGGTGATCTGCTGACCCACCTTTTGTACCGCGTATGATTGGGTGCTAACAAGTACCATCCGTACAGCTACAGTTAGCAACAATAAAACGACCAGAATATTAAACGCCTCTGAAAACGGGCGACTTAGGAGAAAAGCAAACGTTGTCTTCTCTTGGCGAATTAAAGAGATCGCTTGTCCGATCAAAATGGGTTGAATAGCGCCAGAAACCGCTACCGGCACCAATAATGCGAGCGCCAGCACCAGCAGACGCCTGCTTTGGCGGGCATAAGGCACTAGGCGCAGGAATAATCGCCAATCGCTTTCGCTTTTGCGCGATCGTTTACTTTCAATAGTCTCTATCAGAGGCGACGAACTTGTCATGAGTGAGATGTCTCTACTTTTCTTGCTTCTACTTCTAATTTCACTATTGGCATATACACAAAACCCTCTTTATCCATAGGGTTGCACTCAATGTATGTTTCTGCTAGAGCATCAATAAGCTCTTGATGTAGATTTTCTGGTACGCTGGCAAGAAGGGGAAGCCAAGTAGTCCGAATCAACCCTTTAAATTCTTCTTTTCCCTCAAAAATCATATTTGTAGTTATTGCTTCTACCCGGTTAGATTTTAAGCCCGCATATTCTAACAAATCCTTATATTCATCTGCTTCGTACAGACCAAAAGGCGCACTCATAAATTTCTCGAAGTACTTCCCCCATTTGTCAATTCCAATCATTTTCTCTATAAATCCTCTCGTGCAAGTATTTTGTTCTGTCTTGCCAACAAACAAAAGCTGTATTTTACCATCCGGCTTCAGGCTATTTCTAATTCCTTCCAGCACTGGGGTGTGGTCAGCGATCCAATGAAGGCAAGTAAAGGAGACGATCGAATCGAATTCATTTTCAAAATGGAGATTTCTTGCATCTTCATGCTGGAATCTGAGATTAGGGAAATCAGTAGGAGGAAACTTGCTGCTAGCAAAGTTGACCATATCTTCGGAACAGTCAATTCCCAGAACAGATCCATTCGGTACAAGTGCGGCAAGCTCAGCAGTAATTTTACCATCTCCGCAGCCAATATCCAGAATCCTTTCATCTCCTTTCAACCCAAGCTTGGCGATAAATTCTTTTGCCAATCTCAGCTGTTCGGAAGAATTTTTGTGGTAATCTTCTGCATTCCATTTGTAGTACATATCTTTATTGTCCCCTATGTCAAGTTGGTAGAGTGGGCAGTCCATTGCCTAGTTTTACTACTTCCACAAGTTTGACAACAGTTCTGGAAAAAATTAGACTGCCGAGAAAGTTTTTTCTCTCAGATGTTCAACCAAACTGTGCAGATTATCCGTATTGAGGCGATAACTCAGGGGATGGGCAATTAGTCGCGCCGTGCTTTCAAACAGAACCTCTATCTCTACTAAGCCATTTTCTTTGAGAGTTTTGCCAGTTGATACCAAGTCTACGATCGCTTCCGACATTCCAGTAATTGGCCCTAGCTCCACCGACCCGTAAAGCGGCACAATTTCCACAGGCAAATCCAGATTACCAAAGTATTCGCGGGCGCAATGAATAAATTTAGAGGCAACTCGACCGTGAGGGGGTAATTCCAACGCTGACTGGTAAGGACTAGAAGATTTTACTGCTACGGACATCCGACAGCGACCAAATTGGAGGTCAGCCAAATGAGCTACTTTGGGTTGTTTCTCCCGCAGAACATCGTAACCCACAATTCCCAGTTGCGCTTGTCCGTATTCGACATAAACTGGGACATCCTGGGCCCGTACCAGCAGGGCTTTTGCCGTACCGCTGGGGTTTTCAATCTGAAGTTGGCGCATTCCCGGTTCGAGGAAACCGCTGAAGTCCAGTCCAACTGCTTGCAGCAGACGGATGGTATCAGTCAAAAGTGCGCCTTTGGGTAATGCAACAGTCAGCATATTGGTGATTTTAGATTTTAGATTTTAGATTGGGAAACTGGTATAGCAACCGCCAAGGGGACTCTTGACAGTAGGGGCGAAGCATTCGGGTAGTAAATGTTCGGTTTTAACCAATAAATTATATGCCCGAATGCTTCGCCCCTAGCCCCTAGCCCCCTCCCCAGATTTATGGCTTAACCGACGAAAGCGGTTGCTATATTTGGGCGATTTTTCTAGCCCTTCCGGGCGACTTCGCCAAGGTCGCCGCTTCGCTAACGGCGATGATAGAATCTTCCTTGTCCTGCTTGTCCCCCTTTTGACTTTTGACTTTTGTACGGGCGGGTTTAGCCCCTTGTACTGAGCGAAGCCGAAGTAACACATCTCATTACCAACAGAATATTTTACAAAACCCGCCCCTACTAACTTTTGACTTTTTCTAGGGGCTAGGTGTTTGCTGCATTTCGTCTGGGAGGGGGAATGGCAAAGGACTGAGGTTTGGTTCGGGGATAGTTGGGGGACTCTCACTGGGCGTAGGTTGTACGGGGTTCGTCAACATGACGTCCAGCTTGTAGTCACTATCGGTAGCTCCTGCGATCGAACTTAGTTCAATATAGTAATCTCCAGGCAAAGGGAGCAAGCCTTCCCATCGCTGCACTTGCTTAGCTTGAAAATCGATCGGTATTCGATTGGGTGCTAACACTGTTATCGAAACATTTCCTCTAACCACAGCAACACTTAATTGCTGACCTTGCTGGGCAGAAATAATGTAGGTAATGGTTTGGTTGGTTTTGAGATTTCCCTCTTTGGAGGTTGTTTGTCCAAATACTGGGCTGAGGGTTTCGCTGGTGCTAATTGGTTCGGGAGTGGGGGTGGGTGCGATGCTGGGTGTTGGCACAGGTGTGGAAGATACATCGCCGGTTGTTGGCGTTGGTACAGGTGTGGGAGTGCTTGCTACTTGATTCAAGGTTTTTACCGATTTAGTCGGAACCATTAAACCGAACAAGATGAAAAAGCCAAAGATAACTAATAAAGCTATCGCTGCACCGATCAGCGGTAAATTTGATAGTTTATTGGCGATCGCAGAAATTTTGCGCGTGGGAGGATGGGGTGTAGTCCGCTTCACCTGTGATTTTTTGGCAGTTATGACTGAAGCCGCAGTTGTTATACCACCCCAAGCTCGCAAAGCTTGGCTAACTTCGATCGCTGACTGATAGCGATTATAAGGTCTGGGAGCCATCATTTTCTTGAGCAGGTTGAAAATGCCAAGGCTGATGGTGGGAGGCAAAAGTTCCCAACGCCAAGTCATGCTTGATTGTTCCAATAATTCCTGCGGTTTGCGCCCAGTCATCAACACCACTGCCGTCACCCCTAAAGCGTAGATGTCGCTGTTTGGGTAAACTTCCCCTGTCTGGAGTTGTTCGGGAGGTGCGTAGCCGAGTTTACCTACGGTAGTTGCTGGGGGAATATTTCCCGTTGTGTCCAACTGCGCGGCTTTTTCTTTGACTGCGCCAAAGTCGATCAGTACGGGCAGGCGATCGCTCTCTCTGAAAATGATATTGTCTGGTGAAATATCGCGATGAATAATCCCCTTCTCGTGAATATGAGCTAAAACGGGCAACATTTGCTGCAAAAACTCCACAATTTCGCTTTCTGACAAGGTACGCCCTTCCTGTCGGCGTTCTTGCAGCAGCGTGCTGTAGCTCTTTCCATAAGCATAATCCTGCACTAAAAACAAGCGTTTGCCCTGCTCAAAAGTGCCCCGAAACTTAGGAATTTGGGGATGGTGGGTTTTATAGAGAACCTCTCCTTCCCTTTGGAAAAGTTCCTTTGACTTCTCTAAGGCGTAATCGGTCGTCAAGCGTGGGGTATATTCTTTGAGGACGCAAAGTTCGTTAAATCGGGATTGGTCTTCTGCTAAGTAAGTACGGCCAAATCCCCCTTGACCGAGAACTTTGGTCAGGCGATAGTGGTTTTGGAGGATAGTCCCCAGAGGCAGGGGTGGTTGCATGGCAGGCTCATTCCCTCTCTTATACTGCGAATAAGTCGATCGCTTTTCAAATTTAAACCTACAGCGGCTTGCAGGTGAATGAGGTAAAGGGCGAAGCATTGCGGAATGTGTGTTAACTTAAGACCGAAACGTTTATTCCGCAATGCTAATGCCTACGGCACGCAATGCTTCGCCCCTACAATCTGTACTTCACTCAATTGCAAAGCGGTGTATAAGTGCAATACTCTCATAATTCCCTATTACAGACCTTTAGCAGTCAACTTATTTCAAATATTTACCCACATCCTCTTTAAAGTGGGGCATTTAAGATAGAAGTTTAATCTAAAATCTAAAATCTAAAATTTCCTATGTCCCATGCCTTGCTTATGCGAATTCTTCTAGTTGATGATGAAGTTGAACTAACTGAACCGCTCAAAGCTGTGTTAAGTCGCGAAGGTTACAGCGTCGATGTGGCTTATAATGGAAATTCTGGAAGTCAGTTAGCGGCCCAAGGCGATTATGACTTGTTGATTCTGGATTGGATGCTGCCGCAAATAAGTGGGTTGGAAATTTGCCAGCAATTGCGACGTACCGGACTCACGACACCAGTATTATTTCTTACCGCCAAAGATACTTTGGACGATCGCGTGCAGGGATTGGACGCCGGTGCAGATGATTATCTGGTAAAACCTTTTGAATTGCGAGAGTTACTAGCACGGGTTCGGGCTTTGCTCAGGCGATCGACTGTGCTAGAATCTACCTCAACAACCCAGCGGTTGCGAGTAGGCGATTTAGAGTTAGATGGCGAGAACCAAGTAGCTTATCGTCGCGGACGCACAATAGATTTATCGGAAAAAGAGAATGATTTATTGGCATATTTTATGCGCCATCCCGGTCAATTGCTGACTCACGCACAACTTCATCAAGAACTTTGGGCAGAAAGCGATCTACCTAGCAGCAATGTATTAGCCGCTTTAATTCGTCTGCTGCGTCGCAAGATTGAGGCTGTTGGTGAAACTCAGTTGATTCACACCGTCTACGGTAAAGGCTATCGTTTTGGAGAAATTGGTGATTAGACTCTGATTTGCAGCTAAATTTAGGAAAAATCCCGATCCTTTTAGCGTGATCTTGAAAGAAGTTGGCGATCGGCTAAAGCTCAAAGCAAACACTACGGAGTTTAAAATTAACTGCATGGATACTAATTTTACCCCCAGCGCCGAGCAGATCGCTCAAACTAAGCAGAAGATTGATGCGTATATCCACAGCATCGACGCTAACCCAGACCATCGATCTGGGGCTTATCCTTACTACCAGTTCCACGAAGCGGGAGAAGCAATTCGCGGTACGGTGCTGATATTCCACGGCTTCAGTAATAAGCCTCACCAGATGTGGCGGTTGGCGGATTACTTGTTCTATAATGGGTTTAATGTTTATCAAGCAAATGTCGCCGGTCACGCTTTTATACCGGCGGACAAATACTGGCCGCAAGTCGATCTCAAGCCTGAAATTGCTAATCCGCTGCGGGAAAAGGTGCAGAATGACCCGGTTTTGCAGAACTTTTTTGCCAATTTGGCGGCAGATCCGGGCACATTTCGTCGTCCCGGTTATCGCCAACAGATTGCTTTGGTGTCTCGGTTGGTGACAATCGAGCCTCGGTTATTAGATATTATGAAGGCGATCGAGCTTGACGACGATCCGGACTTTGAGGAGTATTTTATCTCTTCTGACATGAATTATCTCAAAGATGCTCGCGATCGCCTTGCAGAATTGGACGCTATGCCTGGGCCTATTTATACGATCGGGTTGTCGGTGGGTGGGTCTGTGGCGCTTGGTTTGGCCGCTGACAAACCAGAACGTATTAAACGGGTGGTAGCTTATGCACCCCTGCTAAAGGTTTATGGGGTGGAACGGCGGCAGTATGTCATGTTGGCTGGGCCACTGGATATCAGCGAATCAGGCTGGGACCCTGCATTGCGTTTCCCTGTAGGCTGTTTGACTGGGGCCGATCGCTTTGGCAGCTTTGTACGCAATCCCAATAACATAACTACTTTAAGGGATATTCCTACATTTCTAGTGCTGACACAAAATGAGGATGCCGCCGATATCGATACTAACCAAGAATTTTTTGAAGATATAGGAGGCGATCGCAAGGGACACCGCTGCTATGTTTATTCTTCGGGCGATATGGTGCCGCACCCGATGGTAGATCCTACTGAAGTCAGTCAGCAAATGAGCAATCGTTTTTGGCAGAGTCTCTATCAGGAAACTTTCCATTTCTTGACCGCTGGTGAGATCGATTCTGGCAATATGAGTAACGTCGATCAAGATCCAAATTTACCCCAAGTTCCACCACTTGAGAGGAAGTAAACTCTCGACTATTTTATTATCTTTGTAGGCGATCGCACTTCGCGATTCAAACAAAATTCAGAGTCAATGGCAACGCTAGTAGCCCGACGGGGAATCAATTCCCCGTCTCATAGCAAAAGTCGGTTAAAACCGACTGAAAAACCTCATAAACCCGGTTTTTTCGCAACTAACCCGACAGAGAATCAATTCCCTGTCTCATAGCGAAAGTCGGTTAAAACCGACTGAAAAACCACAGAAACCGGGTTTCTTTCCACCAGTCCACTTCAGTGGACTTTCGCTATTAGCCTGGGGTTTGAACCCCAGGCGGGCTGGTGGGCTGGCGGACTTTCTCTCATATTTAGCTATTGGGACACTTATGAGTATTTGGAAACAAGCACAATTGGAGAATGAATAATGCGTTACGCTGTGGTAATTGAAAAAGCCGAAGGAAATTATTCCGCTTATGTTCCCGATTTACCCGGTTGCGTCAGCGTTGGCGATACAATAGAAGAAGTGAAACAAAATATTCAAGAAGCGATCGAATTTCATTTAGAAGCAATGCAAGAAGATGGTTTACCTATTCCTCAACCAACCACTGAATGCGAATATGTGTAAGTGGCAGCAATTGTGGGGTAATTAAGAATTTTGGATATGTTTGGAAAACTGCGATCGCACTTTGCTCGCGGTTTACATCATTCGGGTAGTAAAAATCATTGATGTTTATTAAAAAAATAACAATAATTCAAGGAGCATAAACAATGAGTAATTCTGATACTAAATGGTCTGCTGATGGTAAAACTATTCCTGATATAGAACCTCATACTAAAACTAAGCATCTATTAATAGAGCAATATGTTAGTGATTTAATTTATACGCTTTATGGAAAAGGACAATATGGCGTTACGAAATTTACTTTTGTTGATGGTTTTTGTGGAGGAGGTATTTACAATGAGCGAGAATCACATAATACTTGGTATGGTTCACCTATTCGTTTAATTAATGCTGTTAGAGAAGGTTATTTAAAATCAGAAAGAACTTATCCTTTAAATGTAAAGTTTATTTTTATAGACAAAAACAAAGAGCATTTAGAATGTTTGAAAAATGTTGCTATGTCCCAAGCAGGATTAGGAGAATTATCGGATGAAAAAACACATACTTTTAAAACTGAGTTTAGAACTGGATTTAGTGAACGAATAGAACAGGTTGAATTTATTAGTGATGAATTTGAAAATAAAGTTAATTATTGTGTTCGTCAAGCTGAACAAAGAAAGGGTCATTCTTTATTTTTTCTTGATCCCTATGGATGGTCTGATGTATCTATGGAAAGTTTTAGAACAATAATAAATCATCTTAATAAGTCAGAAATTATTTATACCTTTATGATTGATTTTATTAAAAGATTTATTTACGATCCAAAGTGGACAGGGAGAACAACCTTTGAACAAATACTTGAAACAGATGGTTATTTTGATATTAATCATTTTCAAAATTTAGATACATTTGGAGAACAAGCGGAATTTAGAAATGAATTAATGAGATTGTTTCGAGATAGAGGTAATGCAAAAAAAATAATTACATTTGCTATGATGCCTAAGAATGACCATAGAGTTTTATATTATTTGGTTCACATTTGTAGCCATCTTAGAGCATTAGAAGTAATGAAAGATGGAAGTTGGAAGTTCAATAATTTATGTTATCAATATCATTATGATATTTATGGATTTGGCTTTAAATCTGCATTATTTTATGAATCAAATCAGTTAAACTTGGAGTTGGATATTAGCCAAGATAGTGAAATTAATTGCATTAATAGACTCAGCAAAGATATTGATTATTTAATAAATCAAAATTTTGATGGTATTCTCTTTAAAACACTTTGTGATAAAACAATGGAACTTAATCCTGCTACTAGAAAACATTATTGCGGATATCTTAAACTTTTACAAGATGCTAAAGAAATAGAAATTGTTAGGAAGGGTAAAATAACAAAAATTACAGACAAGACAGAATTAGAAAATTCTGATATAATCAGAAAATCACATGAACAAACATTATTTTCTTTAAGACCTTTTATTCAAAGGTAAGTAATTATGATTACTGGAACAGAAAAAATAGTCAATCCACTCCAAAAGAGTGCTTTAAATAAAAAAGGTCTATGTGACTATGTTGTTAACATAGCATCTGGTTGTCTTCATGGATGTACCTTTTGCTATGTTCCCTCGACTCCAAGTATTAGAACACAACAAAAAAAATTACATCAAAAAGGAGTAGATAATCCTCAATTAGATTGGGGAAAATATCTTTTTGTTCGAGAGGGAATTCCTGAAAAACTAGACCAAATTTTGACAAGAAAAAGAAAATGGGAAAATACACCTTCAGGTAAAGGAGTTGTTTTGCTTTGTTCGGGAACTGATCCTTATCAAAATAAACAAGTAGCAGAAATTACTCGTCAAACTATTAAAATTTTAATTAAACATAATAAAAGAATTAGAATTTTAACTCGTGGTTTATTGTGGCAAAATGATTTAGATATTCTCGTCAATCCTAATATTACATTAGGAATGAGTATTCCTTGCATAAATGATGAATTACTCAAGAAAATTGAACCACAAGCACCTTTATCTTCCGATAGATATAAAGCCTTAGAAAAAGCCTCTAAAAGTAATTGTCGTTTATATGTAGCAATGGCTCCCACTCCACCTATGATGACTTTAGATGACTTTAGATTTAATTTAGATAAATTTATGCAAATTAATCCAGAATTAATATTTTGGGAGCCAATTAATGCCAGAGGATCAAATGGTCAAAGAATGTTAGCAGCAGGTTTAGATTTTGCCAAGTCAATTATGACTAAAAAATCTTGGGCTGAAACTTTTATGAGACAATGGGAATTTATTGAAACAGCAGCAAAAGAACTAGAATGTTTAGAAAAAATACATATTTGGCCAGATCCATCATTAAAAGGTTTTATCAATGAAGAAAAAATTAATCATTGGCTATATAAACCAACTATAGAAAAATGGAATTAGCCCTACTGGAATTGGCTTTAGCCCAACTACTAGAGCCAGAAACCGGGTTTGAAAGAATCTCTTTTCGTATGACCGAAATATTTACAGGGGTTACCGCTGTTATGAGGTACATAAGTAAGGGCGAAGCATTCCGGCAAATAACTTATTGGTTATATGCAGAGGTTAATTACCGGAATGCTTCGCCCCTACACCCCTACTTAAAATGTACTCCATTACAGCGGGAACTGCTATATGATGCCGTGTCCCTACAAAAATTTTCACCATGAACATTAGCCTTTTTTTTCTGCAATTAGCAGACTGTTAATTTGCTTTTGCAGTTTTTCTCGGAATGCTTGTGCGCGTTGATAAGCAGTTGAACGGTTATTATTTAATGCTGCCTCTTGTTGTTTTGAATTTTCCGATCTGGGTTTATACAGAGGTTTTTGACTTTTGACTTTTGACTTTTGACTTTTCTTGCCCCTAGCCCTTAGCTATATGTCCCATCAGCGCTGCAACTACGGTAGCTAACTTAGCTGGTTCGACTGGCTTAGCTACGTGCATTTGGAAACCGGCTTGAATTGCTTTCCAACGATCTTCATCTCTAGCGAAGGCTGTGAGCGCGATCGCACGAATTTTACCGCCTTTTTCTGCTTCCATCTGCCGCACTTTGCGGATCAAGGCATAGCCATCCTCTTCTGGCATTCCGATATCGCTCACCAACACATCCGGTTTCAGCTGTTCTATTGCCTCCATTGCCTCACTTGCTGAATACACCGCCCTCACCTGAGCGCCGTACTGTGTCAGCACTGTAGCAATTAAATCGCAGGTATCGACATCATCGTCAACAACAAGTACCCGCAAACCATCGATCGCCCAGAGGTTGTTAAATTTTTCTCCATTTCTAACTATCAAAGGAACTAACTGGGAATCTCTAGCAGCTGCGATCGGCAAATTCACAGTAAACGTCGATCCCTTCCCCTCTCCCTCACTGAACGCCTGAACGGTTCCCCCATGCAGTTCCACCAAGCGACGCACAATAGTTAGTCCCAATCCCAGTCCGCCTTCCACTCTTGTAATAGAACTATCCTCTTGGCGGAAGCCCTCAAAGACATGGGACAGAAAATCAGCGCTGATACCTTTGCCGTTGTCGCTCACCTGGATTTGGGCATAGGAAATTTCTGATTGAAGATTGAAGTTTGAAGATTGAAGTTTTTCTTCTTCAATTTGCCATCTCAAATCTGTAGTTGGCAATTTCTGTAGTCGAACTACAACAGATCCCCCTTCAGCAGTGAACTTGACTGCATTGGAAAGCAGATTTCCCACAATTTGCTGCAAGCGATCGGGATCGCCCTTAACTTCGCCCACCATTGGATCGAGTGCGGATTCTACTTGAATGCCTTTGGCTTCTGCTGCTGGCTTGATAGTTTCGATCGCCTCCTCAATAATTCTTAGTAAGTTGACTGGCTGCATACTCAGGCGAATCTTGCCCCGAATGATGCGCGAAACATCCAAAATATCGTTGATGAGCATCACCTGTTGCTTGGCATTGCGCTCGATCGTCTCCAGTGCCTTTTTCGTGAGCGCTTCGTTCAAATTCCGGGTGAGAAGCATTTGCGACCAGCCCAAGATCGAGTTAAGCGGCGTGCGAAGTTCGTGGGAAACAATGGCTAGAAACTCATCCTTGAGCCGGTTTGCCGATTCGGCTTGTTGGCGTGCCTTTTGTTCTGCTTCGTACAGGTTAGCGCGATCGATCGCTACAGCAAAGCGTTCGGCAACGAGTTGTAGCAGATATAAATCGTCGTGACTGAATTGGCGGCGCTCAAGCGTGCCAACGTGGACGACGCCTAGCACTCTGTCTTCAATTAGCAGGGGGGCACCTATGATCGATTGAATCTTTTTCTCGCGCAAAAGGGGACTATACACTTGGGTATAAGCATCCTGTTCGATGAACAGGGGCTTACGCTCGGCGGCAATGCGTCCGGCGAATCCGTGACCGATGGGAATGCGGACTTGGATTCGCACTTCCTCCTCCAGTCCTTTGGCTGCCTTGACCACAAGGCTGTGACTCTCAGTATCCATCAGCAGGATCGCTGCTGTATCCGCCTGTAGAATTTGAACGATCCGACCCAGCAACCCGTGCAGCAGGTCATCTAGGGAAAGTGGTGCGATCGCAGCGTCAGTAACGGCTTGCAGGCGTTCTACCCTCAAGGCTGCTGCTTCGGCCAAGGTGCGTGCGGCTCGCTCGCGGGCTAGTAGCTTTGTCCGTTCCACTTCTGCCCGTTTGCGATCGCTAATATCGATCGCAAAACCAAGACAATCATCCTTGTCTGCCGCCAAACGGGTGATACCGATCAAAACGGAAATACGGCTGCCGTCAGAGCGAATAAATTCCTTCTCGAAGGGAGTACAAACCCCAGATGTATGCAGTTGTTCGATCGCTTGCTCATCCAAGGGCAGATATTCTGGCGGTGTGATGTTTTGCCAATTTACTTTTCCTTCTAGCAGTTCTTGGCGTGTATAACCCACTATTTCCACAAAGGCGTCATTGACTTCGCTGATGTTACCGCTAAAGTTGGTCACTACCACCCCGATCGTATTCGAGTCAATCCAGCGTCTGTACCGCGCTTCGGTTTCCCGCAGCGCTGACTCTGCTTGCTGGCGTTGAATTGCTTCGGCAAGGATATTAGCAGCAGCTTGGAAGAAGTTAATATCATCTTTGGTAAATTTCCGGCTTCGGGTCGCGTGTGTCCCTAGAACGCCCCAAGGTCGATTCTGTCCAGCGATGATGACGCTCATCCCACTGATTACGCCGTGGTTGTGCAGCAGAGCCGGGCCACTGAAGCGCGTTTCGGTGCGGAGGTCTTCCACAATCACTGGCTGATTAGAAAGTAGGGTGTAGCCTGCCTGGGAATCGATTCCTGTGCTTACTGTGGCATGACCTACGAGTCCTTCTTGCCAACCCACGCCCGCCCGCAGAAATACAGCTTTACCATCCGGAAGCAGTTCTAAAACTTTGCAATATTCGACTTCTAGGGTTTGAGCAATTAGGGTAACGGTTTCGTCCATTAGCGTGTCGAGGTTGCTGCCAGCCAGTGCCCGTTGACCCAGGTGAGCGATCGCTTCCTGCTGGCTATTCCGCACTCTTAAGTGTTCCTCTGTCTGCTTGCGCTCGGTAATGTCGGTTCTTATTGCTAAATATTGAAAGGGTTTTCCACGCTCATCCAGAAAAGGCACAATTACCGTATCTACCCAGTAATAACTTCCATCCTTGCCTCTATTTTTGATTTCTCCTTTCCAAACTTGGCCGCTCGAAATTGTTGCCCAAAGGTTACGAAAGAATTCTTTGGGATGCTCGCCGGAATTGAGAATCCGATGGTCTTGTCCAATCAGTTCATCTCTGGAATATTTAGATATCTCGCAAAATGTATCATTTACATAGTTGATGATTCCGTGGCGATCGGTCTTGGCGACTATCGACGATCGATCTAAGGCAAAATTTATATCTGATAGCTGTTTGATCGAGCTTCGCAGTTCTGACTCTGTCCGCTTGCGATCGGTAACCTCGCGAGTTAGTTTCGAGAAGCCGCTAAGATTTCCTGCCTCGTCTCGTAAAGCAGTAAGGACGACATCCGCCCACAATAGCGATCCGTCCTTACGCACCCGCCAGCCTTCTTCTTCAAACCTACCTTCGGTTGCTGCCACCTGCAATACCTGTTCCGGCTTACCCTGTGCGATGTCTTCGGCTGTATAAAAGCGGTCGAAATGCTGACCGAGAATTTCGCTAGCTTGATAACCCTTAATGCGTTCTGCGCCTTCGTTCCAACTAACTACATACCCATTAGGGTCGAGCGTGAAAATGGCGTAGTCTTTTACGCCTTCTACCAGCAAACGCAAGCTCTCCTGACTGCGAAGCAGCTTATTTTCAGCTTTCTGGCGGGCAGCATTGAGGGAACTAATCAGCAGCGCCACCATTACAAACACGCTCAGAAGAAGGATGTTGTCCAAAAAGGCCAATGGCAGCGAATGGCCCTGTCCTACAAAACAGTAGCTTATAGACAAGGCGGACAAGACTGTGGCTACTAGACCGGGCTTAAAGCCGCCATACCAAGAGCTAAACATCACCGCCGCAAAAAACAAGGGTGTGGGGGTACGCTGTAGTGGTGTTAGTGCCAGTGTAAGCCATAGCGCGATCGCCACTATCAATACAGCAGCGCCATAACGCCGCACCTGGTCACGCTGCAATTTCATCTTTCTTCCCCCTGGGGAAAAGAGTGCAAGATGCACCTTGTTGATTAGGCGTTTGATTGTGGATGTACCTGACGACATGATTTGGTTAACTCACCGCAGGCAGTACTTGAGCCCAAGGCTTTTAAGAAAAATTCAAAAGCCTTATTCCTCTATTGTTCACCATATATCTGCGATCGCGTATTTGTATATAAAAATACAAATATTTTAATCCCGCCCTAAAAAAAATGCCGATTAGCTCAAAAGCTGAATCGAGGCAGAGAGTAGACGAGCGGATGTAGAGTGAACTACCTACACTGTACCGTCAGGTCAGTGTAGGCTTCCCAATTCATTGGGGACTGCCTCAACCTTCATAGATTTTTTACGTCCTGAAGATTTTGGTCTTACATCCCCTCCAAGGGCAGAAGCGCTAGTTCCTAACGCCCATAATCGCAATCCTTCATTTCTAATATTTATTGCAGCGTTGATATCTCTATCATGCTGTTTGTGACAGTGTGGACAATCTACAAACCTAACTCCCAATGAATCATAACCATTCTGCAACATTGGAATTGGTAGTAGAGTTTCACTACAAAGCTGAGAAGAGGGAAAGAATCTACCAATCTCAAGATAGATATGCCCAAACTTTTCGGCTTTGTATTTAAGCATGGTTTGAAACATACCCCATCCTTGGTCACTTATCGCTTTTGCCAAGTTGGGATTTTTAACCATATTCTTAACTGCCAAATCTTCCACACAAATAACTTGGTTTTCGTATGCTATTTGGCGAGATAGCTTGTGTAGAAAATCCTCTCTAACTCTAGCTATTTTACTAGAGACTTTTGCCGCTAAACGTTTAGCCTTGCGACGGTTCTTAGAAGTTTTATCCGTCTTCCTAGCTAATTTGCGTTGCTTGCGTTTTCTGTTCTTTTCCAAGTCGGCTAATTGTTTCTTAGGTAGGTCATATTTTGACCCCTCGGAAGTTATAGCAAAATTCTTTAAACCAAGGTCAACCCCAATAGCATCCCTGATTGCAACAATCGGAGTGTCTTCTTGATTAAAAAGAATAGAAGCATAGGATCTACCATCTGCATTTCTTGATATCGTTACAGTCGTGAATTTTACATCAGGTAACTCTTTATGAAATCCGGTTTTAACTATCCCCAAGTTGCCAGGAAACTTAATCACAGAATCTTCGGGTATTAGCCTGATATTCTGGGGATATTGAATTGATTGTTTACCATGCTTAGATTTGAAATTAGGAAATTTAGCACGTCCTTCAAAGAAATTAACAAACGCACTTGAAAGGTTGAATGTTACTCGCTGCAATACTTGACTATATGCAAGCCCCAACCATTCATATTCTTTTTTCAAACCGGGAAGTAACTTGTCCATTGCAGCTAAGACAAGACCTTTTCCTGTCTCTTTATACGCGGTAGTTGTGGCGTTAAGCATATAATTCCACAACCATCTAGTATTACCAAAGCATTGAGCCAGATAGGACTCTTGCTCATCTGTGGGATAGATTCTAACTTTGAGTGCTCTGTACATGGTTTCGACCTGACCGTGTTTATATATTTATGGTAACATATATTTCGTCAATTGTGCTACCCAAAACAGAATATTTTGCTCGTTTCGTCGTTGTGGTCTTCCCGGTTTTCGCTGCGCTAAAATGTGGTCAGACCACACTCCTCAACTCACGCGCAATTCATCTCTACACCGAATCAGAGATTACGGTGTGAGCATTCTTGCTGTTTTAGGTAAATAATTCTTATTGTCAAGAAGAAAACATTTCCATACGTAAGTGAATTCGGGGGTTGAGCTTAGCTTCCACAGGTTTCCCTCCCAGCAAGTGGTTTTCAACGATCGCAGGTACATCCCTGAGTGTTATCCGACAATACCAAGTCTCGTCTGGGACAATCCGCACAGTGGGGCCAGAACTGCACTGACCCATGCAAGGGCTGCTTTCCACTGTTACTCCAGAAACTTTAGCCGCCTGAAAAGCTGCTAGCACCTCGGCTGAGCCGTTGTTCAGGCAAGAACGGTTTTGACAAATCAATACGCAACGAGGTTCCGGCATGAGGCACTGAAGTCCAAAACAGCAAATAAGGCACGCTATTTTTATTTTGAACTATACGATCGCTTTTTTGCCAACAAATATGCAGAAATTGGATATTTCTGCCTAAAAATTTCAGATTGCTAATTTTTATCTTCAATTTGCAATCTTAGATCTAAAATTTTAAATTACTTCAAATCCGTCTGCGTCGGAATTGTTCGTTTTTCCCCTCTGCCCCTCTCTCCTTCTCCCCTCCCCGTGGGACGGGGAGGGGTTGGGGGTGGGGTTGCCCCTCTGCGGCCATAATAATTCAGACACAACCGGAAACGATATTACTAGGACTTTGGTTCTACTATAGACCCCATGAACAGTATTGCGCCAGTCAGGTCATCCCTAATAGCGCAGAAGAAGGGCCGATCGACAATCATCGCAACTCCTCCTCTAGTACCTCCTCCAGCCGTGACTGCTGCTGCTTCCGTACCTTCTTCGTTGACTTCCACAAAAGTTTTGTGTTTAATCAAGCTAATCCAGAGAGGTAAGGGGGTCATCGCTGAAAAATCTGCCCCTTTACTAAAAGCTACCTCCATTCCCAATGCTTTCAAAGGATTTTCAAGATCGATTTCATACTCTAATTTAAAGCGGGGAAGACCGATATAAACTATTTGCGGTTCATCATAATTCTGCTTTTTGGCGTTGAACTCTGACATCCATTTTTCCCAGTTTTCAGCATTCATATTTTCATAAAATTTGGTGAGACTAACTCCTTTATTTGGTAAAAAAATGTACATACTCAATCTTTTTTCCCCATAGGGCAGGCTAATTGCCTGAAACATATCATTTTCGTAATATTTAGCGCCGTAAATTTGCCGTAACATGAGTGGTTGAAGTTTTTGAGTCCCGTTCAGTAATGTGAATGGGCGCTCTTGGGTTGCGTGTTTGGGAAATGGATATGTCCAGGTTCCTAGAAAGTGGATAGCGTTGAGCAGAACGAAAACGCTATCTGGTTCAACGCGATCGATAATTTTGTCTATCTTGCCGTTGGTACTCTGCTTAACCCAATCGTTTATAATAGATACAACAGTAGGATCGCCAAAGTTTATATTTTTGGCTTCAGCGCCGTAAAATTTATGAATTTTCTGCATAAATTCTGGCTTTAATGGTTCACCATCTTTAGCCCAAAGGGAGTTGGCAATTGATAGCTGAACTTTGGGGTCTGGATTTGCCAAACTAGCTTTTAGTGCTGCATTAGCTTGATTGACTTCCTGGAGACTTATTCCTTGTAGTTGTAAAGTTTGGGCGATTGCTTGTTGTGTTTGGCCGCTAGATCCATTGTAGGTTATGGAGAGTGCGATCGCAATGCTAGCAGGAGAAATAAAAATATTTTCGTTACCCTGCTGCTTGAGAATTTCCGAAAACAGCTTGAAGCTAAACCTCGTGTTAGCTTCAATCAGCTTAGGATTAACATCATTTGGGGACTCGTGACTCTTGATTGAGGACTGGGAAAAGGGGGAGGGTTTGTTTTGCCCCTCTGCCCCTCTGCCCCCCTGCCCCCCTGCCTCTCTGCCCCCCTGCCCCTTTACACGCAAGATACCCGATTCGCCTAGTACAAGCAGGCATATAGATGTTGCCAGAATTAGCCTATGTCGGATTTTCACTCCCAATGAGCGACTAGCGCCTCTTACTAATAGTGAATATTTGCCTGTTTGAATCGGTGCAAGGCTTCTGCAAGGCGATCGCATTCTGCAATCAAACTTATCCGTACATACCCCTCACCGGCAATCCCAAAAGCATTTCCAGGCGTAACTACAACCCCAGTCTGCTGCAATACGGAAAGAGCAAAATCTGTCGAACCAACACCTGGAGGACAAGGCACCCACAGATACATGGTAGCCTTAGTTTTAGGGATATTCCAACCCAGCCCAGCCAATCCATCAATCAGAAAATCCCGGCGACGGCTGTAGCGTTCCTGCACCTCCTGTAAGTATACATCCGGCAGTTGCAGTGCTGTTTCGGCGGCTGATTGCAATGCGGCAAAGATACCGTAGTCTAAATTGGTTTTTAATGTTCGCAATCCTTGAATAATGTGGCGATTGCCAACTACAAAACCCACTCGCCAACCAGCCATGTTATAGGTTTTGGACATGGTGTGGAACTCTACACCAATTTCCTTTGCGCCGGGAATTTCTAACAAACTGGTAGGCTTATAGCCATCAAAAGCTAATTCTGCATAACAAAGATCGTGAACCAGCAAGATTTCGTACTTACGGGCAAAGGCAACAATTTCTTCAAAAAGTTCGCGGGGAGCAGTTGCACCAGTGGGGTTGCTGGGATAATTGAAGTAGAGAATTTTTGCTTGTTTGGCGACATCATCGGGAATGGCGCTTACGTCAATCAACCAGTCATTTTCTGGTTTCAAAATCAAGCTATGAATCTTACCACCGGCAATTAAGGGGCCGCGAAAATGGGCTGGGTAAGCTGGACTGGGGACTAAAACTAAATCCCCAGGATTAATATAAGCGATCGCCAAATGAGTTAAACCTTCTTTGGAACCCAAAAGAGGCAGAACTTCGCTATCCGGTTCCAAATCGACACCGTAGCGGCGATGATACCATTTGGTGATCGTGCGGCGAAAACTAGGGGTGCCTTCAAAAGGCGGATAGCCGTGATTCGCGGGATTTTGCAGAGCTGCGATCGCAGATTCTACCACTGGCTGGGGTGTCGGCCCGTCGGGATTCCCCATTCCCAAGTCGATCAAATCCAGCCCCTGTTCGCGGGCGCGGGCTTTCAGCTCATCCAAGCGGGCAAATACATAAGGCGGTAGTGCTTGCAGTCGATCGGCGGGACTAATCCAAGATAAAGTCATTTGTCAGGTGCTAATTGTTAATTGGGTAATTGGTAAGTAGGTAGGAATGAAAAAACGAAGGTGGATTTGTAGGGGCGGGTTTAGCCAAAGTACTCGATCTAAAACAGTTTAACTCCAGTCAAAACCCGCCCTGCCCATCTGCGTTTATCAATAACGTCCTACTTAATTGGTAATTGGCGATTGCAGAACAGGGTAATTTCTAATTTCAGATTTCTTCTTGAATTTCAATCTAAAATCTAAAATCTAAAATCTAAAATTCTCCATTACCCAGTTCCCATTACCAATGACCCAGCTGTGGTGGAAACCATTCCTGCCATTAGCTGGTCAAGCCCAACCTTAAACGGTAGTCGATGGAGATCGGAATTGGCAGCACAGGCAATTTCGGCAGCTTGGCGCAACTGGGAAAGCGTGATGTTCCCCAAACCCAGATCTTCTAAGTTTTGCGGTAGTCCAATTTCAGCATAAAATTTCAGCAGTTGCTGCCGTGCGGTAGCTGCTAACTGATTGTTCTGTAGCATTTCCTCTAAACGCAGCTGCACTAGAATGCCATAGGCTACTTTTTCACCGTGCAGGGAACTGTGACTTGCCGATATGTGGGTCAAACCATTATGAACGGCGTGGGCTGCTACTGTTCGACACTGAGATCCTCCCAGTCCGCCGATGACGCCTGCCAGCATTACGGTAGCATCTACTACTGAACGCCATTCTTCGCCCCCCGGTGCTTGAAGGGCGGCGGCTGATTTTTGGAAGAGAATATCGCGCAAAACTCTAGCTTGTTGCACGGCGGCAATGATTAAGGCTTGCTGGGAATTGCCACTGCTGACAGATGCTTCGTACCACTTAGCCAAAGCGTCTCCAATACCTGCCACTAGCGTTCTTTGGGGAGCTGTTTGAATTAGGCTGTAATCCAGCACTAACAAATCGGGACAGCGATCGAGCGGGACATCGTAGAGAAATGCTCCCTGTTCGGAATAGACATTGGAAAGGGCTGTCCAAGCAGCGCAGGTGGCAGCTGAGGTGGGTACGGTGACGACGGGCAATAGGGACTGGTGAGCCAGTAATTTGGCGGTATCTAAGGCTTTGCCGCCGCCAATCCCGATAATTAAATCGGCTTGATGCTCTTGTACTTGCGATCGCAGCTTTGCGAGGCCCGCTTCCGTACAATCTGGACTGTAGGAAGCAAAAGCAGGGATTAGCTGTTGTTGTTCCAGAACAAGTTGCAATTGGGGCTGATATGCGGCCAGGGTGCGATCGCCCCCGACAACCAAGGGACGGCGACCCAAACGAGCAATTGCTTCGCCGCTAAGCGCTTGGTTACCCCGGATCGCTTGTGCTGGGGCAACGGCAAGGGAGATTGTCGCAGTAGCAGTTGGAGTAGACACTTAAGACAAGGATTGGGGATACAGCAAAATCGTTGTTATATAAATAACATTATTACCTCAGACTGGGCTACCAGTTTAAAGCGAGACAGTCGAACCCCACCCCCAACCCCTCCCCGTCAACGGGGAGGGGAGTATTTCTCCCCCCTCTCCTCTGGAGGAGAGGGGGGTTGGGGGGGTGAGGTTTCTCTTGATGCAAGGTTGGTAGCCTCAGACTGTTCCAGTCTGCTTATTGGTCAAGCGAAATTGTGTATACCCAGTCTTGGTAATTAGGGTCTCGGTTTTCGGTAATGGCGATGAGTTTTTGTCTCAATTTTTCTGTTACTGGCCTGTTCTCCGGCAATTGGTAATTTTCAATCCTTTTGACTGGGGTTATCTTAGCAGCCGTCCCGCTGAGGAAAACTTCGTCAGCAATAAATAGCTCGGATTTATCAACTGGTCTTTCGATCGTTTTAATCCCCAAGTCTTTGGCCAGCGTCATCACGCTATCTCTTGTGATTCCTTCCAGAATATCTTGGTCAAATCCCGGCGTAATTATTTCCCCATTTCTCACCACAAATATATTCATTCCAGAGGCTTCGCATACTTTTCCTTGCGAGTTCATTAAAATGGCTTCATCAAAGCCGGACTCTACAGCTTCTGTTTTAGCTAAAGAAGAGGTAATATATGCGGCGCTAATCTTACCTCTTAATGGAAAGCTGCGGTCTTCTTGTCGATACCAAGAGCTAATTCTACAGTTAACTCCTTCTGGAGACGAATATTCTCCTAAGTCTAATCCATATACAAAGAAATCTTTTTCTATGTTATGGAGTCTAGGCGCAATTCCTAAGCCTGCTGTATAAACAAAAGGTCGGATATAAAAAGATGTGTCTGGCCGATTCTTTTTGACGAAATCTATTATTATTTGTTGAATCTTGTCTGCTGGTATATCGTAGTGGAGAAACCTAGCGCTACTACTTAACCTTTGACAGTGACGGTCTAACCTAAACAGCAAAATGCGATCGCTATTTTCAGGATCGGGTATACCGCGCAATCCTCCCAATGCGCCTGTTCCATAATGTAAGGCATGAGTAGCTATGGAAATTTTGGCGTCGGCAAAAGGTACAAATTGATTTTCAAAGTAAGCAATTGGTAAGAAGTTATTCATGGTAGAGGACAGGGATGGGTTTAGACACAAAACTTGGCAGAGGTTTATTTTAAAGGTAAAACTTAAAAGACAAAAAGCAAAAGAAGGATGTTTTATTGTTGCTCTTTCTTTTGACTTTTGACTTTTAATTTTTAACTTTTTTGAGCTAGGTTTTCCCGATAAATTTCAATTTTCAACTCTTCGTCGCGGTTGGAAAGCGATCGCGTTACCTGACCCAAGTAAAGGGGTTGCGAAACTCCTGGTTCGGGATGCACCATAGTACGAGCCCGAATCGTCAGTTGATCGCTGGCGTTTCCTAAGCGACCGTAGGAAAACAAATTACCAGCAGCTTGACGAAGGGTGGCGTCTAATTGAGATTCGGTAATTTCAGGGGGAAGTGCGATCGCAGCTTGGGTAGCCCCATTATCATAGACTAGCGAAAAACGAACCGCACCCGGAATCTCGGTACGGGTAAACGGCACCAATCCCAGGGCAAATAAACCACCAGTGAGGACGCCCATAAAGCCGGTGATGCCTACCAGCCGAAATCGGATACCCCATTTAAAGATAAATCCAAAAACGGCTATAGCACCACAAGCCAGGGTGGCGATACCTACCCACTTGGCGGCTAGGAGAAACTCAGATGTTGCGATCATGGCGATAATGGTGCTTCTTTTTCGTTGCTAATGAACCCATCTAGCTGCGAACCGTTGGGCGATTCTAGGGCAGCTTTGAGGGCGTGCCAGGTTAGGTTAGCACATTTAATCCGCACGGGGAACTGGGAGACGCCTTGCATGACGTTCAATTTCCGCTGTTCTTTAGGGAACTGGGCTTCTCCTTTCATCATGCCTTGAAAGCGTTCCACCATCTCCAGAGCTTCTTTTACGGTTTTGCCTTTTAAGGCTTCAGCCATCAAATCCGCAGACGCCATAGAGATTGCACAGCCTTCTCCTTCAAATTGGGCATCCACGATCGTGTCGCCAGCATCGTTGAGCTGCAACGTGAGTTCGATCGTATCGCCGCAGGAAGGGTTATGTCCCTTCTGATACCGATGCACCGGGTTGGTTTTGCCCTTGTGCTTTGGCTTCTTGTAATGTTCCAGAATGACCTGTTGATAGAGGTCGCGCAGATTACCCAGAGTCATGATGGGACTGGTAAAACGTTATTTATCTTTCTTAATATTAGAGCAAGCTGCCAACTTCTGGGCATTCAGCTATGTAGACATCATCTTCTTTGTAAACAATCACTGTAAAACTGCGAGTTTTCATAGTTAACGCTGCGTACACCCATCCAGATTATCCCAAATATCCTGACTCAAAAAGCGATCGCCCCGTCAGGAGTAAAAAAAGATGTTGGGTTTCCTTGTTCTTCCACCAGTTTAGCAATCTTGTTCAACTCGCGATCCTTATAAAAATGGTATTATAATAATCAGAGGTGTTTTGTTCTTAAGCTCTAATTGATTATTTAATTATGTCCGCTAAAGATATCTTTCACAATACAGTGCGATCGGCTTTGGAGAAAGATGGATGGACAATTACCAATGAGCCACAGACAAACTGCAACCAGAACGGATATTGTATTTAGCTATACCTACAGATATTTATCAAGAGTTTTTTACCGATTCATTTGTGCAAGAAGTGGTGACCCGATATCAAATTAAGTTGCTGGTTTTTCATGTTCAGAAACAGGAGATAGCACTATGGAAAAACTAGATTATCGCAAATTGGTTAAAAAAGTTATAGAGCAACACGCCAGCGAACAACCGGAAGCAGATGCGAATAAAGCTCACATTGTTTTTGATACGGAACGAGACCGCTATTTGTTGCTGTATGTGGGATGGCGAGATGAAGAACGACTTCACGGGTGTCCAATTCATATTGATATCCAAGATGGCAAAATTTGGATTCAGCGAGATTTTACGGAGGAAGGAATTGCCAATCAATTAGCAGAAATGGGTGTACCGAAAACCGATATTGTCTTGGGATTTCGAGCGCCTTATGTTCGACAATTCACTGAATTTGCTGTGAGGTAATTTGTTTGATGTAGAGTCTCATCTGTTGGAGGGCGATCGCACTTTGTTGTGGTAGTGCGATCGCGCAGCGTGAGAGTCAGAAACCTGGTTTCTTAATAAAATCTCTGTAAAAGACAAAAGTTATTGGAGAAACCCGGTTTCTTGTCGGGGCGATCGCGCAGCGTGCCGTAGGCAATCGCTATCCGTTCAATCATCGCATTGTTATGGTGGAAATTGATAAAATTGTTAGTTAAAAAAGATGTTGGGTTTCCTTGTTTTAAACTAATCTATAAGGAAGGGCGATCGCGTCAATCATCGCATTTTTATGGTAAAAATCGATCAGGTTCTGAGTGGAAAAAGATGTTGGGTAATATGCGTTAAACTAAGCTACAAGGAAGGGCGATACTTGCGTTAACTCAAACTATAAGAGCAGTGAGCGCACTACGCCAATACCAATATGCTTTCTACTTCGCTATTCCAAAATTCAATTATCGTGTCAAAATTATCTCTCAATATCTGAACAATCTTGGACGTTGGACTGTTACCAATGCGAAGGTAGATAAATTTGGGCGGATGACCGTAGAGCAAACTACGTTGATGAAAATCAGAATCTTTGGAAACGATCGCGAAATCATTTGCTTTTGCATATTCCCAAATAACTGAATCATCAGTATTCGTAAGTGCCAAGCTTTTGACATGAGCGGAATCGGGATACAAATCGATAATCCTGTGAATAATCCGGTCTGACAGGTTTTCGTCCAGTAGTAGTTTCACAACGATGCCACAAATAATTTTTTCTCACGATCGGCTGCAAAGGCAAGGCAAGCTTTGATGTCTTCCGAAGTGAGTTCCGAAAAATCTTCTAGAATTTCTGCCTCTGTCATACCACCTGCCAGATACTCTAGGATATCGTACACAGTGATTCGCATTCCCCGAATACACGGCTTGCCGCTGCGTTTGCCTGGTTCAATCGTGATTATTTTATCGTATTTCATTATGCTTTTGAGAATAATTGCTTAAATCTATAATAAGTCATATTTGCCGCATATTCAATCTCATCGTCAAGATAATTTAATCTAGACGATTGAGGAAGGAAAAGGCGATCGCTCTTTTTTTTGTGGTGCGATCGCTATCCGTACAATCATTCCATTGTCATGGTGGAAATGGATAAGATTGTGAGTGTAAAAAGATGTTGGTTAACAATAGCGTCAACTCAACCTATTCTAGATCGTCTACAGTCAATGGTGCTTGTGCTATATGGCGAACATATAAAACGTAAACTTTAGGATCTCGAATAGTAAATAGCACTCGGTAAATATTTTTAGATTTTCCGTAAAGTAGCTGTCGGACTTCTTCAGGAAAAATCTCGTGTTCGACGGCTTCGGCACAGCGCCGGGGTTTTTCTTGAAGTGTGGCGATCGCATTCATCAATCCGCGAAACCAGCGATCGGCAAACTCAGGATTCCGCTCTCGATACCAGCAGTAGGCTTGCTCGATTTGGGTTTCTGCAATCGGGGTAATTTCAAAGAAGAAATGTCATATTTCTGTTGCATTCCTTGGGCGAAATCCCCGATGGGGCGAGTTTGCTCAGCATTGAGTTCCTCAAAACCTTGCTGAATGCCTGCGATGGTTTCTAGTTTGTCAATCAGTTGACTTAGTTTGGTTGGATCGATTTTGCCCGGTTCAAGAAAGGTGACGAGGACTTGAGTGCGATCGCTCATGTTCTGCGGTAACTGGGTTAGCTCGATTTGCCCATTCTGATAAATGCCTTCGATAGTTCTGATCATGGGTTGCAGCAATGGGGTAATGGCTTTTCCAAGATTCTATCCCATAAAACCACCATTCTGCTTGCTAGTTGCAGAAAAAGCGATCGCTATGAGTTTTGGTGGTGCGATCGCTATTCGTGCGGTATGCGATCGCTATCTGTCCAATCATCCCATTGTCATGGTAGAAATGGATCAGATTGTGAGTGGAAAAAGAGGTTGGGTTTGCTTCGGTCAAGCTAATCTATAAGAAAGGGCGATGAGCTAAGGGACAAAATATTGACAAACTAGCTAACTTGTATAATATTGAATCATCATATTGAATCTAAAGCTTATGCAAAAATGATTTATCTGATTCAAGAGCGTGGGACTAAAAAGCAAATTGAAGAAATGCTAGAAACCCTTGGGAGTTATATTAAACTGGCAGTGGATATCGAACGGGCACTTTTGGCAGGTGGTGGAGAATATCATGCTGATTGCGAAGCTGTGTTGCTGGAAAATGGGAGCAAGCAAGTAGATATTTGGGGAGCAGATTGGTATCCGCTTACACAAGAGGTAGGGTATGAATCTCTGATCAATATTCGTCCGCGTCAAAATAACCGTTCGATGGAAATTCAAGATCCGGTTATTCGAGAACGGGTTGCTCAAATCGTTCAACAGTTATTAGGAGGATTATGAGAGATTGGAATGCTTTAAAGTCACGCTATTTACGAGACGAGTTACCGATTCGTTTGGGAAATTTGGCATCGAATTTGGCACGAATTAAATCTCGCTGTCAAAATTCAGCTAATGGGGAACTGGTTGAAGGTTTGTTGCAAGAAAGTAAGCTGTTTATTGAATGGACGGCTAAAGATGCAGAAGTAGAAATAGCTGCCGAGTTAGTTGAGTTACAAGTTCAGTTAGCTTGCTGGCAGTATTCTTGGGCAAGGATTTGGGAGGATGCAGAACAAAGAATGAGAGTGGCGGAAGAAACAAAGATTTGGTCGGAAAAAGTGTTGAGTATGTCGGGTTTGTTGGCTGTGAATTAGATATTTAAGGGTGCGATCGCTCTTTTTTTGGTGGTGCGATCGCGTGAGAGTCAGAAACCGGGTTTCTTAATAAAATCTCTCTAAAAGACAAAAGTTATCGGAGAAACCCGGTTTCTGGCTTGGAACTCAACGACTTAATTCCAACTTACACAACACATTAAACCTTTTGAACACTAGAAAAATAACTCCTTGACAAGAGACGGTAGTTGTCTAACCAGTCGCCAGATGAATAGAATTCCAACTATCACGATAAATGTCGAAATTAGCAATGATATACCTGTTTCAGTAGATGGCAAGTAAGGAGGATGGGTCAAAGCTTGAGTAAATTTAAGTACCAACCCAGGATAGTGCAGGATGTACTGATATAGCAGAGGTATGAAGAGTAGTAGAAAGTAGCTCCAAAAACCAATACTAAGGATTGTGTAGAGCCTTAATATAAAAGTCACAACCTGACTCCACGGCAGAGGTTGTGTTGAACGATCAAGAAGCCGATTAATAGAATAGCGCAGAATTTTATTTGGCTGCTGACTTAAGTTTGCCACCCCCAAAGCATCTGAAATTATCCAGTAGCCATCAAACTTAAAGATTGGATTAAGTGAAAATAAACAGCTTCCTATAATCATCACTATTGCCACTTTAAGTGAAGAAAAAGAAGTAGCTAAATATATGAATATGTAAAGTGAACAAACAACAAGCTGAAAGAAAATTCCACCAATATCAACAATGACCCGTTGCCAACGCTTAAGTTGCCATGCTGAATTAACGTTAGTGAAAAATGCAGGATAAATCCAGTAAATAGTAAATCCAATTTCGCTTGGTGAAGCGCCATAGCGCATACAAGCACTCGCATGACCTAATTCATGAACCAATGATGAAACAATAAATAAAATGAATCCAATAATTAAATTTATAGGACTAAGCTCAACAGCTAAGTCTTGATGTAGTAAGATTGTTATAGCTGTGGCAACAACACCTATAAGAAATAGTCCAACAGGCTGATAGAAAGCAACAGACATAAAAGACGCAAGCCAGCAGACAAGGCGTTTCGGCAAAAGAGTTTTGCGAAACAAAAAACCAGTTTCTTTCAAACTAGAGTTATACTCAAATTGAGTAATTTTATCTATAATGTGTTGATACGCAGCTTCAATTTCAACTGTGGATTTATATTGTCCAGTTTGTTCATTAATTTGTTTCGCAATTTCCTCAAAAGAAGCGCCAAGACACCGCTGCTGCAATAACTGATAGGCAATAGGAGACAATTTAATATATCGCGAACCATTATTTATACCAAGAATGTAAGATCGTTGCGATTCAGGAGAATCTGCTATTAGTTGCTCATGCAGATTTTGTAATATTTCAAATTGGTTCATCGAACTGTCTCAAGTTGGTAAGGAAAGCTGAGAATGCAGGTGAAATTACTAGCACTGTAAATTTTGAAGATTTGCGTAGCAGATATGATGGATATCCTTCGATAATTTTTCAAGATTAGATTGCAAATGCTCAATAATAATCCACCAAGCGAGATCTGGCAGGTCAGCCATAGGTGCTTTCGCAGCAGTGAGCGACGAAAGTGCCAAATCCAAAACAGCATTCGCGTGTCCACCATAGAAGATTTCACGAGCAATTTGATTGAGTTCGTCATCAGTCCATTCATCTCTTGGTTGGGAAACTACCTTTGATAAAAGGAAGGATGGCATTCCCGCCTTTAAGTCTATTCGCCAATCACAAAGGTCATCCCACATTTGACGTGCAATTGTATACTGAACAATTGATTCAGTGAGTGGCTCCACCCATACACTGTTTTGTGCCAGTTCTGCTAAACCTGAAATCACTGCTCTAGTAAGCCCACCTTTATCGATTGCAATGTTAATCGCGATCGATTCAGTAAGTTCTGACCACGGTAGTTCTCTAGATTTAAACTGATCCTCTTGCAAGCAAGCAGCAACATACTTTGCATAGTAATTCCGAAATTGTTGCCAAAAGTATGCTGATGATGGAAATAAGGAATGCAGAATTTTGTCTGCTTCAAACTGCATTGCTTGAATACTCATTCCAGCCTTGATTAAGCTAAAAGATGATTGAGTTCCGTCAATGATATCGTCATACCCTGAGATAGCAACAGCAGTCAACCTAGCCCAAACTGAAAACGGCTGTATCTGTTCGGGTGTCAATTTTGGAAATGCTGCCCAGAAAAGATATGGATAGCAATCAAACTCTAAAAGAAGTGCGTCCGCGAACATATCAATGCTTGGATGCCAAGAACTTTGAAGTTCTCGAATTCGGCTTCTTGTGGCTTCAATTTCTCGCTGAATAGGAATTGAGAAATGTTGTGCAAAAGAGATTCTCTGTTATGACTATAAAATTTAAGTAAACAAACCTCAACCTAGCTAATCTGAATAGAAATAGCGTCAATAACCGATAGTGTTATCAAAGGATTGACAGCACTATCAGTCATTTATTCAAGTTTTAGAACATTGAGTTTATTTTTTAGGGCAGAATGGATTGAACCAACCTCCTATACATTTAGGAAGTATTTGGACGTTACCTCCTACTACAGGTTGGTAGAATGTTGAAGAGAAATCTAAGATTGATAGCTCAAGACGCTGCTCAAGCTCTTCAACACTGAGATTCAAATCAGAAATATCGATTGTTTTATTTTCGGCCACTTGGGTTTGTGGGCGGTCTTGGTTGTGAATCATTGTGAATACCTCTAGATGAACAACTTTTAATTAGACCGTAACTGCGGTCTAACACACCATTACAGGGTATAAAACGGCAACCGTTCAATCCCTATAATTACGCTTTATACTTCTCCCATGATCCTTAATAAATCCCAGATTTGTCTAGTCCTAAAATGTCCTATTTTGCCGACAAATTTTCCCTAATTTCAATCTCTTTAATCTATTTTTGTACTAAAATATCTAAAAATATACTAAAATGTCTAAAATTGTGCTATAATACACAAAATAATTGCATCTACCTAACCAGATGAATCTTAAAGAAATGTTAAACCTTGCTGATAAAATAGTCTTCGAGAAAACAGGTCAGCACCTTGATGATTTACAAGAAGCGGTACTGCGCGGAACTCTACAACATGAAACATATAAACAAATAGCCAAAGATTTTGACTGTTCTGAAAGTCGTGTTAGAAATGCAGGTTCACAATTATGGCAGATACTTTTAGAAGAATTAGGAGAAAAAGTAAGTAAATCGAATGTTCGATCCGTAATTCAGAGGTTGCAAAACTCTAATGTTTTAAACTTTGCACAAGACGTTGTAGTGAGTGGTAGTTTTAACGTCTGTGGAGAAGCCAGATACCCCCCAAATACACCAAACTCACATCCACCTAATCAAGAAACAACTAACACAAAACAACCTAAAACATCACATCAAGATTTAAGCGAGATGCCACAATTAGGCACATTCTACTCGCGCACTCCCGAACTCGACACCCTCACCACCTGGATTTTACAACAACGCTGTCGCCTCATAGCCCTCACCGGCATCAGCGGTATCGGCAAAACAACATTAGCTGTGCAACTCGTTCAACAAATAAAAGATGAATTTGAATATGTAATTTGGTGCAATCTAGACGAATCTTACACTCTAGACGAATTTCAACATAAACTAATACAGTTTTTCTCCCAGTCAGAAAAGCTAGATTCGCCTGCAACTAACCAAAAACTATTACCGCTAATTAAATATTTACAAAAATATCGCTGTTTAATAGTCTTAGATGACGTTCACAACCTTTTCAGTAGCGGCGAATTAGCAGGAAAGTATAAACCTGGATACGAAGAATATCGCACTCTATTCAAACAGATAGAAAAATTATCCCATCAAAGTTGCTTTCTGTTAATAGGTTGGGAACAACCGAGAGAAGTTCCTCAGATCGAAAGCGAAAATACTTCCATTCGTGCCTTACAACTTACAGGTTTAGACATCACCGCCGCACGGGAAATACTCAGAGATAAAGGGTTAGCAGAAATCGACAACTACTCAGCACTCATTCACCGTTACCAAGGCAACCCTTTATGGTTAAAAAGCGTGGCGACTCTGATTCAAGAGTTGGGGGAATGCGTGACTGAGCTATTACCAGATGATACTATATTGTTGCCAGAAGATTTGAAAGATGTTTTAGAGGAACAGTGCGATCGCATATCCGAACTCGAAAAACAAGTTATGTCCTTATTAGCTAAGGAAAACGTCCCTGTTAACCTGGCAAAATTACTAGAAAATGGAAGGATGCGATCGTCTGATTTACTGAACGCGCTGCAATCTCTATCGCGGCGCTGCTTGATAGAACAGCAAGCAAATTTTTACGCTTTGCCACCTGTATTGAGGGAATATATCAAAGGATTATAACTTAACGCAATTACCACAAGGTAAAGGGTTATATAGCAACCGCCTTGGCGGTTAGGACATTCTGAATTCCTGAAACGTTGGCGGATTCTAAACCCTTCTTCCCCTAGTCCCTAGCCCCTAGCCCCTAGCCCCTAGCTATAAATATGCGTTTTCAAATGTTTGATTCGGTAAAACTTACAGAAGCAATCCCCCTCACTGATGGAGGAACAGCCGCAATAGGAACAGTAGGAGCAATTGTTGAGGTCTTTAAAAATGGCGAAGCCTACATGGTAGAACTATTTGGGGATTGGGTGAAATATGACCCACAGGAAAATTTCGTACCAGCAACCCCGGAAGAACCGAAATCTTTTGTAGAAACAATTGGTGTTGAAACCGTTTATTCTCACCAATTGCAACTGTATAAACCTGCGAGTGAGACAGTAGGATTGCAGACGCACTTGCAGAGTATTTTAGATGAACTTTCAGCGGTAAAATTAGCGGAAGTACGAGATTTTGCTGAATTCTTGCGTGAAAAAGAACAACAAACGAGTAAGCGGAAAATCGAGGATAATTCCTCAAATCAACAGGTTATATAAAGAACATTTGCATAATACAGCGGCTTGCAGCCGCTGATGGTACACTAAAATGATTTTCTTCATAGCGTAGGGGCGGGTTTGGTAGATAATTTGTGGCTAACCGACAAGAATTATGACAAAACCCGCCCCTACAACGGGTTTGGCAGTAGAATCTTTTATCTTTACACGGGTAAATCAGCACGGGGATTAAAGGTTTCAATCTGCCGCAATTTCTCGTATAATTCCCGTTCTCGCAAACTGGGATTTTTGGGAACGAGTATTTGAATTTCTACTAATTGATCGCCGCGTTCGCCATCATCTCCGGGATATCCTTTATTGGCAAGACGCAATCTTTGTCCAGATTTAACTCCTGGTGGAATTGTCATTTTAACTCGACCATCCAGGGTTGGCACTTGCACTTGTCCTCCCAAGACGGCTTCGCTGGGGGTGATCGGTACGTGGCAGAGAATATCGGCACCTTCTAGTTGGTAAAAGGGATGAGATAATACTGTAATTATTAGGTAAAGGTCGCCTCCCTCGACGCCTTGACCTTTAAGACGAATGCGCTGATCGGTGACCATCCCACCTGGCATATTAACTTCGAGCGATCGCCCATCTTCCAAGCGAATGCGTTCCAACCCGCCAGTATAAGCTTTTTCTAAGGGTAATGTCAGTCGCGCTTCTATATCTTTACGATTGGCACGAGCAGAAATTGTATATGTCGTCTTCGTACTACCGGGACGGAAGGCATCGGCTGAGATCCCCTTATTGCTACTGGGAGGAGGCGCTGCTGTAGCCACCCGGCTTTCTTTGCGGCGTCCCAGCAGTTGATCGACAAAGTTGTTAAAGTCGCCAAACTGACTGAAATCGAAATCTTGCGTGCTAGTGCGATCGCCATTAGTGCGATTATCCCAGGTTTTAGGCTGGCGGACATTTCTGTTGAGGAACCCTCTCCTGTTCCAGAAGTTGCTGAACTGATCGTACTGCGATCGCCTACTCGGATCGGAGAGAACTTCGTAAGCCTCACCAATATCTTTAAATTTCTCCTCCGCAGCTTTATTTCCCGGATTCAGATCCGGGTGATACTGTCTGGCTAGCCGCCGATATACCTTCTTAATTTCCTCCGCCGAGGCATCTCTAGCAATGCCCAGAATCTCGTAGTAATCCCGAAAATTTTGCATAGTCAAATGTTGAATTTTGCACTTTAGATTTTAAATTTTAGATTTTAGGTTTCAATCCAAAATCTAAAATCCAAAATCTAAAATCGTTACAACCAATCATCATCATCATCATCCCAATCGTTACTTTCGGAAACTTTACGAGGCTTACCATACCCTATACTCTCAGAATCATTGCGGCGAGACGACTGACCTTTTCCCGCGCCGGAGTATGGGCGATCGTTATCGCGACTGGGGTAGTATGGGCGTTCTTCCTCGCGATCGTCTCCTGAGAAGGCCCGACGAATTGACCCAAAAAAGTCATCTTCTTCCTCACTAAAGCGCAGGCGTATTTCCCGTTGCAACTCGTAAAGGGCGTCTTGCAGGTCTGCCTGGGCGCGATCGATCCCGCGATCGTCATTTTTGGCCAAATAGTCGCGCAGTTCCTTGATCAGGCTTTCAATGCGATAGCGGTATTCGTTGGCAAACTGCATCCCAAAATCCAGCGCCACTTCTCGGAGTTGTCGTTCCGCTTGAGTAATCAGGGATTCGGCGCGGTTGCGCTTCTCGATCCGTTCGCGCTTTAATCGATCGGCATCAGCATATTCTTCCGCATCCTGCAACATCCGGGCCACCTCATCCTGGCTTAAGGTAGAGGCTCCTTGGATCGTGATACTCTGTTCCCGACCCGTGCTTTTATCTTGAGCTGTTACCTGCAAAATACCGTTGGCATCGATATCAAAAGCTACCTGAATTTGGGGTATTCCTCGCGGTGAAGGGGGAATGCCGAACAGTTTAAACCGTCCCAGCGACTTATTATCCGCCGCCATTTCCCGTTCGCCTTGCAGAACGTGAATTTCTACCAAAGTTTGATTGTTTTCTCCAGTAGAAAAGATATCGGAACGGCGCACTGGAATTGTGGTATTGCGGGGAATGATTTTTTTCATCACGCTGCCGATCGTTTCCAGTCCCAGAGACAAAGGAGTTACATCCAATAGCAGCACATCTTTGAGTTCTCCCGCCAAAATACCGGCCTGAATTGCCGCACCCACAGCGACAACTTCATCAGCGTTAATATTTTGATTAGGTTCTTTGTCAATCAAGCTGCGAACCATCTGTTCCACCATCGGCATCCGCGTCCCACCGCCGACTAATACCACTTCGTCAATTTGAGCCGGATTTAAGCTGGCATCGGAAAGCGCACGTTTGACGGGACGGCGAAGTCTGCTGACTAAATCTGTGCAGAGACTTTCAAATTGGGAACGAGTCAGAGTGGTTTCCAGGTGTACTGGGCCTTCTTGCGTAGCAGTGATAAATGGTAAGTTAATGTCCGTGACGGTAACGCCCGAAAGCTCGATCTTAGCTTTTTCGGAGGCTTCGAGGAGGCGTTGCAGAGCTTGGCGATCGCGCCTCAAATCCACACCTTCCTTTTCCAGAAACCCCTCTGCCAACCAGTCAACTATTTTCTTATCAAAATCATTACCGCCCAGTTGAGTATCGCCGCTAGTCGCTTTGACTTCAAAAACTCCATCTCCCACTTCCAGGATAGATACGTCAAACGTACCGCCCCCCAAGTCAAATACTAAGATAGTTTGAGTTTCGCGGCGATCGAGTCCATAAGCCAAAGCCGCCGCCGTTGGCTCATTCAAAATCCGCTTCACGTCTAGCCCAGCAATTTGCCCCGCATCCCGCGTTGCCTGCCGCTGAGAGTCGTTGAAATAGGCCGGAACCGTAATTACGGCCCCCGTCACCTTTTCCCCCAGGTAGCGACTCGCCTCGTCTGCCAACTTCCGCAGTACCATTGCCGAGATTTCTTCCGGAGCAAATTCTTTGTTCAGGCGAGGACACTTAATTTTTATGCTGTTGTTTTCGTCTTTGCGAATGTTATATGGCACTCGCTTTGACTCTGGATTGACTTCTGCATAATTGCGTCCAATCAACCGCTTGACCGCATAAAACGTATTCTGCGGGTCTAGGACTGCTTGCCGCCGCGCCATTTGTCCGACGATGCGTTCCCCTTCTTTGTTGAAACCAACCACGGAGGGAGTTATCCGCATACCTTCGGCATTGGCAATAACAACCGGCTTGCCACCCTCCATGACGGCTACTACTGAGTTAGTTGTCCCCAGGTCAATGCCGACTATTTTGCCCATGCGTCTGTGTTCCCCTCGCGTGTCTTAGTTGAGAACTAATGCTGGATTTATTCTATCTTGCCAGTGGCCGATGCAATAGGTACTGGTGACTGGAGAGTGGGGGCTAGAAAAGTCAAAAGTCAAAAGTCAAAAGTCAAAAGTCAAGAAGGGATTGGGGCTAGAGAAGAGGAAAGAGGGGAGTGGGGAAGTGGGAGAGTGGGAGAGTCGGGAAGTGGGAAAGTGGGGGAGTGGGGGAGTGCCCGATTTTAAGGTGCTGGAGTTCAATTACCGGGTAATTCAGTTAAATCGCCTCAATTGGCGAGATTTTCTGCGTTACCAAAATCCGGCAGCCAGTGCGTTAATGGCCAAAATGAAGATAGCGCCGTGCGATCGGCAACGCTTGCAGCCCGCCACCGATTCAAATCGCTGGCTAATAGCGAAAGCCCGCCTGGGGTTTGAACCCCAGGCGGGTGTGGGCGACGACTAGCTGTTACTTCGATATTGCTGAATCTAACCTGTTTTGTTTTCAAAGAGAAAGGTGAATTTCCGTCGAAACGCTCGAAGTTGTATGAAGATGGGCTAGATATTCTGTTAGTCAGGTGGGATAAGGAGAGGAAGATTAAACGAGATGAAGTTTATCAAAATTTGTCATTGCCACATAAAATTAAGCTGCTTTGTAGAAATCGATATCTTCAAAATATGACGCACCCTACAAACTGATATAGGTACGTTGTTGCGCTTCAGCGCTAGTTCTGGCGCTAAAGCGCAACAACGTACCTATAAAATCGATGAAATTAGACATACGCTAAAATATTAATATAACTCTTTTCAGGTGAGTGAGGTACAAACAAACCGGGTTTGCGATCGAACATCACTTCTCTACTTAATCTGATATAATAAAAGTGTTTAACAACAGCTATTTGGATCAGGTTATGGACACCACTACGATCGCCTTAACTCCTACCCTCAAATTGAAAATCGATTTGAGTGACGAACAGTATTTCCAAATGTGTCAAAAAAACCGCGATTTAAAATTTGAGCGCACAGCCAAAGGAGTATTACTAATTATGCCACCAACCGGAGGAGAAACTAGCAACCGCAATGGCAGACTCAATCAACAGGTATTCAATTGGGCAGATACCAATGAACTGGGAATTGCCTTCGATTCTAATGGTGGTTTCAAACTTCCCAATGGGGCCGATCGATCTCCCGATGCCTCTTGGGTAAGCATTGAACGGTGGAATACCTTAACTCCCGAACAACGAGAAAAATTTATTCCCCTTTGTCCTGATTTTGTAGTCGAGTTACGCTCTCCTAGCGATAGTTTAACAGAATTGCGAGAAAAAATGCAAGAATACATCGCAAACGGTGCAAGATTGGGTTGGTTAATTGACAGAAAAAATAAGCGCGTAGAAATTTATCGTCCAAATCAAGAGGTGGAAATCCTCGAAAATCCTGCTACTCTTTCCGGTGAAGATGTATTACCTGGTTTTGTTTTGGATCTCGCACCAATTATGTCCTAATTTTAGATATCAGTTGTATTCATTAAACTGTAACCCGCTATAAATTTTACCTTATTCCAAAACCATTCTTAACTATGACACTCAAAGAATTAGAACGACAACTCCTTGCCTTAAATCCGGCTGAAAAAGCACAGGCAATTCAGCTATTAGTCCAAAGTTTAAGCAACACTTGGCAAGGAATAGAAAAAACTCCCGGCGTGTGTGGTGGCGATGCCAGAATTACTGGGACTCGCATCCCCATTTGGTCGCTGGTAAATTACCGTCGTCTGGGTGCTACTGATGCCAGAATATTACAGGATTTTCCTCATTTGAGTGCAGCAGATTTAGTGAATGCTTGGGCTTATGCTGATGCACACCCCGAAGAAATTGAGGCAGCAATATTAAGAAATGAGGAAGATTGAAAAATGGCACGTATTTATGCAGATGAAAACTTCCTACTGCCGATCGTAGAATTATTACGTGCTTTCGGTCACGATGTTTTAACTTCTAGAGAAGCGGGAAAGTCAGGATTTGGTATTCCTGATGAAGAGGTTTTAGCTTTCGCTATTAGCAATAATCGGGCTGTTTTAACACGCAATTGGGGTGATTTTATCCGACTGCACCGCTTGCAACAAAATCATGCCGGTATTATTGTCTGCAAAGAAGACTTAAACATAGAAAGACAAGCGACACGCATTAACGATGCTATTTTTGCTGAAGAAAACTTGAGAGGTAAATTAATTCGAGTTATTCGTCCGCCTAGATGAGGATGGGCCGATCGTCCTCTAATGCTCTAAAATGATAAATAGATACTCCCTGATTCCAAAAACAATTTTATCTATGACACTAAAAGAACTAGAACCACAACTCCTTGCCTTAAATCCGGCTGAAAAAGCTCAGGCAATTCAACTCTTAGTCCAAAGTTTAAGCAACGCTTGGCAAGGTATTGAAAAAACTCCTGGCGTGTGCGGCGGTGATGCTTGTATCGCCAAAACTCGCATCCCCATTTGGGGATTGGTAAATGCTCGTCGTTTAGGTATCACCGAAACAGAACTATTATATGACTATCCCACTATATCTGCCCTTGATTTAGCAAATGCCTGGGCTTATGCTGAAGCTTATGCTGATGAAATTGAAATAGCAATCAGAAGGAACGAGGAAGATTAGCTGATGGCACGTCTTTATGCAGATGGGTATGTTGTTGCGCTTTAGCGCTCTTATACCAACTTGGATAAGAGCGCTAAAGCGCAACAACGTACCTAAGATCAGCCTCAATTATATAACTAGCAACTTGCGCTATAATATTTTCAGCCATTATACTAAAATTAATTAGCCCAATTCAAGAGGAATCAATCCAATGGAAGAACTACTTGCCCTCAAAGAACTACTCCTCGCAGGTAATATTGCAGAAGCTTTGTTATTGATAGAAGAACTAGAAGAAATGAGCAAATCCGACAAACTAAACAAAATATTTAGTTATGGCATCATTTTGCTTATACATCTGATTAAGCAATCTGCTGAAAAGCGCACAACAAGGTCTTGGGAAACTTCTATTTTCAATGCGGTCAAGCAAATACAGCGCACCAATAAGCGTCACCAAGCCAAAGGAACCTATCTCAGTGAAGAGGAATTACTCGAAACTCTAGAGGATACTTATGAATCTGCCTTGAAAAATGCAGCCCTAGAAGCATTTGAAGGTCAATATCAACCAGTAGAACTAAGTCAATTAGTCGATCGAGATAAGATTATAAAAAATGCTATGAATTTAATTTTGGAACGAGAAGCAGATAAATAAAATCTGAAACGAATAAACAAGTGCAAGTGGTCAGTGGTCAGTGGTCAGTTGTTAGTGGTAAAAATCAAGATTTCCAGAGCAAAAGAGGCAATTTTTAGTGGTGAGTTATTTACGCCATCCTGCACTAGAGAGTGGTAGGCATGACCCAACAGAATTGAGGTAGAGGTATAGCTAGGAATACCAGAAACCGGGTTGATTTGATTTAGAATCTGATAATTTTGTTAATTACGCCCAAAGAAACCCGGTTTCTTAACGCCGTGGCGCTGTCTTGGTCAGCAAGCAGAAAACCCATTTGGCGTTACAGTGGCAGGATTTATGCTGGGCAGTGCCCACCCTACCAAATATTCGCGATCGCTAAACTGCTAAAAATGTAACGACTTGTAACTTATAATGAGAGCGATAAAGACGGAAGCACGAGTAAGGGTAGAACCAACGAATGCGAGTTGCGATCGCTGGAGCAGGTCTGGCAGGACTTTCCTGCGCTAAATATCTCACAGACGCAGGTCACACGCCCATTGTATTAGAACGGCGTGACGTACTGGGCGGTAAGGTTGCCGCATGGAAAGATGCTGACGGCGACTGGTACGAAACTGGGCTGCATATCTTCTTTGGGGCATATCCCAATATATTGCAGCTATTCAAAGAACTGGGCATCGAAGATCGATTGCAGTGGAAAGAACACACAATGATCTTCAATCAACCAAACGCCCCTGGTACATACTCCCGCTTCGACTTCCCCGACATCCCGGCACCGTTCAACGGTATTGTGGCAATTCTGGGCAATAACGATATGCTGACATGGCCTGAAAAAATTCGCTTCGGGATTGGCCTAATTCCGGCGATGATTAAAGGGCAGAAGTATGTCGAGGAAATGGACAAATATTCCTGGTCGGAGTGGCTGAAAGTACAAAACATCCCCCCAAGGGTAGAGAAAGAAGTCTTCATCGCCATGTCTAAGGCGCTGAACTTTATTGACCCGTCAGAAATTTCGGCGACAATTCTGCTGACCGCCCTCAATCGCTTCCTCCAGGAGAAGAACGGCTCCAAGATGGCATTCCTGGATGGTTCGCCAACTGAACGCTTGTGTGAGCCGATCGTAGATTACATTACGGCACGGGGCGGGGAAGTGCGGTTAAATGCCCCACTGAAGGAGTTTTTGCTTAATCCTGATGGGACAGTGCGCGGTTTCCTAATTCGCGGGTTGGACGGTAAACCCGATGAAGTTCTCACAGCCGATTTGTACGTCTCTGCCATGCCGGTCGATCCGCTGAAGGTGATGCTACCCCAAGAGTGGAAGCAGATGGACTTCTTCGGCAAGCTGGAAGGCTTAGAAGGGGTGCCGGTGATTAACGTGCATCTGTGGTTCGATCGCAAACTCACCGACATCGACCACCTGCTGTTTTCTCGCTCTGACCTGCTCAGCGTCTATGCTGACATGAGCAATACCTGTCGCGAGTACGCCAATCCCAATCGCTCCATGCTGGAATTAGTTTTAGCCCCGGCAAAAGATTGGATCGATCGATCGGATGAAGAAATCGTGCAAGCGACGATCGCAGAATTAGAAAAACTCTTCCCCGACCACTTTGGGACTGATAACCCAGCTAAATTGCTCAAATATCACGTCGTAAAGACGCCACGCTCAGTCTACAAGGCAACTCCAGGACGCCAGCAACACCGTCCCTCCCAAAAAACACCGATAGCAAATTTTTATCTAACTGGTGATTACACCATGCAACGCTATTTAGCGAGTATGGAAGGAGCAACACTTTCTGGTAAGCTGACAGCGCAGGCGATCGCCGAAGCTCATCCCCAAATGGTGCAAGAGGCAACCAAAACTCCGACAACTTCCCAGCCTGCGAAAAATGCTGCAACTGTCTAATTACCCCCGCATGAGAACGCTGGCCTCTCGGTCGAACTCTTACGAACTCTGTCGTCAGATTACAGCCAAATACGCCAAGACGTTTTATTTAGGCACATTACTGATGCCAGAGGCCAAGCGTCGGGCGATTTGGGCGATTTATGCCTGGTGCCGTCGCACTGACGAACTCGTAGATGGCCCCCAATCAAGTACAACAACCAACGAAACCTTAGATTGTTGGGAAAGACAACTGGAATGTTTATTTGCTGGCGATCCGGTAGATGACATCGATGTCGCCTTGGTAGATACGCTGCAACAGTTCCCGATGGATATTGAGCCGTTTCGGGATATGATTGCCGGACAGCGTATGGACTTGTACCGCAGCCGATACGAGACGTTTGAGGAACTTAACCTCTACTGCTATCGGGTAGCCGGTACGGTTGGCTTGATGTCTACCGCTATACTGGGCGTCGATACATCCAATCACACCGCGCCTTGGAACCGGGATAAGGATGTCCTGATTCCCACTGAAGAAGCGATCGCATTGGGAATCGCCAACCAGCTTACCAACATCCTCCGTGATGTCGGCGAAGACGCCCGCCGGGGTCGGATCTACATCCCCTTAGAAGAATTAGCTTTGTTTAATTACACAGAGGATGACCTCTTTAAGGGTGTGGTCGATGAACGATGGCGGGAACTGATGCGCTTCCAAATCCAACGGGCACGCAAGTTCTTTACGCTGGCAGAAAAAGGGATCAGGAGACTCTGTGCTGATTCCCGCTGGCCTGTCTGGACAGCTTTGATGCTCTATCAGCAGATTTTAGATGCGATCGAACGCAACCAGTACGATGTCTTCCGGCAAAGAGCTTTCGTTTCTGGCCCACGCAAACTGCTGTGTTTGCCCATAGCCGGGTTGCGATCGAAAGTACTTTGAGTCTCCTTGGATCGGGCCTGATTCTGTCATATAAAAATTAACGCTCAACTCTTAGCTAGTTGAGCGGTATAAACCGTTATTCCCTAACGAAACAAATACCGAACTTACTGCCCCGGTTTTCCCTTTTCCAAAGCTTTCTTCACTAAATCGTCGGAAACGTTGCCAACACCTTCAGATCTAGGGTTAACATCCCTTGCCATATCTATGAAGTCATTTGGATTGCCAGTGGCTTCTGCTTTATAAGTCGTTTCTTGCGCTTGGCCGACTTGAAATTTAGGTGCAGTTGCCTCTGCTGCTGCTTGTGTACCTGCCCCAGTGCGATCGATCTCACTGACGCTGAAAGCCTTTGATGCTTCGTAGTCAGCATTTACATCGATTTCTGGCGTTTTCTCCTTACCAGCCACCATATTCTCAGCCGTTAGTTGGGCGTCTTGGGTGGGAGCTTCTGCCGGGTTGGGAGTCATTTTTTCGGCCATAACGTTCTCCTATTTGGATTTTTCTATCTGTGTAATTCATACTAACGAGACTCCCCTCCTTTTTTCGACTCTCTTGGGATAGATCTTGAATCTCAGTTTCAACAATATTTACTCTACCAAAATGAATGGAGCGAACTCTTTCTATTGGAGGGCGATTTAAAGGAGTTAAATCTGATATTTCTTAAGGGAACTACTTAATTGTCATCGGAAAAGAATTTATGATTGCAAGCCAAAACACCATCAAGTCTCAAGCCCTTACACAAGAGACACAAAAATGGGTTGATGCTTTTGAAGCGCTGGGTACGGATGAAAAACTAGCACTGCTCTATTTTATTTATGAGAAAATGGGAGATTCAATTACGCCAGCTGCTCCCACAGCAACTGACCCCGAACTAGCTCCCAAGTTGATGGGGGACTTTTATGAATTGTCAGATGATAAACAGCTGGCAGTAATGCGAGAAATTGCCAACCGCGAAGACACAGAATATTCCCGTGCCTACGGCGCTCTCAAACAAAATAACCAGTTGATGGTGTGGTATGCTTGGGCACAGGCGATGGGCGATACGGTAGTGGATCTGCCCGAAGGCTACCAAGCGGCCCAAGCCATCAACGATGCACTCTCGCAAATTGAAGGACTGGACTTTGAGGGACAAATATCTGTTTTGCGTACAGTAGCCAGTAACATGGGCTACAGCGACGTTAAGCCAATTCCCACTCAAGCTGAAACTGGCAAAACTGCCAGTTTGTAGATTGCCAAAAATACAGCAGGGCTGTTCTAGCTTTGCCAGACAGCCCTGCTGCGCCGATCGTAACTTGAATGCTAATTCAAAGCCCTGGTAGATCTAGCCCACTCGTCAACTCTTCCATGCGACTCCGCATCGTAGCAGTGGATTTGTCGTAAGCATCTTTCATCGCCGCCGCAACTAGAGCAGAAAGGGCTTCTGCTCCTTGCCCAAGGGCATCAGGGGAAATTTGCACGTGACGGGGTTCTTGGTTGCCGTTGAGAACAACCTTGACTAAGCCATCTTCAGACTGTCCCTCAATCTCCATTTGCTCCAATTCTTCTTGAAGCCTTTTGGCACCTTCTTGAACCTGTTGAGCTTTTTTGAAAGCATCGGCCAGCTCTTTCATTTTGCCCAAACCGAAGCCGAATCCCTGTTTCTGTGACATAGCTTAATTGACTGCGTATACCTACCCGATCTTAACGCTCACCGATTACCCATCACCGATTACCTCCGAAGAAACTCGCGCTGGAGATCTGGAGTGGGAGAGTGGGAGCAAGAGTTTCTTCGATCTATAGCAACCGATGAGTCGGTTAGGACATTCTCAATTCCACCAAACCGTTCGGCTGAGCTATCACGGGCTTTGCCCTTGATTATAGACCCTTCTGACCCTAGCCCCTAGCCCCTAACCCCTAGCCCCTAGCTATATAACGGGTGGCGTTGGCGTAGCCAGCATAAGGCATTCGCCGCCCGCGAACAGATCTAAACAGGTTGAAACTCGCCCAGAATCTTCACCTCTGGCTCCAAGCAGAGAGACCAGTGCTGTTCCACCTTATTCTGGACATAGCGGATCAGGTGGAAAATATCGTTAGCCGTTGCCCCACCGCAGTTGAGAATAAAGTTGGCGTGGCGTTCGGCAACTGTAGCACCTCCGATCCGATGCCCTTTGAGACCCGTTTGCTCAATTAACCACGCAGCTGCGTGAGGTTTTGGATTGCGAAACACACTGCCGCAGCTAGGCTTGTTATAAGGCTGAGTGCTATGTCGCCGCCGGAGATGTTCCGTTGTTGCGGCCATCACCCTGGCTGGGTCTGCGCCAGGTTGGAGTTGGAAAGTAACTTGAGTGACCAAGCGATTTTCACCTTGCAGTATTGAGGTGCGATAGCTGTAGCCCAGGTCTTCGGAAGTCAGAATCTGAATGCTGCCATCAGGGCAAAGCACGCGAGCGTTCGCTAGAATATCCGCCGTACAGCTATTGTGAGCGCCTGCATTCATGACCGCAGCACCACCAACGGTGCCGGGAATACCAACTGCCCATTCCATTCCTTGCCAACCCCGCTCAGCCGCTTGCCACGCCAGACGCACCAGGGGTTCTCCAGCAGCAGCGGTCACCTGACCTGTTTCGGGGTCGAAGTGGGTGTAACGGAGGTGGCGAGTACAGATGACCAAACCGGGCAGACCGCGATCGCTCACGAGCAAGTTCGAGCCAGCCCCCAACAAAGTAATCGGGAGGTCGGAAGACATAGCCCATTCAAAGCAGGCTTGTAACTCGCTCAATTGTCTGGGCGCGACGTACCACTCGGCTGGGCCACCGACCCGAAAGGAAGTCAGGCTGGCCAGAGAAACTTGGTACTTGATCGGGCACTCCATACCGGGAAGGTAAAATTGCCTTTCTTTGGGTTGATTTAGGTTGAAGAAAGGGGCTTGTGAGCTAGCCACCTTAAGTCCTTGGGAGAGGTGATTGGAGACAGTCATAGCTGATTACACACGCCCTAAAACTTGAGGGCAAACATATTTTTTGCACAAATTAGGCGCTGCGGCGACATTCTTGATGGACACCTTGCTCGGCGTTTTCGTAGAAGGCTATGACTTCCGGAATTATTTGATTGAGGTTTCCGGCTCCGAGAAAGAGGGCAATGTCACCAGAGTGGAGATTTTCTTTAAGAAATTGGCACACCGACTGAAGAGAAGGTTGATACCTCACTTGGGGGTGGTGTTTGGCGATCTCCTCTACCACCACTTGACCGCTAATTTGGCCTGGATTTGGTTCGCCTGCACTATAAATGTCAGAGACGATCGCAAGGTCGGCATTATAGAAGCACTGGCCAAATTCTGATAAGAAGGCCAGGGTACGACTGTAACGGTGAGGTTGAAAGATGGCTACAACCCTTCCAGACGATGAATTTGACAATTCTTTGGCTTGGATGCGTGCGGCTGCCAGCGTGGCGCTAATTTCGCTGGGGTGGTGGGCGTAGTCGTCAATAAAGCGGATGCCATTCACTTCGCCGCGATGTTCAAAGCGACGGCGGGCTCCCTCAAAAGTAGCGATCGCATTTGCAATAACCGCAAATTCCAAGCCCAAATGACGACCAACTGCCACAGCCGCCAATGCGTTACTGAGATTGTGCCGCCCCAGCAACTTCAAGTTCAACTGCCCCAGGATTTTTCCTCGCTCCCAAACCTGTGCCGTAGTGCCATCAGCACGATACACCGCACAATCTGCCGTATAGTCAGCGCCAGAATCCATCTGTAGGCTATAGCTAACTGTCGGTTTTAGCCGATCGCGGACAGTGGTGCAGTCAATGCACCCAACCGTAATTTGACAGCGCTGTGCAAATACTTGGAATGTGGTTATCACCTCTTCCAGGTTTTCGTAGTGGTCTGGATGATCGAGTTCGATGTTAGTCACCACCCCAATTTGGGCGGAGAGCTTGACGAGAGAGCCATCGGATTCATCTGCCTCAGCGACCAGATAATCGCCTTGTCCCATCCGAGCATTGCCTTCCCATGCCGCCACCTCTCCCCCGACTACAATTGTCGGGTCTAGACCAGCCACCAGCAGCAAATACCCGATCATACTGCTGGTGGTAGTTTTACCGTGAGTACCCGCCACTGCAATGCTGTAGTAATCCTCAATTAAGGCGGCCAGCAAATCCGATCGATGGAAAATCGGGCAACCTAACTCAAGTGCGGCTCGATACTCAGCATTGGCGGGATTGATTGCTGTGGAACAAATAACCTGAGGCAAGACAGCTGTTGGGAGCGAGACTAAAGAGCGAGCTTCCTTTTTGCTGGTTTGTTCCGTCATTCGGAGAGTTGTTGAGCCTACACTAACCGTGGCGGTCGCTTCGGCGGCACAACCCGAGTCTGCTCCCAGCTGGAAGAACTCTAAATTTGTGGCGTCTTGACTACCAAAGATGTGAGCCCCTATTGCCTGTAATCGCTGAGTAATGTGACTTGGGCTCACATCCGAGCCGGATACAGGCAGTTTCCGTTTCGCTACAACGTAGGCGAGAGCTGACATTCCAATTCCACCTATACCGATGAAATGAAATGGCTTCCCGCTAAAATCTACTGAATTTAGCATTTTAGATCCTTACACACCACACAAAGACCGCACTGCACCCATAACAGGCGATATCATAGCAGGAATTATTTTTTCACGATACAGCTTTAATGCTGATTCGGCTCAATACCCAAAAGATGTATTTCCTGGAAATTTATGCAGTTATGCTAGAGGTTACGGCATTTTTTGACAATTTTTCCAGTGGTCTACTATTTTTACTTTTAAGCGTGGAATCTATTACCGCTCCGGAAATCATGTTCGAGTATGGGGAAAGTGGCAATTTTCGGGGGTACGTTCGATCCCGTTCACTGGGGACACCTGTTGATGGCAGAGACAGCGCTGAGTCAGTTCGGGCTAGATAAAGTTATCTGGATACCGGCTCGCTGCCCTCCTCACAAATCGCAGTCTTGTTGGTTAGATTTTGAGCATCGTTGGGAATTAGTGCGATTGGCTATTTGCGATCGCTCAGCTTTTGCGATCGGGCCAAAATCCTGCCAGCCGATCGGTTATTCTTACGCTATTGACACCCTCGAAGACCTCCAATCTCTTTACCCCCACACTCATTGGTATTGGATTATTGGCTTAGACGCCTTTCAAACCTTACCGCGATGGCACCGGCGTCAGGAACTCGTGCCAGCCTGTGAGTGGCTGGTGGCACCCCGCCCAGACGCCTTTGGCAACTCCTCAGTTGATTCGCTCTGTCAGCAGGTTGCCCAAAAGCTGGAGTCCCAGTCGATCGCAATTCGCTGGCAGGCTCTACCAATGCCCAGCGTGGGTATCTCATCAAGTCTGATTCGCCAGTACTATCGCCAAGGTCGATCGATTCGTTACCTCGTTCCCGAAGCGGTGAGAACCTACCTGCAACTGCAACAAGGCTTCCACCCTAATAATTAGAAAAGTTCAGTTGTCAGTTGTCAGTGGTCAGTGGTCAGTTGTCAGTTGTCAGTTGTCAGTGGTCAGTTGTCAGTTGTCAGTGGTCAGTGGTCAGTTGTCAGTTGTCAGTGGTCAGTTGTCAGTGGTCAGTTGTCAGTTGTCAGTTGTCAGTGGTCAGTTGTCAGTTGTCAGTGGTCAGTTGTCAGTTGTCAGTTGTCAGTTGTCAGTTGTCAGTTGTCAGTGGTCAGTGGTCAGTGGTCAGTGGTCAGTTGTCAGTTGTCAGTTGTCAGTTGTCAGTTGTCAGTGGTCAGTTGTCAGTTGTCAGTTGTCAGTTGTCAGTTGTCAGTTGTCAGTTGTCAGTTGTCAGTTGTCAGTTGTCAGTTGTCAGTTGTCAGTTGTCAGTTGTCAGTTGTCAGTTGTCAGTTGTCAGTTGTCAGTGGTCAGTTGTCAGTTGTCAGTTGTCAGTTGTCAGTTGTCAGTTGTCAGTGGTCAGTTGTCAGTTGTCAGTTGTCAGTTGTCAGTTGTCAGTTGTCAGTGGTCAGTGGTCAGTGG